>Ga0213870_1000577_pt1 | contig 17078 bp, 19 predicted proteins | sample WICALVC2017_Meta_FD_160119 | JGI IMG/M metagenome (GOLD analysis project Ga0213870, IMG submission 160119) | Freshwater microbial communities from subterranean cave lake in Wind Cave National Park, South Dakota, United States - WICALVC2017 | ecosystem: Environmental > Aquatic > Deep subsurface >... | reverse complement strand
GGATGAGTCCCGAACGAAATAGCCCTATCGGGTTCGGGATTCAGTGTTATAAATTTAATTAAATAGCCTGATGCGCAAGCATAACTTAGGGGTATAACTGCGCAGCAGCTATTTCGTACGGGATGAGCGGGCATTCGAAATGGAGTCAAATTCGGCATAAGAAGGGGTTAACTGACCAAAAACGCGGCCAGATTTTTTCTAAACTGGCGAAAACAATTACCGTCGCCGCTAAAGACGGGATTGATCCGGGGGCAAATCCAAAACTCAAGACGGCGATTGAAAAAGCCAAGGCAGCTAATATGCCGAAAGAAAATATAGATAAGGCGATAAAAAAAACGTCTGACAAAGAACAGGCTCAACTTGAAGAATTGCTCATCGAAGCACTAGGGCCCAAAGGAATTGCCTTGAGGATTAAAGCAATCACCGATAATCGCAACAGAACTATCTCCGAAATCAAAAAAATACTGGCCGATCATGAATCAAAAATAGTCCAACCGGGAAGTCTTTCTTGGATGTTTAATCAGCCTGTTTCCATTACTGATCCGGCTAATCAAAAAAAATTAGACAAGCTTTTAGAAGCCTTGGACGATCAAGATGAAGTTGAAGATGTAAATTCTAACTTATTAGGCGATAATTGACGATATGGTGATTTTAGGGATTGATCCGGGTTCTAATCTTATTGGTTACGGCGCGATTAAAAAAGAGTCTGGAAAATTAACTTGCCTTGGCTACGGAGCGATCAAAATCAAAACCAAAGAAAGCCAATCGCGGCTTTTAGAGGTCAGAAAATCAATAAAAATAATTTTGGCCGAGTTCAAGCCCGATCTTGTAGTTTCAGAAAAATTATTTTTTTTCAAAAACAGGAAAACAGTGATCCAAGTTTCAGAAACAAAAGGGGTAATAGCCTTAACCGTGGCTGAAAAAAACATACCCCTAACAGAGATAGCGCCCCTTGAACTGAAAAGAGCCATGACCGGCTATGGCCGGGCATCCAAGGGAAATATCCAAAAAATAGTAAAATTAATTTTAAACTTGAAAGAAGAGCCGAGGCCCGATGATGCTGCCGACGCTTTAGCTCTGGCTATTTTAGGAAGCGGGGCTTGACCCCCACACTCATGCATGAGTGTGGGGGCTTGACATATAATTTTTCCTGATTAAAATAGGGGGAAATCATCAGGTCGAGAAAATAATTATTAGATTCTATAAGTCTAATTAGATTAATTGGATCAATATGGAAAAAGACTTACTGAAATATTTTCTTCAGGAAGAAGACGAAGAAGAAGACGAAAAGAAAGGGAAAGACGAAGATGACGAAGAAGAGGAAGAGGAGGAGGAATTATAAATCAAAAACCCGCAAGTTTGCGGGTTTTTGATTCCACCCCCGCATTCATGCATTAATGCGGGGGTTCACTTAATTTTCACGAACCTTTTAGGGCCGACTTGAACTACATCTCCTCTTTTCACTGATTTATCCCACTCTACCACTGCCTCATTATTAATCTTAACCGCTCTTTGGTCTATTAGTCTTTTGGCTTTGGATTTAGACAAAATAATCCCGGCGGCCACAATAGTGCTTACTATGTCTCCCTTGCTTTCTATTTCTTCCATTTCGCTAGGCAATTCTTTCTTCGAAAAAACTTTTTCCCATTCATCTCTGGCTTTTTCGGCTTTTCCCCGGCCATAATAAAGTGTAACGATTTCAGCCGCGAGTCTTTTTTTGATATCCCGCGGATTCCCCCCATTTTTAAGCTCTTTGGCAAAGTTTAAAACCTCGTCCATTGACATTCTGGTTGCATATTCAAAATATTTGATTATTAAACCATCGCTGATAGACATGATTTTACCAAACATATCATCCGGCTCGTCTATCAAATTAACGACATTGCCCGAAGAAGAGCTCATCTTTCTCCCATCAATGCCCTCCAAGAGTTTCATCATCATGATATCTTGCGGCTCCTGACCGTAGAGCGGCTGAATCCGTCTTCCGCTTAAAAGATTGAACCGCTGATCGGTCCCGCCCAATTCAACATCCGCCCTAATCGCAACCGAATCATAACCCTGCATCAATGGGTACAGTAATTCGTGGAAAGAAACTCTTTGTCCGGCCTTCATCCTTCTGGCAATGATCTCGCGGGATTCAAATTCGTGCAAACCGAAAAGATTGGCCATCCGGGCCAGTTCCAAAAAGCCTAATTTAGCAAGCCATTCTGAATTATAATGTGTTTCCGTTTTTAGAGGATCCAGAATTTTGAAAGCCTGATCAAAATAATCTTTCATATTGGTTTTCACTTGCCCTTCTGTAAGCATCGGCCTTTCGGCCTCCTTGTCTGAAGTATCGCCGACCATTCCGGTAGCATCGCCGATTATAAACACGGCCGTATGACCTAAATCTTGGAAAGCCCGCAATTTCCAAAGGGCCACGGCCCGACCGATATGAAGGTTGGGGCTGGTTGGATCTATGCCAAGTTTTATCCTCAACTTCTCGCCTTTAAGCAATCTTTTTTCAAGATGGTCGAGGCTTATAACTTCTTCAACTGTCCGATTCAGAAGTTCTTTAATTTTTTTCTCGTCGGTCGAAATTTTTACCATATTGATTTCATCATAACAAACTTTTTTTAAGTAGACAATCGTAAAAAAATATGCCAAAATAGTCGAGTTGTGCGAAAGAAAAAACAAAAGCTGCCCTATATAAAGTATCTTTTGATTTTTGGATTGTGGCTGATAGTTCTCGGGATAATCGGCTTTTTAAGCGCTTTTGCTTACTTCGCCCCTCAGATTCCTGATCCTCAAAGCATTATTAGCAGGCGCGTCAATGAAGCCACAAAAATACTTGACCGCGAAGGCAAAACGGTTCTTTTCAGTATTCACGGAGACGAGAAAAGAACAATCGTCTCTCTTGAAGAAATATCGGATTATCTGAAGAAAGCCGTGATTGCCGCCGAGGACGCAAATTTTTACAACCACCACGGCCTGGATCTTAAAGGGGTAGCCAGGGCGGTTTCCATTAACCTAAGAGAACGAGAATTTTCTCAAGGCGGCTCTACTATAACCCAACAGTTAGTTAAAAACTCTTTACTTAGCCGGGAAAAAACTTTCTCGAGAAAGTTCAAAGAAGTGATTTTATCTTTACAGATTGAACAGAAATTTGAAAAAAACCAGATCCTCTGGATGTATCTGAACCAAGTGTCTTTCGGCTCCAATATTTTTGGGATAGAAGAAGCCGGCCAGAATTATTTTGGGAAGCCGGCAAAAGAACTAACCCTAAACGAATCGGTTGTTTTGGCCAGTATGCTCAAAGCGCCGAGTTATTTTTCTCCTTACGGCTCCCATAAAGATGGATTATTGGAAAGAAAGAATTCCCTTCTGAAAAAAATGCTTGAATCAAAATTGATAAACGAAGAAGAGTTTAAAGCCGCTCTAAGCGAAGAAATAAGGCTGGCTTCGCCGGTTCCAGGCGGAATCCTTGCTCCCCATTTTGTAATAATGGTTAAGGAATATCTAGTTGAAAAATATGGAGAAGATACGGTCCAAAACGGCGGACTCAGGGTTTATACAACTCTAGATTGGGGAATGCAGCAAAAAGCCGAAGAAGTTATCAATAAATATGCCGACAGAAATGAAAAGCTTTTTAAGGCCGGCAATGCGGCCCTAATTGCCCTTAATCCAAGAAACGGTGAAATCTTGGCCTTGATCGGTTCGAGAGATTATTTCAATATTGAAAAAGAGGGTAATTTTAATGTCGTCACTGCTTTCCGGCAGCCCGGCTCAGCCTTTAAACCAATAGTCTACTCAGTCGCGCTGGATAAAGGCTTCAGCGATAAAACAATTTTATTTGACCTTAAAACTGAATTTAACCCCAATTGCTCTTATGACGCTAGCCAAGAAAAAGACCAATACGGCTTGGAGTGCTACCATCCCCAGAATTCGGATGAAAAATTCAGAGGCCCGGTAACTTTAAGACAAGCCCTGGGCAGCTCCCTAAATATTCCTTCGGTTAAAATTTTATATCTGGCCGGCGTTAATGATTCAATTAAAAGAGCCGAAGAACTAGGCATAAAATTTTTAGGCGATACTGGAAATTTCGGCCTGTCTTTAGTTTTAGGCGGAGGCGATGTCCGGCCCCTTGATCTAACTTCGGCCTATGGAGTTTTCGCCAACGACGGCATCTATAACCGGCCCGCTTTTATACTTAAAGTCGAAGACTCTAAGGGTAACATCCTTGAAGAATTAAGTTTAGAACCGGAAAGGAAAATTTCCGACCAAACTGCCAGAATGATCAATGATATCCTGTCAGACAATTCAGCCAGAGCTCTTCTTTTCGGGCTGTCGAGCCCGCTTTATATATCCGACCGATCGGTCTCCGTAAAAACCGGAACCACCCAAAAATTCCGCGATGCTTGGACAATTGGATATACTCCGTCTCTATCAGTCGGCGTTTGGGTAGGGAATAATGACAATGCCGAAATGACCCGGGAAGGAGGAGGAGTTTCAGCTGGAGGACCAATATGGAGGGAGTTTATGACTGAAACGTTAAAAGACAAACCAGTTGAAGAATTTCAAAAACCGGCGCCTCTTTTTATTGATAAAATAATGCTTAACGGAAATTACATTGATGAAGGCCTAAAAATTCATTCAATTCTTCATTATGTGGACAAAAATGACTCTCAAGGTCCCGTTCCTTTAAATCCGGCTCAAGATCCTCAATATAATAACTGGGAAGGGGCAATAAAAAATGGTTACCAATTGCCGATAATTGGCGACTAGCTGCTCGTGGCCCTGTATTTTGGAGTTATTATTTTGTCAGTCAACTTAAATAAGGGATAAAATCCAGAAACCGGCAAATCAAAAGCCCCTATATAATCAAAACGGCGGCCGTCAAAAGCGGTCTTAAAAAGAGTAAAACCAGACCAGGGATGATTCAAGTCTTTCTCCGGCCCAAGCCCCCAGAAATCAAAAGTTTTTATTCCTTCCCTTTTTAAATCCTTAAGTATGCCCCAGATATAGCCATAGTTGAAAAATTTGCTGTAATCCCGGTGTCTTCCTGTTCCGCCCCAGATATAGAAGGCTTTTTCTCCACACAAAAGAACAATTCCGTAGGCTAAAATTAAACCCTTAATCTTTGCGATGTACATCCTTATCATCCCTGAATCAGCCATAGCTTCTTTTAGAATTGAAAATTGCTTGTAGGGCCTTAATGGAAATGAAAATCTCTTTCCGGTTAACCCATAAAGATTATAAAATCCCTTTAAATAATCACTGGTTATTTGGTTGCCGGTCAGGGCCTCGACTGTCATTTCTTCTCTTTGAGAGCGATGAATCAGGTTTCTGGCCGTTCTCCTGAATTTTTTGATTAATTCATCTTCGGATAAATTAAGGTCTATCAGCAGGGTTGAGGGCGGCTGGACGGTTTTAAAATAATTTTTAAAACCAAGATCTTTAAATATTACTGATAACTCTTCATTCTCTTCAACTGGCGGCTCCAATCTTAAAAAAAGAGTTTTATTGTTCTTTATCTTTTCGCTAAAATCTTTCTTAAGGCAGGCAATTGCTTCTTTGACCAACTGATGATTCTGCCAATCAATCACTGGCCCCCTCGGTATGTAAAATAATGAAAAATCGAGAGGCAGTTTTCTTTCCAAGACTTGAACCAAGCCGACTAATTGTCCTTCTTTAAAAAATCCGAGTCTTTCGGCTCTCCAGTTAAATTTTGATTTTACATCGCCCCATTCCCAAGACTGAAGAATATCTTTGTGTTCTGAATTAAATAAAAAATTATCATATTGATTTTTGTCTTTATTTCTAAAAATGGCTATCTCCATCTTAGTTGGCCGATACTATGTCTTTAGGGGCATTATTAAATAGGTAAAATTTAATTCTGCATCCTTTGGTTTTAAAACAACGGGGGCGCCTTCTCCTGTATATTCAAACAAAATATCATCTGAGGGCATATTTTTTAAACCGTCGGCCAAATAATTATAGTTCAGTAAGATTTCAAACGGTTCTTCAATCTGAATGCCAAAATTACTTTTAATTTTTGAATTAAATTCCCCTCGATCCGAGTTTTTTGAAAATACCGCCGCTTCTTTTTTATCAATTCTTAATCCTATGTCATTTATATTGCTTGAAAACAGGCCGGCTAATCTGATGTTATTCTGCAGATCTTCTTTTTTAAATAAAATCTGGGAAACATATTTCAAGGGAATAACTTTTTGATAATCGGGGTAGCGGCCGTCAATCAGTCTCGAGATGATGTCAAAATCATCAGAAGAAAATTGAATCTGATTTTCCTCTATATTCACCAAGATATCTTTTTGGTAATCGGATAAAATCCTTATTAATTCGGCGATTGTGTTTCTTGGAATTATAACTGAAATGTTTTTTTGGCAGGGGGCGGTGATTATTTTTTCGGTTAATCTGAAACTGTCGGTTGAGGCAAAATAAATTTTCCCTTTATTCAAATTAATAAACGCTCCTCCCAGTTCTGGTCTTGTTTGGGATAAAGAAATTGAATCAAATACCGAACTTAAAGCATTTTTCAGCACTCTGGCTGACAAAATAATCAGCGGCTCTTTTTTTAATTTTGGAATTAAAGGAAAGTCTTTTGGGTCGAAACATATAAATTTTGTTTTAAAATTATCGTTTTGAATGATTAAAATATTGTCTTTTAAAGAAATCTCAATTTTTTCATCTCTAATATTAGAAATAAAATCAGTGATTATTTTTGAAGGAATAGCGATTTTCCCTTCATTTTCTACTGGCGTGTTTAAGTAATAATTAATACCTAACTCGAGGTTTGTGGTCGAAAAATTAACTTGGTTATTTTTAGCAGTCATTAAGATTGAATTTAAAATAGGCAGATTTAAATTTTTGCCGGTAATATTTTTAACAATATTCAAAGCCTCTTGGATCTTTCTTGTTGTTGTTATAAATTTCATTTAATTTAATAAATGATAATAATAAGCTTTGTGGAAAACTCATTATTATTCAAATTTTTATCATTAAATCTATAAAATTTTCAATTAAATCTTATTGATAAATTATTGATAATTCTATTGGCTGAATCTGGAGAAATAATTTAGTTTATAAATTTTCAAATTTTTATTTCCAGGCTGTCAGATATTTACCAAATATCAATCAACACATTATCAAGCTTTATTGTAAATCCTTTCTCTGATTAAATTTATTTCCTGTTTTAATCCCTCATTGTTATCGTTTTCTTCGGCAATTTTTCGGTAAGCATGAATAACCGTTGAATGGTCTTTTCCGCCAAGGCGGCTTCCAATATCTGGAAAAGAGGCCTTAGTGTCTTCTCTTAAAAGATACATAGCTATTTGACGCGGCTTGACTAAAAAAGTTTTTCTGCTTTTTTTAAGCAATTCATTTAACGAAATGCCATAAAAATCACAAACAGTTTTAATTATAGTTTGAGCATTTGTTTTTCTGTAACTTGCCTGAATATAAGCTTTTAATAGTTTTTCAACATCTCTTAAACTTGGTTCTCTTCCGGTCAGATCGATTACGGCGACAATTCTATTCAATGCCCCTTCCAGCTCTCTTATATTTTTTTGGATATTTGTTGCAATGTACTGGAGAACTTCATCTGGCAAAGAGATAGGCTTCCCCCTCATTTTTATTTTTAAAATAGCCAGTCTTGTTTCATAGTCAGGGATTCCAATATCAGCAATCATTCCGCCTTCAAATCTTGATTTTAACCTTTCTTCAATAGCCGAAAGGGCCTTGGGGGGCCGGTCAGAGGATAAAATTATCTGCTTATTTTGATTGTAAAGATTATTAAAAGTTCCAAAGAATATATCCTGAGTTGTTTCTTTGGCTGCTAAAAACTGGATATCATCGACTATCAAGACGTCTTTTTGGGCATATTTCATTTTTATTCCTTCCACTGTTTTATTTTTTACGCCTTCGATGATTTCAGTAACCATTTTTTCAGCCGGAAGATAAATAGCTTTTTTATCCGGATTTTCATTTAAGATTTTATTGGCGATACCCTGGAGAAGATGGGTTTTGCCGAGTCCCACTCCGCCGTATAAAAAAAGAGGATTGTAAGCCCGGCCGAGGTTTTTAACCACGGCCAAGCTTGCCGCATGGGCCAGTTCATTATTGGAACCAACGACAAAATTATCAAGGGTGTATTTTTTGTTAAGATTTGTTTTAGGGTCAACGTCCGTATCAGGGGTGTTTTCTTGGATTTGTTCAAATTGAATCTCTTTGGTCAGAATTTTCGAATCAGGAGCTTTAATAAAAGGATTTCCCACAACATAGTTTATTTCTCTGATATCATTATCTACCTGTTTGAGGCACTGGAAGATTTTTTTATTGAATTTATTTTGAACCCATTCTTTGACGAAACCATTTGGAACACTAATGACCACTTGGCCGCTTTCTTTAGAGACGATCTTTGTGTCTTTAAACCAAGTGACAAAACTGGCCCTACTTAGCGATATCTCCATTTCGCCCAGAACGTTTTTCCAAATTTCCTCATTGGTTAAGTTAGTCATAATTTAAATATATTGAAATTTTGATATTGCTTTGTTTAGTAATTCTATTTTACCGTCGCCCTAGATAACAATTTAGTTAAGTTGAGAATTTGTTGATAGCAGGTTAATTGTTAAGCCAACCATATCGTTAATTGTCAAATCAGGCAATTGACTCAATAAAAGAAAAGAGTTAGTTTAAAAAAATGAAATCAAAAGCACTAACTTACCGTCCTTCCAATAAAAAAAGAATAAGAAAGCACGGCTTTCGGAAAAGAAGACTAACCAGAGCCGGCCGCAGGGTCTTAAAAAGAAGAATGAGAAAGGGCAGGAGAAAATTAGCTGTCGAATGCTGAATTTAGATATTTTGATCCATGGCCCTACCATTGAAATACCGGTTGTCAAAAAGCCGTGAAATCGAAGAGGTTTTGAAAAGAGGCAGAAGTTTCGGTTCCGGACTTTTTCAGATAAGATTTCTCCCGGCTGCCCCCGGTCTAAAAAAATTTGCTTTTATCGTCGGATTAAAAGTTTCCAAAAAAGCCGTCATCAGGAATAGGATTAAGAGGAAGATAAGTGAAACCATAAGGCTTAATATTTTAAAAATTAAGCCCGGCTACCTTATTGTAATAGTGGTGAAGCCCCAGGCGGCTAATGAAGAACTAAAAAAATTAGAAGAAGATTTAGGGGATGGTCTGGTTAAAATTGGCCGATGAAAAAAATAGCAGTTAAACTAATAAAATTTTATCAAAAAACCGCTTTGCTTAGCCTGGGGCTTTTCGGTTTTTTGAGCGGTTGCCGGTTTTATCCTTCGTGCTCGGAATATTCCATAATGGTTATTGAGAAATACGGTTTTTGGGCAGGATCGTTGAAGTCCGGCTTAAGGATTTTAAAATGCGGACCCTGGACAAGGGGCGGAGTTAATTTTCCATGAGCGGATTATTCAATATAATTTTATATGTTCCATTTTTCAATTTGCTTGTTTTTTTATACAACACAATAGCTTTTAATGATTTTGGAATAGCCATAATTTTACTGACTTTGATTATCAGGCTTATATTAAGCCCTCTTTCAGTTAAAACCCTCAAGTCTCAAAAGGCCTTAACTGAACTTCAGCCGAAGATAAAAGAAGTTCAGGAAAAATTCAAGAACGATGCTCAAAAACAGACTCAAGAAGTAATGGAGCTTTATCGCCGGCACAAAGTTAATCCTTTTTCCGGGTGTTTCCCCCTTTTAATTCAACTGCCTATCTTAATCGCTCTTTACCGGGTTTCTGTAGCCGGATTTGAAGAAAGCTCCCTCTCGGTTTTGTACAGTTTTATAAAAAACCCAGACTTTTTAAATTCAACATCTTTAGGGTTCATAGACCTGGCTAAGAAAAATATTTTGTTGTCCGTGGTTGCCGGCGCCGCTCAATTTTGGCAAACTAAAATGAGTTCCTCTTTTTCAAAAAACTCGATTCTTCCAAAAGATCAAAAAAATAATCCTCTTAGCGCCATAAACCAGCAAATGTTGTATTTTTTACCGATAATCACTATAATAATTTCAATGAGTTTTCCAGCCGGCCTGCCTCTTTACTGGATAGCTACAACTCTATTTTCAGTTCTTGAACAGGCTTACATAAATAAAATTTATGGAGAATCAAACCGAAAATTTAATCCATCGGACCATTGAAGATCTTTTTAAAAGAATAGGTTTTAGTTTTGAAAATTTAAGCCTGGAAAACCATAAAAATCCGGAAGGACAGGAAGTATTTATAGTTAAAGTAAAATCAGAGGATGATTGTTCTTTTTTGCTTGACGATAAGGGCAGAAATCTAAAGGCCCTCGAATATATCGTCAGGCTCATTGCTTTAAAGGGGTTGGATCAGAAGGTGGGCCTGGTTTTAGACTTAAATAATTTTTTAGAGAAAAGAAACAGCCAGATATCGGAATTAGCCAGATTAGTGGCGGAAAGGGTTCGAACCACTCAAAAATCTTTTGTTCTAAGGCCGATGTCGGCCTATGAAAGAAGGCTTGTTCATTTAGAATTAGCCGGCTGGGTTGATTTAAAAACTGAAAGCATCGGAGAAGAACCAAGGCGAAGGGTAGTGATAAGGCCATTAATAGTTTTAAGTGATTAAGGGAGCCCCCCTTTATGGATTTACATGGAATCTACAAAAATTTTTTTATTGCTTCTATTTCCAGAATCGTTACTGCAGTAATCGGACTGATTATTATTGGTTTTTTGACCCGGTACTTGGGTCAAGCGGGATACGGCGCCTATGAAACCATCCTTTCATACCTCTTTATTTTTACGGTTCTGGCTGATTTCGGCCTTCACGTAATTCACGTCCGGGAAATATCCCGCCACCCGGATAATGAAAAATTCATTTCCGGGAATATCTTTACTCTCCGACTCATCTCTTTAGTTTTGGTAACGGTCCTTGCCTTAACCGTTATTTTTTTCCTGCCCTATTCCAAAGAAATAAAAAACGGAGTCCTGGTCATTTCAATTTTTGTTGTTTTTTCTTCTCTAAGCCAGATAATCGGCGGAATTTTTCAAAAATACGGAACTTTCTACCTCGTCTCTTTTTCCGATGTTTTAACCAGATTAATCCAGTTGGGCCTTGTTTTTTATGCCGTTAAAACCGGATTGGGATTATTATCTTTTGCCTGGATTCTTTCTTTGACTGCCGGCATTCAGTTCATAATCGTATTTTTCCTTTCCCGCAGGTTCATTAGATTCAGTCTGGTTTTCGATTTTAATTACGCTAAAAAAATCTTGAAAACTTCCTTCCCGGTGGCCCTTTCAATTTTGTTCACCGCGATTTACATCAGAACCGACGCCCTGATGCTTTCTTTAATGAAGCCGATTTCCGACGTGGGGATTTATCGGCTGGCCGCCAAAGTTCTGGAAACAATTGTTTTTTTTCCGGCCTTATTAGTGGAACTGACCATGCCTTCATTTTCCAATTCTGCTTTCAGGCCAGAAATTTTTAGCCAGATTTTTAAAAAGACTTTTAATGTTCTTTTCACAATGGCCGTTCCGGTGGTTGTTTTTCTGATTATTTTCGCTGAACCGATTGTTTCGGCGCTTGGCGGAAAAGAATTTTCGGCTTCGGTCTTGCCTCTGAGAATCTTAGCCTTGGTCATCGGCCTGGTTTTTTTAAATAATTTGGGGGGCAAGGCTTTGATTGCCTTGAATCTTCAAAGGACCGGAATGTGGATTTATCTTTTCGGCGCGGTCTTGAATATTTTCACTAATCTGCTGGTAATACCGCGCTACTCTTATATTGGCGCTTCTTACACCACTTTGATGACCGAAGTTTTAGTTACGGTGATGATGTTTTCAGTTTTTTATAAAAAAACCGGCTTCAGTCCGGACATAAAAAGAGCATTGAAGGATTTTAAAGAAGTGCTAAAGCCCAAAAGAGTATAATTTTCCGTCTTCGGCATTTATAAATATCAAATAATCTTTTAGAAGACTGAGTTTCGCAATATTTGTTTTAATTCCCAGTTCTTTAATAATCCTTGTTTTCTCTATTTCTTGATTGGTGTAAAAAAATAGTTCTTCTTCGGTTAGTCTTTGGAATTCCCCTCCATCCGGCCTTATCGAAAAGGCTGAAGATTGACCGACTCCCTCTTTTAAGTAAAAAACTATCAGGTCGTTTTGAGGCCAGATTAGAATTGGATTTTTGATTCTGGTTCTGAAAATGGTCTTAGAATCAGAACCATCGGGGGCGGCGGTTGAGATGCCGCCTTCTCCGGTCCCGTTATTATAGGAATAATAAGCGATTTTCCGGCTGTCAGGAGAAAAAATCGGATCTTCAACTTCTTTGGGCAGTTCCGTCCTTTTGCTGTTTTTTAAATCAAAATAATAATTTTTTAAAGTATTTTTTTCTGATACGGCGGCTATGAGCTCATAGCCAATCGGACTAAAGGCCATTTTCAGGATGCCCGGAATTCGAACTAATTCTTTTTTGTTTTTTCCGTTAAGATCAGCCTCATAAATAGTGGAATCTGATTTTTCGTAAAAAAGCACTTTATTGGAACCTTCGAGCTCAAAAAAAATTACTGCTCCTCTCGAAATTTTTTTCGGCAGATTTGCCGGAGCGGGATAGTTGTCAAGAATCTCTGCTCGCTCGATTTTCCATGACGAACTAAAGTTAAAAAATAAAAGAACGATTACGGCTCCCGTCAAGAGAATGATTATGATAATTAAATTTTTTTTGATGTCAGCCATTTTTCTTAAGCCATTCTCTTTTTGCTTCTCGGATTTCCAATATCTGCCTGGGGTCAGAAGTGATAATCTGGTCTTCGGTATAAGAAGCTACTATCCGCAAAGCGACGTGATTGGTTCCGGCGAAAAACAAGCCGTGGCCGACGCGGGAGCCGAGGAGGGTAATTTTTTCAGCTTCAGTTAAGTTGAAAGTTTCTTTGACCGATTCAATTGCCGCCGGACTCTGCTTCATCAAAAGCTGAAGAGCCGAATTGGTGACAATAGGTTTCCCGTAAGGCGATTGGATGAAATCGGGGACATCCTGGGAAATTGTGGTTAGGCCTAAAAAATATTTTCTCGCTCTTTTAGCGGTGTTCAGCAAAAAATTCGCCCCGGCCTCGTTTTTTAAAAGCCACCAAGCCTCATCCACGACTAAGATTCTTTTCTTTAATTCTTTTCTTACCTTTGTCCAAATAAAGTTTAAAACCAGATACATGGCTATCGGTTTTAGCTCGTCTTCCATGTCGCGGATGGAAAAAACGACCAATTGGTTGTCCAGAGGAACGTTAGTCGGCCGATTTAAAAATCCGGAAAAGGTTCCCTCGGTGTATTTTTTTATTCTTATGACTAAAGATTCGGCTCCGGTCATGTTTTCCAAAACATTTTGGAAGCCGCTCATTAGGGGAGGTTCTTTTCCGGAAAAATCCCGGTCTGGATAAATATCTTTGGAAGCGTAAGTTTGGATCAGAGCTTCATCCAGGATTGATTCTTCTTCCGAGGACATATCGCCTAGCATCACCTTCATCAAGCCGGTCAAATTAAGAATGTGGCTTCGGAAAACGTCTTCCGGCTCTTCGTCTTCGCGGGGGTTCGGCAAATCAAAAGGATTAATATGGCTGTCTGAAGCGATTGAAATTTTGATAAAAGAACCGCCCAGGGTCTCGGCCACATGCTTGTATTCATGTTCCGGGTCAATCACGAAAATTTGGGTTCCGAAAAGGATTGAGCGCAGGATCTCGAGCTTTACGGCATAACTTTTACCCCCGCCGCTTGTCCCGAATACCACAGAGTTCGCGTTCTCCAAACTGAACCGGTCAAATAGAATCAGCGAGTTATTATGCATATTTATTCCATAAAGTATTCCCTGATCTTGGGTCAGATCATAAGAAACAAATGGGAAACTGGAAGAAATTGGTTCGGTGTTCATGGCGGAGTTGATGGCCAAATCGTCTTTGCCAAGCGGCAAAGTCGCAGTAAAGCCCTCTTTCATCCTGAAGGTGGCTGACTTGACCACGATTAGCTGCGATTCTAAAACGTTTCTGATTCTTTTTTCGACTTCGTCCAGTTCTTTTTGGTCTTTGCCCAAAATAGTGAGATAGAGCCCGAATCTGAAAAACCGGTCAGTTCCAAGCTGTAATTTATCTCTCAAGGTTTCAATATCAGAAATAGCCGTTTCTAAAACCGGATCCCGGACTTTGCCTTTGGCCCCTTCTTCAATTGCCTGAGCCTGGATCCGAGCCAAGCGGTTTCTTAATTTTTTTAAAGTACTGGCCGTATCTTCGGGGTGGATGTAAAAAGCAAGATTCAGCTCTTGGTCAAGATTAATGACCGGAGAGAACCAGCTTGAATTAAGATAGCGGGGATAAGAAGAGATAAACATGGTTCGGGCCATTTTCTCTCCAACTTGGATATAATTGGAAGAAATACTTATGGCCGAAGGAGCTAGAATCTCGTCAATATTTGACGTTTTTTCTATCGGCAGCAGCTCTTCTTTAGTTTTTCTTTTGAATAAAGACATGGCAAATGTTTAAATATTCTTTGTTATTCCTTCAACCACCTCAGGATTGTAAAATCGGTAATAAAGATTGACCAGTTCGTCTTGTTTTAAGACTTTTACTCCTAAACCCAGTCCGGCTAAGTTTTCGTAAACTAAATCAACCCTTTGATTCAATTGAGACTCATATGATTCAAATTCCTCCGGAGTCAGCCGTTTTACGATCTGGGCCGGTTTAAAAATACTTTTGAAAATTTCTCCGATTCCTCCCTTAGTTCTCGGCCCGATATAGAAAGGGACGACAACAAAAAAATCTTTGGCTATGATATTAGCCAGCTGAGTCAGTTCTTTGATGAATCTGGAATATTCAACCGCCTGGATTCTCATCAGTTCGTTTTGCTGGGCTTCGGCTACTTGATCCAAGAATTCCAGATATTTACCTATATTCAGTTTTCGGGACATCGCCATAATTTCCAGAGAGAAATCCAGGGCATTCAGAAAATCCCGGAAGCCGGCTAAGATGGCCAGCTGTTCGTCCTGGGATTTCAACTCAAAATTAGTCGAACCGACTTTGATTATCTGGCGCAAAGACCCGTCCTTCAGGATTAATACTTTATCTCTTATCTCTTGTATTTGTACGAATTCTTTGGTTGATGTTTCAGTCATTGTCTTTTTTGAAAAGATATTTTTTCGAACCTAAAGCATAGCCCAGCGTCTTCATCAGATATTCTATCAAAGTCATGTCTTCTATTCTAAGGAAAGCCATGGCTCCAAACGCGGCCATCACGATCATTGAAACGAAAATCAGCCAGAATCCGGTTAGAAATCTAAAAAATATCAAAAGCAGGCCGATGCCTAAAGCCACCCAGATAAACTGTTTCCAGGTCAAAGGCCCGACGATCTTTGTTTCTGTTTCAATGTATTGGGGGACTTGGAAGCGCATATCAACATGATCCTAATGTCATCCGAATAATATCCTAATCAACGAATTCGTAATTAGGATGTTATTTATAGATTAGGATTATATATTAATCTTTTAAATTAACCACTCTATCGTCAAAAACTTGATTATTTTGATTTTGTGATTGTTGTCGAGGTATGTTTTTTGCAAACTTCTCTAAATGTCTTTTCTTCAATTCTTCCAGAATCGGGGCAAAAAGCTCCGCGATGATCAATCCGGCAATTGTTTTCGCTTTTACTTGATCAACGGCCAGGCGGTTTTGGATTTCATTGACGATATTGCCTAAGTATAAATCACTAAGAATTAAATCCATAATTACCATTGCTGTTTCTTTGGATTGATCTTCATTAAATTCTAACGGAACGGATATTTTGTCTTTTATGAAATCGGCAGGTACGGTGTCAAAAATAAAGTTCTGAAGTTTTTCCGGCAACCCCCTTAAATTATCGTGAAATTTTCTGTATTTAAAACGATCATCTCCTGTTTGATTTAAATATGTATTATAAGGATTATATATTTTAGATTCGCCTATATTTAGCATTAAATTCCGGCCATAGTTGCCGCATCATTAAATACTCTAAGTTCGTCTTCATCTTTACTTTCTCTGATCAGCCATTTTCTTACTTCTTCGGTATACTTTCTTGCGTTACCAATATCTGTTGTTGCTTTATTGTATAGTAAATCTCCTAAAGCAGATTTGAATTCAGGATTATTCCAGATATCTTTTCCATATTTTGTAAAGTCCTTGGAGCCGGTTTTCTTAATTTGTTTTAATATCGCGTCGGCTATGTCCGCCGGATAATCTGCGGGGTCATCAAATTCGGTGGTCGGGAACTTAAAGTTATATTCGCCCACAATGGTCGGTTTTATTTCACCGGCAGATTTTTTGGCAGTTCTTCCATCTTTCGTATTTCTGCCGCCAAGTATTTCGTACATTTCTTTAAATTCAGCATAATCAAAAGATCTATCTTCTATAACTCTCTTTCCGTCATCAGAAGCAATGAAGTTATAACCAATTCTTTTTGCTTCAAGCGGCGTCCTTATGTCTCTAAGTATGGGAATTAATTCATCAGCCCTTACGCCGCCGAATTTGCCTTCTTTCCATTCAGAGAAAACCTTAGTTAGGGCAAGAGGCATGTCTCTAAAGTTGTCTACCGCTCTATTAAACAAAGCCACATCTAGTTGCCCTTTTTTCGCTAAAGCGTTAATGGCCGCAAGCGTTTCCGGATCTTTAGCCCCGCTAGAAACTTTAGTTCTGAGTTCGTCAATAATTACAGTTTCTTCGGCGGTTGATCTAACTTGCCTAAATCTATTTTCAATGTTTTTTTCTTCTTTGCCGGCCCTTTCTGTTATTTCTGTTTGGGCTTTATATCTGGGTTCTAAGCCGGCCCAGCCGGCGAAGCGATCTTCCATTCGCGCTTCTCTGGTCTTTCTTGCTGCCTGGCCGCCAAAAATCTTCATTCCGGTTCCAGGCACCGTTATCCCGCCGCCGGGCAGGCCTTCTTCGGCAATTCTTCCTTCTAATGCTCCGGCCGCAGCCGGAACGCCCGTTGTTCTATACAGTCCTTGGGCGCCGCCAGCCGCTCTGCCGGCGGCCCAGCCAGCTCCGCCCCAGAACCACCCGCGAACCCGGCCAAATGTCGCACTGGCTCAA
>Ga0213870_1000574_pt1 | contig 17121 bp, 25 predicted proteins | sample WICALVC2017_Meta_FD_160119 | JGI IMG/M metagenome (GOLD analysis project Ga0213870, IMG submission 160119) | Freshwater microbial communities from subterranean cave lake in Wind Cave National Park, South Dakota, United States - WICALVC2017 | ecosystem: Environmental > Aquatic > Deep subsurface >... | reverse complement strand
AACTATTTCTTACAGTATTGATGGAAAAACCGAAGAAGTCTCAGGAGATGAAATCTTACTTGCTGTTGGAAAAACCCCAAACACACAAGACTTAGCCCTTAATAAGGCAATGGTTGAAATTGACGAAAAACAAGCAATTAAGGTTAATCAGAATTTCCAAACCTCACAATCTCACATTTATGCTGTCGGTGATGTTATAAATTTACCAATCCGTCAAGAACCAACCGCAGGGAGAGAAGGGACATTGGCTGCTGAAAATGCCCTCAAGGGCTTACAGAATAGCATTGATTACAACACAGTCCCTTGGACTATTTTTACAGATCCACAGCTTGCAGGCGTTGGTCTTACCGAAGATGAACAAATGAAAAGACTAAAAATATGCGCTTGCCGCACTGTTTCGTTTGAGTACATTCCCAAAGCAATTATTATGAGCCGCACAGAAGGATTGATTAAAATGGCAATTCATCCTGAAACTAAACAGATTATGGGGGTACATATTCTCGCACCAAACGCAAGTGAGCTCATTGCCGAAGCCATGGTTTTAATTAAGAACAAAAACACAATTGACGATGTTGTAAATTCTCTCCTAATGTTTCCAACACTATCAGAAGCTATTAAGATTGTAGCATTGTCTTTTACTAAAGATATCTCAAGGTTGAGTTGTTGCGTATGATGAGTACAGAATTTATTGGATTTACACTTGATGTCATTGGTAAAATTATGGTTGCCTATACTGCTATTATGGTGCATTACAGATTTTGGAAAGAGCACAAAATTGACGAAAAGGTGTTTAGGATCATGAAGCAAGAAAGGTTGATTGGTATTTTTGGTGTCGCCCTAATTATTATTGGTTACCTTTTGCAGATCCCATCAAAGTTATGAGCCTTAATTGGCATTGATCTAACCTCAAAACCATCGTCTTAATTCAGCCATGGCATAAATTAGACGATAATATAGTAATCGTTTTTCTCTTAAGACTTATCGCAAAAAAAAACCGCTCGAGCGGGAGTTTGTGATGTGGTAGAATGAATTTATGAATTGCAAGCCTTGGTATTTAAAACAAATAGATCTTTTTAAGACTCTCACAGAGAAAGAACTTATGTATATTAGCGAAAAGTTTCTCGATAGGGAGTATAAGAAGCGCCAAGTGGTGTTCGAACCGCAAGATAAAGATAAAATTTTTATTCTCAAAACCGGAAGAGTTGAGATTTACGAGCTGACAGAAGATGGTAAAAAGATAATTGTTGATACGCTTGGTCCTGGAAACGTGTTTGGGGATCTTGGAGTCAGTGAATCAAGCGAACTTTTTGTTGAAGCTACCACAGATTCTTTTGTCTGCACTATGAAAAAAAATGACTTTTTTGAAATTGTTTCTCAAAATCCACATATTTCTTATCCTCTCATCAGAGAATTATTTGCTAAAACAGTTGAATCCGAAAAGCAAGTTGCATCCCTTGCCTTCAATAATATCATTATAAAAATTAAAGACTTGCTATTCAGATTGTCTAAAAAACATAGCGAGATAAATAATGAGAGAGTCGTTATAACTATTAAATTTACCCATGAACAACTGGCAGATATGATTGGCATCTCCCGTCCCACCATGACTGAGTTACTTAATAAATTAGATCGTCTGGGAATTATCAAACGCGAAGGTAAAATTATTTCTTACTATCCCCAAAAATTAGCTTCCTTGTAATTTTGTCGCTTGAACTACAGAATAAATAATATCTTTCTTGTAAGCTTTGGTTATTATGAAAGGTATTGCCACTTGCCAGGATTGTGTTGTAGAACTCTGGAAAACAAACTGCGAGGACTGTGGAGCAGCAAAACCCATTGTTGCCGAACTTAAGCAGGAGGGATATTCTTTCGAGAAATACAATATAGAAAGCTCAGCCGGAAGAGAGCTTTGGGAAGAATACCTCCTAGAAATTGATGAAAACTCAAAAAATCAAGGGTATGACCAAGGCTATATTTATACGCCAACATTTATAAATCCCAAAACCCGAAAGGTACTAGCATTTTCCAATAGAGCACCCACAAAAGATGAATTAATAAAGCTAGTAGAGGGGGTGGATAAAAACGAATTACTGACCGCATCATAAATGTTTAATGTGCAGTATGGTAAGAGTAACTGGTATAATGAGGTCACATCCTAAGGATTGTGATTGCCAGGAAAAGCACGAAGGCCACAAAAAAGAAGAACGCAATAAGGAGGTTAATTATGGCAAAAATTAAAGTTTATTCTACAACCACATGCCCTTATTGTCATATGCTGAAAAGTTATCTAAAAGAGAAAAATGTTGCTTTTGAAGATATTGTCCTTGACTATAATCCTGATAAAGCAACTGAAGCGATGCATATTTGCCAATCTATGGGTGTGCCATGTACTCACATTATAAAAGATGATGGAAAAGAAGTGGCAATTTTAGGATTCGATAAAGAGAAAATAGATAGAGAACTAGGTTTATAGGAAGGGATATGAAGAAAATGATAAACAAGGATAAATTTGGACCAGAACTAGTTCTAGAAGTATGGGATCCAAAGTTAAAGATGGAAGGATTTTTGGTGATTGACAATACTGCTTTAGGGACTGGTAAAGGAGGCATTAGAATGACAACCAATGTGACTGAAGAAGAGGTATGGCGATTGGCTCGCACTATGACTTGGAAAAACGCTTTAGCTGATATTTCTTTTGGTGGAGCAAAGGCAGGGATTGTTTGGTCCGGCGGATCAGATGGACAAAAAAAACAATACATTCAAAGCTTTGCTGGTTTGATAAAACCCTTTACTCCCAAAAGTTATATTGCTGGTCCCGATGTGAATACAGGAGAACGCGAGATGCAATGGTTTGTTGAGGCGACAGGGGATTGGAAATCAGCTACAGGCAAGCCAGCTAATTTATGTATGAAGATTTTTGGCAAGCCAGGAGAAAAGTGTGGAATTCCTCACGAGTTTGGTAGCACTGGTTTTGGAGTTGCCCACGCAACTTATGTTGCGTCAGAACTTAAAGGTATTGATATTAAAAAAGCAAAAGTTGCAATTCATGGGTTTGGAAATGTAGGAACTTTTACCTATCGATATTTGACTCAGATGGGAGCAAAGGTAGTTGCTTTGGTCGATAGTAAAACTGCAATTATGGATAAGAGAGGACTTAGCAGAACTTTGATTGACAGATTAATTCAAGATAGGAAACCTTTAGTCAACTATCCTCAAGCCGCACACATAACACCCGAAGACTTTTGGAGTATTCCTGTTGATATTTTAATTCCAGCATCTGTTACTGATGTAATCAATAAAACTAATTACCATAACATCCAAGCAAAGATTATTGTCGAGGCAGGCAATATTCCGATGAGCGAGACGATTGAAGAAGAATTATTTAAAAAGGGTATTTTGATAATCCCTGATTTTGTAGCTAATGCTGGTGGAGTAATTTCCTCTTATGCTGAGTATCGTGGTTATAACCCCAAACGAATGTTTGAATTGGTCGAAAGAAAGATAAAAAAATCTACAAGGGCAGTTTTGGAAAAAAGCATTAAGGAAAATAAAAACCCAAGATTGGTGGCTTTAGAAATTGCCAAGGCTAAAGTTGAAGCTAAGATGAAATGGTAGTTGTGTGCCGATGATTGAAATTCTATCCAGCACCTTTTTAAAACCCTCAAGCCTTGCTGTGTGGGTTTGGTGGTTTCTTTTTCTGCGTGGGTTCAATACCCCGCAGAAAAAAGGTGCTGGATTTATTGGAATCTTTCTACAATGTGTAGCATATGAAAACATCACAACTTGGTGAACTTGAACAGGGAATAATGGATATTCTTTGGGAACATAAACAATGTTCGGCGCGAGATGTCCTAATCATCCTTGAGAAAGATCGCAAACTAGCATATACCACCGTTGCGACAATTCTTCAACGACTCTACGATAAAGGCTTTGCTAAAAGAATTGAAGATAAATTAGGCTACATCTATTCACCAAAGCTATCAAAAGAATCTTACAGTAGAAATATTGCTCAATCCTTCTTGAATAAATTTATAAATTCTTTTGGCGATACTGCTATTGCATCATTTGCTGAAAGCATTGATAAATTACCCACTAAAAAACGAGAGTATTTTTTGAAGTTGCTTGAAGAATATGGTAAAAATAAGTAACAATCTTTTTGTATTTTCTGGTCTAATTTTCCTTTTGGGAATCTCTTCCTTTGTGTTCCTGCAAAAATTTCTTCCTCTTGTTTCCCATACAGTTTATTACTGCCAGTCTTTTGTCAACTCGCTTTCTACGCCAATTCCATATTACCTGGGTGCTATCCCCTTTTTATTATTTTCTGTCTTTTTATGTATAACTGTTATAAAACTTTCGGTAATCTATGTAAAAGTACGATTCTTGAGGAAGAATCTTATTAGGAGTCTAAAATTAAATACAAGTTTCGTTGCTCTCCTTAAGAAGCTTCAATTAGATCGCAAAACCTATCTTATTGAAAGTAAGAAACACTTTGCGTTTTGCTTAGGAATAAGAAACCCAAGAATTTATTTATCAACTGGATTGGTGGATATTTTAACAACTAAAGAATTAGAAACGGTGCTGCATCATGAACGATACCATCTGAATAATAGAGACACACTGACAATGCTTATTGCTTCAATTGGGGAATCATTACTTCCTTTCTTTCCGCTTCTTTCTGACTTTCTCACAAACTTCCGTATTGAAAGAGAAATTAAAGCAGATGCTGAGGTAATACGAGGATTGGGAGATGAGAAGCCTCTTATTTCTGTTCTTAAGAAACTTCTGAAAGCGCCGTCATATACGGCAGTTACTGCTTCTGCTATCGCTAACCATGATACGCTAGAACCACGCATTCGGGCACTTGTTAAAAAAGAGATATACTTTCAAAAATTTAAAACCAAGCATATTCTCATGAGTCTTTTTTCTGTTCTTGTTATGAGTATTATTACTATTGTTCCGGTTCAAGCATTTGAGATTCACCACGAAGAAAAAATAGCACTTGACTTTCCAAAATCTTGTTACTACACTATGTAGTAGAAATATAGTTTCCTTATCCTTATGACAACTAAAAAAGACAATAAATCGATAACAATTCCTATTCCTTCAATCCCTTCAAGGCTCTCTACTAATCAAATTTTAATTGGTATTTTAATCATTGCGTCATTTCTGCTTGGTTCTCTATGGACAAAAGTTCAGTACTTGGAAAAGAATGGCTCTTCTACAAAGGTTACAGGACAAACTGCACCTCAAACTGCAGCACCACTTCAACAACCAGCGGCCCTTGCGCCAAGTGGGAAAATAAAAGAAATCACCGACAAAGACCACATTCGAGGAAATAAAAATGCCAAGCTGAGCTTGGTTGAATATTCAGATTTAGAGTGTCCATTCTGTAAAAGATTTCATCCGACTATGCAAGATTTAATGAAAACTTATGGAGATAAAATTCGCTGGGTATATCGGCATTTCCCATTATCATTTCATGCAAATGCCCAAAAGGAAGCAGAAGCAACGGAATGCGTTGCAGAACTTGGAGGCAATTATGTTTTCTGGAATTATGTAGATAAGATGTTTGAGAAAACAACGTCAAATGGTACAGGATTTGCGCTTGATCAGCTTGGGCCTTTGGCGGCAGAAGTTGGCGTGAACCAATCAGCGTTCCAAAGTTGCTTAGATAGTGATAAGTATGCCAAGCTCGTGAAAGAGCAGATTGCGGATGGTACAACAGGTGGTGTCAGCGGCACCCCATCAACATTCCTTATTGATGCAAACGGGAAAAGTCAAATTATTGTTGGCGCACAACCCATTGATGCATTTAAGACAGAAATTGATAAACTACTAAGGTAAGCTATGGAAAATACAAACTTAATCGGTATATTTTTAACAGGACTTTTCGTTGGCGGCCTTACTTGCATGGCGGTGCAGGGAGGTTTGCTTGCAGCCACAATTGCACAAAGAGAAGAAGAAAGACTCAAGGATCAAACTAAAAGAACGGGAAATGCATTACCTATCTTAGCTTTTCTTAGTTCAAAATTAATTGCGTATACAATTTTGGGATTCTTGCTTGGTTGGTTTGGATCGCTTTTTCAACTGTCACTTAGCGCAAGAACGATTCTTGAATTTGCTATTGTGATTTTTATGATAGGGACTGCCCTCAATATTTTGAATGTTCATCCAGTATTTCGCTACTTTGTCATTCAACCGCCTAGATTTCTAACAAGACTTGTACGACAACAGTCAAAAAGTACTCACAACGCTCGCGCTTCGAGGGTCGAGCAAGATGTGTTTGCACCTGCATTGCTTGGAGTATTTACAGTCTTTATTCCGTGTGGAACAACTCAAGCAATGATGGCTCTAGCTATTGCTTCGGGGAACCCACTTTTAGGAGCTTTAATTATGTTTGTATTTACTCTTGGAACATCACCAGTATTTTTTACTCTTGGGTTTCTTGCAACAAAACTTAGTGATCATCTGCATCAACAATTTATGAAATTTGCGGCCTATGGAATTATTCTTTTGGCTGTTTTTAACCTTAACAATGCTATTGCCTTGACTGGAAGCAGTTTTACGCTTGATAAGATATGGACAGGGTTTTGGTGCACGGTTAGCTTTTGCGATAATTCGCCAGTTTTTGCGTCTTCTGGACAGGTTGCTGGTCAAGCAGTACAAGAGGCAACAATTAATATTGAAGGGGCTGGATATAGTCCAAATAATTTAGCTGTCAAAGCAGGCTCGCAAGTTACACTCCGCCTTACTAATACTAGCGGTGGTGGGTGCACGCAGGCATTCACTATTCCAAAACTTGGAATCCAAAAAGTTGTTCCGCTTGGAACTTCAGATATTATTACATTTACCGCACCGACTACACCTGGACAACTCGCTTTTATGTGCGGTATGGGAATGTTTCGAGGAAAGATAAATGTTATATGATGAAAAAATGTATACTTAAAATTTCCGGCATGCACTGCACCAGTTGCGCAATGAATATAGATTTTGATTTAGAGGATCTAAAAGGAATTAAGTCCTCTAGCACAAATTACGCCAAAAGTGAAACTGAAGTGGAATTTGACGAAGAAAAAATAAGCGTTGAACAAATAATTAAGTGCATAGGAAAAACAGGCTATAAATCCAGCACAACCCAATCAGTCTAACAAATCTCCCCAGATTAGATTCTCACGTGTAGCTACAAACTCACCCCAAGAGTGCAATTCACAAGGGTACAATTCACGCGATTCCAAAAGAATACGCTATACCAATTCACTAAGGTATTGTGAAAAGCTACCAAATTTAGTAAAATATACATTGTATATGCCGCATGAGCCGAAAAAGAGACATTCAAGAGCAAGACAGGGAAAAAGAAGGGCAAGCATCAAGCTTGATGTACTTACGTTTTTTGCTTGTCCAAACTGTAAAAATATGACATTGCCACACACAACCTGCAAAAAATGTGGTTTTTATAATGGAAGACAAGTTTTAGTTTTAAGGAAGAAGGAGAAAAAAGAACCCGCCTAAACTTACCGTTCGAGCACGTTAGACGTGTCTCACGGAGCGTTTTAATGCGGGTAAGCAAAATGAAAACTCCCTTGGATCCTCGGCACAGAAGACGACAAAAATTAGTCGAAGAATTATTCAAAGTAGATTTCCACAAACAAAAAATTGATAGAAACGCAAAAACCATATTGGACAGTAAAGAATTTATCGATAAAAAAATAGAAGCTGCTGCACCTGAATTTTCTATAGACAAAATTAATAAAGTTGACCTAGCAATATTAAGACTAGCTGTTTATGAACTTCTGGTTGAGAAAACCCAGCCCGCAAAAGTGATTATTGACGAAGCAATTGAACTTGCCAAAGAATATGGAGGAGATTCCAGCCCATCTTTTGTGAATGGAGCACTGGGAAATATAAAACTATGAACCCTTCGATTAAAGCTCACGGCTATAGCCTTCCAAAATTAAAAAATAAAAAACTATTTGAGGAGGCCTTTACCCATAGATCTTATTTAAACGAAGCTAGGCAAAGGGTGGCTTCAAATGAACGTCTTGAATTTTTGGGAGACAGCATTCTTTCGTTTGCTGTTTCAAACTATCTTTACTCAAAATACCCAGATTTCGATGAGGGGACATTGACCAATTTAAGATCCCTTATGGTCAATACAAAAACTTTATCTAATATTGCCCAAGAATTAAATATGGGCGGACTTTTGAAATTGTCCAAAGGGGAAGAAGAGTCAAAGGGACGCGAAAACGCAACCCTTCTTGAAAATAGTTTTGAGGCATTCGTAGGAGCGCTTTTCTTAGATCAAGGAATATCGTCTGTGGGTAAATTTCTAGATGAGGTTTTATTTCCAAAAACACAAGATTTTGTCAGCAAAAAGGCATTCAAGGACCCAAAAAGCCTACTCCAAGAAAGGGTCCAAGCACAAAGACAAAGTTCTCCTATTTATAGGGTTTTGGACGAGGGAGGACCAGCCCATGCAAAGATTTTTAAAGTCGGAGTTTTTGTTAGCGGAAAAATATTGGGGGAGGGAAAAGGAAAATCCAAACAAACAGCCGAGGAGTCTGCTGCAAAGGCTGCCCTTGAGAGAAATAGCTGAAAATGCTATAATTTAATGGATAACTAAGTTGAAAACTTACATTTTAAATTTTTAACTGTAATTTTGAACTTTGCATTTTGAATTTTTAATTATTTAAATTATGTCAGTTGTAATCAGACTATCCAAAATGGGAAAAAGAGGAGAAGGAAGGTATCGTGTCGTTGTGACTGAAAAAAGATATAGACGCGATGGAAAACCTATTGAAACCTTGGGATGGTACGAAAAAAGAGAAAAGCAGCAAAAACAAAAAATTAATAGACAGAGGTATAGCTATTGGATCTCAAAAGGAGCAAAACCAAGCCCGACTGTTGAAAAAATCGTTACTAAGCCAATTAAAGTATGAAGAAAGCACTAGAATATATTGTTGCCTCTATTGTAGACAATCCAAAAGAAGTTGAAATAACTGAACAAGACGAAAATGGGATAATAAATTTCACTATAAAAGTCGCTTCCTCCGATATGGGAAAAATCATCGGCAAGAATGGAAAGATAATAAGAGCAGTAAGAAATGTTGTAAAAATCTCTGCAATAAAACAAAACAAAAAAATAAACATTGCACTAATTGAAGATTCCTCTGCCTAGCTTTATGAAGATTTCTATCTTAACCCTATTCCCCCAAATGTTTCAAAGTCCATTTGATTATTCAATCATAAAAAACGCAAAAGACAAGAAAAAAGTTGAAATTGAATTTGTGAATATCCGTGATTTTGGCATAGGAAAACATAAGGTTGTCGATGATAAGCCATACGGAGGAGGTCATGGAATGATAATACGAGTGGATGTATTGGCTAAAGCCATTTCCAAAACAATAGGAAAAAATCCGCCAGCCACGTCTGACGTGGCGCCAGATGGTGGACAAAAAGTTATTCTCCTAAGCCCTCATGGTAAGACTTTCAATCAAAAAAAAGCTCGTGAACTTTCTAAACTTCACCATTTAATATTAGTGTGCGGACGCTATGAAGGGGTTGATGAAAGAGTTAAACAATATATAGATGAGGAATTATCAATCGGAGATTTTGTAGTAACAGGTGGGGAAATTCCTGCAATGGTCGTCACAGATGCTATAGTAAGACTTATCAACGGAGTCCTCAAGGAGAAAGTTACAGATATTGAATCTTTTTCTCCTTTCCTTGAATATCCTCAATACACCAAACCCAGCATTTACAAAAACCAAGATGTCCCCTCTGTACTTTTAAGTGGAGACCATGAGAAAGTCGAAAAATGGAGAAAAAAAGAATCGCTTCAAATAACATCTAGGCTTCGTCCCGATTTATTGAAGCTCCGAAGGCTAAGAGCCCTCGGATTCTCTGGAAAAAATAGTCAAGATTCTTGATAAGCGAGCTGAAATCCGCCGAAGCGAGAACTTCGCTTTCATCCGAGAGTTAAAAACCTTCGGGTTTCTCGCGAAGGCGGACTAAAACATAAATCCAGCACCTTTTTTCTGCGGGGTATTGAACCCACGCAGAAAAAGAAACCACCAAACCCACGCAGCAAGCTGCGGGATTTTAAAAAGGTGCTGGATAAATAATTAAAATGGATTGAGGCTTTCAGCAGAAGGACTTCCTACAGGAATATCTCGGGACAAAGAAGAAATGTTGTCAAAATTTTTTAACTTGTCTATAAGAAGGAGAGCTTTTTGAGAAACAGGATTCACACTCACATAGTCTTTATTGCTAGATATACCCAAAGGTTTATAATAAAACGATAAGTTTACCGAAGATATGCTGTCTTTTTCTCCTATTTTTACAAGATTCACTTCTGATAATGGAACTGTTTTCTCTATTGCGTCAACAAAACCGTTGACCCCAGCAATACCTGAATTAATAGGTATAGACAAGGTTATTTTCGGCAATTCACTATCCTTTTGATACTCAGATAAATCACCAATTCTGATCGAAAACGCTCCCAAGGCAACACCTGTTCTTTGTGAAGTAAGATATATTGAGTTTAGTATTCCGCCAAAATCTTTAGAAGATGGAAGAGCAAGATTTAAAACCTCAAGCTGTGAATCTAAAGAATCTTCATCTGTGTTTACTAGTATATTCAAATTTTCTTTTAGAGTTCTCGAATTCAAAGAGGCTTGTTTTTCTTGCTCTCTTGCTGTTAATAAAGTTTTCAATTGCGGAATTATAAATTGAAAAAAAAGAACAATGCATGTAAATATAATAACTAAAGGGAGAATATAGGGTTTATCCTTTTCTAAAATAAATTTTAGTGATTTTATGTCTAGATTTATTTTACCATTCATAATATTAAATTTGCAGAAAGAGAAATCTGATAAGAATTTCTTGATTCGTCGAAGATTAAAGAATTGATAGTGAGAGCATCAATCAAATCTTTTTTTCTTACCATATCGGTAAAGTTATTTATAAACTCTCCGATAGCAGAAAGGGAAGATGAGTGAGCTGTTATAAAAACGCTTTTGCCGTTCACTTCCAAACTTTCTATAAAAAGCCTATCGGGTGTTTTTGTCAAAATAGTATTTGTAACCTTAGATAAATTTTTTCTCTTGTTAAGAATTTCCGAAATGTTATTAGCCCTATTTTCCAAAATTAGAAGCTTTGCTTGTCTGGTCTGAAGCTCAGATATTTTTCTCAAGATTTCATCTTGCTCTTTTTTTATAGAAGATGGGTTAGCAATTTGAATCAGAAGAAAAATAAAGAAAGAGAGCGCCCCTATCCCTATCAAAGAACCTACTGCCAGAAGATTAAATTGTTTGATTCTTCTCTGTCTTTTTAATGTTTCTTCATCTTTGTGCAAAAGAAGATTTATGTTTGTATTCATATTTAGATTAATGGGTCATAAGTCTCTCATTGCCAAACCTAAAGCAGTAGTAAAGTCAGAAGTGCTATTAAGTATCCCATCCGGAACCTTTTGATTTCCAAGAATTTTCCATGGATTAGCCACTACAGTTTCAATTCCCAAATTCTCTGCAAAAAAAAGATCAATGCCCGGAAGTTTGGCAGTTACCCCTGATAGCAATATCTGCTGAATTATCGAATCGTCTTTATATTTTTGAGAGTAATATGCTAGAGCCTTTTTTATCTCAAGGAGAATGGAAGTAAGGATAGGTTCTGTTGATTTTCCAATTTTTTGTCCCACACCAACTTTCGAAAAACCATATGTTTTTTTGTATTCTTCGGATTGAGACAAAGTCAACCCAAAATCCTCCTTTATCGACCTGCTGATTGCATTTCCTCCCGTCCCAATAGAATAAGTAAAAACCAAAATCCCATCTTTAATGATTGCCAAAGATGTATTAACTGCCCCGATACTTACTATTATGGTTGGATGAAGACTCGAAGTAACTAATGTTCTTATTATAGCTAATGTTTCTGTTTCTATGGAATTTGGAGTGAGATCTGCCATCTGCAATACTTTCTGATATTTGTTGATTAGGGAAGTTGGCGCCCCAACCATCAGAACTTGCATTTTCTCTTCTTTGGATGAAGTCAAAGGCCTTTTTAGAACATTCCAAACCAGAGTGACTGTCGATAGCGCTACTGGAATGTGCCGTTCTGCTTCCCAGTAAATTGCCAAGGACAATTCTTTTTCTGACAAAACTGGCATTTCTATAACTTTTGTATAAACTTGGTTATCGGGAAGAGCGATATTTACGCTTTTGCTGTTTTCTTTTAAATTGTCTACTGTTTTTTTCAAAGCCTTGGCCATTTCCTGCTCATCTAAAGGCGCCTCTGAAAGCATTCCCTTGGGTGGAGTCTGAGTCATCTGGAAAGAGTTAAGAGTAAATCTTCCACTTTCACGAGATAAAGATATTGCTTTTATGTGAGTCAAACCAATATCTAAACCGATCGATTTATTAAATATCATATTTTAACTTGCGCTAATTGGCTGTAAAAAGACCATATGATAAATATGGCAGATAAGTCTGCGGATATCCTTTGAAAACAGTTATCTTACGGCTTGCTTCACCAGATATTCCTGTTGAGCTGATAACATAGCCTTGAGAAGGTAGTGATGTGCAATTACTTCCTTCTCGATCACAAGCATTCACTCCTACCACGGCGTCCCTGTAAATCGGAATTACTCGTATAAAAACAATTCCGCCTTTCGCCAGATTTTCAGTTACATACGTGAATGTTTTACCTCCTATGTTAAAACTTCCTGTATCTGGAGTGGCAAAATTATTCCCTCTATTGCAGGGATCATAAGCAAAACGATATGTTACAGCCGCTGCGCTACTAGCGATAACTATCGCTTGAATTGCTGCTGGGGCAGTACTTGTTCCACATGTTTCAGTTTCAGAAGATAAGCCCCAATACAAATACACAAAGTTTGGAGATAGTGCAGTAGCAACATCTGGATTGCCATTGGTATCATGCCCGGCAAACCAAACGTCAGCCCCCTCATCTTTTGGAATCAAATTTCCTCCATTTATTAGAAAATTTGAGCTATCGATCTGCGTAACATCAACTGAATAATTAGATTTGTTTCTTAAATTGTCACTCAATATTGCTGATCCGGTAGCCGGAGCATTTCCCTGAATTGCCCTCTCTACTCCTGCCTCGGCAGCAGCTAGAGCTTTTTGCGACTCCGCTTCCTCTGTTGAGGTTCTGATACTTATAATTGTTCTCGATGCGATAGATAACCCTATAGTAGAAAAGACTATAATTATCAAAATAACAATTAGAAGAATCTGGCCCGCCTGCAATTGTCTTACCGACAATGTCGGGATGGCGGGCAGCCCGCTTTCTTTCTTTCGAAACATATATTTAGCATAACAAGAGCAATATGTCGTGTCAACCGTAAGAAGACTTTTATCCAGCACCTTTCAAAAATCCAAAGTATGCCTGGCGAGTTTAATACCCACGGAAAAAGGTGCTGGATTTATTTCTTATAATTTCTTATCGTAACCGATGTTTGGAAAAGAACCGGAGGGGAACTATTTTCCACAAGTCCTTTATCTTTAGGCCCGAGGCTAAAGCTTATTCCAATTATCGGAGTATCCGTTGATCTTGTTTGCGTACAAATAAACTTACAATCAGTGAAAGAAAAAGCATCTCTATCTATAAAGGGAATGGTTCCGCTCAGAGTAGTTATTGTTAAAGTTGAACCACCACAATTGTATATAACTGGACTCCTATCAAGCGGAGTTATTTTTATGAATCTATATTGTGTTACGACGGGGGCCGGGGTAGGCGCTTCCGAGGATGGACAGCTCATAACATAATCTACTCCGTCATTACTTAGTCCCCCAAAGGCGGCAGCGTACTCAATATTCCTTGAAATCTGGGCAAGGGTATAATTTCCGCTCTGCCTGATATTTTCAATCACATTGGTCTTGTTTACTCCTCTAAGTGAAGACGTCACTATCCCAGCAACAACACTCCCAACCGCAACAAAAACAATAATCGAGGCAAGCAACTCAACCAAAGTAAACCCAGCACCACTTTTCAGAAAGAGAAACCACCAAACCCACACAGCAAGCTGCGGGGTTTTAAAAAGGTGCTGGATAAAGTGGTGCTGGGTAAACCCCTTATCTAATTTTGAATTTTTAATTTTGAATTTTGAATTTGGCTTCATGGTGCTCGTCTTTGATCAGTATTGGAAAGACAAGAAATTAACTCAACTTTGTGACAAAAAGGTGTGCCGATTGGACATTTGCTATCAGACCATGAAACTGTCACTGTAACTTTGCTACCTTTTGGGATTAAGGTTGGAGTTGGGGTGGGGGTGGGTGGAATTCCGATTGAACAGTCTGATGAATCATGTTCAAATTTAATCTCTCGGGAAAAGATTCCTCCCACAGGACTTTGCGCCCAACAATTTGTTGCTGTAAGCTTCTCTAGCTCCACAGAATCCTGACGAAGACAATATGCAGTATTCGTTTGAGATACATCCTCTAAACTTTGAAAATTATTCCAACTCGAATCTCTTATTTCTCTTACGATTGACATGCCTTCCTGAGCATAAAAGTTGGCCAAATTTTGGTTCTTTGTATACAAAGTATTACTCAAAGATGTTGTCACTCCAATTACAACTGCGCTCAAAACCAATATTGAAACACTAAAAGCAAGTATAATTTCTATAAATGTTTGCCCATGATCATATGTTTTTTTAAAGATATTTGAATGCGATTGTTGAATTGTTAGATTGTTGTTTTTATCTTCAACAATATAGCAATATAACAATTTAGCAATTTTTCTAAAACTCATGGATTTTGAAGAGTATATTGCCAAAGAGTAGTGCTATCCGAACAATTTACCTTATTTCCGCTTCCATCTTGGTCTATCTGAAAATCATTCTCGTTTTCAAGACAAGCGATTATAGAATATGAAACATTACCACCCGAAACTGTATACGTGTATAAGCTACCAGTTGATGGATCGCAGGAAATTTTTTTCATGTAGACTATTGCCGAAGACGAAGACGAAGAATCTTGCAAAGAAGAACCACATGAAGGCAAAGAAGCAGGATAAGATCCTTGATCAGATCTATAAAGCTCCAGAGCGGATTGAATCTGGCGAAGATCGGACTTGCGAACACCATCGCGCGCTCGCTGTCTCACTCCAACAAAATTAACCAAAAGAAAACTAGACAAAATTCCAATTATGCTAATCACAACCAATAGCTCTATCAATGTAAATCCCTTATGGGATTTATGAATAATGAATAATGAATAATGAATAATGTCTTTTGTCCTCTTAATTCTTGATTCCTGATTCATAATTCTTTCATGGCGATACATTCTGGCTCGACACTCCATAATTACATGTTCCTGCTCCACAGCTTGCTCCAGACGGAAGACTGCTGCATGCTGCGCCGCTATTGCATACTTGAGGATCATCTACATCCCTATCCAAACTAGCATAAATATAGTAAGTCTGTCTATCCGAACTCGTATTATACACATAATTTTTTGAAGAACTTGGATCTTGTGGTAAGATACTCATGTAAGGTTGGAATTGTGTGCCCCAATCTGCAGTTGTAGAATCCAATCTTTTAATTCTGTAATTAGCCGTACTCGTGTCTACCGGAGGATATTTTCCATTATCCTGATGATATACCTCTAAGGATTTTTGGATTTGAGATAAGTCCGATTTTCTTCTGGCGTCTTGAGATTTTTTGATTTGAGATAATGGATCTACAAGAGTAACTATCCCAACCACCATAAGTCCAATCACAGCAATTACAGTTAAAAGCTCTATTAAGGTAAACCCAGCGCCACTTTTCAGAAATTTCACAAGTGGACTAATTTTATCCAGCACCTTTTTAAAACCCCGCAGCTTGCCGCGTGGGTTTGGTGGTTTCTTTTTCTGCGTGGGTTCAATACCCCGCAGAAAAAAGGTGCTGGATTTAGAAAGTCCAATTCTCTTTTTCAATTCCCTCATTGCATTGCCATTGTATTTTAATCTTTTTTTCCCTAATTCTTGCTAGTCTTTCTGATTCATACGCTTCGTATGATTAAAAAAGGTCCAAAGGGTACTGAAGCTCCACGTATTCTTTTTTTCCTCCATATTATCAGTATGCATCCCACAACTACGCCTGTCAAGAAAGCTATGTATAAGCCAACGACAATATTTGGGAAACCCAAAATAAGCCCCATCAAGAATGCAAATTTAACATCTCCAAACCCCATCCCGCGTCCTCTGGTTACTATATGGTTCCACCTTTCAGGTGGCGAGACTATTACGGTTGAGAAAATTTCTGGATGCGGTTATTATAAGTATCTGCCACATACACATTGTTGTTGCTGTCAACAGCAATGCCAGAAGGATATTCAAACTGTCCATTGTTAGAACCCTTACTGCCCCATGTGAAAAGAAAAACGCCTGATGAGTTAAACTTCTGGATGCGGTGATTCAAAAGATCTACCACATACACATTGTCGCTGCTGTCAACAGCAATGCCAGCAGGATATTTAAACTTTCCACTCTCAGTACCATAACTACCCCATTTGCCAAGAAAAACGCCTGATGAGTCAAACTTCTGGATACGGTGATTACTATCATCTGCCACATACACATTGTCGCTGCTGTCAACAGCAATGCTATAAGGATATTTAAACTTTCCACTCTCAGTACCATAACTACCCCATTTGCCAAGAAAAACGCCTGATGAGTCAAACTTCTGGATACGGTCATTCTCAGCATCTGCCACATACACATTGATATTGTTGCTGTCGCTGCTGTCAACACCAATGCCAACAGGATAGTTAAACTGTCCACTCTCAGTACCATAACTGCCCCATTCGCCAAGAAAAACGCCTGATGAGTCAAATTTCTGGATGCGGTTATTCTCAGTATCTGCCACATACACATTGATATTGTTGCTGTCGTTGCTGTCAACAGCAATGTCAGAAGGACGGTTAAACTGTCCATCGCCAGAACCCTGACTGCCCCATTTGCCAAGAAAAACGCCTGATGAGTCAAATTTCTGGATGCGGTGATTAAAAGTATCTGCCACATACACAATGTTGCTGCTGCCAGAAGCAATGCCCAAAGGATAGCTAAACTTTCCATTCTCAGTACCCCAACCGCCCCATGATCTGCTGAAAGAAACTGGGG
>Ga0213870_1000573_pt1 | contig 17176 bp, 18 predicted proteins | sample WICALVC2017_Meta_FD_160119 | JGI IMG/M metagenome (GOLD analysis project Ga0213870, IMG submission 160119) | Freshwater microbial communities from subterranean cave lake in Wind Cave National Park, South Dakota, United States - WICALVC2017 | ecosystem: Environmental > Aquatic > Deep subsurface >... | reverse complement strand
GGCACCGGGCGGGACGGGTCTCGGCGCGCGCTCGGACGGGTCATTCACGGTGGAGGGGTCGCCCAAGGCGGTGATCTCCCGGCTGCTGTTTGAGCAAGTCGCGGGGTTTCAGGCCACGCAGCGCCTGCTGCTCGGCATCATCATGCACAACAAGGAGTTGCGCGAGGAGAACCGATATCTCCGGGAGGAATTGTTCGGGCCGACTGAGACCGGCGGACTCGTCGGCAAGAGCGTCCTCATGCAGGAGCTGTTCAGGCTTGCCAGGAGCGTGGCGCAATCGGACGTGAACGTGCTGATCACCGGGGAGACCGGAACCGGGAAGGAACAGGCGGCGCGTCTTGTGCACCAGCTCAGTCCACGCCGCGCCGGTCGGTTTCTGGCGATCAATTGCGGCGCGCTGGCCGAGAACCTCTTGGAGTCGGAACTGTTCGGCCATGAGCGGGGGGCGTTCACTGGGGCCGTCGCGCAGAAGAAGGGCAAATTCGAGCAAGCCAACGGCGGCACGCTGTTTCTGGATGAGATCGGCGAAGTCTCTCCCGCCATGCAGGTCAAACTCCTGCGAGTCTTGCAGGAGCGGGAGTTTCAGCGGGTCGGCGGCCAGGAGGAGATCACGGTGGATGTCCGGATCGTGGCGGCGACCAACCAGGATCTCCAGGCGCTCGTGGCCGAGCGGAAGTTCCGCCAGGATCTGTTTTATCGGCTCAATGTGTTTCCGCTCCACGTGTCCCCGTTGCGTGAGCGCGCCGAAGACATTCCGCTGATTGCGGAACATCTGCTCGCCCGGCATGCGGCCGTTCAGAAGAAGTCGGCGCAGGGCTTCACCGGCGAGGCGCTGGAAATCCTGGCCCGATACCGCTGGCCGGGAAACGTCCGCGAACTCGAAAACGTCATCGAGCGGGCCATCGCGCTGACCGGCCCCCACGTCTCTCTTATCGGAGCGGACCTGCTGCCGCCGTCCCTCCGTGCAACGCCGGCGGCCATCACCGCCGAAGGGCTCAATGACCTGGTGGACCGGGTCGAGTGGCCATTGATCGTGCAGGCGTTGAAAGGCGGGAAGGGGCTGACGGATTTGCTCAAACGCATTGAATGGGCGCTCATTCAGCGGGCCGTCAAAGAGCACGGCGGCAACAAGACGGCGGCTGCCCGCCTTCTGGGCCGGACCTATCGCTGGCTGCGCAAGGCCGAGACGGAACAGGCAGCGCGCCCCAACTAGAGGCGCCATGGCTGTCGGCACGTATCGTGACCTTCTGAAGTCAGGCGGCTTTCAGGCGTTTCTGTGGACGCAGTTTCTCGGGGCGTTCAACGACAATGTGTTCAAGATTGTCGTCTCGATGCTGGCGGTGGACATGGCGACTCGATCCGGCGGTGGGAGCGGCGAATTGTCGCTGGTCGGGGCGGTCTTCATCCTGCCCTTCTTCTTCTTCTCCGGCTATGCGGGCCACGTCGCGGATGTCTTCAACAAACGGTCTGTGCTGATCATCACGAAGAGCTTTGAAATCGTGGCGATGGGACTGGGCTTCTTCGCGCTGCTCTCCGGTCGGATCGACATGATGTTGGGTGTGCTCTTCCTCATGGCGCTCCACTCCACGTTCTTCAGTCCGGCCAAGTACGGCATCCTGCCGGAGATGCTGCCCGACAAGGACCTCTCGAGGGCCAACGGCCTCTTGGAAATGAGCACCTTCATGGCGATCGTGCTCGGCACCTCGGTCGGGAGCCTGATGATCGCCGCGTGGAAGAGCCGGCCCGATCTCATCGGTCTGGTTCTGATTGCGATTGCGGTTGTCGGGACCGTTGCCAGTTTCGGTATCACGAGGGTGCCGACCTCGGGATCCCACAAGGCCTTCCGACTCAATCCCTGGGCTGAAATTACCGAAGGCATCGGGCGTCTGTATGGCGACAAGACGCTCTGGCTGACCGTCATCGGCATCTCGTATTTCTGGTTCCTGGGGGCCCTGCTTCAGATGGACATGATCCTGTTCGGCAAGGAGATCATGGGCCTGGATGACCTGCGGATCGGCATCCTGGTGACCTTCCTGGCTATCGGCATAGGCGTCGGCAGTTTGTTGGCGGGACGTCTGTCGGGCGACAAGGTTGAGCTGGGGTTGGTGCCGCTGGGGTCCATCGGCATGGGGATCTTCGCGCTGTGGCTCTCGTTCTCCGCCCATTCGTACGCCCAGGTGGCGGCGGCGATGAGCCTGTTGGGATTCGCCGGAGGGTTCTTCATCGTCCCTTTGAATGCGCTGTTGCAGCAGCGGAGCGGCCGGGAGGAGCGTGGCCGGTTGATCGCCACCAACAACTTCATGAACACGGCGGGCATCCTCCTGGCTTCCGGCGCGCTCTGGCTGTTACGGGACCTCTTGCAGATTCCGGCCGACCGGATCGTTCTGATCTTGGGGCTGCTGACGTTAGCCGGTACGGCCTATATCCTGCGCATCCTGCCCGACTTCTTGGTCCGGTTCTCGCTCTGGACGCTGACCCATACGATGTACCGGATTCGGCTGGTTGGGCAGGAACACGTGCCGTTGCACGGGCCAGCGCTCCTGGTCTGCAACCACATGTCCCATGTGGACGGGTTGCTGATCGGCGCCTGCGCCCAGCGGTTCGTCCGTTTCATGATCGACCGGCCGATCTACGAATTGAAGACGCTGAATTGGCTCTTTCGTTTGCTACACGCGATTCCGGTGTCCGGCCGCAATCGCAAGGAAATCCTCGAGTCGTTGGAGCGCGCCCGCGAGGAGCTGCGTCAAGGACACGTCGTCTGTATCTTTGCCGAAGGGGCGATCAGTCGGACGGGGAACCTGCTTCAGTTCAAGCGTGGGTTTGAAAAGATCGTGGACGGGCTGGATGTGCCCGTCATCCCGGTCCATCTGGACCGGCTCTGGGGCAGCATTTTCAGCTTCAAGGAGCGGCGCTTCTTCTGGAAGCGGCCGCAGCAGATTCCGTATCCGGTGACCGTCTCTTTCGGGAAACCGATGCCGTCTACGGCGAAGGCTTGGGAGATGCGGCAGGCGGTGATGGAGCTGGGCAGCGAGGCCGTGCGCCACCGGCGCGCGTCGCGGGATTGCCTGCACCTGCGGTTCATCGCAGCCGCCAAGCGGAATTGGTTTTCCTTGGCGATGGCCGATTCCACCGGGAAAGAGCTGTCGTACGGCAAGACGCTTGTCGGCGCGCTCCTGCTGGCGCGCCGGCTGCGCACGCGATACCCGGAAGACGCGATGATCGGGGTGTTGTTGCCCGCGTCGGTTGCCGGTGCGCTGGCCAACATCGCCGTTCTCCTGGCCGGGAAGGTGTCGGTGAACGTGAACTTCACCGCCGGGCGTGAAGCGATGGTGCTCGCCGTCCAGCAATGTGGAATCAAGACGATCCTCACGTCCCGGCTGTTCCTGGCCAAAGCGAAGGTCGAGGAGATGGACGGGATGGTCTTCCTCGAAGACATGCTGAAGGGGATGACTTCACGTGAAAAAGGACTGGCGGCGCTTACGGCGTTTTTCTTGCCGACTCGTCTGTTGCAGGCGATCCATCGGTGCGACGGCGGAACTGACGCGCTCGCCACCGTCATCTTCTCCAGCGGGAGCACCGGCATCCCCAAAGGCGTCATGCTGTCCCATCACAACGTGCTCTCCAACGTGGAGGCGCTCGCCCAAATCTTCGAAGTGACACCGCAAGACCGGATGATGGGGGTGCTGCCGTTCTTCCATTCCTTCGGGTTCACCGGCACCCTCTGGTTCCCGCTCCTGTCCGGGTTCGGGGTCGTGTACCATCCCAATCCGCTGGATGCTAAGACGATCGGCGAGATGGTGTCCAAGTACCACGCCACGGTCCTCATCGCCACGCCCACGTTCTATGCGGCGTACCTTCGGAAGTGCTCGGCTGAAGAGTTTTCTTCGCTCAGGCTGGCCGTCACCGGGGCCGAAAAGCTGCGCGAGCCGCTGGCGCAGGCGTTCAAGGAGAAGTACGGGCTGGACCTTCTGGAGGGCTATGGTTGCACCGAACTGGCGCCTGTCGTCTCGACGAATCTGCCGAATGTGGAGTACGGAACCGAGCACCAAATCGGACGCAAGCCGGGAACGGTCGGCCATCCCATTCCCGGCGTGGCGGTGAAGGTGGTGGATCGTGAGACCGGCCTGTGCCTTTCTCCTGGGCTGGAGGGGCTACTTCTGGCCAAGGGCCCCAACCGGATGCTCGGTTACCTGGGCCAGCCGGACAAGACCGCGGAGGTCGTCCGAGACGGGTGGTACGTGACCGGCGACATTGCGGCCCTGGATGACGACGGGTTCATCACCATCACCGACCGCCTCTCGCGGTTCAGCAAGATCGGCGGCGAAATGGTGCCCCATATCAAAGTTGAAGAGGCAATCACTCAACTCCTCGGCGGCGCCGGCTGTGTCGTCACGGCGTTGCCGGACGAACAGAAGGGCGAGCGGCTGGTCGTGCTCTATACCAGCCAGGAGATGGCGCCGGGTGAGCTGTGGACAAAATTGTCGCAAACCGATTTGCCCAAGCTCTGGATTCCCAAACGCGAGAGTCTGTACTACATTGAGACGATCCCGGTTCTGGGTACAGGGAAGGTGGATTTGCGGCAGGTTAAGAACATGGCCCAGGAGAGATCCGGAGGAGGGGGAACATGAACCGTAGAGCGTCAAGTCAATCGAAGTGATCCTGATGCTGCCCGGTAAGGTGATTGATTGCCATGTCCATCTGGCTGCCTTCTCTGATGGGAGTAACGGCTGCTATATCTCGCCCCGGATGCTGAGGAGTCCACTGTTCCGGTTTCTGGCCTGGAAACACGGGCTTCACCCGCACGATGCGAACCTGTCCAACCAGAAATATGTCACCGACCTCCTCTCGGAACTGTGGGCCTCCCGGCACGTCGGCCAGACCGTGCTCCTGGGCATGGACGGGGTTTACGATGATCGGGGGACGCTGGATCGGGAGAGGACGGAGTTCCTGATCAGCAACGACTATGTCTTGCAGGTCGTCAAAGCCCACCCCGAACAGTTCCTGGCCGGCGTGTCCATCAATCCTCAGCGGCGTGATGCGTTAGAGGAGGTGGAGCGCTGTGCCGAAGCCGGCGCCGTGCTCGTCAAGGTGCTGCCGAACTCGCAAGGGTTTGACCCCGGCAATCGGCGCTATGTTCCATTTTACCGGAAGCTGGCCCAGCGTAAGCTGCCGCTCCTCAGCCATGTCGGCTATGAGTTCAGCCTGGCCGGCCAGGACCAGTCCGCCGGCGACCCGGCCAGGTTGCGGGTTCCCCTGGACGAAGGCGTCACCGTGATCGCCGCGCACGGGTGCAGTAACGGCCTGATCTTTTACGAGCGGTACGTCCCGACGTTCTTGAACTTGGTGCGGCTCTATCCGAATTTCTTTTCGGACGTCTCGGCCTTGACGCTGCCCAATCGCTTCGGCATGTTGCTGCGCTTGCGACGGCATCCGGACGTGCACGACCGGCTGCTCTTTGGAACCGACTACCCACTCTCCGTTTTCCATCTGCCGTGCTGGGGGCAGGTGCCGGTGCGGGAACTGAGAACGATGATCAGAACACGCAATCGCTTCGACCGGCAATATCTGGTTCTGAAGGCTCTGGGCGTCGGCTTTCGGTCGTTTGGTGATCTCCTACGCAGCCCCGGCTGAACAAGAGGGGTCAGTCAGCTAGCAGGGTGAAATCGGCCAAGCGTGAAGCTTTGCGGTCAAAGGTGACGGTGTGCATACAGCCACCGGCCCGATTCAGCATCCCCAGCAAGCAATCGGAGAAGTCCGCGTTCGTCCGCTGATATTGTCGGAGGGCCGCCCATGCCGCCAAGCCATTATCGATCTGAAAACCGCTGATCCGCAGAATCTTTTCAAGCCCCGCCGCGATGTCCTGCTTCGGATACTCATAGGTGCTCTCCAGGACCCAGACCAGCTCACAGAGGACGATTGAATTAATGTGCCCTGGATCCTCCGGGGTACACCATTCTTCGATAAATCGCGTTGCCTTCCGGGCTTGCGCCGTATCGTCTTGTACCAAATAGCGGACCAACACATTCGTATCCAGGCCCTTCATCGCTTCGCGCCGCGCTCCCGAATGGTTCGATTCATGTCCTCAACCGTGACTCGCCGCTGCAGTGGCGGAAAGATGCCTTTGACCGCCGTGACCGGCAAGGTCGCCGGCAGGAGCACGACCCGGCCATCCGGATCAATGACAAACCGGAGCTGATCGCCCGGCCGTACATGCAGGTGCGAGCAAATCTCCTTGGGAATAGTCGTTTGCCGTTTACTCGTGAGGGTGACGGTTGCCATGGCTGATCCTCCTTGTGGCTGTGCCGTACTCTAGCGCAAGGCGTGATCAGGCACAAGGCGCCGCCCCCTCCCTGAACGACCCCGTCATCACCGTGAACGGGCGTTCACTGGTCGGCTCTGCCTGCCCTGCCTCGATCCGGTCATCGGTGTGCTCCGCTCCACCCACTCAACCCCAAGAACCCGCGTCAATACTGGTCATAAACTGATTGTCCGACAACGGCATCTGGCTGATCGGCTGGGGGCACACTTCCTGCGTAGCTCACGGCTAGGTTGTACGATGGCCTGTTCAATGCTCTACAGAGGAGGTGCATGATGAAACGGATGGGATTGGTCCTTGTTCTTGGTGGATGCCTGTGGCTGTTCGGAAGCGACCGTCTTCATGCCGAGATCGTGCGGTGTACGGGTCCTGAGGGGACGACCGTCTACACGAACGCGGCGAACGGCTTGTCGGAGTGCTCGCGCTATGAAGCCCGCTCCGAACTGGGATTTGTGTCGGGGAAGGGGCCGGCGGAGCACGCGCCCATGCGGCACGTGCGGGATTCCAGGAAAGAGGCCGCGTATGCGTCCGCCCCCGAGAAGCCGGCGTCGTCTGGCGCGCGCGCGCTCCCGAAAGAAGTCTCGTTTGAGACTTTTCGGATGCTCTCCACCGGGATGACCAAGGCGGAGGTCCTGGGCCGGGCCGGGCCCCCGCGCCATGAGTTCAAGAACAAGGGCACGCAACGGTGGGTCTATGACTCAATCGATCGCTGGATCGTGGAGATCGTGTTTTCCGGGAACAAGGTGGTCACGATTGATTGGTCGCGGACGTAAGCGCGCGACGGAGAAAGGAACGGCCATGCGGAGACCGACAGATCACTGGCACACCCGGAACGAGCGGGGCATGACGTTGGTCGAGTTGGCGATCACGTTGGCGATTACCGGCGCGCTGTCTCTGTTCATGGGGACGGGACTGCAGGCGATGGCCGACCGGATCTCTCTCAATGCGGCGGTGGCTGAAGTGGTCGGCGATCTCCGGTACGCGCGGAGCATGGCGGTGCGGGAAGGGGAGCCGATCAAGGTTGCGGTCGGCGCCGAACAGCCGGGCGTGACCCTGTTCCGGTCGAGCGACCCGGCGCGGCCGGTGGCGCCCACTCGGAATCTGACGGACAGGGGCGTGCGCGCGATGCGCTCCAGCGGAGGGCTGCTGCTGTCGTTCCAGCCGCGCGGCACGAGCGCGACACCAACGACCTTGACCCTGGAAGGCCGGCGCGGCGACCAGCGGGTGATTACGGTGAGCTTAACCGGCATTGTCAGGGCGCGGTGACATCATGAGGACACGGGATCGGGCGCTATCGGAACGCGGGATGTCGTTGGTGGAGCCGCTGGTGGCGATGGTGGTGATTGCGTTCAGCCTGCTCGGGTCGGTCGGGATGTTCGCGGCGGCGCAGGACGGGATCTCCGGGAGCGCGAAGAGGCTGGAGGCGGCGGCACTGGCGGAATCCAGAATGGAGCGGTTGCGGGCGCTGCCGTACCGCGACCTTCTGGGCGGGGAGCAGCAGGGCAATGGCATCGCCCTGACGTGGACGGTGCGTCCGGATCAGCCCAGCCTGACGGAGTCTCGGTCGGCCATGGTGACGGTCACGGCTGCGTGGTCCGTCGGGAAAGGACCACTGCGCACGATCCGAATGGGGCTGCGAAAGGCCAATCCTATCTTCAGCGGGGCGGCATCATGAACCACGCCGGCTTTTCATTGGTGGAGACGATGGTGTCCGCGACGCTGGGCGCCGTCATTCTAGGCTCGGCGTTGGACATGTTCGTCACGCAGCATGCGCACTTTAAAGGCCAGCACACCAAGGCCGAGCTGCAACAGGATTTGCGCGGAGGCGTCCGTTTGCTGGAGAGCGAGTTGCGGCTCGCCGGGGCGGGCGCGCTGGTTGGAAGCTCTCCTGTCACGGTGATGGCGGCGAGCGAGGTCGTCTTTCAGGCCAATGTCAACGGCGTGCGCGGGTCCTTGGTGGAGGCCGCCGCCTCCGGTCAGGACCAGGTGGTCATCCGTCCGGGAGCGGGGTGGGCGAAGGGCAAAACCGTCGTTCTCTGCGGGCCATCAGGGTGCGAGAAGCAGGTCCTAGCCCGTGATGGCACGTCTGGGACGCTGTCGCTGTCAAGCCCGCTCGCGCGAGATTTTCCGGTGGGAAGCCGGATCGAGGTCGTGAACCGGGTTCGGTATTACCTGAGCCGCAGCGATCCGAAGAATCTGAAGGTCATGCGCGAAGTGGATCGCGGCGCCAATCCGCTCATCGAGCACGTGGAGAGTTTTTCATTGACGTATCTGCGGGACAACGGCACGCCGGCTGTGACGGGCGATGAGGTCCGTCTTGTGACGGTCCGGATTGAAACCAGCGGGAACGACGGCCGCGGGAAACGCATCCGGCGCGCCCATACGCAGGAGATGGGCGTGAGGGCGCTATGAAGACGTATGGTACGGAGAAGGGGGGCGTGCTCCTCGGGGCGTTGCTGATCGGTCTGCTCCTGGCGATGCTCGGCGGGGTGGCGATGAACCTGGCGGTGACCGAAACGACGGCATCGGCGCGCCACCTGGAGGAGAAGCACGGCCTGTTGCTGGCCGAAAGTGGCGTGGAGCAGGTCATCGCGTGGCTCACGCACGGCGATCTGCCTGCCTCCGGCGGCGTGCCGGCGCCGGTGCTGTTCACGGGCGCGTCGGACCATCCCGACCTGGAGTATGACGCCGCTCGCCCTGACGAGGATCGTCTCTTGAACGGCGCCGGCGCCGACGGGTATCGGGCGCCGGACGATCGTGGCCGCATTGTGCGGACGCGTTTGTATGGGCCGGGGCTTCCCGACGGATTCTGCACGGTTGAAGTAACGGCGGAATCAGGGAGCGGTGTCCGTCGGACGGTGTCCCTTGAATTGGGGGCGACCCGGATTCCCCCGTTGCGTGAGGCTGTTTCAGTGGGTCTCCCCAGTCCCTGGGACTATCAAAAATTTAAAGCGCTCGCCGTCCGATTCGGGACGTACTACGTGCCCGACAGTGAGGGCCGGCTCTATCGGGACGGCAAGATGGCCCCCGAACTGGCCCAGACACCGGCACAGGTCTTTGCGTCACCGGATGCGGGCGCTCCTCGCGGGCTTGTGTTCATTGATACGCTGGATCACGCGCCGCCCTCGGAGGACAACTTGGCGACCCTGATTGTAGGCGCGTCGTCCATGGAGGGCATCTTCTACGTGAACGCGCACGTAGTGCTCAGACCGAGCGGGATGGACCGCGCGGACGGGCGCGCGTCGGTGCAGGGCGTCCTTCATACGGCCGGCAGTCTCCACGTCGAGCAGCCGACGCGGGTGTCTGGCGCGGTGGTGGCCGAGCGCGGGCTGACCGGCGAGGACCTCCTGGAAGTCCGGTACAATGCGGACCTGGGGCGGGGACGCGTTCAGGGGCTCCCTGTCGTCTATCCGCTGCGAGGCAGCTGGCGCGAATGGTGACGCGAACGGCAGTCATCACGGCAGGCGCGGCCTCGCATTGACCCGCTTTACTTTTACATGGTAACGTAAAGCCACTCATAGTGGCACGACGTATGGCTATCCAGAAGCTCAGCAGCAAGAATCAAATCGTCATCCCGAAAGAGGCCCGTGAGGCCATGAAGGTCAAAGGGGGGGACGAACTTCTCGTGGTCGTCCAGGGCGACATGACGATCATCATGCCGAAGCCGAAAGACTATGCCAAGGCGCTCTACGGTATGGCCAAGGGCGTCTATCCACCCGGTTACTTAAAGCGGGAACGCCGCTCGTGGTAGTGCCCGGCTCTGCCGGTGCCTTTCTCACCCATCATGCTGTCGTCGGCCTCGACACAAGCCGCCCAACTTTGAGCCCGCTATCGCCTCAGCACGCCTGACGCCATCCAAATCGCCACGGCGCTCGACGCCGGCGCGACCGGATTCATCGGCAACGACAAGGGCTTGAAGAAGGTGCAAGAGATCGAATGCTTGGTGTTGGATGACGCGATGTGAGGCCGCGGGTGTACGCCACTTCACAACCAGAGGGGAGCCAACTACCCAGAAGAGTGAAAGCCACGTCATTCTATCCCTCATTGGGCGATTCGCGGAAACCCGTAACAGATTGATATTTATTGAAAATATATGAAAATGGTGGCAGGTTGTTCGCTGAGCACGTATTTTGCTTTATATTGAACTCACTATGAGCATGCAGAACCGTCGCGTTGCCACAATGCTTGCCAGAACGGAGAAGGGCTTTACCCTGATTGAATTCATGATCGCGATGAGCGTCCTCTCTATAAGTCTGCTGGCCTATGCCTCTGCGCTCCCGACAGCCGTGCAGATTATGCATCGCACCTCCAGCTACTCGGAAGCGATTTCCCTCACGCAGCAGCGATTGGAAACGATCAGGAACCTCTCGTTCGCCAACGTGCTTGCGGCGGGCGGGGCGCAGACTGTGACCGGGGCGCACGCCACCACATTTACAGTGACGACGAGCGTCGGCCCGGTGGTCGGGGGCGTGGTCGTGGCCACGGGCGCGGCTCCGAACCGATTTGCTGATGTGACGGTGGCCACCACATGGGTAGAGCAGGGCCAGCCAAAGAGCCTGCGCCTGGCGGTCATTGTAGCGGAGTTCTAGAGATGCGGAGCGAATCCATGTCGTGGCGGCGAAACAGTAGGGGCCTACTCCGCTCCGCGCGAGGCGTGACGTTGATCGAGTTGATGGTCGCCATCGGCCTGCTGAGTCTGCTCTTTCTGGGTGTGGGAGCGATGATGCGGACGGCCGGCTCAACTATCGGCATGGTGACGAACTATTCGAACTTCCTGAGCGACGCGCGGACATCACTGATCCCCATGACCAGGGACCTCCGCCAAGCCGGCCTGGACCGCAGCGGGGCGGGCAGTTTCGGGTTTCAGGATTCGGTCGCAATGGCCGCAGTGGCCGGCCCCCCCGCCTTTCCCGCCGTCACCGCCTTCACGGCGAGGGCGGAGGCGGACCGCATCCTGGTCAGTTCGGATGTGGATGAGAACGGCCGCATTGATGATAACAACCAGGAGCGGATTGGTTTTATGTTGATCAACGGCAATCTGGTGCGGACCATGAACGGTACTGCGTCGTCCGGTCTGCGCCCCTTGGCGACCGATGTGACCAGCCTCCAGTTTCAGTATTTCAATGCCAGCGGCCTGGCCTTGACGCCCCTCCCGCTGTCGGCGGCCAACCGACAGGCGATTCGGCAAATCCGGATGACCGTGACCTTTTCCAAGACCTCCAACCAAGTGACGAGGACGCATACGGTGACGACCGACGTCCGACCCCGAAATCTGTAGCCGTCCGGTGCGAAGGAGGAACAAGGCATGATGCGATCACGTGACACAACAAGCTTCCTGCCCAGGGTCGGATGTGACCAGCGCGGGGCAGCCTTGGCGATGGCGCTGTTTCTGGTCTTGATCTTCTCCGGCTTGTGCGTCTATGCCTTGGATCTCACGCGCATGGAGATTCCGGTAGCAGTCAAGCAGCGCGACCAGTTGCAAGCGATGTATGTCGCCGAGGCGGGGACGGAGCAGGCATATGCCAGTCTCCGCGCAGCCCTCACTGCCGGCGCAGCGGACTTCGACGCGGTGCTGCAATCGAACGGCGGGTACCTGGACTTAGACGCGGACGGGGCAGCCGGCACCGTTATGGTAGGCGGCGTGCCGACGCCACTATTCGAGAATTTCACGATCGGCGGTGTGCTGGTGGGGCAGTATCGGGTCCAGGTGGTCAACAATAGGAATGACACGGGGGCTACCTATGTTACGGGTACCGCCTTCACCGTCCCGGCCACCACGGTGCAATCAGCGGGGGGCGCGACGGACGATACGGATAAGATCGTCTACATGCTGAGCACGGGGCAGGTAACCGCAGGCGGCGTGACGTCTGTGCGGCAGATCGAGACACGCGTGGCGCCCACCGGCCTCCCCGCCTTTCTCGCCGGCTGCGGCACCAACTCCAACCCCGGCCTGACGATCTCGGGGAATCCCATGATTGCCGGTTCTCAAGGAAGCGTTCATACCAACTGCAACGCAACGCTTAACGGCAATCCGAGTATTTCCCAGAAATTGACGTCGAGCGGGACGAACACGATCTCAGGAGGTTCCACAACCGTTGGGGGCCAGACCGTTGCCGTCGCAACCGCCGCAGGTGATATCAAGAACAATCAGCCGATAATCCCTATTCCTCCGATCACTCCAACGGACTACAGGACTTCCACGTATTTGAGAAGCGATGCGCAGGCATTGCTCGACAATCCTAGCGGCGGCAGCACACAAGGAGATTACATCCTACGTGTGGAGACGGATTTTTCAGCGGCCATCAGGCGGATCACGAGTTGGACGCCGCCGACGACGACAACGACGACGGCGGCGGGGACCGGGCCGGCGGGGACGACGACGACAACAACAACGACAGCGACAGCGGCGGGGGCGGCGGGGACGTCGGGGACAACGACGATGACGACGACAACGACGGTAATGACAATGACAACGACAACGACAACGACAATGACAACGACGGCTAACACCGTCACGGTCTCGAGCGGCGGCGCTGGGGCGAGCATTGACTATCCTTCTGAGGGAGGGGGGTCATGGAAATTCACCGGTGGATCTAGCGGAATCTGGGATTGGCAAGGCAATACCGTGCCGGGTAAGCTTCGAGACCGAGCCTTTTATTTCGAGCGCGGCGATCCCACGCAGAATGTCCTGACCGGGAGCGTCAAAGTTGGCTCCAACCCCGGCTCCAATGCGACCCCCTGGGGCGCAACAATCATTGCCGATGGACACATTGATATCTCAGGCAACCCCACGATGCAGACCTCCGGCCATTCAGGCAACATCCAGTTGGTCGCGGGAACCGATGTCCAACTGGGCGGCACGGTCACGTCCACGCCAGCAACCGGCGGCATCATTGCCGCGCGCGAGCAGATACAGATCAACGGCAACGGGTCGTTTGTCGGGCTGTTCGTGGCGCAAGATGCGGCCAATACCGATCCGTTCGTCAATGCCACGACGATCAACGGCAATCCCTCGATCACGTACAACGGCGCGCCCCCGCCACCCTCCACCTGGAACCTGCCGCTGGTGCGCACCTCCTGGCGCCAGATACAGTAACGCTCAGGCGTAACCAGCCCTTGTCCAAACCAGCCCTCCTCAAGGTAAAGCTCCACGAAGGCATTGACACCGCCGGCCTGTTCGGCAGCCGGGACGTGCATCTCAAAATGATCGAGGACGCGTTCGGTATCCGGGTGTCCGCCCGGGGCGACGAAGTCCTGCTCGAAGGGCCACGGGACGCCATACGGGGTGGAGAGCGCCTCCTTGGAAGGCTCACGACGATGATGGGCGAGGGCAAGGGCAAGGGAATGGCGCTACGGCCCGACGACGTGGAGTTCGCCATCCGCGCCTTCAAGAGTGGGGAAGACACCGCCGCCCCACAGGAGACCGGTCGCAGCGATAATTTCGAGGTCAGCACCGCCAAGCGGGTGATTCGCCCCAAGTCCCTCACGCAGAAACGCTACCTCGAAGCCATTCGCGCATACGATCTGGTGCTTGGTATAGGGCCGGCGGGGACTGGCAAAACCTATCTGGCCATGGCGGCGGCGGTGGCGGCCCTCTGCCGGCGCGAGGTCAGCCGGATCATTCTGGCGCGTCCGGCGGTGGAGGCCGGCGAGAAGCTGGGCTACCTGCCGGGCGACATGATCGCAAAGGTCAACCCCTACCTGCGGCCGTTGTATGACGCGCTCTATGACATGCTCGATCTGGAGCGGGCCAACCGGCTGATCGAGCGCGGCGACATCGAGATCGCCCCGCTGGCGTTCATGCGCGGCCGCACGCTCAACGACGCGTTCGTGATTTTGGACGAGGCCCAGAACGCCACCTCCGAGCAGATGAAGATGTTTCTCACGCGCCTGGGGTTCAACTCGAAGGCGGTCGTGACGGGGGACATCACGCAGGTGGATCTGCCGCAGGAGCGGGTCTCCGGCCTGATCGAGGTGCGGGACATTCTGGCGGGCATTCCAGGGGTCGCGTTCGTCTATTTCTCCGAGAAGGACGTGGTGCGGCACCGGCTGGTGCAGGACATCATCGTGGCCTATCAGCGGTACGACGAGAAGCGCCCCTCCCGCAAAACCTCCCTACGCTCCGCCCACCGCGCTGATTGACTCCGTGCCCGTCCTCCTACAGAATCGTCAGCGCACCGTGGCCGTTAATTGCGCCTGGCTGGAAAGGACGGCCGAGGCTGTTCTGGTAGCCGTGCGCGCTTCGTCGGCGGAGTTGAGCCTGGCGCTGGTCTCCGATCAACGGATGAGATCGCTCAATCGGCGCTACCGGAAGAAGGATTGGACGACGGACGTGCTAGCCTTTCCGATGTACGAAGAATCACCCCTCACTTTTGTCCTCTCCCTTAAGGGGAGAGGAAAGGAAAAAAAAGTTCTCCTTGGCGACGTGGTCATCTCGATGCCGACGGCAAAGCGGCAGGCAGCGGCGTTGGGGCAGAGCCTGCGCGATGAGCTCACGCGGCTGCTGATCCATGGCGTCCTGCATCTGCTCGGCTACGATCACGAGCGGAGCGAACGCGACGCTTTCCTGATGGCCCGCAAGGAGCAGGCGGTGCTCCGCGCGATTCGAGGCAAGGAGAACTGAATGGGCGTCTTGAGTCAGTTAGGGCGTGGGCTGGCGAAGACCCGCGAGGGCCTGCTGGGGGCCATCCGGCGCTTCCTGCCCGGCAGTCGCACGATCACGCCGGAACTGTGCGAGGAATTGGATGCCGCGTTGCTGGCCGCCGACGTGGGCGTTGCCTCCGTCTCCGTTTTGATGGAGGCCGTGCGGGAATCGGTCAGGCAGGCGGGGGAGATGGACGCGTCCGCAGTCCGGGCCGTGCTGAAAAAGGTGATGACGGAGCGCTTGCGGGCCGGCAAACGGGCAGGAGAAAGGGGACAGGCACCATTCGGAAATGAAGCCAGTCCCCTTTTCCTCCCTCACGTAATCCTGCTGGTGGGCGTGAACGGCGTCGGCAAGACCACCACGGCCGGCAAGCTTGCGGGGCAGTACCGTCAGGCCGGCAAGCGCGTGGTGCTGGTGGCGGGTGATACCTTCCGCGCGGCCGCCGGCGAGCAACTGGAGGTCTGGGGGCGTCGTGTCGGCGCGGACGTGATCCGGCACCAGGCGGGCGGCGATCCGGCGGCGGTCGCCTACGACGGCGTGGTGGCGGCCCTCGCGCGCAAGGCCGACGTGGTCCTGGTGGACACCGCCGGACGCCTGCACACGAAATCCAATCTCATGGAGGAGCTTCGCAAGGTCACGCGCACGCTGGGCAAGGCGATGCCCGGCGCGCCGCACGACGTGTGGCTGGTCCTAGATGCTACGGTCGGCCAGAACGGCCTGGCGCAGGCGCGGCAGTTCCACGAGGCGGTCGGCGTGACCGGCGTGGTCCTGACCAAACTCGACGGGACGGCCAGGGGCGGCATCGTGCTGTCCATCGCCGGCGACCTGGGGCTTCCCGTACGGTACGTCGGGGTCGGCGAGAGCGTGGAGGACTTGCAGGCGTTTGACCCCGACGCCTTCGTCGAGGCCCTGTTGGGAGAGCCGGGGGACGCATGACCGTCCGTGGGGAGTCCATGGGCGCCGGGGAACGGACGGGCTTCAGCCTGCTGGCGGTGGTCGTGCTGAGCGCAGTCGGCCTCAAGCTGCACGAACTGGACATGCCGGTGGCGCGGTTTGTGCGCTCCTTCGACATTGACATCGTAAATTACAGCGGCGATCTCATCGCCCTGCTCGGCCAGGGGGTGGGACTCATTGTTGTCTTTGCGCTGCTCGGACTGATCGGGTGGAAATTTCAGCGTGATCGTCTGCGTGAACTTGGCGTCCGCGGGATCATGGCGATGCTGAGCATCGCCGCGGTCGTGCAGTTGCTGAAGCACCTGATCGGACGGCCCCGCCCCCGCTTCGCCCACGGCGACGAATTTGTCCTGAGTCCGTCGCTGACGTCGGGCCTGGATGCGTTTCCGTCCGGCCACGCCGCCAACGCCTTCGGCGCCGCCACCGTGCTGGCCTGGTACGTGCCCGCGCTTCGGGCGCCGCTGTTCCTGACGGCGGGGCTGGTCTGCCTGTCGCGGATCATACGCGGCTCGCATTTCCCCACCGATGTGTTCGCGGGGGCGGTGCTGGGTGTGCTGATCGGGAGCCTCGCGGCGGCCGGCCTGAAACGTTGGCACGAGGATGCCTTGCCGGGCCTGCTGCGGGTCGGTATGCCCCTCGCGGTCGCCGTGTTCCTGATCGTCTGGGTCGTGCTGCATCCGGCGCAACCCTGGTCGCAGGCAAGCAGTGACCTCGTCGTGGGCGCGGCACTGGTGCTCGCGGGCGGTCTCCGGCGAGGTGCCGCAGGTCCAATCGATCAGGGCGGCCTGCGTCGAGCCGCCGGGAATATGCTGATGGCGTTCGGGATTGCTGTGGCCGTCGGGCCATGGTGGGCCGGGCTGTTGGTGCTCGTTGCGCTGGCGCCCATGAGTCTGGTCTGGCTTCGCACGGCCCAGCCGACGTTGTCAGGTCGGCTGCCTGTCTGGGGACGGGACGCGCTGGCCGTGGGGTCGGCGCTGCTGGCCATTGCCGCCATACGGGCGATGCAGGGGCTCGTCCCGATTGGGTGAACGGTTCGGCCAGATCGGCCGGACGCGCCACGTGGTGATGGTCCAGAGCCTGATGACGCCGTGCCGCCGGATCGGCCTTCATGCGCCGGGTCGAAAAAGTCGAAAAATTTGCCTCTCTTGAATTCCGAGTGGGTATTCTTGCACTCTCTGAAGATCACCTTGGAGGAACGACCATGAGCGCGAAGCTGTTTGAAGCGGCACTGGGGATCGTGGCACCGTGGGCGGTGAAGACGG
>Ga0213870_1000572_pt1 | contig 17179 bp, 25 predicted proteins | sample WICALVC2017_Meta_FD_160119 | JGI IMG/M metagenome (GOLD analysis project Ga0213870, IMG submission 160119) | Freshwater microbial communities from subterranean cave lake in Wind Cave National Park, South Dakota, United States - WICALVC2017 | ecosystem: Environmental > Aquatic > Deep subsurface >... | reverse complement strand
AGCGAATAGCTACAAATAACCGAAAGAGAGTGAATAATTTGCCGTAGACAACATAGGGTAGGGGGTTCCCTATTTGTCGGCAAATTTTAATGAAGATATTCTGATATCTGAATGGTACTCTCTGAGGTATATTTGTCTATGAGACTTGAGAGAAGAAAACGGATAGGCCGAGCGTAAGCTTTCCTCTGAGATGGCTGTACCCGAGAAGCTTTTCGCAAGCTCAATATTCATACATAGACAATTGAGACTCAACCTGCTTCATCACCTCCAACGCCACTGAGACCATAATCAGCAAAGAAGTGCCGCCCAGGGTAAAAGCGGTGATTCCGGTAAAACCCTGGACAATTGACGGCAAGACCGCAATTAAGCCCAAAAAAAGCGCTCCGACCAGAGTTATCCGATTAAGCAAATGGGTTAAAAATTGAGCCGTGCTTGGACCGGGCCTGATGCCGGGGATATAGCCGCCTTGCTTCTGAATGTTTTCCGAAATTGATTTCGGATCAAAAGTGATGGCCGTGTAAAAATAGGTAAAAGCGACAACAAGGATGAAATAAAGGCTGCCGTAAATTAATTGATTATTTATAAACCGATTAAAAGCGCCGGCTAAATTTGAGATAAAAACGATATTGGAGCCGGCGAAAAAATTAGCCACCATTCCCGGGAAGAGTAAAATCGACAAAGCAAAAATTATCGGAATAACACCGGCCTGATTAACCCGCAAAGGCAAATAAGTTGAAACGCCGCCGTACATCTTAAAACCCCGGACACGTTTGGCGTAATTTATCGGAATCTGACGCTGGGCTTCGGTGATATAGACCACGCCTCCAATTATTACCAAAGCCAAAATGAAATAACCGGCATAAGTGAAAAGCTGGCCCGGATCATAACTGAAATAAAGCTGCCTTATTGCCTGCGGGCCCTGACTGACGATACCAGCGAAAATCAAAAGCGAAATTCCGTTGCCGAGATTTTTTTCCGTAATCAACTCGCCGAGCCACATTATAAACACAGTTCCGGCTGTGACTACGATTAAAGAAATAAGCCATTGGTTTAAAGATAAAACGCCGATGACTCCTTGCCTGGAAAGCAAAGTCAAAAATCCAAAACCCTGTAAAAGCGATAGAGGCACAGTCAAAAGGCGCGAATACTGGTTGAATTTCTGCCTTCCAGCCTCGCCCTCATACTTATACATCTGTTCAAGCTGGGGAAAAATCATGGTTAAAAGCTGCATGATGATTGAAGCGGTGATATAAGGGCCGACGCCGAGCATGACAATAGAAAGGGTTTCCAAGCCGCCGCCGGTGAACAAACTGATTAAACCGAAAAGCTGGTTTTGGGAAAAAAACTGGGCTAAACGGGAAGTATCGATTCCCGGCACCGGAATCGCGGCAACCACTCGAAAGACAACCAAAAGCGCCAATATAAAAACCACTCTCTTTCTCAAATCCGGAATTTTAAAAAGTTTTAGGATTTTGTCCATTGAAAGTTGCTCGCCTTTAGTTAATTTCTTCTCTCAAGTGTCGCAGACAAATAAGCAAAGCTGAATTTCCTTCGCTCACCTCAGATGAAAACCTTGTTTTCATCTTACGGCTCGCTCTGAAATTTAAACCTCAGAGAGTACCGTTCGCAAGTAAGAACTTGACCTCACTAAAATTTGCCGACAAATAGGGAACCCCCTACCCTATGTTGTCTCCGGCAAATTTTCACTCTCTTTCGGTTATTTGTTCCTGCTCCCTTGCAGTTCAGAAATTAACCAAAGGCTCGCCCATTCTCAATAATCAAATCAGAAATAAATATAATAGTCCAGTAAGCCGCTTTCTGATCTTGCGATAGATTTGCGGCTATCTTTTTATATTTCCTTACGTATCAGTAAGAAAAATTCTTTATCCTTGGGATGCGTCAGCAACTCAACAACATTTTCCTTTTGAACCCACCTCGCTTCTGGGTTTTCTGAATCAACGGGTTTCAGATTATCTTCTGGGGTTATAAAAAGAAACATGGTGATTGTTTTTAATTCTGATTTATCGTCTTCACCATCTTTGCTAATCTTATATCGCTCATAACTCCCGAGTTCACGAATGAACTGCAGTTTGGTTATGCCTGATTCTTCATAGATTTCCCTTTTTGCGGCACTAATAGCATCTTCTCCCCCATCAACATGGCCTTTAGGTAATGACCACGAAGTCCCATGTTGACTTATGACCAAAACTTCCCCTTTTTGGTTCAGTACTACTCCGCCAGCACTTTTTGTTTCCTTTGGTCTATTTATCTCCATGATAATTTTTGTATTTCGGGCTTCGCCGGACACAATTCTTATTGGGGACGGAATCTGTCAATGACTGAGTGCGAGGATATAGCGTTTGGAGAGCTTCAGAAGACCGAGTAGCAGGGTAAAACATCTTTATTAAAATCAAAGAAACCGGCTCGCCGTATCAATATTCTGAATTGGGCTAAATCGATCCAATTCTTGGATCGATCGCCCGACTCTATAGAGTTTAGGGAAGTATCTTGTAAATGGCCGGTATCTTTGCGAAAAGTTGCCGGTAACACAATCTATGGCGGAGGTACCCTGATTGTGTCGGCCATTCGAGCAAAGTAACGGAGATTCCATTTACAAGAAGGGCTACCCCTATGAAGAATATTGATATGGCGAGCGCAAGGTTTTCTGAGATTGGCTATACCCTCGCGACTCTCTCTTTCACCGACTTCGACATCGCCACTCCCTTGAAAATCAATTTTTTGGAAATCTCGCCTTTGCCTAATATCTTAACACCAGGCTTTGCTTTTTTCACCAGCCCTTTTTCCATCAGGGTTTCAGGCGAAACAATTTCGCCATCTGAAAAGTTTCTTTCCAGATCTTTTAAATTAACAATTTCCGGCTTGGGATGGCGAAGCTGAAAACCGCGCTTTTTTATATCAAGCTTTTTGGTCGCGCCTCTAACTTTGTGGAATTTCTTCCAAAGCGGAGTGTCGCCGCCGCGAAATCCGGGTTTTATTCCGGCGCCGGCTCTGGATTTCTGGCCTTTTTGCCCCTTGCCGGAATAAGTGCCGCGCTTGCCGCCCCGGCCGACTCGCTTTTTATTTTTTCTTTTAATTGTGGGTTTGATTTCGTGTAACTGCATCGCTTGTGCTTAATAATGCAAATATGCGAATGAATTGCGGATAACCCGAATATTATTTACGTTATTCGCACTCATTCGTGTATTCGTATATGTTATTTTTTCAGTTTCTTCAGCGCTTCAATCGTCGCTTTAGCGATGTTGATTTTGTTATTTGCCCTAGAAATTATTTTCCCCGAAACATCTTCAATGCCGGCTAATTTGGCGATAACCCGCATCGGACCTCCGGCTCTGACTCCGCTTCCTTTCGGAGCCGGCTTTAAAAAAACGACCGTGCTATTAACTTTTGCTTCAACCCGATGAGGGATAGCCCCTTCTTTGAAAACAACATTAATCAAGTGCTTTTTGGCCTGCTTAAAAGCCTTCTCAACCGACCGGGCGACATCAAGCCCCTTGCCGAGGCCAAAGCCGACTTTGCCATGTTTATCGCCAATAACAATGGCCGCCCTGAAAGTGAATCTTTTGCCGCCTTTAGTGACTCGGGTCACTCGGGCGATATCCAAAACTTTTTGGTCGTATTCGGAAATTTCTCTGCTTGCCCCGTACGAAGCAGAGGCACGCTGCGGGCCCTCGCGGCTTCGTTCGGGGCTTGAATTATTGTTTGTTTTTTTTATTTCTTCCATTTTATTCACTCCTTAAAACTTCAGTCCAACTTTTCTTGCGCCTTCGGCTAAGGTCTTAATCTGACCATGATATTTATATCCTCCCCGATCAAAAACAACTGCCTTAATGCCTTTTTCCAATGCTTTTTTGGCTAAAATTTCTCCAACCTTTAAGGCAGATGTTTTGACATCACTCGCGCTTAATAAAGTTATCCCCTTGGAATCATCGACTAATTGGGCGCAAATGCGTTTGTTTGAACGAAAAACAGAAAGGCGGGGCCGTTCGCTTGTGCCTTTAATCACCGCTCTGACTCTCCTATGCCGGATTATTCTTTTTTGACGCTTTGTTTTTGTATCCACGATTTTAAACTCTAAACTCTAATCTCTAAGTCCTAAACAAACTCAAAACTCAAATTTATAAATTCAAAACTTTTTTGATTTTTAGTTTTGGTCATTTGGGTTTGTTTAGAGTTTAGGGTTTTGGATTTAGGGTTTTCGGTTTCATCCGGCGGTCACTGCTTTCTTCCCCGCTTTTCTGATTATCACTTCGTCCTTATATCTTATCCCTTTGCCTTTATACGGCTCAGGCGGCTTTACTTTCCTTATATTTGCCGCAATCTGGCCGACTAGCTCCTTACTGACTCCGGAAACAGTAATTTGGTTTTTTTCGGCTTTAAAGTCAATGCCCTTGGGAGCCGGAATTCTGACTGGATGAGTGAATCCGACGTTTAACTCCAATACTTTCCCTGATTCAACCGAAGAATCATGTTTCACTTCCGACTTAAAACCAATCCCTTCATAAAGTAAAACTCTCTCAAAACCCTCTTTTACCCCTTTAACCATATTATTAATCAAAGAACGGGAAGTCCCCCACAAAGCCAATGTTTCTTTCGTATCATTTTTCGGCTGAACTGTTATTTGCCCGCCGCTTTCGCTGACCGATATCAAAGGATGAATCTTTTCTGAAGACTCGCCTTTCGGCCCCTTTGCAAAAATTAAACCGTCGCTGATTTTTATTTCAACGCCTTCAGGAATCTTAATTGGTTGTTTGCCGATTCGTGACATAAATTAAATTACCAAATCTCTGCGATCGCCTGACCGCCAAGACCAAGCTTTTTCGCCTCCTCTCCGGTCGTAATCCCGCGCGAAGTGGAAATTATCAAAATTCCATAGCCGTCTCTAACCGGCCTGATTTCGCTTTTCCTTAAATAAATCCGCCGGCTGGGGCTTGAAAGAAATCTGACATTGCTAAATGCCGGCTCATTCCCTTCATATTTCAATTTCAAATCCAGAAACAATTCTTCGTATCCGGTCTTTTTTATTTTCTTTTTTTTCCGGACAGCTAAAATAAAACCGCTTTGCTCCAAAATTTTAGCCATTTCGTATTTCATTCTTGAGAAAGGCACAACCACCTGGTCCTTTTTAACCAGGTAGGCGTTTTTTATTCTGATGAAAAAATCTGAAATTGGATCCATATGAAGAAAGTTTAAATATTTAATTAAATATTGATGCTACCACGATGATTTCTTTACTCCCGGAATCTCCCCTCTCGACGCTAACTCCCGAAAATGTATCCGGCATAAATCAAATTTTCCGATATAGCCCCTTGTCCGGCCGCAAATAAAACAATGGTTAACTTTTCTAACTTTGTATTTTTTCGGCTTATTCAATCTGGCAATTAGTGATTTTTTAGCCATCGCTTACGCTTAATAATGCAAATATGCCCCGACCCTCATCTAAAAGATTTAATAATGAAGTCGCGGATCCTCGATTCGGCAAAGCCGAATCGGGAAGAATGAATTGCGAATAACCCGAATATTATTTGCGTTATTCGCACTCATTCGTGTATTCGTATTATGTTGGTTTTATCGGGAATCCCATTAATTTCAATAATTCCTTGCCTTCTTCTTTAGTCCCGGCCGTAGTCACAACCGTAACCTGAAAAGGGAAAATATCTTTGGATGATTCGTAAACCACTTCCGGAAAAATTATCTGCTCTCTTATGCCTATATTCAAACTGCCTTTTTGGTCAAACGATTTGGCCTCGATGCCCCGGAAATCGCGAGATCTGGGCAAAGCCACTGAAATCAGGCGATCCAAAAAATCATACATCCTTTTCCCTCTTAAAGTGGAAATAAAACCGACCATCATCCCTTGTCTGATTTTAAATCCCGAAATCGATTTTTTGGCCGATCTTGAAGCCGGCTTCTGACCGCAAATTGCGGCGATGTCTTTTTGAATCCTTTCTTTGAATTTCGGTTCGGAATCTATTCTTCCTGATCCGACATTTATCACGACCTTTTCAATCTTCGGAACAGTCATCACATTTTTGTATCTAAACTTATCTTTCATAGCCGGGATTATTTGTTTTCTGTATTTTTCTAAAAGTCTGGTCATTTTAATTCTCGCCCTTACATTTTTTACAAACTCTGATTATCCTTTTATCCTCGTGTCTTATGCTCATCCGCGATGCCTTCTTGCAATGACGGCAAATCAGCATCACATTTGAAATATCAACCGGCCTCGGTCTTGAAATAATCTCGCCTTTCTGGCCTTGTTTCTTGGGCCGCTGGTGCCTTTTAACCAGGTTTAAGCCTTCAACTACAAACTTTCCGCTTTTTGGCAAAACTTGCAGTATTTTTCCTGTCTTGTTTTTATCTTTGCCGGTAAGCATTATCACATTATCGCCTGTTTTGATTTTCATATTTAAATGCTTAAATGCTTAATTTACACCAATTCTTCGGCCATTGAAGCGACCGCATTAAAACCTTTTTCTTTTACTTCTCTGGCTATCGGCCCGAAAATTCTTGTTGCTTTCGGCTCTTTGCCTTCGATTATCACTACAGCGTTATCGTCGAATCTGACATAAGAACCGTCTAATCTTCTAAGGGATTTTTTCTGTCTTACAATCAGGGCGCGGATTATATCCTTTTTCTTGACTGCCTTTCTCGGTTCTGCTTCTTTTACCGAACCAACGACGATATCCCCGACTTCGCCGTATTTCCCCTTATGGCCCTTCAAAACCCTAATCACGCCGATGATTTTGGCGCCTGAATTGTCGGTAACGTTGATAATTGATCGAAGCTGAATCATAATCTAAAAGTTTAAATATTTAAATATCTTCCTATTAATCGGCTTTGCCGATTACGCGCCATCTTTTATCTTTCGACAACGGCCTCGTTTCTTCTATCACTACTCTGTCTCCAACATGATATTCATTATCCTCATCATGGGCTTTGAATTTTCTGGTAACCTTAAAATATTTTTTGTATTTGGGGTGCTTCTTCAAACGGACAATCGAAACCACGACGGTTTTCTGCATCTTGTCTGAAACCACAGCTCCTTTTAACTTTCTTTTTTTCTTCAATTCTGACTCCATATTATTTATCTTTTTACCCGGCTAAGCGGGGTTATAAAAACGCTTAGCGTTTTACAAATCTGGTCTTTATCGGCAATTTATGACTGGCTAATTTAAAAGCCTCTTTAGCCGCATTTTCGGAAATACCGTCAAGCTCGAATAAAATTCTGCCTGCTTCAACCGGCGCGACAAAATGACTCAAGCTTCCGGCTCCCCCGCCCATTCCAAGTTCCGGACTTCTGGCGGTCCGGGGTTTATCGGGAAAAATCCTGATCCAAATTTTCCCTCCTTTTTGAAGATGCCTGGTCAAAGTCCTTCTAACCGCTTCTATTTGATTGACCTTTATCCAGCTTGATTCAACAGCCTTGAGGCCATAAGAGCCAAAAGCCAAATCAACGCCTCGGCTCGAGACTTTCTTTAATCGGCCTTTATGGACTTTTTGATATTTAATCCTTTTTGGTTGAAACGCCATTTTTTACATCCCCTTTATAAATCCAAACTTTTACTCCGACTGTCCCATAGGTGGTATAAGCCGTATTTTTAGCAAAATCGATATCAGCGGTCAATTTTTGAAGCGGCATCAAGCCTTCTTCCAAATGCTCAGTCCGAGCGATTTCATTTCCGTCCAGACGGCCCTTAATTTGAATCTTGGCTCCTTTAACTTCCCGATTTGATACTATTTTTGCCAAAGCCTGCTTGATGGTTCTTCGAAAAGGCACCCTTTTTTCAACTCGCTCAATAATCTGCTCGGCCATTATTGCCGCCGAGCTTTCCGCCCCCCTATACTCTTGAATTTCAATTCTGCCCGGGATAGCGCCAATCAGTTTTTCAATTTCTTTTTTTAACTCTTCGCTTCCGCTCCCTGCCCGGCCGATAATCAAACCCGGTCTTGAAGTGAAAATTATTACTTTTAGCTGGCCGGCCGTCCTTTCAATTTCAACCCTGGCCACGCTCATAAACCTCAATTTCTTAATTAAAAAATTGCGGATTTTGACGTCCTCTTTTAAATACTTGATCATTTCGCGTTTGGAAAAATACCTGGATCGCCAGTCCTGGGTAAAACCAATCCTCATTGAAATCGGTGAAATCTTTTGTCCCACTTCTTTGCTCCTTCGGAGCTTCGAAGTGCAAGCATTTCTTCTTGCGAAGAAGTGCTCCTCCGAAGCTTTAGCGAAGGAGAGCTATTCATTATTCTTCATATCGCCTTCCTTCTAAACAATCTCCGGCCCAATGTCTTAATTCCGCCAAATCTTCTTTCCCTTGAAATTTTTACCGTTTCTTTGCCAAACTTCGGTTTTTCGATTTTTTCTTCCTTCTTAGCCTCCGTGGTCTTAGCAAAGGATGGTTTCTTTTCTTCAACTTTCGGCATTTTAGCTATTAATTTTTCTTTCTTTTTCTTTTTTTCTTCCGAAAGTTCGTCCAAAACTATTTTTATATGCGAAGTTTTTTTCTGAATCGGCATTATAAGGCTAAAGCCTTTTGGTTTATATCTTTTTAATTTTTTCCCTTCATTAACCATTATTTCTTTTATATAAAGATAATTCTTATCAAACCCTGAATGCCTTGCATTAGAAACAGCCGAATTTAAAAGCTTTGAAAGCGGCTTGGCCGGCCTTCTAGTCAAATATCTAAGCTGGGCTATAGCCGCATCAACATCAAGCCCTTTGAGTAAATTAGCAACAGCCCTGACTTTTCGGGGAGATATGACTAAATTATTCAGTTGGGCTGTTATTTGAGGCATAAAATTTATATTTAAATATTTAAATGTTTAAATATCATTTTTTGGTTTCTTCGGCCGCTTTAGCTGTCTTGGCCGCTTCTATTTCTTTTAATTTGGCCTGGGCTTCAATTTCTCTCTGCATTTTTCCGCCGTGCCTGGTGAATTTTTTGGTCAAACTGAATTCACCCAATTTATGGCCGACCATATCTTCGGTGATAAAAACCGGAATATGGATTTTGCCATTATGAACGCCGATGGTAAAGCCGATCATTTCCGGAATAATGGATGAGTCCCGCGACCAGGTTTTAATAATTATTTTATTGCCGGCTTTAAACTTAGCTAATTTTTTAAGCAGTTTCAAATCTACGTATGGGCCTTTTTTCAGGGATCTGGACATATTGAAAAAGTTTAAATATTTTCAGCCTTCGGCTGATCCGCCGTAGGCGGGAAATATTTAAATATGCTCATTTTCTTCTTTTCATAATCAGGAAATTCGACTTCTTTTTTTTCTTTCTTGTCTTCACCCCGCGGGCCGGCTTACCCCAAGGAGTTTTGGGGCCGGGCAAACCGATGCCCTGCCTGCCTTCGCCGCCGCCGTGAGGATGATCAACCGGATTCATAGCCGAACCGCGTACTTTTGGCCTCTTCCCAAGCCAACGCGATCTTCCGGCTTTCCCAAGACTGATATGAATATGCTCGAGATTTGAAATCTGGCCTATCGAAGCCCGGCTTTCCGACAAAACCACTCTTACTTCTCCGGAAGGCATTTTAAGTTGAGTGTATTTGGCGTCTTGAGCGAGAACTTGAGCCGAAGAACCGGCCGATCTGGCTATTTTTCCGCCCTGGCCCGGATTTAATTCAATATTATGGACTAAATTCCCTTGAGGAATGAATTTTAATTTCATCCTGTTGCCGATATCCAAATTTCCCTTGCCAGAAAAAGATTGTATTTTTTCTCCTGCCTTAAGCCCGTCAGGCGACAAAATATACCTCTTTTCTCCGTCGGCATAAATAATCAAAGCGACCCTCGAAGTCCTGTATGGATCGTATTCAATAGTTTTAACCCTAGCCGGTATATCTATTTTATCCTGCTTAAAATCAACCAAACGGTATAATTTTTTATGACCGCCGCCTAAATGCCTTGAAGTGATTCTCCCGTTATTGGCCCGACCGAAACTTCTTTTAAAATTCTTAGTCAGAGATTTTAAAGGCCCGGTTTTAGCTAAACCGCTGAAATCGTAGCCGCTCATCTGTCTTCTTCCCGGAGTTATTGGTTTATACTGCTTCATCCCGTACGAAGCAGCTGCTTCGCAGCTATATGACTATAACTTACGCGTGCAGAACTGCTTTATTATATTTAATACTCCCGATCGTTTCACCCGTTAGGGCTGCTTCGTTCGGGATTCATATGTCGCCTTTAGGCGACCTCGATTTTATATCCTTTTTTCAGGGTTATGACTGCTTTCTTAAATCCCGGCTTCCATCCTTCAAATCGGCCGACCTGCCTCTTTTTGCCAAAGGTATTGATTATTTTCACGTCCTTGATTTTAACTTCATATAATTCTTCGACTGCTTTCCTGACTTCAATCTTGTTGGTTTTTTGCCAAACCTTAAAAACATATTTATTCTGGCCGGACGAACCGACTGCTTTTTCGGTCCTAATCGGCTTCTTCACTATTTTATAAAACCGCGGGTCCTTGCCTTGAGGTAAAACAATCCTCGACTTCTTATTCGATACTTCTTTTAATTCTTCTTTTGCTTTTTCTTTTTTCTTAAATCTATCTAATAAAGCCATATCTAAAAATTCAAAACTCAAATTTTAAATTTTAATTGAATGTTTAAATGTTTGAAATTTGAAACATTGGGATTTCATTTAAAATTGGAAATTGGAATTTAGTTATTTTCATTTAAGGTATGTTCTCTCAATCACCGGTATCGCCTCTTTTAACAAGACTAAGTATTTTTTTTCTAAAACATCGATCGTGTTTAAATTATCGGCCCGAACTACTTTTGTAAAATCCATATTTCTAGAAACCCTGATCAGGGACTTGTCCGAATCGGGCTGAACCAATAAAATTGAATCGGCCTTTTTTCTGCTTTTTTTGTATTCTGGCAGGTTAACTGAAATTTTATCTATAATCTCTTTCATTTTTTTAGTTTTTACTTCAACCAAAGAAATAAAATCCAAAACTATCAACTGGCCGTCTTTAATTTTTGAACTCAAAACCATAAAGAGAGCCTTTTGTTTGGCTTTTTTATTTATATTTTTAAAATAGACTTTTTGCTTGAGAGGTCCATGAGTTACTCCGCCTCCTTTCCAAATCGGCGATCTTATTGAACCATGCCTTGCCCGGCCAGTGCCTTTCTGGCGCCACGGCTTCTTGCCGCCGCCTCTTACTTCGCTTCTTCCTTTTGCGTGAGCCAAAATTTTTCTGGCATTTGCCCTTTGAATCACCACGGCTTGATGAATTAAATCTGGATTTATTGGTACATTAAAAATAGCATCTGGCAGTTCAACGCTTCCTGCTTCTTCGCCTGATTGGTTGTATAATTTAACTTCCATAGATTTTTAATTTCGTCCCTCTTCTTCCAGGCACCGCTCCTTTAATCGCCAGAATTCTATTATCTTTGTCTATTTTGACAACTTCTAAATTCATGATTGTCACTTTTTCGAAACCCATGCGGCCGGCCATCCTTTTCCCTTTCAAGGTATGCTGGGGGAATCTCTGGCCGATTGAGCCCGGCGAACGTTCGTGCCCCTTATGTCCATGACTGGCCGGCGAGCCCGAAAATCCATGCCTCTTCACCACTCCCTGGAATCCCTTCCCTTTTGAAATTCCGCTAACCTTTACTTTATCGCCTTCTTTAACTTCAAAATCTTCTGCGGGAATTTCAATCAAAGTAACCGGGACAACTGTTCCGTTTTCTTTAAATAACTGAGTCATCCCTAATTTTTTGCCGGAAAGTTCCGCCATAAATGGAAAACCCCGCTTAGCGGGGCTCAAACACGCTAAAGCAAGGTCCAGTCACTTACGGGTAAAATCAATTTTGCCTCAAAATTTTCACGCTAAATTGATTTGCCCCTGTGAGCGACTGGACTATATTTGAATTATTATTGCCTTTATTACCATATTGGTAACAAATCTTGAAACAGTTAATCCGTTTCCAGATTTATCGCCAAAATTAACTGCTACATCTTAATTTCAATATCTACTCCGGCGGGTAGATCCAAATTTCTCAATGAATCAATGACTTTTAGAGTAGGGCTGGGAATCTCAATTAATCTTTTATGAATTCTTCTTTCAAACTGCTCCCGGCTATCTTTATGGACAAAGGTTGAACGGTTAACTGTAATTTTTTCAATTTCTGTCGGCAACGGCACCGGACCGATGACTCTTACGTCCGTTTTTTCCAAAGTATCAATAATTTGCCTGACTGACCGGTCAATAATCCGGCTGTCAAAAGCTTTCAGGCGGATTCTTATCCTCTGACCCGATTCTGATTTAATCTCTTTTTCTTTTTTAACCTTCGCCATTCTAATTAAAGAGCTGATTGGACTTACTGGATGATCTTCGTCGCTACTCCTGCTCCAACCGTTTTACCTCCTTCTCTGATGGCGAATCTCATTTTTTCCTCCAGAGCGATCGGCGCAATCAATTTTATTTTCAAGTTGACGGTGTCGCCGGGCATAACCATTTCTGTGCCCTGAGGCAAAATGACTTCGCCGGTGACGTCAGTTGTCCTGACGTAAAACTGGGGTTTATATCCGGCGAAGAAAGGAGTGTGACGGCCGCCCTCTTCTTTGGTCAAAATATAGATTTCGGCTTCAAATTCGGTGTGAGGAGTGATCGAGCCGGGCTTGGAAATGACCTGGCCCCGGGAAACGTCCTCTTTTTTAATTCCCCGAAGTAAAAGTCCGACATTGTCACCGGCAATAGTCTCGTCCATCTGCTTATTAAACATCTCGACTCCGGTGATGATTGTTTTCTGGGTCGGCTTGATTCCGACGATTTCTACTTCTTCATTAATCTTCATCCTGCCCCGATCAACTTTCCCGGTCACGACCGTTCCCCGGCCTTCAATCGAAAAGACGTCTTCAATCGGCATGAGAAAAGGCTTATCGGTGTCTCTGACCGGATCCGGAATATGCTCATCAATGGTTTTCAAAAGCTCGCGGATCGGTCCGACAGCCGGATCATCTTTGGATTTTGCCTCCAAGGCCTTAAGCCCGGAACCGCGGATTATCGGCGTTGAATCTCCTGGATACTGATATTTATTCAAAAGCTCTCTGATTTCAGTTTCAACCAAATCAACTAGTTCCTGATCCTCTACTTGATCGGTCTTGTTTAGAAATACAATAATTGAAGGAACGCCAACTTGACGAGCCAACAGGATGTGCTCACGGGTTTGAGGCATGGCTCCATCCGGTGCGGAAACAACCAAAATCGCTCCATCCATCTGGGCGGCTCCGGTGATCATGTTTTTGATGTAGTCGGCGTGGCCCGGAGCATCAACATGGGCATAATGCCTTTTGGGAGTTTCCAATTCGGAATGATGCAAGGCAATGGTAATTCCTCTTGCTTTTTCTTCCGGGGCCTTGTCAATCTGTTCGATTTTTTCAACTCTGGCCTTATAGCCTTCGTCGGTTAAAAGCTCTCCGGCAACATGAAGCATCGCCGCCGTTAAAGTGGTTTTGCCATGGTCCACGTGGCCGATTGTGCCGATATTGACGTGGGTCTTTCCTCTTTCAAATTTTTCCGCCATTTCCGTTAATCAAGGCAAATTGCCGCAACCCCTGATAAAGCGAAAAAAAAAGGCTTATCCGAAATTGCTGACATTTTTGCCTATAAATTACCTTTTTAATCACTTGCTATTCGCGCGCGATTAAATCTTTTTCTTTTTCGGCTACCTGTTCTTTTAAAACAAGTATTTCTTTATTTAACCGATCAACTGTCTCCTCATTATTATCTTTATCGAAATTACCGGAATTGTCAACGCTTTTGTGGATAACTGAGTTAAATCTATCGTAGGTCATAACTATAAATTTAGGCTGATTATCTTCAACCAAAATAAGGCTATCGATCTGAGAAACTAAATTTTTTAATTCGTCTGACAACATATTCGCATACTATTTTTTACCGGAGATAATTTCAGCAGCCACGCTGGCGGGCACCGTCTCATAATTAGAAAATTCCATCGTAAACGTGCCTCTTCCTTCAGTCAAAGAACGTAAAACCGTGGCATAGCCGAACATTTCGCCAAGAGGAACTTTAGCATCTATTACTTTAAGATTCAAGATCTCCCGGTCAATGATATTCAAAATCTGGCCTCGACGGCTCGAAAGATCACCGGTGGCTTCACCCATAAATCTTTCCGGGACAATTACTTCAAGTTTCATCAAGGGTTCTAAGATAACCGGTTTTGATCTTTTCGCTCCGTCTTGAAAAGCAGATGAAGCCGCGATTTTAAAGGCAATCTCCGAAGAATCGACTTCGTGGAAAGTGCCGTCATACAGAGTGGCTTTGAAATCGGTTATCGGATAGCCGGCCAAAACCCCTTTTTCTTTGGCTTCCAAGATTCCCTTTCCCACCGCCGGAATGAATTCATCGGGTATGGCCCCGCCTCTAATGGCGTTGACGAATTCAAATCCTTTGCCTCGATCCAATGGTTCAAGACGCAACCAAACATGGCCGTACTGGCCCCGGCCTCCGGATTGTCTGATGTATTTGCCCTCGACTTCGGTCGAACCAGTGATTGTTTCTTTATAAGCTACCTGGGGCCGGCCTACATTAGCTTGAACGTTAAATTCTCTTTTCATCCGATCAACAATAATTTCAAGATGAAGTTCTCCCATCCCCGAAATAATCATGTCTCCGGTCTCCTGATCGGTTTTCATCCGGAAAGTCGGATCTTCGTCGGAAAGCTTTTTTAAAGCCAAAGACATTTTTTCCTGATCAGCCTTGGTTTTAGGTTCAATCCTTAAAGAAATAACCGGCTCCGGAAAAACAATTTCCTCTAAAACGACCGGCTGCTCCGGATCAGTTAAGGTATCTCCGGTTTTAGTAAACTTAAGCCCTACGGTAGCGGCGATATTGCCGGCATAGATTTCTAACAATTCCTGTCTTTCGTTGGCGTGCATTCTTAAAATCCGGCCGATTCTTTCCTTCTCGTCCTTGGTCGCGTTTAAAACATAAGAGCCGGCTTTCAAAACTCCGGAATAAACCCTGAAAAAAGTAAGCTGGCCGACATAGGGGTCAGTAGCCACCTTGAAAGCCAAAGCGGTGAAAGGTTCATCATCTTTAGGATGCCTTTCTTCGTCTCGGCCTGTTTTAGGATTTATTCCTTTAATCGGCGGGATATCGATGGGAGACGGCAGATAATCAATAACTCCGTCTAAAACCAGCTGGACCCCTTTGTTCTTCAAAGCAGAACCGCAGAAAACCGGAACGATTTTGTAATTCAAAACCGACTTCCTCAAAGATTTTTTTAAAGTTTCGAGGGGGATATTTTCCCCTTCCAAAAATGTCTCCATCACTTCATCGTCGTTCTCGGCTATTTTTTCAATTAATTCGTGGCGAAACTTTTGGGATTTTTCTTTCAGGCTCTCTGGAATTTCTGTTTCAACCGTTGATTCGCCGAATTTTCCTTCAAAGCGATAAAACTTCATAGCCAAAAGATCGACTATGCCGTTGAACTTGTCTTCTTCGCCGTCAGGAATTTGCACCCGGACGGCGTCTGGAGTAAGTCTTCCTATAATTGACTGAAAAGAAAGATCAAAAGAAGCACCCAACCGGTCTAACTTATTGATAAAACATATTCGGGGCACTTTGTATTTATCGGCTTGGCGCCAGACCGTTTCCGACTGAGGCTCAACTCCGGCTACTCCGTCAAAAACCACCACTGCTCCATCAAGCACCCTAAGCGAACGTTCAACTTCAACCGTAAAATCAACATGACCCGGAGTGTCAATGATATTGATTTTGTATTCGTGTTCTTTTCTGTTGGCGATTGTTGATTGACTATTGGTGATTGTGTAAGCAGTCGGCACCCAAAAAACCGTGGTCGCCGCAGCGGTGATAGTGATGCCCCGCTCGCGCTCCTGCTCCATCCAGTCCATAATCGCTTCGCCTTCGTGGACCTCTCCGATTTTATGAGAAACGCCGGTATAAAAAAGCACCCGTTCAGTAACAGTAGTCTTGCCAGCGTCGATATGGGCAATAATGCCGATATTCCGAGTTTTTTCGATGGGATAGTCTCTCAATTAGAAATTTAGAACTTAGCCATTAGAACTTAGAACTAATCACTAATGGCTAAGTTCTAATGGCTAACTCACCACGCGAAGTGGGCAAAGGCTTTGTTAGCGTCGGCCATGCGATGGGTATCTATTTTACGTTTGACGGCCAAACCGGTATTACTGAAAGCGTCGATCAGCTCTTGGGTTAATTTTTCAACCATCGGCTTTCCTTTCTTCGCTTTTGCAGCTTCAATAATCCAACGCAAAGCCAAGGTGATTCTCCGCTCCGCTTTTACCGGATAAGGAATCTGATAATTGGCTCCGCCGATACGGCGCGACCTTAATTCTTGTTCCGGTCCGGCATTTTTGATAACCTGCTCTAAAATTTCCAAAGCGCTTTTCCCTAATTTCTTTTCTGCGTTCTCTAAAGAATCATAAACAATCCTGCGGCCAATTGTTTTTTTGCCTTCTCTCATAACATAATTGATGAACTTGGCGACTAAAGCGCTTTGGTATTTAATATCCGGTTCGTTTGGCCTTTTAGGTATTTTTTTCCGTCTCATTTTGGCATCTTCGCTCCATACTTTGATCTTTGCTGTTTCCGCCCTTCCACTCCGCTTGAGTCCAAAATTCCCCTGACAATATGATATCTGACTCCGGGCAAATCTTTGACTCTTCCGCCTCTTATTACCACCACTGAATGCTCCTGCAAATTATGGCCGATGCCCGGGATATAGGCGGTTACTTCTTGACCGTTGGTCAATCGGACCCGGGCGATTTTTCTTAGAGCCGAATTCGGTTTTTTAGGAGTAATGGTCGTAACTTTGATGCAGACCCCGCGTTTAAAAGGCGAAGGATAGTCAATCGGCCGGTTCTTATTGGTATTAAATCCGAAAGTCAAAGCCGGCGATTTGCTTTTCATCTTCAAAGTTTTTCTCGGGTTTTTGAGTAATTGACGAAATGTAGGCACGAATAAAAAATATAGCAAAAAAAATAATGATTAGCAATGCCGGCCGGTATATGTTTCGCTTTCTGGCGAAACCCCGGGGAAATTTTACGCTCACTTGGTGTTCGCTAAACTTTTGCTTCTGGCAAAAGCCCGGGCAATTTTAACACTAACTTCGTTAGCTAAATTGCCCGTCGGAG
>Ga0213870_1000571_pt1 | contig 17201 bp, 22 predicted proteins | sample WICALVC2017_Meta_FD_160119 | JGI IMG/M metagenome (GOLD analysis project Ga0213870, IMG submission 160119) | Freshwater microbial communities from subterranean cave lake in Wind Cave National Park, South Dakota, United States - WICALVC2017 | ecosystem: Environmental > Aquatic > Deep subsurface >... | reverse complement strand
GGACGGGGCTTTGAAAAAAGAGGAGATCTTGAAACTTTTGCAGCTGGCGAAAGAATCGTGCACGCAGATATATGAAATGCAGAAGAAGATTTTGAAGGATTCTTACAAGGGTGAATGAGATGGAAGAGATGTACGCATTGGAGCTTATACAGAAAGGCAAAAGACTGGATGGCAGGAAGTTTGCAGATTTCAGAACTGTTGAAATTACCAAGAATGCCATAAGCACTGCTGAAGGCTCTGCCAGAGTAAAGATTGGTGAGACAGAAGTCATAGCTGGGGTGAAGATTGGTATTGGAACGCCATTTCCCGACACTCCCAACAAAGGCATCCTTATTGTGAATACAGAATTCACCCCTTTGGCATCGCCTGAATTTGAATCTGGACCGCCAGGCGAGAATGCTGTTGAATTGTCTAGGATAGTCGACCGCGGCATCAGGGAATCCGAGACTGTGGAACTGGAGAAATTATGTTTGGCGGAAGGCGAGAAGGTTTTTTCCATTTTCGTTGATATACACATAATCAACCACGACGGCAACCTGCAGGATGCTGCGGCATTGGCTGCCATAGCTGCGTTGAGGGGCGCGAGACTGCCGAAACTGGAGAATGACAAGATAGTCAGAGGCGAATACGACAAACCGCTGCCTGTGGCGTTCACACCGATCAATGTTACTGTTGCAAAGGTTGGGGAGAACTTAATTTTGGATCCCAACTATGAAGAGGAGAAGATTTTAGATTCTAAGCTAAGCATTTCTGTCAGGGATGATGACAGGATATGCGCGTTGCAAAAGCAAGGGAGAAAGGAAATTAAATTGGAAGATGTGGAAAGGATGCTTGATATGGCTATAGAAAAGAGCAGAGAATTGAGGAAGTTTGTTTGATGGCTATAAAAACCCTCACAAAAAAAATCAAGCTGGGGAAGATAGGCAAGGTCAGGAATGCCCCGAGATGGGCGGATATAAGAAAGTTCGGGCTGAAGAGAGCGAGAGGAAGAAGAATAGCTATAGACAAAATCAAGAGATGGAGAAGGATTAGGCTAAGAATTTAGTTTGTAACCATGCATGGTTTTCCTGATTTGCAGTCCGTTGAAACCGGATATTTGGATTTGCAGATTCCCGATACCCTGACTATCTCTAGCGGACCAACAGGCTGTATGTTAAGTGTTGTGGCATTGCCCTCGCCTGGTCTGAGTGTTGAGTTTGTGTAGAATGGACCTGCTCTCGTTGTGTTGCCCAAAGCGATTGCTTCTATTGTAATGTTGTTCAGACCTTCACTCCCGGTTTCCAGTGCATACGTGACATTCACCTGCCCTGAGCTGCGCCTGACTTCCAATATCTTCAAGGTTGAAACAACGCATTCTGACTGCAATATAGCCTGCTCGCCTATTACGTCTGTTTGCGTTCTAGTGGTGCCTGTAATCCAGACCGATATGATGCCTGCGATCGCTACTGTGAAGCCTATCAAAAGCACTACTGCTATCAATGGCGATAGTCCTTTCATAAATAATAATTTGCTTTTAAATTAAATTAACTTGACGGAATCATGCATGGCTGGCCAGATTTGCATTCTGCGGTGATGGGAATATTTGTTTGACAAAATGTCCTAACCCTAACTAATTCAGGTGGAATTGCCAATATAACTCCTCCAGCAGCAGCCCCTTGTGTTGTAGCATTTGTAGAATTGGTGTAGCTTTCGCCAGGATCAAGAGTTACTACATGAGTGCTTATATTTCTTGTTCCTCTGGAAATAACTTCAAAAGTTACATTTGGCGATAAAACTTCAGCTCCAGACTCATAGCGGATAGTGGTATTTACATAATGACTAATATTGCATAGAGTGCAAGGTTGTGTTGCGTTATATCTAACTTCTTTAATAATTAATGAGGAGGCACCGCATCTTACTTGTTTCTCAGTTCCTGATGATACTATCGTTGTCTGGGTTGTAGACAATGTGGACAGCCAGACGCTGAGGATTCCACCGACCGAGACTGTGAATGCAATCAAAAGCACGACTGCTATCATCGGGGAGATTGCTTTCATTTTCAACCACTACCTAGCATACATGGCTGGCCAGATTTGCATTCTGCGATGATGGAGACTGTACTTTGGCAGAAGCCTCTTGCAGAAACTATTTCAGGCGGATAATTAGCGGGAGAGACTTGAACTACTCTACTTTCACCTGGACTCAAAATTGCTGTTGAAGTGTTGGCTTGAATTGAACCTCTTGCAGAAACTTCTGCGGTAATATTCGACAAAGTTTCTATACCACTATCATATCTCACAGTTACATTCACAAAACCATTTGATGTGCCTGAGGGATATCTAACCTCAACTATTGAAATTGATGAGGGTGAACATCTTACCTGCTTGTCTGTTGCTGATGATACTATCGTTGTCTGGGTTGTAGACAATGTGGACAGCCAGACGCTGAGGATTCCACCGACCGAGACTGTGAATGCAATCAAAAGCACGACTGCTATCATCGGGGAGATGGCTTTCATCTACTATCTTTATAAATTTTGTGCGAATGAACTTAAATCCTTTTTCATACAGACACTTAAGATTATGGAAACTATCTTGGCATTGAACCCCAAGGTGATATCTCGTAAAAAGTGTGGATGGCAAATAAATTTGCAACTATTCCCAGCTGCTCAGATGGCATCTACCGCAATAGTATCTCAATTTGTTATTGCTTTCTTTGTGCTGTGCGAGAAAAGTATCGCTGCACCTGGGGCAATTCTTTCTTGTTCTCGTTAAATTGCCTTCAGTTTTGAAGTATTCATGCTGCTTGACTGGCTTGTGCTTCATTGCTTTTCTCCTTTGTTTCCTGTTTGACCGCAACTTTTGGTCTTTCCTTCAAAATTTTTATCTTTACCATAGATTCTGCAATTCCTTTCTTGGTAAAAATGTAATCAATCATCACCTGACTTTCATCGACAGAATTGCTACCTGCAACAGATTTGATAATTTCTGTTTTTGATGGTGTCGAGGCATTCGGATGCTTTAATGACAAAACCATTTCTTTTCTCTTCAAGAACGGATTTTCCTTTTCATTGACAATAGCTATATCCATGTTAACCAACGTACAGTGCGTAATTGCCTGGCTCTGATATGTTGAGCATTTTCGCTATTTCGGAATTTGTGTCGATGATGATTACAAGTCCCTTCCAGCTTAGCGAAAGATTTGTAGACTTGCATACAGGACATGTTCTTTCTGTTGTAAATCTCCTGCAGTTCCTGCAGACTTGTTTTTTCTTAGCCATGTTATCATTTCTTTTTCTTCTTCTCAGCCTCTATCCAAGCGACAGAACCCAACCCACTCTGTCGCATCGTCAACCCAACTTTGTTCTGCTCGGTGAATGAGACGGAGATTACCCTTGCTCTTACCTTGTCCCCTTCCTTCAAAGTTCTCTTGGTTTCTTTTCCTAGGAACACAGAATTCTTGTTGTCATAGCTTACGAAATCGTCCATCAACTGGGATATGTGGATCAAACCGTCCATAGGTCCTATCCTGACAAAAGAACCGTATTCGGCGTTATCTACAACCTCACCAGACACCAGTTCATGCAACTCAGGCTTGTATGCCAACAGCTTGAATGCGGTCATGTAGTAAACACCAGCGTCATTGGCCATTATCTTTCCTTCACCCACCTTTTCAACATCCACTACAGAAAGTATGACGCCGATTCTTGTATCCAGAGTGCCAACCAGTTTTTCAGCTATAGCCTGCTTGACAGATTCTTTTAGGTTGGATGTAAATTTCTCTGGCGGAACTCTGATTCTATCTGATACAGTTACTATGCGATACATGATATCACAAGATAAGCTTTTAATCAAATTAAACAGCTTAGTTTAAATAATTCAATACATTGAAGCTTTAGGCTTCACAATAGTATATGTTTCATTCGTTATAGTTACTAGCTGTCGCTTCTGTTCATGGCTAAACGGGAAAAAGCTCTAATGCACTATGGATTAGCATTTTAATTCTAGAAAGTGTCGACAAGAACTGGGATGAAGTTAAAGATAAATTAACAGAATTGAGAAAACGGATAAAGGAAACTGTGGCAACTAAAGAAGAGAGTATGCAACAATCAGACCCGCAAATAAAAGAGCCACCATATTCATAACCTTCAAAAGCGGATTGATTGACACTCCAGAACTGTCCTTTAACGGATCACCTACAGTATCACCTACAACACTTGCGGCATGTGCAAAACTTCCTTTACCGCCGAGATTACCAGCTTCTATATACTTCTTTGCGTTGTCCCAAGCAGCACCCGCGGTCGTTTGAGTTATTGCCAACATCAGCCCTGACGTGATGCTTCCAGCAAGCATTCCACCCAATGCCTCAGCCCCGAATATAAATCCTACAATTAACGGAGACATCACTGCAATAATACCTGGCGCTATTAATTCCTTTAATGCCGCTCTTGTTGTAATGTCTACGCATCTTTGATAATCTGGTTTGGCACTGCCTTGCATCAAACCTTTAATTGTTTTGAACTGTCTACGAACCTCTTCCACTACAGAGAACGCAGTCTTGCCTACAGCCTTTATTATAAGAGAGGAAAATATAAATGGTATTACAGCACCTATGAACAGCCCGATAACAACGTTTACATTTAAGATGTCAATAACTTTCAAACCTGCATCATGCGCATAAGCCACGAATAACGACAACGCTGCCAAAGCTGCACTGCCAATGGCAAATCCTTTAGTAACAGCTTTTGTTGTATTTCCAACGGCATCCAAAGCATCTGTATTCTTCCTGACTTTTGGCGGTAGTTTGGCCATTTCAGCTATTCCACCTGCATTATCTGTTATCGGTCCATAAGCATCAATTGCTACAAGCATTCCTGTAACAGAGATCATACCTAAAGCCGCAACCACTACTCCATATATTCCTGCAAAATAAAATGCTGCAAAGATTGCACCTGCAATCAAAATAGTTATAGGAAGTGTGCTTCTCATCCCTAGTGCTAATCCGCTAATTATGGTAGTGGCTGCCCCGGTCTTTGACGCTTCTGCAACTTCTCTAACTGCTTTTCTGTCTCTTCCAGTATAAAATTCTGTTATGTAACTGATGATTACCGTTACGCCTAATCCGACTATTGCCGCATAAAAGATATTCAGATTTTGGAACATGAAAAAGGAAACAAGAAAGAATAAAACTGCTGCGATAACTGATGTCACAATAATTCCTTTAAACAAAGCCTTCCAGATGTCATTATCTTTACCCAACCTTACAAAAAAAGTCCCGATTACCGATGCTACTATTGCCGCAGCTCCTATTATCAGAGGAAACAAGACAGCATTTGGTCCTATCAACGAACCTAAAAGCATCGCTGCAATCAATGTTACAGCATAAGATTCGAACAAGTCTGCAGCCATGCCAGCGCAATCGCCGACTGCATCGCCGATGTTGTCAGCAATGACAGCAGGATTTCTTGGGTCGTCTTCTGGTATTCCTTTTTCTATTTTACCAACCAAATCAGCTCCCACATCTGCGGCTTTTGTATAAATGCCTCCGCCGACTCTCATGAATAGGCTCATCAAACTCGCGCCAAAACCAAACCCAATTAGAAGTTCTGGCTTGCCAAACAAAACAAACAAACCACTGACACCAAGCAAACCGAGCCCAACAACCATCATTCCTGTTACTGTTCCTCCTTTGAATGCAATGGATAAGGCTTGTTTCAAACCCTTGCTTGCTGCACTAGCTACACGTGAATTGGTTTTCACAGAAACGTTCATTCCCATGTATCCTGCTAATGCAGACATTATAACGCCAAGAACAAACGACAAAGTTGTTTCAAGGTTAATCAATAGGAGAACCAAAGAAAGCACAACAACTACAGGAACCAATGTCTTGTACTGCCTGTTCAAGTATGCTGAAGAGCCGTCTTGGATTGCTTTTGATATCTCTTTCATCCTTGCTGTACCAGCATCTTGTTTCATGACGTTTTGTGTCAATACAATTGAAAATACAACTGCCAGCAGACCGGCCAAGATAGCGAGTTCAATCATTGCCTCAACCTATAGCTAAATGTTTTCTTGCCCTTAAATAAATAGTTTTCAGTCCTTTTTGCTTCAACTTCTGCCGCAATTTCCTGTCGTTTGTTGCTATCAGAAAACTACCGGACAATTCAAACAAGCTCTTATCCACGTCTCCGGTAGTGTCTAAAATTTTTATTTTCCTGCCTTTCACCAGCTCCAGTGCAAGCTTTGCATACCTGCCATGCTTAAATTTTTTTGATACAGACTCAAGTTCGCTTATAGTTTTGTTTAACACATATAATTCCACAGGCTCTGAAACCAAATCATGTATTTCTAGCAAGTCTATTCTAAATCTACACAAATCCACGATGAAATTGGTGTCAAGTATAACTTTCATAAGCTATATTTCGTTTTTAATTTTAATTGTTTAGAAGCAATTGTTATAAATAGGTAGATAAGCATTTATAAAAGACTTCACGTGATATATTTAAGGATGTCGATGGAAAAGGGTATTTCTACCGTTATAGCCACTCTTCTGATGCTCATCATCACAATTGCATTGGCAGGTTTTGCTTATACTTACTTGAGTGGTGTGCTAACCGCGCAGACCGCAAAGACTGTTGAGTTGATAGGGGCGGTAGATTGCATAACAGGTACATCTCATATACTAACGGTTAAAAATCTTGGAACTTCTGCTATCACTGCAGCAAGTGAAATATCGGTTACTGTAGACGGGTCTGCTGCAACTTGCACATGGTCATCAGCAACCCTGTCATCTGGTGGTGGAATATCTACCTGCACTACAGGTGCGGCAGGTGTCAGCGCAGGCTCTCATAGAATTAGGATAACAGGCCCGGGCAATGTCCTTAGTGGAACAAGCCTCTGTCCTTAAACTATAACACCATAGCCTACCAAACGCCATCTTCCGTCTATCTGCCTCGATATTGCTACCTTTTCCTTCTCTTCAACACAAACGGGTATTTTCAGCTTCATTTCCATAGTTTCTTTTTTGTAATTGGTTACAACCCCGACTGACCTTGCGGTTCCAACGTTTATTAAAATTGTTTCATCCGCTTTGACGCTTGGCATGCCTTCTATCCTGTTCATGAATTTTACATTCATGGAAATGGTTTCCTTGGATTCTGGCAGTTTACCTGGCAGACCTGCGATGTTGCCAACTAAAGAATCCGACTTAGTCAAGGATGGGTCTAAAGTAGTCATCATTCCTAAAAGCCCCCCTGCGCCAGCAACATCTAGATTAATGCCAGCTTTTTGCAAGCCGGTTATCTTTGTAAAAAGGGGCTGATACCTATTGCCAATCTTCACCCCAGGCCTTATTTCTATCTTTTCGCCTACAGAAAACTTGCCGTGAACAATAGCACCGCCGAGAATTCCGCCGACCAATTTTTCGGGTTTTGTGCCTGGCTTGTTTATGTCGAAACTTCTGGCGGCAAGCATCTTCGGTTCTTTTGATTCATCATGCTTTGGTGTTGGGATGAATTCTTCCATCGCCTCCAGAACAACATCAATATTTGTCCTATATTGTGCGGATACAGGGATTATTGGGGCGTTTTCTAGAAGTGTTCCTTTTATGAATTCCTTTATCTCGTTATAATTTTTAAGCGCCTGCTCTTCAGAAACCAGGTCTATCTTGTTTTGTATGATTATCGCATTCTTGATTCCTGCTATTTCGAGCACAGCCAGATGCTCTCTGGTCTGCAGCTGGGGGCATTTTTCATTTGCAGCGATGACAAACAAAACACCGTCCATCAAACTAGCGCCTGTTAACACAGTAGCCATCAATGTCTCATGCCCAGGGGCGTCTACAAAACTTATTGTTCTAGTTATTTCAGCATCAGAAAAGCAATAGGGGCATTTGTTGGATGTGGAATATCTGATGCACTTCACGCATCTGTAGATTGTAGCATCTGCGTAACCTAAACGTATGGTTATCCCGCGCTTCAATTCCTCTGAATGGGTTAGTGTTATTTTCCCTGTTAATGAAGCTACTAAACTGGTTTTACCGTGGCTGACATGCCCTAAGGTCCCTATGTTGCATTCTGGTATCATTTTTGGATTGATTTCTTTTAAAGTGCCCACCTCCGATGATGTTAAAATTTAGAATATGAAATAAAGAGTTTAAGCTTTAGCTTCTGCTGCTTCTTTTGGATTTTCGGATTTTTGCTCTTGCTTGACTTCTTCCTTCTTTTCTGCGGGCATTGCCTCGGGTTCTTTTTTGGCTTCAGCAGGCTTTTCTTCTTTTTTCTCGGCTGGTTTCTCTTGGCTAGGCTCTTCCTTTTTCTCTTTTGGTTTTTCTTCCTTTACTTCTACAGGTTTCTCCTGCTTTGCCTCATCCTTCTTCTCCTTCGGCTTCATTGGAACTAATTCTTCCAAAGATTTTTCTCCCTTCTTGACAACCTTTACATTGATTTGTGTGATGTCTGTTGATAAGGCATCTCCCCTTACAGTTTTTCTTTTTCTCTGTCCTTTCAATTTAGGATAAAAACCTGGAGGACCACTCAGCAGAACTCTTCTCTTGCCAGGACCTTTTACTGATGGCATCATAGGAAAACCATCTTTATCAGTTCCGCCAGTGATTTTCAAAGTATAACCGACTAAATCAATCAAATCCCCAGAGAATTCATCACCGATTTTCTTGTTGACCAAAGAAATGGCTTTGGCTTGGTCTATCTCTTTTTGGAATGATTTCCTTGTCTGCGGTTCGGAAATAACGAATTTGAATGCTGCCATATTTTCTGTAATTGGTTATTGCATTTATTTAAGGTTTTATCAACGGGTAGTTTGACTGATGCCGCACCTGCGACATATATTGTTTTTTCACAACGATATCGTAAAAGTGGTTATAATTCCTGTCCAAAAAGGATTTAAAAATAGACTACTATTGTTATTGTTGATGAAAATGAAGGGTGACCGTGTTTGGCATACCGAGAAAGGAATTGAGGATTTACTTAGAGCGGTCACTGAATAAACGAGAAATAGAACTGCTTCTTAATTGCTATAGATATCAAGGGTATACGTTTTCACAAGTTGTTAGCAAGTTAAACAGCTATCCACAATCTACAGTAAAGCTTGTCCTAAGAAGATTGAAGGGTTTTGTTCTTTTAGATTTTGGTGATATAGAGACTAAGGGTAAACCTTTGAAGTTTACTAAATTAGGTGAAAGAGTTTTTGAAGTTTTAAGAGGTGAAGAAAATGGATAGGTTAGAAAGAATAAGAAATTTAAAAGATGTACATGACATCTATGAAAATTTAGGAGGTACAAATAATATTGTTGGCTTCTTGTATTCAATTGGTCAAATCAATGCAGTTAGAGGGACATGCGATCCAAACGAAAATATTATTGCACACTATCCACATTATTCGAATGAAAAATTTCCGCCATCACCTGACACAGTATACTTCCCATTTCCGCCTTATGTAGAATTGCCACCTATACCTGAAGTCTTTGAACTAGTAAAAGAAGAAGAAACTGGTGAGAGTCATATAGTCGATAGATTTTTTGGCTACTCTTATGATGTTCGAATGACGTATAGAGTCAAACCCGAATTTGTTGATATACTAGGTGATGTGGAAGGTTCATTTGTTGCTGGAATGCATGCATCGTACATACGTGATTTGAGAAAAAGGCATCTTCTACAGAATGCTGACGTTGATTTGAATAAAAAGGCATTTTGAGAGGTGGAGAAAATAATAGAAGAAAGTGATTTGAAACAGTCTCTTGGAAGAAAACACCGTAATATTGAAGATGATTACAAAAAACCAAAAGCCTCAAAAAGTGAAGAAAAATGACATCCGAAACAAATCGATTAGTAGGAAAATTTAGAAAAGTCTTAGTTACTGGAGCTGTGATAGGAGCTTTAACACTACCAGTTGTAGGAGGACTGATCGCAGGTTATCACTATTCTCCACCACAAGAAAAACCTAATTTTTCTATCGAAAAATATGTTGAAGGGAAGCCTATATACGCACGATATGAAGGTAGTTTTGCTTGCGTAGTTGGAGGAGGATGGGGCGGAAGTGTTTGTGTATATCCTCAAAAGAAATTTTACACTCAAGAGGAAGTAACCAATAAATTAATAGAACATTCTGAATATGTAACTTCTGGGCGTTATCGTAGAGAGAGAGCTTTACTTGGATCGGTACTAGGATTAGCAGTATCATCACTTCTATTGTCACCAAGCCTAGGAATTTTATCTGCATATGTTTCGAATAAGTTTAGGAAATATCGGGGTGAGTCTGTATGACTGGTGAACTAGTTTGGGTATCTTTTACAAGATGAAGTTGATTTAAATAAAAAGGCATTTTTAGGGCTGGGCTTTGGTCCTGAAGGTGTGCCGATAGATGTTGTTCCTTTGCATTTGTTAGGAAGAGCGTTGCCAGATTTTAGCCTGTTGATAGTGGATGAATTCGCAAAATTCAATTCCCATGATGCAAGCCAAGAAATTCAGAGACTGGAAAAAGCCTTGGACAGGTTAGATGGAATTTACGGAAAAACCGACAGAATGAGATGCTCTGATTTCATGGCAGATAAATTATATGGAGGTATTCTGCACGGGCTGCAAACTGCAATAGAATTGAATGAAGAATTGAGGAATCTGGCAATTGAAACAGTACCGCCTAAATATAGAAATCAAACAAATGTACTCGATTATTCAACTAATGAAGTTGCATGTGTCGCCTATCTCTATTTCATGGACGGGATTAGGCTCAAACTAGGACCTGATAGAGAAAGATTGTACGACAATCTTATCAAAGCTTTGGGCAAATACGTAAAATATACGGTTGGTTATCCGGGCAGGGACGGTGGTTTTCCTCAAGACCTGGGATTTGGATATACTTTGCCGGCTTTTTCATTAAGCGGTCAACCCGTTGTTCCTTACAGTGCTAACAGCCGTTCAGATAGGATTTTCCTAGACGAATCTGAACAGGATGTTGCAACAAAATTAACAACTGCAAGTGAAACAAGCTTGAGGTATTTTGCAGCTATTGGAAGTGCCGCTTCTAGCATTTTGGGAAGGTATCATGATATCAGAAGTATCCAAACTCTTGGTAGAACAAAGCTTCTGGACGTAACTTCTGATGTTTTGATAAATGGAATAATAAGACCGTATAATGGAGTTGTGCTAAGATGAAATCCGTAGGGATAGTTGGGGGATTGGGTCCAGAAACTACTTCCAAATTTTACTTAGATTTAATTAGTCTGGCAAGAAAACATTGCGATTCTTATCCAAAGATAATTATCGATAATGTATCATTTCCGTTTTATCTTGAAGAAGAAATTATTAAAAAATCGGAAAATGAACATAGAATACTTCCGTATTTGGAAGATAGCATAAGAAAATTAAATAAAGCTGGAGTAGATTTCATTGTCATTCCCTGTAACACTGTGCATATTTTCATTGAAGATTTAAGAAGAATATCAAAAGTACCAATACTAAGCATTTTAGATGAAACGATTAAAGTCATCAAAAAGGAAGGTTACAGAAAAATCGGATTATTGGCTACTACAAAAACGATTGATAGAAAATTGTATGAAACTCCATTGGTGGAAAATGGCATCAATATAGCCATTCCTACAAAAACTGAACAGGAAATAGTAGCTAAAATAATTCTTAGGATATTAGAGAATACTTCAGATGGGAAAGATAAAATGAGTCTGTTGAAAATAATAGATAATCTATTTAAAAGAGGTTCAGAAAGTATCTTATTGGGTTGTACAGATTTGCAATTAATTCTAAACCAAAGTGATCTTAAGACCAAATTAATAGATACTGCAAATATCTTGATGTCAGCTACTTTCAATAAGCTAAGCGATATAAATCAAAATACAGAATTTAAAGGTAGGTAGTATGGCTAAGGAATTCACAGTAACACCATGGGAAGTTAAAGGTGATATTGATTATGATAAGTTGGTAAAACAGTTTGGTGTGAAACTCCTAGATGATAATATTCTTAAAAGATTAGAAAAACTTACTGGTGAATTGCATTATTTTCTTAAGCGGAAGGTTTTCTTCTCGCACATGTACTTTGATTCTATTTTGAATGATGCGGAGACTAAGAAAAAATTCTATCTTTATACGGGAAGGGCACCGTCTGGACCTGTGCATTTAGGACATCTGATTCCATGGATATTTTGTAAATGGTTACAAGACAAATTTGATGCTCATTTATTGTTTCAGATACCAGATGAAGAGAAGTTTTTATTCAAAGAAAACCTCACTTTAGAAGATACGAAGAAATGGGCATACGAAAATATTTTAGATATAATTGCCGTTGGGTTTGATTCTAAAAAGACAAAGATATTCTTAGATACAGAATATGCTGGTCATATGTACAAATATGCCTGCATGATGGCAAAAAAGACTACTTTTTCAACTGTAAAAGCGTTATTTGGATTTACTGATTCGAATAATTTAGGCGAAATATTTTATACTACAATGCAATCTGTACCGGCATTTCTACCAACAATAATGGAAGGTAAACCAACCCAATGTTTAATCCCTTGTGCAATTGACCAAAATCCCCACTTCAACTTGAGTAGAGATGTTGCACCGAAAATCGGATTTCCAAAACCGACAACAATACTTTGTAGATTTCTGCCAAGTTTGGCAGAAGGCGGCAAGATGTCAGCATCGATAGAAAGCACCTCCATTTTCACTCACGATACGCCAGAACAAGTTAGGAATAAAATTCTGAAATACGCTTTCTCAGGAGGAAGAGATACTGTAGAAGAGCACAGGGAGAAGGGTGGTGTGCCAGAGATTGATGTGTCTTACCAATATTTGACATACTATCTAGCTGATGACAAGAAATTAAAACAAATCTATGAAGATTATAAATCTGGAAAAATGTTAACAGGTGAACTTAAAGGAATTGCAATTGAAGTGATAAACAGATTTTTAAAAAATCATCAAGCTAAGAGAGAGAAAGCAAAAGACCAGATTGAAAAATTCATGCTAAGAGATTGAACCAAAACTTAATTAATGCTTAAATATCTTAATTTCGCTCTTATTTTCTATGTCATACTTAAGAGTTGGGGATAGGCCTATTGAAATAGAAATTTTTCCAGTCAATGCTCATTTATGGGCAGCTCGTTTGCCTGGAGGAATGTTTTACTGTCATGGAGAAACACCAGAATTGGCATTGGAGAGGGCATATAGGAATCTTACTACTTGGCGCTTGAATAAGTATAAACCATATGAAGGTCAAGATCTAGATTCAGAATATGCAAGAGCTAGATTGGTTTTGAATCGTTCAAGTAGAAAAATAAAAGATCTTGTAAGGGTTGTTAGTTTAATAAGAGAAAATCCGCCACATTCTTTGGTATATGTAGGGAGAAAGGTACCACATAGTTTGCAAACAGTTTATGCTATGCCTTCTCTAGAAGGCGATGAAAATGGCAGGAGAGTATATGGTTTGAGAAACAGGGAAGATATAACACAAGTTGTAGCAAGACTTTTAGAAATACCGAAATATGAACCAACAGGAATAGGTGCTATAATTCATAGAAACGATGGTAACGAAACTAGATATAGAGTAGTGGGAATTAAAGATAAGAAATAATCTACATCCTTGCAATAGTATTTGATTAAATAAACTAAATTTTAAAAGATATTGTATGACAAAGGAAGTTTTTTACAGGTTAACAAAAGAGGGTAAGGAATATCTAGAAAAGGGTTTGCCAGAAAAGAACCTTGTTGATTTCCTAAACAACCACCCTAAAAAATCTATCAAAATCGAAAAAGCAATTGCCCATGTGAAGAATTTTTCTATAGCATTGAAGTGGGCTATGGATAATGGTTGGGTTGATAGGGAGAGGGATGAAATTTTCCTTGTAAAGATGCCTAGAGAACTACCAGAACAGCGGGCTTTGGAGAAGATAGGGAAAAATGAAACTATTGATGACAAATTATTGGAAATTTTACTGCAAAGGAAATTGGCTGAAAAGGCTGTGATTGGTGATGTTGATAAATTAATTGGGAAGGAGGTGACGGATGTTACACCAGAATTGTTGAAGACTGGGATATGGAAGCAAGTTAAATTCAAGCCGTATAATGTTGAGGCGGTGGGAAAGAAGGTTTATGCAGGCAAGAGACAACCTTATAATCGATTTTTAAAACAGGTCAGACAGAGGCTGGTTGAATTGGGGTTTGAAGAGATGACTGGTCCTTTGATTGAGACCGAATTTTGGAACTTCGACAGCCTGTACCAGCCGCAAAACCATCCTGCGAGGGATTGGACACAAACTTATCAATTGAAATATCCAAAGCTTGGAAGGATAAATGAAAAAATCGCTGGGAATGTCAAGAAAGCGCATGAACATGGTATACCTGGCAGTACTGGCTGGGGTTATAGGTGGGATCCAAGAAAAGCTATGCAACTGATGCCAAGAGCTCATGGCACTGCATTATCAGCAAGGAAATTGGCAGACAATCCAAAAATCCCTGGAAAATATTTTGCAATGGTAAGATGCTTCAGGCCAGATATAATTGATGCTACTCATGGCGTTGAATTCAACCAAACAGAAGGCATAGTCCTTGATGAGAGTTTGAATTTCAAACATCTGCTTGGAATTTTGAAGATGTTTGCGATGGAAATTGCTGGTGCCGAACAAGTAAAATTTATTCCAGACTACTATCCGTTCACAGAGGTAAGCTGCCAATTGTCAGCGTTGCATCCTGATTTGGGATGGATTGAATTTGGCGGTTCTGGGATATTCAGGGAGGAATTGACAAGGCCCTTGGGAGTGGATGTTCCTGTATTAGCGTGGGGGATTGGCATCGATAGATTGGCGATGTTTAAACTTGGAATAAAGGATATACGCCATTTGTTCAGTCAAAACTTGGAGTGGTTAAGGAACCAAAAGGTGTTGTGAATGCCAACTATAGAAGTTTCATACAAAGATTTGTGCAATTTAATTGGGAAGAGACTGTCTTTAGTAGAATTGAAAGATGCTGTACTGTTTGCAAAGGGCGAGATAGACTCTGAAGACGGGGACTTATTGAAAATCGATATTAAAGATACGAATCGCCCGGATTTGTGGTCTGCTGAAGGGATAGCACGGGAGATTCAAGGTAGATATACAAAAGAAGTTTGCTGCCCTAAGTTTTCTGTTGGCAAATCCAATGTCGTTGTCAAAGTAGATAAGAAAATGAAAAATGTTAGACCTTATACAGTTTGTGTGGTTGCGAGGAATTTAAAATTAAACGAAGATGCTTTATCACAGCTAATACAGTTGCAAAATAAGGTTGACCAAACATTTGGCAGAAACAGGAAAGAGGTTTCGTCTGGATACTATGATTTGGATAGAATAAAATCGCCGATAACTTTCACTACGGTAAAGCCAGATGGGATAAAATTTGTTCCATTGGAATTTCAAGAAGAATTGACACCCAAGGAAATTCTAGAAAAGCACCCGAAAGGAAAGGAATTTGGTCATCTGTTAGAGGGATATAGGGAGTATCCAATTTTCATAGATGCAAACAATGAAGTGCTGTCAATACCGCCGATAATCAATTCAAATAAATTGGGGCAGATCACAGAAAAAACTAGAAATATATTTTTGGAATGCTCTGGATTCAACCTAAAGTTCTTAGTGCCGGCATTGAACGTGATGGCATGTGCTTTAGCTGATAGGGGCGCTAGGATAGAAACTGTCAAAGTGGTATATCCGGACAGAACAATGATAACGCCTGACCTAGCACCAAAAAAATCTTCAGTGGAAATAGACTACCTGAATAAAATTTCTGGACTAGGTTTAACGACAAAACAAATAATTCATTTGTTACAACAAGCTAGATACGATTCAAAAGTGAAAGGTAACAGAATAGAAGTTGTATATCCAGCTTACAGGCAAGATATGATGCATCAAAGGGATGTCGTTGAAGATGTGATAATCTCTTACGGGTATAATAGAATTGAGCCGACTCCTCCCCGACTAGCCACTATTGGCGGTGAAAGCAAATTATCAAAAATTTCCGATAAAATTGCGGAGATAATGGTTGGCTTGGGATTGCAGGAAATATTGTCGTATACCTTGACCAATAAGAAGAATCTTTTTGATAAAATGAATTTTAAGGAAGAAAAGGTTGTGGAGATAGAGAATGCTGTATCGGAAAATTGGAATGTGTTTAGAAATTGGCTGCTTCCAGGTATAATGGAATTTCTATCTGCAAACAAGCACGTAGAATATCCGCAAAAGATTTTTGAAATTGGTGATGCCATAGTCATTGATGAAAGTAAGGAAACTAAAACTAAAGACGTAGGGAAATTGGCATGTGCAATTGCCGATAGTAATGTTGGCTATCAGGAAATTTCTTCAGCTTTGGAAGGGTATTTCTCTGGTTTGGGAATCAGGTACGAGTTGAAAGCTATTGAGCATAGCTCATTCATTAAAGGCAGAGTTGCTGGAATTTTTGTTGATGGAAAACAAGTTGGGGTAATTGGCGAGATGAATCCAGTGGTTTTGGAGAATTGGAAATTGGAAATACCTGTAGCTGCATTTGAAGTGAATTTAGAATCTATCTAGCCATCCAGCCAACTAACCAACCAACTAACCCTTGATGTGGTGCATGAAATTCCTTGCCAACCAAATGATGCGCCACCCGTCTAATTTCTACTGATGCTGGCGAATGAGGGGAGAAGTCTAAAACAGGTTTTTTGGCAGCTATGGATTTTGGAACATTCTTGTCTTCCGGTATCTCTGCCATAACTTGACTGCCAAGTATTTCTTCCACCTCCCATCGTTTCAATTCTTCCGATTTACGGCTAACCCTGTTTATAACCGCCCCTAAAGTTTTCTTACCAATTTTTTGGGCGAATTTCAAAGTTTTCAAAGCATCTACAACAGATGGTAAATCGGGGTTAGTCACAACGAGAACTTCGTCTGCAGCTTGTAATGCCGTAACCGCTTCTTTACCTAGACTTGGGGCACAGTCCAGCAAAATAAAATCTGACTTGTCAGAAAGGTAAGATGTGACGTTTGGCAATCGTGTTATATCTACATCCACCAAGTCTTTAACAGAAATGCTGCCTGGGATTACTTTGAATCCTAAGGGATGGGCATAGGTTGCATATTTTAATGAAGTCGTGCCTCTTAGAACATCGTGCAGAGTCTTTGGAACTAAGTGCATGCCCAAATGAAACCCCAGATGCGGTGTTGTAATATTCGCATCTACAAGTGTTACG
>Ga0213870_1000570_pt1 | contig 17211 bp, 12 predicted proteins | sample WICALVC2017_Meta_FD_160119 | JGI IMG/M metagenome (GOLD analysis project Ga0213870, IMG submission 160119) | Freshwater microbial communities from subterranean cave lake in Wind Cave National Park, South Dakota, United States - WICALVC2017 | ecosystem: Environmental > Aquatic > Deep subsurface >... | reverse complement strand
CATCCACATCATCCTTCGACCCAATAATCAACGGCACCCGTTGGTGCAGCTTCTGGGGGTCGATATCAAGAATTGATTGCCTACCATCTGAGCCTTTTCCTTGCGCTTGTTCTACGATAAACGCAAGCGGCGATGCCTCATAAAGAAGCCGCAATTTCCCGTTTTTATTTTTTGCATCGGCTGGATAAAGAAATATCCCGCCCTTTAAAAGATTGCGGTGAAAATCGGCCACGAGCGACCCCACATAACGAGCCGATTTACCCTCTTTTTTAACACGCTCTACATAGTGGCCCACGCCATCGTTCCAGATTGGGGCATTGCCTTCGTTAATGCTGTAGATTGATCCGCGAGACGGAATACGAATATTCTCGTGCGATAACAAAAACTCGCCAATACTTGGATCCAGCGTGAACCCATGCACGCCAAAACCGGTCGTATAAACCATCATGGTACTGGAGCCATAAATAATATATCCGGCACAAACCTGACCCCGCCCCCTCTGAAGAAAGTCCTCCATCGTAGCGTGGTGCCCAACACTCTTTCTGCGGTGAATTGAGAAGATGGAGCCAATGCTGATATTGACATCAATGTTAGACGAGCCGTCTAGTGGATCCATCAAGAATACATACTTCCCCTTTGGATAGGGATCAGGAATTTGATACGGATCCTCCATCTCTTCTGAGGCAATGCCGATTAAATGCCCCGTGTGACACAATATCTTGATGAACGTGTCATTGGCAAATTGATCCAGCTTCTGAACCACCTCTCCGTGGACGTTTAATCCGCCATGGTAGCCCAATATATCAATGAGGCCTGCTTTGTTCACCTCGCGCGAAAGGACCTTTCCCGCCGTCGCAACCTCTGAAAGAAGAGAGGTGAAATCGCCTGTCGCAGACGGATATTGCCGCTGTTTTTCAATTAAAAATTGTGTGAATGATGTTCCTAGCTCCATCTTGTCCTCCCAAAAAAGACACGCTACAGATCATTATCGCTTTGAAGCAACAACCACTCTGTGGGTTTGATGATGAATGGAAAGCGAGAGACCATCCTTTCTGCGGCATATAAATAAGCTGGACATCGATTCGGCCTTTCTACAAATCCAAACCCCTTGAATGGCGTCTCAATCATGCGATCACCCAATAACGCCAATGTAATAGACATCGCATTGGAGCGCTGCGCAGACTGCAAAAGCGATTGTATCAGAAAATCAGTCCCTGTCGGGTCTCCATTAAACAGAAAATCGCATATTTCAATTGAACGTGCAACGTTACAATAGACAATATACCCTTTCACCTGTTCTTTGTAAAACAGGGCCAATATTTTATACGCACGTTCTGGGGTATTTTTAAACCTAAACCGGAGGAATTCGCAGGTTCGCTCGCCCATAAATCCCTTGGGGATACCTGCAGTCTCCCAGAATAAATCAAATCGCTGATCAAAATCGGCAACCTCACGCGTTTGAAAGCGTGATCCTTGTTGTTTTTTCTTTCTCCACCAATAGATGCCCGCGCTTTTTAAAGGAAAAAAAGAGGGGAGTACCTTCAATACGTTTTCAAGCGTGCCATCGTTTTCATTCCATTCTCTATACTTCACTAAAAGATAGGGAACCACCTTCAACACCAAAACAAGCCGAGTTTGCATGCCTAACAATCTGTACGAAACCCGTTTGAGAATAGACTCTGCAGTTTGATTTGGAAAGCCATAGACAAAATCAATAACGCCCTCTTCTACAGCAGTGACAACAGCCTTGTGCAACAAAATGGCAGCCTCAGCATTGCGATACTGTTTATCCACCAACAGATCGCCCATAATCCCTCCAATAAAAAGGTTGCCATCTACCCGAAATTTTCTTGGAAAAAGCGCGATCATCCCGATCACGACTTCCGAATGGTTGTCGATAGCCAACCAAATATGGGCCGCACCAGCAGGGTTATGCTCATACATCCACGCGTATTTTTCTTCTAATCCGACGTCCCAGGGCGAAGATTTTTCCCAAAAGGAAAGTATCTCCCTTTTGTGATGCAAAAGGTCTGCTTTAATAATATGACAGTTCAATTTAATACGATTCCACGCAAAAACCCAAAAAACCAAAAAAAGCCATCAGACGCTTCAGACGGTTGGGAACGCCAGCCACGGCATATTATCACAGTCGGCGTCCAGACTTTATGCTTCCCGTTTTATTATTTTTCCAACGATATACGAGGTTAAATTAGAAAGAGAATCAAAATGCTCTGGAACAATCTCTTCATCTGCCGTATTAATACTAAATTCTTCTTCAAGATAGGCAACCAGTTCTAACACGCCCGTAGAGTCAATTATCCCCTTTTCCAAAAAAGAATCCTGATCTCCCAAGACCACCCGTTCGTCCCCATAGAGAAAATTCTTCATTACAAAATTGCGTAAGATATCATTGACCCTCTTTTTCAAGTTCTGTGGGTAATCCAAGCTCGCGGTCTCCTATCAAAAAAAAATATCGTGTCGTCCTTTTGGTTAAACAATTTGAGATTGACATAGTTTCACAAATCGGTAGCTGCAGCCGCCCTTTCTAATCGATCCATAATGGCAATCCCCAGACCCTCCTTCTTCACCCGCTCCACAAAGAGGAGTTCGACGCCCGCCGCTTCCGCTTCATAGAAGGCCACAAAAAGACTCTTTGCGTAGTCGGAAAGATCACTCATGACTCTACCATAGTGGGCACCGGCCCCCTGCGGGATAACAGCCCTCGTTGAGGCTGTCAAAACTGACATTGTACCCAGTCTTTTTCCCAACCGCGTTGCTTCCTTCAAAACGTCTTGCCACTCATTTGGTTCCACCAAAACCATTTTAAGCGCGGGCGCATAATGAGCCTGTTTTTGACCGGGCGATGAAACAGACTGAATCCCTTCTGAATAGGGGATCACCTCTCCAATAACAGACCATAGGCCCTCTGCGGTAATCGCACCGGGACGTAAGATACGGGGGGGTGAAGATGTCATGTCAAGAACGGTTGACTCAAGACCAACTTCGCACGGCCCACCATCTAAGATAAGATCAACAGTGTTCCCTAGTTCTTCTTGGACATAGCGGGCAGAAGTGGGAGAGGGTCGACCCGATTGATTTGCACTTGGCGCCGCAATCGGTTCGTTTAGTTCCCGAATCAATCCCAGCGCGATCGGGTGATTTGGCATCCGAACGGCGATGGTAGAAAGGCCAGCAGAGACAATCGCGGGGACAGTATCCAATCGTTTTAAGACCAAGGTCAAAGGGCCTGGCCAGAAGGTTCTAATGAGATCAGTCGCCAGCGCAGGCACTTCGGGAGAAAGCAACTGTAATTGCGCTTGATCCTTGACATGAACAATTAAAGGATTATCAAACGGGCGGCCCTTAACAGCAAAAACACGCGCAACGGCATCAGCATCAAACACCCGCGCCCCCAGACCATAAACAGTCTCGGTCGGAAAGGCAACAACACCCCCTTGCCTCAAAATTTCCGCCGCTCTTTTTATCATATTGATCTTATGTCACCTGAATCGGTATTATGCCCTCATGCCACTTCAAATTGTCAATCCTTACAATCAAGAAATTGTCTGCACGCTTGCATATCATCGTAAGGTGGAACTGCATCAGAAGATCGCAGACGTGCAAAATGCTTATCAACAATGGCGTCTTGTTCCAATTGAAAAACGGATAAAAGAGGTTACAGCAGGACTGGCCTATTTCCGAATTCACGCGGAAGAGATTGCCCGTGAGATAACCCTCCAAATGGGGAAGCCCATTTGCGAGGCCCGTCGGGAGATTGCGACATTTTTTGAACGGGCAGAATATATGCTCTCCATCAGTAAGGAGACATTGAAGCCTGATGTTCTACCTCAAAAAACGGGTTTCAATCGAAGAGTTGAACACACCCCTTTAGGCCCCATTCTCAATATCTCGGCGTGGAATTATCCCCTTCTCATTCCAGTGAATATCGTTATCCCCGCGCTGATTTCAGGGAACACAGTGTTACTCAAGCACAGCCCCAGAACGCCACTGTGCGGCCAACGATTTGAGGCGGCATTTGGAAATCTCACTGGCCTTCCATTGGTTCAAAATCTCATATTAACCAATACGCAGACATCGCGGCTCATTGCCGACCCACGGATTCAATACGTCGCTTTTACGGGGTCTGTTGCAACCGGACGACATGTCTACAGCCAAGCGGCTAAACGAATTTTGCCTGTGGGGCTGGAATTAGGCGGCAAGGACGCGGCCTACGTTGCCGAGGACGCGGACATCCAATTTGCGGTTGCGAATCTAATTGATGGGGCTTGTTATAACGCAGGCCAATCCTGTTGTGCTGTGGAGCGGGTTTATGTGCACAAGAAGCATTATTCGGAATTTTTAAAGCGGGCAAAGCCGATTCTATCGCAGTATAAACTTGGAGACCCCATGTCTGATGAAACGACGTTAGGGCCATTGGTTAGTCCGTCTGATCTTGACAAGCTAGAGGCGCAAGTTGCGGATGCGGTATCTCGCGGGGCTAAACTACTATTGGGAGGAAAACGGCTGAAAGAAAGCAGGGGCAATTCGCAGGGGTCGTACTCCTTCTTTCTTCCGACTTTATTATCGGATGTTCCGAATGACGCGATCATCATGCAGGAGGAGAGTTTCGGTCCGGTCGTGCCGGTTAAAATGGTGCGCGATGACGAAGAAGCGCTTGCCAATATGGCTGACAGCCGTTACGGTTTGACTGCGTCGGTTTTTACGGAAAGCAAACTCCGCGCGGAACGATTTGCGCGGGAACTTCCCGTGGGAACCGTCTACCAAAATCGGTGCGATTATCTTGACCCCGCACTCCCTTGGACAGGGGTGAAAGAAAGCGGTACCGGGTCTACTCTATCCCGCTACGGGTTTTACTCCCTGACAAGGCGAAAATCAATTCATTTTAGGGTTACTGGAAAGGCAATTTGATGATGGTGTCAACAAGATTTTAATGAAACGGTGTAGTGGCAATCACAACAACCATGTTCACATTGAATTGAAAGAAAGTGTGCAGTAGATAAATCAATGCCTGATAAGATAGACTCACGCACCATATAACAGATATACTTGCGGCTTATATTGATAATTATTTCACGCGATACATATAGGTGAAAAATTAAATGGCTAACAAAGCGCTGCACCTGACGCAAAAAAGCGGCGCAGGTGAGCTTGGTCGATGGGGGGACTTAGCATATAATGGCACTGTTTAAATCTAAAAAATGGGAAATGCAGTCGGCTTCGGCGAAGCAGGGCGCGGTGAGCTTCTTTCTGGGGGAGAAAGAATATGCGGTTGATATCGGGTCTGTGCGTGAGGTAATCTATGGGAAGAAAATAAGCCCTTTGCCTGGCGCACCCGATTATTTTGAGGGGCTGATTGATCTGCGTGGCATCGTTATTCCTGTGATTCATCTGGGGAAAAGGCTTCAGGTCGCCAAAGGAACCAGCCTGCCCCAAGGTGAGGGTGCTTTGTCTGGGCATATTATCATTGTGGAGATTGATCACAAAAAGGTTGGTTTTATTGTGGATCGGGTTGAGGATGTGGTCGCGATTGAAAAGGATTCAGTGCAATCGGCGCAGAATCTCATTGAACTGCCTCTTCCAGTCATCGAAGGTGTTTTCCGATATAAGGGTCGGCTTATTTTATTACTTTATTTGGAACGGCTTTTCACAGAAGCCGTGCAGAATCTCATTGCGGATGTAACACAACAAACAGCAGGCAGTGTAGAGGCATAAGGGGGGTAGCGTCGTGAAGGAAAAACGAATCGGTCGGCTTCTTGTTCAGATCGGGGGGGTCAACTTTTTTATCTTGTTGGTTGGGTTCATTCTATTTTATTTTCTTTTTGGCCCAACGGATTCGGGGAAGGTTTATGTTGGCTTGGGCGTTGTTTTCCTGCTCTCGTCTGCCATTACTTTTTCCGTCTATGTCATGCTGCTCCTTCCTATCCAAAACTTAGGAAAACGGCTTTTGGAAATTTCAGAGGGAGACCTTTCTGGACGATGTGCCCCTCTGGGGAATAGTGAGCTTGGCATGATTGCGGGAGGGTTTAATCGTTTCGCGGAACGGCTTACAGGGATTATTCCTGAAATATTTAGAGCGGCCCAAAAGGTTTCCGCAACCTCTTCAAACCTGATGGTTGGGAGTCGGGAGATTATGCAGGGCGCGGCTATTCAGATTGATGCCATTGAGGCCACTTCGACCTGCATCGGGGAGATGAACGCCCGTATTTTTAATATGATTGATGCGGCCAATAAACTCGCAACCTCTTCCAAAGAAAGCGCTAATGCGACCTCTCAGATGACCTCTGCTGTAGAGGATATTACGAAAAACACGAAGTTTTTGTCCGCCTCGGTGGATGAGACCTCTACGGCGATTTTGTCGATGTCGTCGGAAATTCAAAAAATTGATAAAAACGTGGAAAACCTTCTTATGGAGGCTGAATCGACCTCGGCCTCCATGATACAAATGGATCAGTCTCTGAAGGGGACGCGCATCAATATTCTGGAGATGGTGGAATTGGCACAGGAGGTGAGTGCCAACGCTGACTTAGGTCGAAAGCGGGTTGAGGGCACGCGTGATGGTATTTCTCGGATTAAAAGCGATTCAAAAAATGTGTATGAGGCGGTTCGCACGGTGGAAAGGCAAACGGGGAATATCGGCAAGTTCCTAGATGTGATTGATGACATGGCCGACCAAACCAATCTGCTTGCGCTCAATGCTGAGATTATTGCCGCGCAAGAAGGGGAACATGGGCGGTCGTTTTCAGTCGTGGCCAACGAGATTAAAGAGTTGTCCGAAAGAACAGCCGCCTCGACCCACGAGATACATGAGATTATCCGTGCCTTGCAGTCTCAGGCGAAACTGGCCGTGGAGGCCATTGAAATTGGGAATGAACGGATTGATGAGGGGGTTGCATTATCAAAATCGGCACAGGAAGCGCTAGAAAAGATATACGACAGCATTGATCGTTCTACGCAACGGACGACCATGGTGGCCAATACGATGGAAGAGCAGTCTCGCGTGGTTCGACAGGTAGGAACCGCCATGATGCGTGTTAATGAGAGGGTTCATGAGATTGCGAAGGCGACGGGTGAGCAAGATAAAAAATCAGAGAGAATTATCGAAGCGGCCTATCGCATGAAATCGATTACCGAATCGCTTCAGGAGGCTATTTTACCTCATTCTAAGGGGATGAAGAAGGTCAAAGAGGTTGCCGAGATAGTTTCGAGAATGGCACGGGAGATTGCGGAGGATACACTGGAACAGAAGGGGAAGAGTGAAGAGATCGCGCGTGCCGTGGATCAGATCAAAAAGGTCACACGTGAGACGGTTGATACGGTGGAAAGTGTGGGTAATTCGGTCGAAGAGTTAATCCGTGAAGCCGCGCTTTTAGAAAAAGATATCTCCAACGTAAAATTGAATTGTCGGTAGGGGTGGCCCCCCGTGGCCGCCGTCATGTTGGGCAACCCTAAGGGGGGTGCCTCTACAATAATGAGATTGGCAATGTAGCGGGCGAGCGCCCGAATGAGAAAGGAAGGTCAGTGAAAAGCGAGGTTCCTGTTTTATCAAAAAAGGAGGAGAGTGCGATGTTGGTGGTATGTCCCCATTGTCAGACAAATATTAAGATACAGATTGATTTATCCCTTCAGTTAGATGTCCCTGTAGAGGCACCGGAAACCGATTTAGAGAGGCTGCCTTTGCCAAAGATGGATCAGCCGATGGAAGCTCAATTGGATTCCAATAAGGTTGCCATTGCGATCAATGGGGAGGGAACGCGGGAGATTATTAAGGAACTCTTGGAAGAGGCCCAATTCGAAGTCAACGATGCCGCTTCGTTAGATGCGCTTTTCTCGCAGTTAGAGTCATTCCGTCCCGCAACGGTTTTGGTGGATTTAAGCCTCTCTGGCGCTAAAGATATGCCGCTTGGAGAGGCGATTGCAAAAGCGCTTTCTTCCAATAAGACGCACCTTATATTGCTTTCTCACAGCTATGGCAGTATGAATGTCTCTCCTGAAGCGCAGATATCTTTTTCAGGCGCAGACGGCTACATTGAGCGAGGGAATATGCAACGCGATCTCGTTCATACAATTAAGTCATGCTTAGGTTTGGCGGCCCCTGTCTTTGTGCCTGAAGCAGCACAGATACAGGAGGAGTCGCCATTGCAAGTTCAACATGATCTGGCACCCGATTTAAAACCTGATTTAAGCCCTGATTTAGAACCGAATACGGAACAGGAAGACGAGTTGGGTTTTCCGCCTTCTCCGCCGCCTGTTCTCGTGCGAGAGGAAGAGCCGGCAGTCGCAGAGGTTATTCCGATTGTTAAAGAGGCCAAGTCCATTCCCACCTTCCCTTCTTCTTCGGAAGTGAATCCGAAGGAGATAGAAAAGGCGAAGCGGTTGGCCCGGATTATCGTTTCAGATATTGTCCTTTATAACGAAAAGAAAGTGGAGGAAGGGATTGTACACGGGACATTCTATGAACTCCTGAAAGAGGAAATTGATGAGGGTCGTAAACATTACAACTCCCGCGTTCCTTTAGATATCCAGAAACAAAGAGGTTATCTTGAGGATGTCTTTGAAGACTTTCTCAAGAAAAGAAAGGCGGCTTCCGCTTAGTTTTTAATCAGGGGTTTTGATATGACAAATTGTGTATCCGAAGAGATCGCGGATCAGTTTAAAAATGGTGATATCTCAACACGTATTATGATTCTAAAATCTCTTTCTGAAGGGGAAATGGGAGAGTCGGAGATTAGGCTGACCATGGAGGCGATGGGAGATAGCGAGTGGCAGGTTCGAAAAGAGGCCGTTTCCGCGATGGCGAAGTGCCAAGATAAAGGCCCAATCATTCAGCGGCTCCTGAATCGGATTTGCCAAAATGATAATGTCGGAAGGAGAAACGCCGCAGCAGATCTATTTGTGCAGTGGGGCAAAGCCTCTGTTGAGCCATTGCTTTTGAACTTAAAAAAGGTCAATGAAGACACCCGCAAGGTGGTCATTGATGTCTTGGGAGATATTCGAGACCCGCGCGCTATTCCTGCCCTTTTAACCGATATTTTAGGCGAAGATGCCCTTCCTGAGACATCCGTGGGTTTTGCGGACAACCTTCGCTCTTCCGCGCTCGAAGCAATTGGAAAGATTGGCCCTCCAGAGGGGGTAGAGCAGGTGTTGCCCTTTTTAAAAAAGGGAAATCCGTTGCTGACTTTTTCAGCCATAAAGTCATTGGAGTTGATGGGGTCGTCAATGGCGACGCCCCATTTGGTTGAGATATCAAAAGAAAAGATGTTTAAACGGGCGGCACTACAGGCGCTCGGCGTTATTTCTGATATTACAGCGTTGCCTTGTTTATTGGCCGATTTTCATTCTGATTCGGAGAACATTCGCCGCGTTACGTTAAAGGCACTGGTCACTTTGGGGTTAAAACAGACAGGTGAAAACGGTGTCCTTTTCCAGAAGAGGCTTCGAGAGGTTTATGATGAAGGAGATTACGCCTTTTTGGTTTCCGTCGTGGGTCATTCCGATTCCGTTTTGAAAAGAGGGGCTATTTTGGCATTGGGGTGGGTATCGGAAATACGGTCGGTTCCTGTTCTTATTCCTTTGCTTCATGAGTATGATGCGGATGTCGTGGTTGCCTTGTCGGGGATGGGTACTTTAATTCTTCCCGAGCTGTCTAAACTTTTGGAGCGTGGTTTATGGGAGGACGAAAAAACACGTCAGGCCGCCGCAACAGTTTGGGGTGAGATTGCTGATTTAGAAGGGGTTCCTTTCCTCCTTGATTTATTAAAGGACAATTCCCCGCATGTTCGGGAAGCGGCGGCAAGCGCCCTTGGAAAAATAAAAAGTGCAGGAACGATTACACCCCTCATGGGGCTTTTAAAGGATTCGCATTCGGAGGTACAGGAAGCGGCCCTTCGGTCGCTTTTGGAAATGAAGTCAGACATCCCTCACGGTGATCTGGTGTTGGCGCTACAACAGAAGTCGGCTTGTTTGCGAGCGAATGCGGCCTTACTGATTGGGGAGATAGGGTATGAGCCTGCCATCCCAGATATTGCGTTTTTGTTGAAAGATTCAGACGAAGATGTGCGCAGGGCTTCTGTTTCGGCGTTGGGCTTTTTCCCATTGCAAAAGATTGTAAGGCCCATTTTATCGGCTTTGGGAGATGAAGATTATAAGGTGCGTGTTGCCGTGTTGAAGGTCTTGGAACGGGGCGAAGTCGGTTCTATACTGGGAGAGCTTGCTCCGCTGATTTACGATGAAAATATGTGGGTGCGGGCAGCGCTGGCGAGAACCATTGGCCATGTTTCGGGGGAAATGGGATTGGGTCTTTTACGAAAGCTTGTGGATGATCCGACTGGCGTGGTTCAGATTGCTGCGCTTTCCGCATTGGGACATCGAACAGAGGAGGATATTCTGTTGGAGATCCTGAAAAAGCTCTCTTCTCAGGATAAAGATGTTAAAAAGGCGGCGATACTGGCCTTGGGCACCTTTGGAGATCCTGCGGCTCTTTCTGCAGTCACCCCACTGTTGGATCATCCACATTGGGAACTTCGTGCCGCAGCCGTTTCTGCTGTTGGAAGCCTCAGTTCTATGTCTTTAAAAATTGCCGCAATGGCTAATGGGGATGAAGACCCACTCGTGCGTGATGCCGCGCGCTGTGCGCTCTCTCGTCTACGGGGAGAAACATCCTGATAGAACCTTTCCCTAATGAATCATATTCAACTCACTGATGCCATGTTTCGGGTGCTTCGGGATTTTATTTATGAAATCTCTGGCATTTTCTTTGCCGAAGACGGGAAGCCGATACTGGAAAGCCGGTTGCAGCAAAACCTCAAAAAAAGACAACTCACGAATTTTGGCGATTACTACTATTTTCTGAAATACGATCGTAAAAAGGATGAAGAAATTGCCTTATTGATTGATACAGTCACGATTCATGAAACCTATTTTTTTAGAGAAAAAAAGCAATTAGACACTTTCATGGACGAGGTGATGCCGGAGCTTGCGGATCGAGGCAGAAAAAACGGTAGAATCAGGATATGGAGCGCGGGGTGTGCTACGGGAGAAGAGCCGTATACCCTCTCAATGCTTTTTTTGGAGCATCCTGAATTTCGGAATATTAACGTTGAGATTTACGCAACCGATATTAGCCGTGCGGCACTTGCCAGCGCACGCAGGGGGGTCTATCGTGAACCCTCTTTTCGGGCCATTGAACCTTATTTTCAAAGGAACTATTTTGTAAAAGAGGAAACGGAATTTCGTATTCTTGATAAAGTCAAACATCCGGTTGTTTTTTTGCATTTGAACCTTTACGAAAAAGAGAAATGGGGTCTTTTGCCTGAAATGGATGCGATCTTTTGCAGAAATGTGATTATTTATTTTGACGCAACCTCAAAAAGGCGCGCCATTGACGGTTTTTTTCAGAAATTACAGTCGGGCGGCTTTTTGTTGTTGGGCCATTCGGAATCGTTGATTGCCCTCTCCACCGATTTTATTTTGCGGCACTTTAAAAATGACCTGCTCTACCAGAGGCCTCCTGACGTTAAACCAAATTATTTTAGTCTGTTGGGAGAAAACAAATGAAAAAAAAGCTTCGCCTTGTTGTTATTGATGACTCAGTATCATTTCGCGGGCTTTTGAATATGATTCTGCAAAGTCATCCGCATCTTTCCGTAGTGGGACTTGCAGAAGATGGCGAGAAAGGGATGAAGCTGATTGTCGAAACGAGGCCGGATGTCATTCTCTTAGATCTGGAGATGCCCCGAATGGATGGGTTTACGTTTCTGCGCTGGCTGATGGTCAATTATCCAACGCCCACGATTGTTTTGTCTGGACGCGCCGATTCCGACAATGTCTTTAAAGCCTTGGAACTGGGCGCCTGTGATTTTTTAAGTAAACTTCGGATGCATGAAGCGTGGTTTAAAAACTCGAACGAGCTAATTTTAAAAATTGAGGTTGCATCGACCATTGTTGGTAAAAAACTAATCTTTCAAAATTCGGTTCCCCAGAAAGTGCAAAAACGCGAACAGGGATTAAAAACGGTGACTGGTTTGTTGGCGATCGGTGCCTCCACTGGCGGCCCCCGTGCCCTTTATGAGGTGATTGGGCGATTGCCTCAAGGTTTATCTGTTCCCATTGTGATCTCCCAGCATATGCCGAAAGGATTTACCCACGCCTTTGCGGAGTCGCTCAATAAAAAATCGTGTTTGTCTGTGATGGAGGTGCAAGGAGGGGAGCGGCTTGAAAATGGGACTGTTTATCTTGCGCCGGGAGGGCATCACCTCCTTTTTGAAAAAAGAGGTGGAGATGTTTACACTGTGCTTGCCGAGGCATCGGAAGAAAATCTCTATGTTCCTTCAATTGACAAAATGATCTGTTCTGCGGTTGAGATTTTTAAATCCAAAGTGCTGGGCATTCTTTTAACGGGGATGGGGCATGATGGGCATATTGGTTTTCAGGAAATTAAGGCGAAGGGTGGAGTGACCTTTGCCGAATCGGAAGAAACCGCAGTGATCTACGGAATGCCGCGCGTCTCTATTGAAGCGGGTGTGGTGGATAAGACACTTCCACTTCACCACATTGTAGATGAGATAATCAAACACTATGCTAAAGAAGCGGTAAGATGATGCGTTTTGGAATGATTGTCTTTCCGGGGTCTAATTGTGATCGTGATTGTCAGTATGTTATTGAGACAGTCGTTGGGGAGGCCGTTGTCCCGATCTGGCATAAAGAAGAAAAACTCCCCGATGTTGATCTTGTGATTCTTCCTGGTGGTTTCTCTTATGGAGACTATCTTCGAACGGGTGCCATTGCTGTGCACGCTCCGATTATGAAAGCGGTGATATCCCATGCCCGTACAGGGGGAAAGGTTTTGGGTATCTGTAACGGCTTTCAGATTTTGACTGAGTCAGGCTTACTCCCAGGGGCACTGTTGCGAAACAAGCATTTAAAATTTATTTGTAAGTCTGTCACGATCAGAGTTGAAAATTCGGAGTCGATTTTAACAACTGGTTTTAAAAATGGAGAAGTGGTTTGTATGCCGATTGCCCACGCTGATGGGAACTATTATATTGATGCGGATCAGCTCTCGAGTCTGAAAGACAACAATCAGATTCTTTTTCGTTACTGTGATTCAGACGGGGTTGTATCCGAGTCTGCCAATCCAAACGGGTCGATCGACAATATTGCCGGTATTTGCAATCAGGCCGGAAATGTTTTTGGCATGATGCCGCATCCAGAGCGACACGCTAACCCACTACAAAACGCCTTCGACGGTATTCGCATGTTTTTATCACTTGAGCCACACAAAGCCAAGATGTGTATTGGCGTTTCCCAGACTCAACAGGACATTTAGGGACATGCAGTGCTACAATTGGACTGTTTATTTTGACGTGGCTCCTTAGAACTGGGCGACCCACTGGAGTGTTACCTTGTCTGTTTTGTCCATTGACTTGCCGTGCCCATGATCATCATCCTGTCGCCACTCTAAGACGGCACCGATATGCTCCATCACAGCACACGTCAACGCAACGGTTAAAGAGGTGTCGTTGGTGTTGTTTGTATCATTTTTAACGCTGTCATAACGCAACGTAACGCCATGTTTAGTATGTGTCAGGTTTGCCGTAATCCCCCACGCGTTATTGTATTCATCTACGGCGTATTCGTATGCAAGCCATGCATGATTAATCTTTTTCGTGGAAATAACGATATCCAGCACATCTCCTTGGTCATTTGGCAGGACAGAAGTCGGCATTCGCGTGGAGGTAATATACCCCACTTCGATATGGGCAATATCTTGTAACTGAAAGGTGAGTTTTCCCCCAAAAGAATTATCGTATCTTGTCGGCGATAATGCCTGATCTCTCCACTCATTTGCGACATAAAGGTCAAGTGTCGCAGGGCCTCTCCACCATGACCACATGAATCCTGTCACATTGGCAGGATGCAAGAACGCGATCTGGCCAAGACTAAATTGTATCTTATCCGGGGCATCCTGAAGCTCAAACCCGATTGGGGTGTTAAATATCCCGCCTGTGAACAACATGTTGTCACTGAAACCCCGAACAAACTTGGCTTGCTCAAGGGTAACGGGGGTAATGGGGGTAGCGGTACCAACGGCGCCCGTATTGCCATTGAAGTCAATGTCCAACTGGAGCGTCGTCTGTCCCATTGTTTTTTTAAAGTCTATTTCTGCTTGCGTTTTTGATTCACCCTCTTTTGCCGCATCGTCACTATTGGACAACGTTGTCCAAATGTTCGCGTGACCGCTGACCTCCATCTCGTTTGCGTAAAGATGAGAACTTGACAATAGGACCAAAGTTGTGACACCCAAAACAAATCCTTTTTTCATTGAACCTCCTATTTTAGATTGACATCCAGTCTATATCAAAACATCAGGGAACATTGATTACAGTGACCGGAATGCCGGGGGAACTCACAATCGTTCCGTTACCCAACTGACCCATATCATTCCATCCCCAGCACTTGGCTGTTCCGTTTGTTGTCCATGCACAAGTAAAATGGTGCCCAAGCCCCATCTGGCGTTTGTCAGACAGGCGTGAGTATGAAAGCCAGAGCCCATCCTGCATCCTTTTCTTATGGCAACTGTAAAACCTTTACAGGCTTCGTAGACTGATTAGGATCACCCATTGCCACACCAAGCCCAATATCGGCATGGTCGTTATGTCCCGCGCAGTAGACGTCATTGTTCTCAAGAAGCCAACAGGTGTGGGTGTGTCCGCCCCCCCATACACGAAATACGCCGGTAAGCGTCGTACCCGTGCCACCTGTTCCCACCACAGTCGTTGGGGTTGATTTCGCCGTGGTATTGCCTATACCCAGCCCTCCCTCGCCATTCGCCCCCCAACACTTGGACGTCTTATCACTCAAGGATATGCAGGTGTGCATTCCACCTGTTCCTAAGCTTGTTACGGTCACGCCAGACAACGTCAAACTAACGTTCACAGGAGATGTTCTTTGCGTAGTCGTTCCATCTCCAACCTGACCACTTGAATTATTTCCCCAACATTTTATTGTCACCTTATCCGATAAAAGCGCGCAGGTGTGTCCATATTCAGCCGGAGTAGTTGTATATCCCCCGCCGCCTGCCACCGCAATGGCAGTCCCGCCCAAAGTCACCTTGACGGCCTTGTTGTTATCAGTAGTGGTAGTATTGCCTCTGCCAAGCTGGCCTACATTATTCCTTCCCCAACAATATACATCCCCTGGATCAACAAGTGCGCAGGCATGCTCAAGCCCACCTGACAAGGCAGTCGCACCGGTTAGAAAACTTCCATCGACCTTTTTCACCTGTGTAGGGTATAATGAGGGACTCGTTGTAACGCCATTCCCAAGCTCCCCCACTACATTACGACCCCAGCACCAGACTGTTCCATCTGTACGAAGCGCGCAGTTATGGCCCTCACCCCCTTCTACCATACGCACCTGGTTAAAGAGGGCGCCGGCACTATCCTTTTTCACCTGTACAGGGGTAAAGTTACGGGTAGTGTCGAATGACCCCTTTCCAAGCTGGCCGAATTCGTTATCACCCCAGCACTTCACGGTTGTGTCTAGTAGAACCGCGCAGGTATGGTAATGCCCGCCTCCGATAGACGCTACATTTGAAAGACCTATAACTTTAATGGGCGTTCGACTACAGCCATTAGAGAGACTTTTACATGTCTCGGTTGCAGCACTATTACCAAGCTGGCCTTGCTCATTTCTTCCCCAACAATATACATCACCGGTACCAGCGACCCTACAACCCCCATGGCCGCTAATTTCCATGACTAAAGCGGCGTCCACGACAATTACGTTAATGGTTGCACTCTTGCTTGTTCCTCCGGCGGTACCCGTGACTGTGAGGGTAGATGTGCCTGTAGGAGTGGTTGAGGCGGTTGCGATCGTCAGAGTCGATGTGGCCGTTGGCGTAACAGGATTTGGCGAGAAAGAACAGGTTGCATTGGTCGGACAGCCTACTGGTGTAGAGAGACTGACCGGCCCAGCCGTTCCGCTAACCAGACTAACCGTGACCGTCGTCGTTGCGCTAAGCCCCTGTGTTACATAAATCGTTGTCGTGGCCGTAACGTTGAAATCAAATGACACTGCCTGATCGAATTTTGCCGTTACTACCTTCACTCCATCCATCGTTACGGTGCAGGGGCCTGTACCGCTACAGCCAGTAGCAGTAAATCCACCAAAGATCGAGCCCGATGCCGCAGAAGCTGTAAGTACGACTTGCGTGCCAGCGGCAAAATCACCACTACAGGTTCCTGTTCCAGCGCCGCTTCCAGCATAAGTACAGTTCATGGCCGGTGTGCTCGTTGAAGTCGTTGTGCCAGACCCTGAACCACTATTAACGATCGTTAGCCTATGGTCATCATCCAAAATTATCACTGTCTGCGTCTGCGTGCCAGATTCCGTGCCATTGGTTACCGAAGCAATATCAATAATCACCGTCTCGTCCATCTCATCTAACAAATCATCCTTCGCAGACAACGTCACCGAGGCATTGGTATTTCCTGCAAGGATCAGAACCGTTGTTGTGGCCAAAGTGTAGTCGGTAGTTGTTGCCGTACCGGAAGTCGCTAATGTTACAGTGACATTCTGTGCAGAAATCACGTTCAACGTCACCGTGACAAGCGTGCTCGTCGCGCCTGTCGTTTCATTGATACTGGGCGCTCCCACCGACAGCGTCACCGTCGGCACATCATTATCAGTAATGGTTACCGTTTTGGGTGTGCTGGCGCTCGTGCAATTTACCGTACAGGTCGCTGTAATGGTGACTGTCTCATTCCCTTCAACCAATGTGTCGTTGACCACAGTCAATGTGACAGAGCCTGAACTTTGTCCCGGCAAAATGGTGATGGTGGTGGGGAGTGTGTAGTCGGTTGTCGTTGCCGTGCCTGCAGTTTGCGCCAAGGTAATGGTGGTCGTCGCGATGGCCGCAACACTTAATGTGGCCGTAATGGTTGTGGTGGTGCCGGTGGGACCTTCACTGATCGTTGTCGGAGAGAACGCAGACAAACTCATGGTCGGCACATCATTATCAGTAATGGTTACCGTTTGGGGTGTGCTGGCGCTCGTGCAATTTGCCGTACAGGTCGCTGTAATGGTGACTGTCTCATTCCCTTCAACCAATGTGTCGTTGACCACAGTCAATGTGACAGAGCCTGAACTTTGTCCCGGCAAAATGGTGATGGTGGTGGGGAGTGTGTAGTC
>Ga0213870_1000569_pt1 | contig 17212 bp, 16 predicted proteins | sample WICALVC2017_Meta_FD_160119 | JGI IMG/M metagenome (GOLD analysis project Ga0213870, IMG submission 160119) | Freshwater microbial communities from subterranean cave lake in Wind Cave National Park, South Dakota, United States - WICALVC2017 | ecosystem: Environmental > Aquatic > Deep subsurface >... | reverse complement strand
ATCTCGCCTCATTTATATAGATTAAAAAGTAAGAAAAGAGTACTTATGAATAAGTTACTTGATTTTTTTGTTCATTTTCCACCGTTGCCTCAAGAACTTTTGCCCAAGTTTTTTAAAGATTTCGCACGAATTGAATTTAGATAAGCTTGCCGAAAGGTAGAGAGAAGCGACAAAAGTTGAACTCTTGTATTCGCTTACTGATGCAATTATCGCTTATTGGCAGTATGCTACAATTGACGAGAAGCTGTTGAAGTTGGAAACTAGCTATAGCATACTGCAAGAAATTACTTGGGGCTTCTTTATGAATATTGATTATGGTTATAGAGGTTGATATACCCAACGTACATAGGTTTGCAAGTTTCCGAAAAATAAAAGATTGCTAAATCAATCTAATCAAAAATTAAAAGTTGCAAATTCATGTTGGATTGGTACATGCGGGAGGCGTTGTTAATTGTTGATATATCTTTCTTATCCTTTCATAGGTAAGAGTAGCTATAATTCTTGATACTTTGTAACTGTCGATTGCATCTTGTAATACTCTGTTTTTTGTGGCAATAGGTTTTTTAGCTAATCGCTTAATGCTACCCTCAACTTGAGTCAAGTTCATACTAGTTACAATATCAAGTACTTGTGCAGATATATCTGGATGTTTTTCGGCATTCTCAATAGCTGTTCCCATTGCTCGAATAATTGCCGTTCTGTCTGTGCCTGCCGTTTCGTCAAAGAGGCTTAGAAATGCACTATGTCCTTCCCAGTGTGCTACTGCTCGTTGACGTGTCGTTTCATCTACGACATAGCCACCATTTGCGTCATTCTGGGGACCCTGAGCTTGTCGAAGGAGCATCCAGAATCTCGATGGCCAAGAGAGATGCTGGATAAGTCCTTCGACTCCTCGAGTCTGAGCCTCGGAGTCGAAGACATGAGCTGAGGACGAATGGCCAGCATGACGAACACTGCGTAAGGTGAGTTATAATAAGCATATAAACCCAAAAAACTTTATGCAATTAACTTGGGTTACAAAACTCACAATATTTATAATTAAAAATGCAAAAAGAACAATGATGAGTCCGATGATTGCATAGACAAAGGTTTCTCTTGATTCCTCGACTTTTTTTGGATCACCGCTTGAGGTTACAAACTTAAAGCCGGAGTGAATTACAAAAATAAGTGCAACAACACCGGCAAAAACAAGAGCGATATTCACAAGCCTTTGAAATATGTCTGGTATGCAATCCAAAGTTGTAATTTTATCCTTACCAAAAACGAATAAGCAGCCTTCCACTTTAGGGGTTGGGAAAGGGGTGGGCGTGGGGGGAATATAGCAACAGCGGAACGAATACGGGAATATTGCATCCGGATTATATTTTTGGTCACAAAAATCATAAAATCCTGTTGGTCCTGGTAAATTTTTACAACATTCTGTTCCGTTTTGTGCATATATCTCAAGTTTACACCTATCACCCTTAACAATATGTTTTTTATTGTCGCAACTCACTCCAGGATTACATGGGGGATTCCCGCTTCTCTCGTCAAGAGCATTGAAAAACGGTGTACAAAGGTCATCGTCAGGAACTGCGGGAGGAGAATATTGGGCGAAACCACATTGTTGGGCAGAGGCTTTATGGGTAAAAAAAAGAGAGAAAATTAAGAGTATAGTTATCCACAGCAAAATTGCAAATACTTTTAAAGAGTATTCTTTAGCCATTAAGATTGAGTATAGCACCAACTCAGGGAAAGTTGTCAAGAGATGGCTGGATCATGCTGGAATGTTAGGAGGATCCGAGTCGGGGTGCTGGGAATTGAACCCAGTGTCTCTTCGTCCCGAACGAAGCGTGATACCGATTCACTACACCCCGAAATTGGTGTTCCCGAGAGGAATTGAACCTCCATCTGCGCGTTAGGACTGCGCTGCTCTGTCCGTTGAGCTACAGGAACAAGCTAAAAGAATCTCATTATTTCATTTCTTAACGCCACCATGTATTTTAACACATTACCACCTTTTTTAATCCTAACTCGACACATTCCAAATTCTAATTTGCCAGCTTTTTTACCCTTTAGTACATTTACACTGATAAATTTATCAACAGGGACTCCTGTTATATCTGACCAAAATTTTAAACACTTTTCTTTATCCAAATCTTCATAAATCCTAATACTAAGACTCAAACGATCTGAAGATATGCCTAGGGTCTCGTTAAGACCTTTGATTAGCACTCTTACTAGATTAGGATCGGTATTTGAAAGGCCAAATTCATGCTTAGAACCTTCACCCCAATATAGAGCTGATAAAAAAATCATTTTCTCTTTTTCAGATAAAGAAAGAATGGTTTGTTTTGCTTTCTTTGCAGCCTCTTCTTGGGCTATTTTCTTTCTTCTGGTGCTGCTTTTCCTTTTCTCAAGCCAAAGCTTTTGATATTCTGGTAAGATGGGAACATCTTTAATGTATCGATAGATAGTGCCATAACCTACTTTTAGTTCCTTTTTGATCTCCGGCAGACTCCAACCTTTTTGTCTTAATAATCGTATTTTTTGGACTGTTTCAGAATGTAAAGCTTTAGACATAGGAAGATTATAATTTATCTAAACTATGTTGTCAATCAAGGACGGGAATGCATTATCCATTGTATTTTACAATTAGTCTAGGTAAAATAAAAACATGTCAAAATCGGAAATTATTCGTTTTCTTATTCTTCGAAGTATTGGAAATTTTTTAGTCCTTTTTGCGATCTTTGGAGTACTCTCTACATTTGGGCCTGTTCTTTATTATGAAGCTCTTTTTAGAATTGTGAATATCAGGGGTATTCATTACAAAGTAGTTGGCTCATCTCTCGATAGTAGGTCAACTTTAGGAAAGAGAAGCATAGGATTTGCCGATATTCTTGCTGGTGCAAAAGAGCAGATCTTGATGCCTATTGACACGCAGTTTAGTATTTTAATACCCAAGATTGGGGCGAATGCGAAAGTATATCCCAACATTGATCCATCAGATCCAAATATCTTTCTTCCTTTTCTTCGAAGTGGAGTGGCTCATGCAAGAGGAACTGTTTTCCCAGGGCAAAATGGGAGTATTTATCTTTTTGCACACTCAACTGATAATTTTTGGAATGTTGGAAGGTACAATGCCCTATTTTATCTTATTAAAGATCTGGGTCCGGGAGATGAAGTTGTTATCTTTTTTCAAGACAAGCGTTATAATTATGTAGTCTCGCAGTCAAGAGTTGTTGAGGGAGATGACATATCTTACATAACTGAGGCTCAGGAGGGAGAGGAGCGACTTATTCTTCAGACTTGCTGGCCGCCGGGCACCACTTGGAAACGTCTGTTAGTCTTTGCTCGACCGAAATGATATAGCCATCAAGATATTTTTAAAGAAGGCGAGCCTCGCCTTTGGCGGGCCGCCTGGCACAACATGGAAGAGGCTGTTGGTGTTTGCAAAACCCAACCGGCAAAGCCGGTAATACTACAAATACTACCAATAAATACCAATACTACCAATATCTCAATATTGTCTGGCGGAGCCAGACCCTGCTACGCAGGGAATTATTTGTAGTATTTGACATTTGTAGTATTGGTAGTATTCTACTTCAGTCCTATCGTATAAAGGTTGGGAGGAATGTTTTGATTTCCAAGGTTGGTTAATATGACAATCTTTGATCCGTCTGGCCAAGGAGCGACAAAATCGCCAATAAAAGGTCCTGCGTAAATTACTGTTTTATTTGCTCCATCGTACTCCATGATATTTATCTGGCGATTGTTAACCAAGATTAGGTGCTTTGAATCCGGGAACCAGATCAAGGCTGGCGAGCCTTGATCGGCCAACTGGCGGACAATATCGATTTCGAAGTTTTTATCTTCTTTTATGTCATATACATAAATATGACCTTTCTTTAAAGCTCTTTCGTCAGAGATTGGGTTAGTGCCAATAAGTGGCGGAGTTACAATTATAGGCAGTGTTGCTGATCTTGAGGCCTGATACAGCATCTTGGTTTCATCCAAAGACCATGAGAGTAACGTAAAATTTTCAAAGATAAGATCTTGCAGTTTAGTAGGAAGTCCTGCGATCCTGGATTGTTCTTTATCTTCTTTTTGTTTTTTCCAAAGAGCATCAGTCTCTTGAAGCGTTGCCGTAACATCTCGGGAATTTTGATTGAACTCTTTTTTTAGAAGATATGTAGTTTTTGTATTAAGTCTGCCTGATACAGAAGCCAAGATCTCTTTACCATCTGGCGACCAAGATAATTCACTTTGAGAAAATGTATCTGTTGTATCGTCTGCAATTTGAGTTAATGCGCTTTGTAATGTTAAAATAGGTTTTGCGCTCATATCTAGAATGTAAACGCCATTTTTTCTTGCAGACTGGGATGCGACAGTAAAGGCAATTTGAGTACCAGATGGGTCAAGTACTGGATTTGCGACACCACTATCGGTTATGCTTTCAAGCTTGGGCGCAGTTGTAAAAAGCAGCGCTTCTGCTTTACTTACTAGCTCTTTTTGTATTTTTATCTTTTTCTCCCAAGAGAAATAACCTTCTTTAACAATTTTCACATTATATTCACCAGGGGAAAGATTTATAGTACTGTCTGTAGCTGAGGTTAGATGGCTATTGATAAATACCCCAGCTCCATCAGGTCGACTTGTTGCCACCAGAAGTCCTGTTTCTACAACTCCTATCTTTCCCTGATCAGGTGTGAGGCGATATCCTTTGCCATACAAAATAACAGCGGTTGTAGTTATGCTTAAGAATAAAATAATAAAGAAGTAAAGCAAAAATTGCCTTTTCACTGATGTCTGCATTATACATTTTCATAAATGGCTATTGCAAGACAAAGTTCTGGGGAATATAATCGGTCTACCAGAGCCTAGTGGGCATTTTGATAGAGAAAGTAGATAGTTTGATACACTATTTAAACTAAAAGCTTAAAGCGCAAAACTCAAAACTACAGCGTAAAGCTAAAAGCTTTAAATTTTAAGATGTAGATTTGCACTTTAAGCTTTACACTTTGCGCTTTTGATATTATGTTTTCAACAAAACGAATTGGTATAGACTTGGGTACAGCCAATACATTGGTGTATCTAATAGGTCAAGGTATTGTGCTCAACGAGCCAACTGTTGTTGCTGTAACTGTTGAGGATAATAGAGTAGTTGCAGTAGGACACGAGGCGAAAGAAATGTTGGGGAGGACTCCTAGCAATATTGTAGCGCTTCGCCCCTTGAGGGATGGGGTTATCGCAGATTATACAATAACAGAGGCAATGCTTTCTTATTTTATTGATAAGGCTTGCGGCAAATCGCGTTTTTTTAAACCTGAGGTAATGGTATGTATACCCTCAGGCGTTACTCAGGTAGAGCGTCGGGCGGTTCTGGATGCTACTATGGCTGCCGGAGCAAAGATTGCGTATCTAATTGAAGAGCCCCTGGCCGCAGCCATTGGTGCTAAGATTCCGATTGCTCAAGCTGCAGGGCATATGGTGGTTGATATGGGTGGAGGATCAACTGAGTGCGCTGTTATTTCCTTAGGTGGCGTAGTTGTTCATAATTCAGTTAGGGCAGGAGGAAATAAGATTGATGAAGCAATCACAAATTATATAAAGAAGAAATTTAATCTCTTAATTGGGGAAAGGACTGCCGAGGAAATAAAAATTTCCATAGGCAATGCATTGATAGACAATAAAGAGGAAGCAAGAAAGACCGAAGTTAAAGGAAGAGACGTAGTAACGGGAATGCCAAGAACTGTGCAGATGACCGAAGTTCAAGTAAACGAAGCAATTCAGCTAGTGCTCACAAGTATCATTGCAGCAGTTAAGGGTGTATTAGAAGAGACTCCGCCCGAACTCGCAAGTGATATTATTGATAGAGGCGTGGTAATGAGCGGAGGGACGTCCCTACTTAAAAATTTTGACAAGCTAATGACGAAGATTACAGGTGTTCCATGTCATGTTGCAGAAGATGCAATGTTGTGTGTTGTTCGGGGCACGGGAGTTGCGCTTGAGAATATAGATTTATATAAACGCAGCATTAGCAAGAAATAAATTTTCAATTTTCAATTTAAAATTTGAAATGAAATCTAAATGTTTAAAAATTTAAATTTTAAAAGATTGAAAATTCAATGAAAATTAACCCATTCGACAAGCTCAGGGTTAGTGCTGAGCAAAGTCGAAGCATTAAAAATTACAAATTAAAATTAATTAATCCTATATTAGTTATCAGTTCATGTAGTTGTCTAAAATAAGTCTTAACGAACATCTCGGTTTTCACATTTGACTAGACTTATAGTATAATATTTGAATATCAAATAAAACTGGAATTTTTTCTGCCTTATACGCTCATTGGCCAGTAAGTAATTTTGAGTAAATTAAATATTCATAATATTTAAATAAGAATTTTACGACTTAGAATTTACTAACTTATAGTAGAAATTTTCATGCCTGACAAAAAATTTATCCTTGGGGTAGGCATAACAAATGCCACTAAGGAAGAAATCCTAGAGTATATAATAAAAAGTCTTGGGAAAAGGGATAAAAAACTCTTCATTGTTACCCCAAATCCTGAAATTTTAGTACTTGCAAGCAAGGATAAGGAGTATAAAAAAATCTTAAACAGTGCAGAAATAGCCTTGCCAGATGGTGTTGGGATAATAATTGCCAGTAAAATCTTAAAAGTTAGGCTTAAGGAGAGAGTGACAGGCGTTGAATTGTTAGAAGGCCTGTGTTTAGCTATTGCAGAAAAGCCTATAACGGTGGGATTTTTGGGGGGTAGGGATAGGGTAGCAGAAAAGACTGCCGAGTGCTTACGGAAAAAATACCCGGGACTCAAAGTTGCTTTTGCCGGGTCGGAGTGGCCGGCCCAAGTAGACGATAGAAGATTGAAGATTGAAGATAGTACTTTGAAGATGGAAGATGGAGGATCGATCTACCCTCTATCTTCTACCATCAATAACCTACCCTCTATCTTCTATCGTCTATGGTCCAATATTGACATACTCTTCGTCGCCTTCGGTGCGCCCAAGCAAGAAATCTGGATCAGCGAGAACTTGGAAAGGCTTCCTGTGAGAGTTGCAATTGGAGTAGGCGGTGCTTTTGATTATATAAGTGGTCGCGTCCCAAGAGCGCCGACTTTAGTTCAAAAACTTGGTTTTGAGTGGATTTTCCGTTTGATAATCCAACCATGGAGGATCAAACGCCAAATTGCACTTTTAGAGTTTGCGTATTTGGTCTTCAAAGAAAAGATAGCTTCAAAAAAGAGAATTTAGCTTCTCACAACTTATAACGATCGTGATAAGAAACGAAAGGCTAAATTATCATAATTAAGTTGCATTATCTACGAATATGATTAATTCATGGGGTTTAGAAGTTTGAATTGGTACTATCATTGTGGGATAATACTAATATATGACAGAGGTTGCAGAAGGTTTTAGACCAGGACAACCAGAAATACCGAGAAATACAGAGGGAAAGCTGCCAGAAGCAAAAATATTTGATCTTCTGTCTTCTGTGGGAAATGCAGAAAATAAAGCACTGGAACTTATTGTGATGAGAGAGGGAGTTATATACTCTAGTAGTGCCCAGGATCGAGAAATGATTAATCGCCAGGGAAATAATCCTGGGTGGAGAATGGGTTGGGCAGTACCTTTCGGCCACTGCCGACAATCTCTTGCTCCAATTGGCCTTGTGAGAGAGACTCTTTCTGCTGATGGTAGAGAATGGGGATATGAAATTACACAGTATGGACTACGTACAGGTGTCCCTTTTGCAGGAGGTTTACTTAAATGGTCTTACGAGCATCCCGATCATTCTTTGTATAAAATGTTTGGCCCAACAAATTCTGCTAGCATTAAGGATGAACAAACCCTAGGGAAAAAAAGAGCCCAAGAAACAAGATATAAAATCTTCTGGGAAATGGCTACTAATTCCAGCAATAGAATAAGACTAATAGATGTAGCAAATAACACAAACGAACGTCCTGATCTTATTGACAATCACCTTGAGTCTCTTAATAAAAATGGCTTTATATCTTATCATGCAACTGAGAAAGGTAAATCCTACTCATATTTCAAACGAGCAGAGACTGTTCCCGATAAAGACCCAGAGCCCCGGGACAAAAAACATTAACTACTAGAGTATGGCATTTACTTTCTCAACCTGTGGAAAGCGGACACTCTGAATTTTTATCAGGGGAAGATGCAGTTAATCTCCTTATTCAGCAATATTCCGAATATAAAGATTTAGAGAGAGGAAATTTAAGAGGAAGAGTCACAAGGGTCTTATCTGACCTTGAAAAGCAAGGATATGTACAAAGACAAAAGTTGAGTAACTTATTCCGTTCTGAGCTAACTGTCTCAGACGAACAAAGAGAAGCAATAGTATCTTTGGTTACTCTTATTGATAACTTTAAAAATGGAGACAGACAAACTATAGAAGAAGGGAGAATATTTGCCCAAAGAGTATTAAATGATACTGAGCTTTTCTCCCAACTTATGCTTAAAGCAAAAGAAGCATCGCCTTATGCAAATAGAACAAATAGAGAAGATATGGATGCTTGGCTACTTGGTATATTATACAGACAACCTAATACTACCAACAGACAAATTCAACAAATCCTAGATGAAAATTACGGTAAGAAGTTATTATGGGATGGAATAAACTTTCACCTTTTGAGACTTGTCAAAGAGGGAAAAATTATTTCTCAAAACACGAAATCTGGGAATGTGTATAGGGTTGTAGAGCCAGACGTACAAGCAGATCTCCCACAAAACTAAATTTAATGAGATTGCTTCTCCCTCGATAGGTCTTCGATTCCGAGGCTCAGACTCGAGGAGCTCGGGGTCGCAATGACAAGAAAGCGCGTAACTCGTAACAGGCCAGACTTCTAACATGATATTCTTCGAGCGATCCTGAGCTTGCCGAAGGGCTCGAACAATAAGATTTGTGTCGGAAGTATGACCTCTTACTTAGAGAGGCATCGCTTCACAAGTCAACTTCTTTCGAATATCATAGAAACGAGGCTTTATTTTTACTGGTTATGTAAACTTGCCCATTTTTGAGATTGAGGGGAATATGCCTCCAGATGTTATCTTTGCCTGTTATAGCGCAGCAAGAAGAATGCTTGGTTTTTCTCCATCTGATTACGATAAGGTTTTTGTCTATACAAAAATATAGATCTTATAAAAAAACGCTTCGATTTTAAGAAGGGGAGAGAAAACTTAATAATTGTAAGGCAAGATTCTTTTCTATCACAATATGCTTCTTTAACAACGCTTTCCCAGACATTCGTTGACCTTTGGAACCTTGATGATTGGTATGCTAAAGAGTTTACAAAAGAATTAAAGGAGAAAATTGATGGACTTTTATCATAATCTTATCATCCCCTAGGACATAAATGTCATTCTGAACTTGTTTCAGAATCTCGAAACATGAATGAGATGCTGAAATGAATTCAGCATGACAAATAATGACCCAGTACACAAACATTTTTAAGAGATATGATTTGAAAGAATCTTTGGAGTCAGTAAGAAAGACTTTGGTTGAAACTAGGGAAATTGATGAATTAAATTTAAATGTGCATAAGTTTGCAAGATTTAAAAGAAAAATTTTGTCATTTATGAGGTTGTAAATTAGTAGGGGGTTGTGAGAAATGATATCTTAATTATCCTTTTAATACATTACGATACACTTTCTCATAGTCATTAACCCAATTTAAGATTACTACTCAAAGGCGCCAGAGATACCTCAATACACTATTCAAACGAACCATTTTGCGGCTCGTGAGGCATACTCTTCAGAATTGGCATAAGCACCGATGATATTTTTGTCCATGCATATTGTTGCGCAGCTTGTAATTGTCTACTTACTATTTTTTCTCTCAGACTTTTATTATCTATAATCTGTATTAACAGAGTATGCAGCTCGTTTGGATCAAAGGGATCAACATACATAATATTATCTTTGAAAATTTCAAACAGCGGCCCTACTCTGGACGCAATAACAGGTGTTTGGGCCCACATTGCCTCAAGAACAGGGAGCCCGAATCCCTCAGCCAATGTATTGAAGATGAGACATTGAGCATTGTGATAAATATAGGGGAGATTTTCAGGCGCAATCTCTCCGAGAAACAGGATTTTCTCTTGTAATCCAAGGTGGGCTGAGTATTCCGTAACTTTTTCATGCGGACCCGTACCAAAAAATACGAGGTGTAAATCTGGATGCTTATGGATAAGTGACTTTAGTGCGTGCAGGATTGTTGCCGGGTATTTGCGGTAAGATTCCGGGTTGGTTGAGAGAATGTATTTTTTTGGAAGATTATATTTTTCCGCAACAGTTACTGCTTGCGTTTTATCTGGGGTGAACTGTTCAAAACTACTATGTGCTCCTTCGTAGATTGTGACTATTTTATCAAACGCGATTCCATACAGTAAATGGAGGTCAATTTTAGTTATATTGGAAACTGTCAATAAGAGATCAGCATGTTTTACATTGTTTAGGTAGACTCCTCTATACATATAGCGGTAAATGAGTCTCTCTATAAAATTTCTATTCTCTCGACTCGCAAGATGCTCAAAGCCAAAAGTATCATGGATAATGCCGATTGTAAAAGCACCTCCTTGTTTTGATCCAACTTCCTGCGTTGGGTGTAAAATAATCTGAGGCGAAAGTTGTTTGACTAATTTAGAGAGAAGGAACGTGTGCCATATAAATCTGGCTAATGTTTTTCTTTTCTGAATTCTAAGTAAATTCGTAGTTGCCTCTAAAAATATGAGATAGGGTCTTGGAATAAGGAATTCATGTATTATTGTGTTTTTAAAATGATTTTTGAGGCTAGAAAGATGTTGATTCAGTCCAGTTATTGGCAAATGAAACTGTTCTTCAAAACCAGAGAATATAGGGATAGCAACATGAAGCGATACGTCCTTATAGCTCTTATCGATTGTTTGAACAAGTGATTCGGTAAAGTTGCGGACTCCGCAGACCTTTTCGATAAGCGGCCACCCGTCTAATAACATGACAATAGGCTTCACCCCTTTATTGTATATGATCCATAGAAGTTTTGCAGGAGATTTTTTTCTCCCGGAGAAAAGATCCGTGCTTGATTTGATTTAATTTCTTTCTTTGCTGCAGGATCAAATAAAAGGCTGCGGGCTTTTTCGGAAATTGCATCTTCTGTGATTTGATCGAAGAAAAGATATTCGATTGCCTTTGCGTCAATGCAGGGTTTGAGCTCAAAAAAATTTGAATGTAGCGTATTATCTGGTCGCGGTATAATGCAAAGCACGGGAATTTGATTTGCAAATACTTTAGGGAGCGTTCCATAACCATAGTGCATTACGACAAGGTCGCTAATGCCAATTATCGCGTTAAAGTCATTGGTCGCCAAAGGAGATATATTTATCGAAGCTTTGAAATTATTCCAAAGACTTGTTAAGTCGAAGAGGGCAATTGGACTATTGACTGCGGAATTAATATGCATAATGGCATTTTTTACCTGGCGCTCAAATTGGATGATATACTCTTTTATCTGCGATGAATGAAATTCAGGTTTGCTAAAGTAGCTGACAACAAGCTTCTGTCCGTCTGATAGGCCAATTTTTTGTCTAATTTCCTGGCGTTGTTGCTCGGTAAAGTGAGGGCCAGATGGAATAAACCCAGGGGTGATTATTTTTTCTCTGAAAGCCTTATCAATTTCGTAATATCCACCGTTTTCCTTTAGATTGTTAAGAAAGAATTGTCGAGGAAATAGCAGATAGGGTCTATCTATCCAAGGATATGTCAAGAGTTTGGGTTGGTTAAGCTTTTTGTACTTCTCGTTATTAAAGAGCCAGTTTGAGTCAAGGGAAAAAATCCATTTAATCTGCTTTGGTCTTACAAGATTATAGATTCGGGTAGTATGCGCATTACACAAAAATAAAGCATTTGCTTCAATGTGCTTTAATTTTTCATTCGCCTCATCCGGCCGTGCGAAGAAAGTGAGTAAAAATCCGTCTTTTTCAATTAGAGAGGCTAAAAATGCATTATCAGTGAGAAAGAGCGGAGTAAAACCTCTTTCTCTTATGAGTGGTGCAATAGCAATAGCTTGCGCGTATTCGCCCAAGCCCCTTACAAGAAAGGCAGTTTTCATTATTTTATCCTGGCAATAGCTGTAATAAGCGGTATGATTTTTTTTGTGAAAATGACCAGTATAGAATACTTCTTAATAACCTTTCTATAGAAGTACGCTTGGGGAAGTTCTTTCATGCGATCCAGTATCACGTTTGCAATTTTATCTGGATTGGCGCTCAGGGAGAAGTAATTAATGTTTGTTGTACCAATTTCGTGGAATGGTTTTATGTCGGAGGTAAAAATGGGCGTTCGTGACAACCCTGCCTCAATTAATGGTAGTCCAAATCCTTCTATAGAACTTGTCATGAGCAAGAAATCTGAGATCATGTAAATTTCCTCAATGCCCACTTGCCGATTTTTGTTTCCATTCTCAAGTGAAGATAAAAATTCTGCAAGTAAGAAGACGTTTTGCCCTAAGTCCAATTCTTCGATAAGTTTTTTTAGAGACTGGTAGTAAGATTGGTTTTCTTGGTGTTGGTCGAGGTTACCTGTGATAATGTATTTATAATTAATACCCCTTTTTACCATAGCTGACGCAATTTTAATACCAAGCTCTAAGTTTTTCCGGCGCACGAGCCGAACTGGCGTGCACGCAATTAGATCGCTCTCAAGCCCGCCGGTTGTTTTATAGAACTCACGTATCTGAGGGCTAAGTCTTAAGAATTTTGCCACATCTATGCCATTGGGGATAACAGTGAGCCGCTTTGGAACAATTCCGCTAAATGTTTTAATCAATTCTTTTTTGCGAAACTCCGATATACATACGTACGTCCAATTTTCAAGCGGTGTGACAAGCAGGCTCCATGGATAAGAAGCTGAAAGCTTTGGGTCGATCTTGAAGTATGAGGTATCTGCAAAAGTTGCGTCGTGTACCCATGATATAAAGTTTACCTGCGGCAGATCGCGACTTAGCTTCACAAGCGCTTCTGTGAGGGGAAGATTGTAGTGCCTCGTCATAACATTATGAACAATGCAAATAGTGATGTTGTTGGTTAAGATATGTTTCTTGAGGTCTTGATAGAGGCAATTCTTAAGAAACTTAAAAGTTTTGGAGACTGTTTTTTTTGCCAGCTCTTTTCTGACTTTAAGAACTTGCGGGTGAGTTGAATTCATGCGTTTTAATATGTGGATTGGAATATCTTTACGGAATTCCTCGCCGACTCCCACAATTATTTCGACCTTATAGTTAAATTGTCTAAAAAGTCTTGCTTGGTCGCGCATGATTAGTTCAACGCCCGAGATAATTGGTGGACCTGAGAAGTGGAGGAGGGCAATCTTTGGTTTTCCGTTGCCATTTCCGTTTCCATTGCGTCGCACAGTCCCATTGGTTTTATTCATTGTTACATTATAACGAACTTTTTTTAGGTTGCAATAGAACATTTTGTATCAGAAAGTATAAGCGTAGAGTTACTGTTCTGCCATGGACTTAACATCTGCTCTAATTGTTAACCCTTACAATATCGATGAGGTTGTTAGCGCTATTAAAAAGGGGCTTGAGATGAGCAAAGGAGAGAAAAGAAAAAGGATAAGAAGTATGGCAAGAGTGCTTGATGAGAAAAATATTTATGATTGGGCGGAGGAGTTTGTGAGAAGTTCTCTTGAATCGAAGCAATAAGATTTTGTTCACTTGTATAGAAGACCGATCTTCCTTTTCCGTGAAGAAACAGTAACCCCAACTTTGTTAATCGTGTAAGATATCTTGAAGATGCAATCGTGAGATTCTTTAAACAACGGGCTGAAGAGGGAAAAGGAATCAGCGTTAATGATTTGGGATAACATAATTTAGCTTCTCGCTTGACATCACGATCGTTATATGTTGTGATATATCTAGATTATGCTTTTTAAGATTGGTAATTTATGACCCATTCAATAAATTCAGGGTCATACTGAGCGAAGTCGAATGTATGAAAAAGCTTCTTAAACCAAAAGATATTTTGCTTCTTGTGCTTGCTGGAATGGGAGATCTAGCGGAAGAAGCCAGAGACCCATTGCAACTTATGAGTTCTGCTTATGAAAACATGTATGGTTTTGTGCCACGACGATATACGAGAAATAATTTTTTTCAGATGGTAGGAAGGAGCTTAAAGACAGGAGAGATAGAAAGGGTTGTAAAAGATGGGAAGGTTTATTTACGGTTGACCTCTGCAGGGCAAAATAAAGTCAAAAGAGATTTTTCGATTGCGAATCTTACAAAGAAATGGAATAAAAGGTGGGTTGTTCTTGTTTTTGATATTAAAGAAAAGTCTAGAAGAGCGCGAGATATTCTTCGCAACAAGCTTCGTAATATTGGCTTTGGGATGCTTCAGGAATCTGTTTGGATAACTCCTCTTCCAATAGGGAAGGACGTTTGGGAATTTATCGATACAATAGGACTTTCTGAAAATGTATTTGTAATGGAGGTTTCTCATCTTATCTTTGGAAACCCAAGAGAACTTGCTTATAAAGTTTGGCACTTGGATCAGTTTGAAGAGAAGTATATTGAGATTAAGAGAGAAATTGAAAACATAAATCAGCTTCTCGCAAGATATCACGATCGTGATAAGCAACGAAAGGCTAAAACTACATTAAGTCCATTAAGGCGGAATATTTCGCCTCATGAATATACTTTAGAAAGCAAGAAAAGAGAGTTTATGAAAAGGTTACTTGAGTTTGCTATTAGCTTACCACCGTTACCGCAAGAACTTTTGCCCAAGTCATTTAAAGAAGAGTTTGTGAGAAATTCGATTACGGCGAAGCAATAGGGGACAGGTTAGTATTCAGTTCTTCCCAACGGATTTGTCATTCTGAGGCTGAAAGCCGAAGAATCTCAAGATTATTAGATCCTTCGCTACGCTCAGGATGACAGCCTACTGGTAACAACTGAATACTTACAGGGACAGTCCTCGGTTTTATTGTTGCAACAAATGAGAACTTTACGCATTTAACTATCGACAACGGCCGTTGTGAATAGTTAAATATTTAGATTGAAAGTGTAGCGCTTACACTTTCGTGTAATAAACCGAGCGGCCCGCTCCATGGGCAAAGAGTAGCCCTAAAGCGACTAGTCGTGTAAGATCGCGAGAGGCTGTAATTTGCGAGACCTTAAAAAGATTCTGGACTTTTTTGTTGGTAATTGTGAGATCTGGTTGTTCTAAGTAAGTCAGGATTTCTTTTTGACGATCGTTAAGCTCCCAAAAGGAAGTAGAGAATCCGCCAATCTCAGCAGGGTACAGTACTGCACCCTGCTCAGGTTGGATTTCTAAATTCATATTCGCGGTTTTTTCTAATTGATCTGCAAGCAATTTTGATAAGTTCTCAAGAAGGGGAGTCAGGTTTCCTCTTGAATCAACAAGATCTGGATGCCAACATTCTTCCAAAACCACAAGTCCTCTAAAATCATAGCCGGCTTTGTACATAAAAAGATAAGACAGCAGAGAGGCAACTTGGGTATTGCCAAGGGTAAAAGGCGAAATATTTATTATTTGGATGTAGGCAACAGCTGCTTGGACAACTGGATGCTCTGGGCTTTTCTGAAGATAGTCTAAGAGTTGCTTTAGGACTTCTTGGGAGGAGCGAAATCTTCCATAACATGCAAGCTCATGAAGTATTAGAACATTTTTTACTGTTACTAACTTTTTAGAAACCAACCAGTTTTCCCGAATATAATCGAGCGCTTTTTTATACTTTAATATTTCTTGATCCTCTTTTCGTATTTTTCCTTTTTCTTGGCGATTTATAAGTTTTATTACTTTGGTTTTATTTATTGATTTTTCTTTTGAGAAGATCATCACCCAATAGACCCGATTGATTGTGGCTTCCCAACGAAGACGAAGTTCTGTTTTTGGAGATATGGGGGTTAATAGGATTTTTTGTCGCAATAACTCTATTTTGTTCAAGTGACTTTTCAAAATTGGCGAGAGGTTGTATGAGAAATTTATCATACCTATAAACTTATCTTAATTGTATCATCAAGGTCTATTGTTGACAACCCTTGGCTAAAGCCTTCGGTCCCGAGCGCTCAGAACGTGTTTGAAAAGTTCCTTTTTCTTCTTCATGCTGGCCCATTCGGCGGTGAGATCAGGGCGTCGAACCGCTTATCCAGCATCTCTTATCGCCATAGGAGATTCTGGATGCGCTCGTTCCTCGCTTACCAGAATGACGCGGATGGTTTAGAAGAGACTTTTCAAAGAGGCTCTAAGTACTGTACTGAAAACTGTGGGGGAACTTTTTAGTTATAGAACGGATTAAAAAACAAACCTTTATTTACATCAGTTACTTGTTGAGGAGGAGGTAGATTGGGGAGTGATTGTTGCTTCTATTTCAGGTTCAGGAGTGGGGGAAGGAGAAGGTGAAGGCGAAGCCGCGTTTGACGCGGGCGTTGGCGTTGGTGTGGGTGTTGGGCGTGGGGTTGTAGGGATGGGGATGGGTTTTTTGGGAAGAACTTCAAGATCAGATGCATCAGCGACTAAAAGAGTTCTTGTAGATCTGTTATATTTGCCAGCAGCAAAGATCCTACGATTTATAAACTCTTTTAGATCAATGTTTTGGGGAACAGTCAAAGTAATAGCTTCAGAAGAAGAAGTAATTAAGTAATATCTTTGAGTTAGGGGACTAAACTGCACTGTTCCAGTAAATGCAGTTTCGCGCCAGGGATTAAGCGTGGGCAGGGAAGGCGGTTCGGGGAGATATTTAAAGAAGGGCAGATTTGCGGGCAAAACAAACCGGCCAACTCCAAAAGCCATGCTACTAACAATTACAGCAATTGCAATTGCTGTTAATGGCCTTATACGAAAGCGAAACTCCATTCCCTCATTACCAATTATTCTCTGCCACCACCTTTTTATATAAGTTAGGGGGTTTGTGACCTTAACGTCTAAAAGAGGAGGGTCGCTGTTTTTATAAGAGTTTGCCATTCTATAATTAGAATACTAGTCTTTTAAAGACTATGCAATAGTGCGTTTGTAAGAGGTCACACTTCCGACACAAATCTTATTGTTCGAGCCCTTCGGCCCGCTTCGCCCGCGTCGCCCGCTTCACCCGCTTCGCCGCGAGGCGTGCAGCGAGGCGAGCAAGCTCAGGGTAAACTCCGTCGAGAACCCTTCGGTTTTGATCTCAGGGTCGAAAGACTTCTCGACTCTCCTTC
>Ga0213870_1000568_pt1 | contig 17218 bp, 12 predicted proteins | sample WICALVC2017_Meta_FD_160119 | JGI IMG/M metagenome (GOLD analysis project Ga0213870, IMG submission 160119) | Freshwater microbial communities from subterranean cave lake in Wind Cave National Park, South Dakota, United States - WICALVC2017 | ecosystem: Environmental > Aquatic > Deep subsurface >... | reverse complement strand
GTGCAATGAGCATCTTCCCTAAGGGGGGGTGTTGCTCCATGTAGTAGATGCCATTGAGGTACTTCTGGGCACTCGCGATGTGGTAGTTCTCATCCCAGTACACCGCCTGCGGGAGGTGGTAGTTGTGGAAGTATGTGAAGTAGGAGGCGAGGATGACGAATAGGAAGCAGAGGGCAAACTCTGACTTCGTCACCTGTCTAACGGCGGAAATCAGCATGGTCGGTTTCAGTCTAGCAAATCAGTAGACAGGAAGAAGATGATTCACGAGGACGAACGCCGCAATGACTTCCCAAGAGAATGGCAGCGCAACGCTGAGCAAATATCCCACTCCCCACACAATCAGCGGAATGTAGATTGCCTTATTGGGAATCCCGATGGGGTGCACGTAGAGAGTGGAGTGGACAATGATGAAGAGGAGCTGGAGGAGGGAGGTTGTGAGAAGGATAACGCCGAGCCGCCACCACACCGTGCGCTTCTCGCGAAAAAACCGGATGAGGCCGACCACGAGGAGAGGCCACGCAATCGCGGCGTACAGTCGGCTGAATGCGAGCGATGGGAACGTCTGGTAGAGGTTCAGCCGGTGCCCTGCCCAGAGATCTCTCCAGGTATTGAGGAAACGCATCGTTGATTGGTCACGTGCCTCGATGGGTGCTGTGGAGGCACTCGTTCCCCAGAAGAACTCTCGAAAGAACTTCGTGCGATCCTGATCGCGGATCGCGCGATCACGAGCGAGTTCCTCTGTCTGGAAGAAATCGATATTGTGCGGGAGGAGTGTCCCCTCGGCCCGCTCGTAGCGCCCGTAGTAGTATGGGAAGACAAGCGCGATCGCAATGAACACAGGGAACACAGCCTTCGGCAGGATGTTTCGCCAGCGATCGGGACGTGTGAGGGCAACGAAGAAGGGAACGGGGAGGAGGAGGACAGCGGTAAACTTCGTGAAGAGACCGAAGACGAGGGCCGTGATGAGGCCGAGTCGTACGCCCCGGATTGTGTAGTAGAGAACCGCACTTGCTGCAGCAAGGATGAGGACATCCATATTGATGCTTGTTCCCATGTGGACTTGGAGGGGCAGTGCGGAAGCGAGGTAGAGGAAGGCGATCCCCTGTGGCTGTTCGAGGAGCTTGAGGTGCCTAAGCGTTGCGCGGAGGAAGAGGAATGCCGCAATCGATGCGAGTGTCGAGATGAACTGTACGCTTAAGACCGGATCGAGACCGAAGCTGACGAGGAGCTTTGGAAGGTAGAAGGCAAGCGGTGGATGGTACGCGTAGAAGTGCTCGCGGATTGGAAGGAGTGGATCCGTGAAACTCCACCGCTGCACCATCTCGAGGTGCACCCCGCTATCCCATCCGATGGCTTCGCCCCACCTCAGAAGGAGCGCTGCCATCTTTCCGAAGAGAAAGAGAATGAGGAGTGTCCGCTCCGTACGAAGAGAGGAGAGGCTCATGCGTAGATGGGCAGCAGGTAATTGACCACCATGAACGTCGCAGTGAGCCCAACGATGACACGCCGCTTACGAGGAGGAGGATCAGGGGGGACGAGACAGCTCAGGAGATACCCCATGCCCCAGATCGTCGGTGCAATGTAGATCGCCTTTGTCGGTCCCCACCCTGCGAATGGGTGTTCGATGAGGTACGCGAGAAACGCGAGGAACTGAAGAAAAGAAAAGGAAAGGAAGACCCAGCCGAGTTTCTTCCACACTCCATTTTTGCGACGGAGAAAGAGCACGAAACCGCCTGCGAGGAGCCAGGGAACACTGAGGAGGTACACGGATCCGATCTCCTTCGAGAGGGGAGCGCCCGGTCCAAGAAACTGATCCTTCAGCCAGTAATCACGCCACGTGTCGGCGAGGCGGAGAACATCGTAATCCTTGTGTTCGATTCCCTGTTCGCGGTGGACGGGAGTGGAGCTAAAGAGGTCTCCGAAAAATCTCAGAGGGTGTTCGCGCAGTTTCATGCGGGAATCAGCGAGCGCTCCTCCCACCATCCAATCCGCATTATTCGGAAAGAACGTCCCCTCCGGGATGTGGTAGCGCGTGACGTAGTAGGGGAGGATGAGAGCGAGCGAGAGAATCACAATGACGAGCGCATTCCTCAGCGATCGGAGTTTTTTCTGCGGGCTGAAGAGCGCAACAATCACGGGCAGAGCGAAGATGAGTGCACCGGAGAATTTGATGAGCATCGCGATGGCGAGCAAAGCGACAAGGGCGAGGGCGTACCACGAGGAACATTGCTGATTCCAGAAGAGGCAGACCGAGAGATACAGAACGACGCTGGCGCACGCGAGGATTAACACGTCGAGGTTGAGGCTTGTCGAGAGGAACACGGTCAGAGGGATGGCAACGGCGAGGTAGAGGAAGAGGATCGCAGGAAGGGTGCTCAGGAGGCCGAACGTCTTCAGTGTGAGGCGTAGAGAGAAGAAGTTGATGAGAGTGGCTAGGAACGAAAGAATCTGGACGGCAACACCTTCGGCGAAACCGAGGAGGTGGAAACTCCGGGCGAGGAGAAAGGCGAGCGGTGGGTGGTAGCTGTAGAAGCTCTCACGAAGAGGCACCGACGGATCCGCCCAGGTCACGAGGTTGAGCATCTCCATGTGCGCCCCGATGTCGTATCCCTGTTCGATGCCGAGGCGCGAGAGAAAAAGCCAGAGCGCGCAGAGGAGGTAGAGGCGCAGGAGTAGGCGTTCGGTTTCTCGGCAGATGGCGGCGGACACTCGGGAAGTATACAATGGGTGCCTCATGGCGATGCTCACCCCACAATCACCGCGCAGTCGCCAGCAGTGGCTCCTGAGCCTCCTCCTCATGAGTGGGCTCGTCTTCCTGTCGCTCTACTACCTCACCGCTCCAGAGCGTGTCTCAGAGAAGAAGTTCGCCTCGGCGCGGGAGGTGCCCTTGAGCGAAATCACGCGGGGGTACGCCGAGAAGAAGTTCGAGCAGATCCTCATCCGCGATAACAAGGTCTTCGCAACCCTGAAGACTGGTGAGGTATTCCAGTCCTATAAGGAAGCGGGAGACACGATTGCGGAGCTTGGGTGGAACGATCCGAAGAATGCAACGATCGTTGAGGTCGAGAACCGTGAGGCGACGAACCTGATCCTCGCAATCCTCCCTGACCTCCTCTTTTTCTTCCTGATCCTGAGCGGCGTCGTCTGGCTCTTTCGGGGGATCGCGCGCAGTCAGACAACCGCGCTTTCTTTCGGGAAGTCACGTGCCCGGATTGCCGATGCGCGGCAAGTGAAGACGCGCTTTAGTGACGTTGCGGGGTGCGACGAGGCGAAGGAGGAGCTGGTGGAAGTGGTTGATTTCCTCAAGAACCCGCGGAAGTACATTCAGATCGGGGCGAAGATCCCGAAGGGGGTCCTGCTCGTCGGGGCACCGGGAACGGGGAAGACTCTCCTCGCCCGGGCGGTCGCGGGAGAAGCGAGTGTTCCCTTCTTCTCGATCGCGGGTTCGGAGTTCGTCGAGATGTTCGTCGGGGTTGGAGCCTCCCGCGTCCGTGACCTCTTCACGCGGGCAAAGCGCAATGCTCCCTGCATTATCTTCATCGACGAGATCGATGCAGTCGGGCGCCAGCGTGGAGGAGCGGGATTTGGCGGAGGACACGATGAACGCGAGCAGACGCTGAATCAAATCCTCACGGAGATGGATGGCTTCGAGCAGGGGACGAACGTCATCGTGATGGCGGCAACGAACCGCCCCGATGTCCTTGACATTGCACTCCTTCGACCGGGGCGCTTCGACCGCCGGATCTTCATCGATAAGCCGGATCTCGCAGCGCGTCTGAAGATCCTCGAAGTCCACGCGCGCAATAAGAAGCTCGCGAAGAACGTGCGGCTGAAGGAGATCGCGAAGCAGACCGTTGGTCTCACAGGAGCGGACCTCGAGAACATCATGAACGAGGCCGCAATCTTTGCAGCGAAGCGGCAGCGCTCCGTGGTGACCCAACGCGATCTCCATGACGCCGTCGAGAAAGTGACTCTGGGGACGGAAAGGAAGTCGCGGAAGCTCACCCAACGTGAGAAGGAAATTACTGCGTACCATGAACTTGGGCATGCAATCGTGGGGCATCTTTGCCCCTATTCGGATCCACTCCACAAGGTTTCAATCGTCTCACGCGGTTCCGCGCTTGGAGTGACGTGGTTCCTCCCGCAGGAGGATCAGTACACGACGAGCAAGAGCAAGTTCCTCGATGAAATCTGCGGGCTCCTCGGCGGACGTGCAGCAGAAGAAATCGTTTTCAGTGAGATTACGACGGGCGCGAGCAACGACCTCGAGCGCGCGTCCCAGATCGTGCGGGGCATGGCGATGCGGTACGGCATGGCTGACGATGAGCTTGGCCTCGTCGCGTACGGGGAGCGGCAGGGGATGGTCTTCCTCGGAGTCGAGCCAGCGTTTGCCCGGAACTACTCTGAAGAAGTTGCGAAGAAGATCGATGAGTTCGTCCGGCAGACGACTGCCGAGCAGTACGAGCGGGCGAAGGGATTCCTCTTGAAGTACCGCACTAAGCTCGATGACCTTGCGAAGGTGCTCCTGCAAAAGGAGACGATGAGCGTCGAAGAGTTCCTCGAGATCTTCGAAGGGAAAAAGCCCGCCGAAGAAGCCATCCCTGTTGTTGCCTGATGAGTCCTGCACTCTCCCCCCTCGACGGCCGCTACGCATCGTCACTCGATCCCTTGCGACCGTTCTTCAGCGAAGAGGCGTTGCTTCGGGCACGGGTCTTTATCGAAGTCAGTTACTTCATCATGCTCTCGAAGGAGCCGAAGATCCGCGAACTCCCGCCGCTTTCGGGTAAACAGCAGAAGGCGCTGCAGCAGATTGTGGATGGATTTGGCCCGAAGGACGCGCAGGCGATAAAGAAAATTGAGGAGAAAACGAAGCACGACGTCAAAGCGCTCGAGTACTACTTGAAGGAGAAAATCGGTGCTGTGCCGGGCCTCAAGAAGTACATCGAGTTTGTCCACTTTGCACTGACGAGTGAGGATACAACGAACCTCGCGTACGGGATTTTGATACATCAGGCTCTTGAGAATGTGCTCCTCCCTTCGCTCCAGGACCTCGTCTCAGCACTTACTGCAATGGCGAAGCAGTGGCGGGATGTTTCGCTCCTTGCGCTCACGCATGGACAACCCGCAACTCCAACGACGGTCAGCAAAGAACTTATGGTCTTCGTCTCTCGCCTCGAGCGGCAACTCCAGCTGCTCCGTGCCTTTCGGATGCAGGGGAAATTCGGAGGGGCCGTTGGCACCTTCTCTGCGCACCGTGCCGCATACCCCGGTATCGATTGGCCTGCCTTCGGTAAAAAATTCGTGAAAGCACTGGGGCTTGAACCACTCGAGTACACAACGCAGATCAATCCCCATGATGACCTCGCGGAACTCTCTCACCTGTTCATACGGATTGGGAACGTTCTCTTAAACCTCAGCCGCGACCTGTGGCTGTACATTTCGCGCGGCATTTTTCGTCAAAAAATGATTGCAGGGGAGGTTGGGTCCTCAACGATGCCTCACAAAGTGAACCCGATCGATTGCGAGAATGCCGAGGGGAACATCGGGATAGCAAACGCCCTCTTTGCGCACTTCGCGGAAAAGCTCCCCATTAGCCGCCTCCAGCGCGATCTCAGCGATTCGACGGTCCAGCGGAACCTTGGGGTGGCCTTCGGGCATCACCTGCTTGCCGTACAGTCCCTCAAGCGTGGTCTTGGGAAGCTCTCACTCGACATCACGAAGATCCAGCGGGAGCTCGATACGCATCCCGAAGTCCATGCGGAGGCCATTCAGACAGTTCTTCGGAAGCACGGCATTGAAGGCGCGTACGAGAAACTGAAAGAATTCACCCGCGGCGAGAGAGTCACGAAGGAGCAGCTCCGGTCCTTTATCGAAAAGCTCAAGCTCCCCGAGAAGGAAAAATCCCGTCTCCTCACCATTGTCAGGTAGCCCCAGTACCAGAACCTCGCTGCGTTCGGTTCGGTTCGGTTCGGTTCGGTTCGGTACGGTACGGTACGGTACGGTACGGTACGGTTCGGTACGGGGCACAGTATCTTCGGGCTCATGCTTCGTGCTTCGACAAGCTCATCACTCGCATTCGCCTCGAATTCAACTGTGGTGCCGTGGAGAGGACTCGAACCTCCACCTCCTTGCGGAGACTAGCCCCTCAAGCTAGCGCGTCTACCAATTCCGCCACCACGGCCCGGTCAGCGAGAATTGGCAGGATTGTAGCACGGGCTTGCAGTCACCCGAGAGCGTTGCGTTCTTCTTGTCCGCGAAGCTCGAGGCGGAGGGCGGCGACCTGTCCAAGGTGTTCGCGGGCAAGCATCATGATCCGCTTTACTTCAGGAGTCTCGAGTGTGGGATTGTCTACAACAAGGTCTTCCAGGTACTCGCGCACTCCTGCCTTATCCACTCCACCAGGGATTTTCTCGCGGATGCCCCGTGACCTGCCACCCCGAATACCGCAGAGATACATGAGCCACAATAGTGCCATCCGGAATGTGACCTTCTTAGCATGGAGCTTCTTGTAGGTACGCACGGACTCCCCATCGGTATTATGATGGTCGTTCTCACTTCTCACTCCGCTTGCAAATTCTTCAAGATCGCCCATATCAACGTAGGAATCGTCTCTCATTGCAGCAGCATCCCGTGCAAGAGACCCGTAGGCAGAGACATCCGGACTGGCTTCATTCCACAACATACGGTTGCGGGCATCCTAGAACCTTCTTGCCCACTGTCAAGTCGCCGATTACACACATGCGTTGAAACGCTGACTGGGCGATAAAGAATGCGGCGGCAATGCGTCGCACATTGTGAGGAACGGGCTTCTATGCTACACTACCCTGTTTGAAGCAGCTCTGCGTTCGGTTCGGCCGGGCACCTCTCGTCGCTCTGCTCATCCTCGGCACATCGCTACTGCTCTATGCGAAGATGCCTGAGAGGGGATTCAGCGGGCAGGGCCCATGGCATGATGCGTATTTTGATTCAGGAGATTATCGCTATCTCGCGGAGCACTTCTTTGGAGTTCCTCACGATCTCTCGACCTATGCAGAGGATTTCCGGGAGATGTGGGGAAAGTTCCTCGATCAGGTTGCGTTCAGGGATCTTGGAGTTGGAGCGTACGGGCTTGCGCTGAAGGCACTCGACTTCCCGGTGGAGAGTGCGTTTTCGGTAAGTCTGAAATTTTTTCTCGTTCTCTCGTATGTCCTCTTCTTCCTGTTCGCGAAGCGGCGGTTTGGGCTTCCTCTCGCCACTGTAGCACTCGCACTGCTTGCACTCCCTCCCACGCACTGGCTACTGACGGAGGAACTGATGAGTGAAGGTTTCTTGAGGATTTTCTTCGTTCTTCTCCTCTTTCCTGCACTCGCGCTCCGAAGAGATTTTCGCAATGCCCTTCCCTGTGCATTGGGCGCCGTACTGCTCCTTCTCTTTGTTGCACACTTCAAAGTGCAGTGGATGCTCCTCGGGTTTTTGCTTCTTCCCGCGCTTCTCGTTCCCTTTCTCCTCACGCGCAGGTTCAGAGCGGCGGCGCTCGTGACACTCTGTATCCTCGCGATCCCTGCGAGTCTTTCATTTGTTCACTACAGTGGATGGGGAGATGCACGGGTTATCCAAGGGAGTGGGCTCCATGCGATGTGGAAGACGGACGGTCAGAATCTCGCGTACGCGTGTGAGCAGGGATTCTTCAAGGGGTATGAGCCGACGTTTTGTCGTACGCAGAAGTACCACTACGGAAACTGGGGTCACTTTGTGAGTATGCAGGATCCTGCGCAAGACCTGCAGCAGCTTACTCGCGACCTCGATCGCGCGAGCATGCAGTACTTCCTCGAGCGCCCGCATGAGATGCTCCGAGAGTTCCTCCGCGCCCTCTTCGCATCAACGAGTTTCGCAGGATGGGGTGAGGGTCTCGGGAACGCGCGTCTCTTCCTCGACATCGCGGGTGCTCTTCTGCTCCTCATTGGACTGACAAGGCGTGAGAGTTTTCTCCTCTCATCGATCGCCCTTGGGCTTTGGGTCATCCCGGCGATCGGAGCCGTTTTTGCGCCCTTTGAAATTCGCTACCTCCGACCGATGGCAGGGATTCCTCTCGTCGCAGCGCTCTTCGTCCTGTCGAGGGTCGCACTCTTAAGTTGCTTGAATAGTATTTTCATGGTATTATACCATGATGCGAAAATTCTGGCAGCTCACGCAATTTCCGTTCCTCGTAACTGCATTCATCCTCTTCGGAGCGCTCTTCCTCTTTAGTGGTCTTGAGGAGCAGTACTTCCTGAGAGGATGGACACCATGGCAGAGCGGGTGTTGTGATCCGGGGGACTACCGCTACCTCGCGGAGCATTTCTATGGAGTTCCGCATGATCCCGCGTCCTACCTTGAGCCCGATTGGCACGGAAATTGGGCGGTCTTCCTTTCGAAGGTTCCCTTCCGCGATATTGCTATCGGGTCCTACACCCTCGCGCTCAAAGCGCTCTTCCCGGAGCACCTTGGGGTCGCTGGCCCCCTGAGCTTGCGTGTGATCCTCTCCCTCTCGTACGCGCTCTTCTTTGTGTTCGCACTCCGGCGGTACGGAGCTCTCGCGGCATTCTTCTCCCTCGCGATCCTCGCCCTCCCACCGTGGCCGTGGGCACTGGCGAAGGATCTCTTCCCCGAAGCGTTCCTCCGCGTCTTCTTTGTTCTTCTTCTGTGTCCCCTCATTGCTCTGCGGAAAGATTTTCGCAATGCACTCCCCTGTGTGCTGACGATCCTGCTCCTTCTCCTCATTCTTGCTCATACCAAGATCCAGTGGATGCTCTATTCCTTCCTGCTCCTGCCGGCGCTCCTCATCCCCTTCCTTCACACACGGCGTATCGGTGCTGCCGCGATCGTGGCCCTCGGTGTCCTTGCGATCCCCGTCAGTCTCTCGCTCGTTCACCTCATCGGTTGGGGAGATGCGCGGATCGTTCAGGGAAGCAGCCTCCATGCGATGCTGAAAACGGACTGGCAGAACCTCGCCGAGGCCTGTGATACCGGAGCGTTTGAAGGATACACACCGCGCTTCTGCACAACGCGGGAGTTCCGGCATGGATCGTGGGGGCACTTCCTGGCGAATCAGGAGCCGGACCACGACCTGCAGAGACTGACGCGTGATCTCGACCGCGCGAGCATGCGGTACTTCCTCAGGCGGCCTGCGTGGATGCTCGAGGAGTTTCTCAAGGGGCTTCGCCTCTCGACGAATGTTCCAGGATGGCGTCCGTTCGAATCCTTTGCGTGGCTCATCGACGGGTTTTCCGTGATCGTGCTCCTCCTCGGATTCCTCCGACGTGAGACGTTCCTCCTAAGCAGCGCGGCACTCGGTCTCTGGATCATCCAGGCTGTTGGGCACGTTTTTGCGGTCTACGATCTTCGCTACCACCAGGCGATGGCTGGAATTCCACTTGTTGCCGCTCTCCTCATCACTCCTCACGTCTTCTCTTTCGCTTTGCACATCCTCAGGAACTCCTTCTCATCGATGATGTTGATCCCGAGACGCTTCGCGTCATCGTGCTTGCTCCCGGGGTCGGCGCCGAGCAGCACGTAGTCGGTCTTCTTGCTCACCGAGGAGCTCACTTTCCCTCCGCGGTCCTTGATCATCTGACGAGCTTCCTCACGGCTTACGGTGGGGAGCGTTCCGGTGAGGACGAAAATTTTCCCAGTGAAGATCTGTAGCGCTGCACTTCCCTCTGGTTGCACGCAGATCACGCCAGCATCTTCCAGCTTCGCGAGCAGGTGGTGGTTATCGTCATCCCTCACCCACTCGAGGAGCGACTCTGCACTGACTTCGCCGATCCCGTCGATGGCGGCGAGATCTTCTTCCTTCGTCGATGCGAGAGTCTTTCCGATATCGCGGATGGAGATGCCGCGGACCTTGACCTTCCTTGCGAGGAGTCCGCCGAAGAGTGAGGACTGCTTGCCGAGGCGCTCTTGCTCGCGGACCGAGAGCAGCCGCGTCGGCCAGGAGATCCGCCGTGCGAGGATCTCCGCGGTCTCTCGCCCAATGTGGCGGATGCCGAGTGCGAAGAGGAAGCGCTCGATGGGAATGCGTTTCCGTACCTCGATTGACTGGAGAACATTCTCGGTCTTCTTCTCTTTATAGAGAGGCAGTTGCATCACGTCCTCGTGGGTCAGCGTGAAGATGTCAGCGGGGTCACTGATAAGCCCCTCACCGAGGAGTGCCTCGATGGTCTCCCCCCCGAGGCCCTCAATGTTGAAGGCGTAGCGAGAGACGAAGTGTTCAACCCGCTCCTGGCGGGCCGCCCCACACTTCGAATTGGGGCATCGATGCACCACTTCACCCTCGGGCCGGAGCAGCTTCGTACCACAGCTCGGGCAATTTCGCGAGTACTGGAAGGGTTTCGCTCCACGCCGTCGCAGGTTTTTGAGAACCTGTGTCACTTCGGGGATGACATCGCCGGCCTTTTGGACGATGACCGTATCACCGATCCGGACATCAAGTCTCCGGATCTCGTCTTCGTTGTGGAGAGTCGCGCGCGTGACGGTTGTCCCTAAGATCAAAGTCGGCGTGAGCATCGCAACGGGTGTAATCGCTCCCGTTCGTCCGACCTGGAGGCGAATGTCGAGTATACGGGCGGTCTTCTGTTCTGCCGGGAACTTGTAGGCGCGTGCCCAGCGTGGAGCTTTTGCGGTGGAACCAAGATCGCGCTGGGTCCGGCGATCGTTGACCTTGAGGACGAGTCCATCGATGTCTTGTGGAAGAGGCTCGCGCTTGCGGTGAACCGCTTCATAGAAGCGCTGCGCGGCAGCAACGTCATGGACAATTTTCCAGTCTCGATTGGTGGGGACCCCGACTTCATGGAGGAACTCGAGGATTGCTTTCTGGGTGGAGAGGTTCAGCTCATCAGCGCTTTTCGTGTCGAGGGCATAGCAGAACATCCGAAGGTCGCGCTCGGCAGCAACCTTCGGATCAAGCTGGCGGACGGACCCTGCTGCGGCATTCCGACAGTTTGCGAAGCGCTCGGACTCCGGAAGTTTCGCGTTGAGTTTTTTGAGAGATGCCTTTGACATGTAGACCTCTCCTGAAATCTCGAGGTAGCGTGAAGGTATCGCTCCGCGGGGAATTTTAGGAAAGAGACGCAGTGGCACCGCCTCGATTGTTCGAACCGTGTGCGTGACATCCTCCCCCTCAACACCATTCCCGCGTGTCACCGCACGCTTCAAGAGGTATGAGTCATCGTTCGGTTTCTTCTCGTACACGAGGGAGACATTGAGCCCATCGATCTTGAGCTCACAGACGAGCTCGAACTGGGCACGTTCCTTTCCGAGTGCCCGTCGCATTTGATCGAGCCACTCCGTAAGATCTTCCTCCGAGAAGGCATCCAAGAGGGACTCCTTCGGGTAGAGATGTGCGACTTTCGGAAGCCTCCCGTCGAGCGGCGCCCCGACGCGCTGGGTTGGGGAGTCGAAGGTAATGAGATCGGGGAATTTTTCCTCGAGCGTGATGAGCTCTTGCTTGAGTGCATCGCGGACATCTTCCGACACCTCGGTACGGTTCTCGATGAAGTAGGCTCGATTGAGTCGCCATATCTCTTCCCGGAGCTTCTTGATCCGCTGTTCAGCCTCCTTCTTGTTCATACCTCTATCGTACCAAATCAATCTTACAAACCTTTCAGTTGGCGGATGTTCTCCAGGTGCTCGCGGGCCTTCGTATGCCCTGGGTCAAGCCGCAGCACTTCTTGGAGTTCGGGAATCGCCGCATCGAGCTTTCCCCGTTCCGCGTAGAGCGCTGCGAGATGGTAGTGCGCGGGGATGTAGAGAGGATCCCGCTCCAACGCAGCCCGGTAGGCTATCACAGCTTCTTCGGTGCGTCCGCGCTTATGGTACTGAATACCGAGATTGAAGAACGGTTCCCCGAAGCGATCACCAATCTCTGTTGCTCGGATGAAGTGAGAGAGAGCCGCCGCGTCATGTCCGAGACTCTCCTCGATCTCCCCAAGGTAGTAGTAGGGAGTGAGATCATCAAGCCCACGTGCCCCGCGCTGCTCGACAATCGCGATGGCCTTCTGAAAGGCATCGATCGCTGCATCACTGTTTCCGAGAATATGTTCGACATTCCCGATGTTCGTGATGGAACGGATGAACGTCGGTTCAAGGCGGTACGCCTCACGAAACATCACAAGCGCCTCTTCACTTCGTCCCTGTTCTGTATGCAGGACGTGCCCGAGGCTGTTCCAGCAGATAGCGCAACTCGGATAGAGGGTAGTGGCATGACGGAACAGCGCTTCACTGCTTTTCCATGTGTGCGCCTGGAGTGCGGTGAGGGGAGCGAGAGTGAAAAGGAGCACAGCTGAAACAAGTACTGCCATCCTCGTCCGCTGTGCGATCCTCGCGACGAGGAAGAAGATCCCGATCGCAGCAAGGTACACAGAGCGGTCAGAGGAAAAGAAGAAGAGCCCACTTTTCATGATGTTCGTCGCATTGGGGAGAACCGTGAGCACGTACCAGCTCGCGCTGAATGCTGCGAGCCGCAGCAGGGGATGTTGTGAACGTACGAAGAATACCCAGGCTGTGAAGCCTGCGAGCGCAAGAATACTGAAGAGTGGAACGAGGAATTCTAGGGTAGAGAGGGTCACAGGCGTCACCTGCGGGTAGAACACGGAGAACTGTAGGGGTATGAACACCTTTCCGAGCGCGTAGACGACCCCTTTGAGTGCAAGAAGGAGGGTGACCAAGGGGCCCGCATCGGAGAGCGTCTCGCGTTTCCCGTAGAATGCGATGATCCCGAAGAGGAGCACGAGGAGGAAGTAGGGAATTTTCCCGAGGAGTGTGCGTCGATCGATGCGCTTACCCTGGTACCAATCAATGAGGAGAAGAACGAACGGGAATGTAATGACGGAGACCTTGGCGAGGAGGCCCAAGAGGAACGCCAACGCAACGAGCGCAACCCGCTGAGGCCGCGCGCTTTCCGGTCGCAGATACAACCACATCGCGAGCAGAAAGAAGAACGATGAGAGAGTATCTTTCCGCGCGGAAGCCCAGAGCACGGCTTCGGTCTGAATGGGGTGGCTCGTGAAGAGGAGAGCGGTGAGAGCGCCGGTAGCGAGGGACCCGCTGAGTTTCGTCACGATTCCGAGGACGAGGAGGGCGCTCCCGATGTGCAGGAGAAGGTTTGAAACATGGTAGATCCACGGTTGCAGCCCGGCGAGAGCGTAATTCAGCTGGTAGCTGAGAAACGTCAGCGGAATGTAGAGCTCCGGATCGTAGGAGGTGAAGATCGCTCGCAGAGTCTCTCCTGTGATCGCCTTGACGGCGGGGTTCTCGATGATCAGCGGACCGTCATCGAGGGCGATGAAGGGATGTGAGACGAACGGGAGGTAGAGGGCGCATGCGAGGAGGACGATGAGGACTGCAGGAAGCCTCATGATCCACATGATTCCCTATTGACCGGTCATGAGCACGATCGATTTTAAGTGTTCGTAGATGATCTTCGCGGCCTCCGCGCGGTTGACCTTGTCATTTGGACGGAAGGTCCGGAGCGGCTTTCCACTTGTGTCCGTATCGCCGGAGACAACACCGCGGGCGGCGGCGTAGGCGATGTCCGCTTCATTGGGATGACCGATCGTGTCCTTGAAGGTGGAGAGAAGCGGAGGGACTTTCATCTGGAAGGCATCGTGGATGATTGTCAGGACCTCGCCCCGTAGGGCCGGTCGATTCAGGTCCGGCCGTAGGCCGAGCAGGCGCAGACCCCTCGCCTCCCCGCAGGCGACGAAGAGCTTTGCCCAGTGATCATTGGCAGCCGGATGACGTGGCTTTGCCTTGCACTTCGTTTCATCGACCTTCGCGGCCTTCAGCGCCATTTTCAAAATCTCCGCAACGGTCACGGGATCCGCAGGCCCGTACGTTCCCGTCGTGTTCCCTTGCGCGTCTTTATACCCCGAGACGATTGCCCACTTCGCAACGGCACCGACGTAGCGGTTGAACCAGGCATTTGATGGAATATCGCGGAAGAGAGGGGCACCGGCAAACTGGGAAAGGTCATCGAGGAGTCCCTCGAGTTCTGATTCGGTTGTCTCTCCTTTCTCGAGTTGATCGCGGAGTTCATCCATGATCTCGAAGAAGGCAAGAGCGTGAGGGGAGGTACGGTAGGTAAGGTCTGTAAAGAATGTCAGGAAGGTCAGAAATGTCAGGAAGGTTGCGAGGGAGGAGGAAGCCATTCGGCGCATAGTGCGCGAGATTGTATCAGGAGGGGGTGTTGTATCTGCTTGGGAAGGTATGGCGCATGTTGGCGCATTGTGCTATAATATGAAGGAAAACAAATCTTCCCATCTCTATGGATGCACCACACAAGGGTCTGAAGACAGTGCTCGTTGCGGGCATTGTCTCCGCACTGGTTTCCGGAACGACGAGTGTTGTTGGATATGTGCTCGTCCAGGAAGGGACGGAAGTACCCCACGTGGAAGAAGAATCTGCCACTCCGGCCGCGGGAAGTGAGACCACGGGCGATGGAGAAGGTATGAAAGATGCGGCTGATGTGGAACCATCGGATGGAGTCAGCGAACGCCCCCACCGGCTCCGCGAGGAGGAGCGTGATGCACTTCGAGAAGAGAATCGTTTCATCGAGCGAGTTGGAGAGGATGTCTCGCGCATGCGTGAGGCACTCGAGGAGTCTGGAGTGAATGTCGATGCAGAGTACATTCTCGAACTTCGCGAAGAGGCGATCGACCAGCTGACAAAGGGAGCGGGGATGTTCGAAGGACCCACCACGCCTCCTGCGTTCGGTGAGGTGGAACCGCATGCGGCGCTCGTGTGCTTCCGCAAGGATGGGACCGTGACGGATCAGCGGGAGGAGTGTGACTCGGATCAAGGGCGGCACCTTGGCTACGGTGATGAGTTCGAGGAGGTAACCGGGGATGTATTCAAGGAAGAGGAAGAGGAGGATGAAAAGGAAGATGAGGAGGAGGATGAAAAGGATGAAAAAGAGGATGAGGAAGATGAGGATGAGGACGAGTTCGAGGAGGGATTCAATTTTGACAAGAAGTTTGAACACCACGTCGAGAAGCGGTACTTCGAGCATCCCTTCGGCGGTAAGCCTGGTATGCCGGGCGGCGGGCCCTTCGACTCAGCTCAGGGCAGGCCGGGAGGACCTCAAGGCTTCACTCCAGGGCATCCGATGAACATGCTCCAGGCGATCGGTGAGGCCATCCGCCACCTTGGGGATCTTCGGGAGCGGGTACGAGGGAATGCCGAGGCGGAGGCAAAGGTTCAGGAGGTCCTCTCATGGCTCAGCAGCCTCCTCGCTTCCGAGGGGATGAGTGATCCCTCTCCGGAGGAGATGGAACAGGTTGCGCGGCAGATGCATGAACGGATCAGTGGAGTCATGGCGATGGTCGGCCCGATGATGGGTTCTCAATACGTAGGTACTGGATTCGGTCCTGGGATGCCACCCGGTGGGCCAGGAGAACAGGGCTTTGGTCCTCAAGGTGGTTTTGGTCCTCAAGGTGGCTTTGGTCCTCCGCCGGAAATGCTCGGCATGATCAGAGACAAGATGAAGGAGATGTTCGGTGATCGCATCCCGCAGTTCTTTGCATTCTTGAAGGAGAACGGCGTTCTCACGGCTGAAGAATCTGTGCGTGCGGATGCCGCACTCGCTGAAGTCCAGGCAGCTTTCGATGGTGCCTATGGTGCGTGTGAGGAGAACCTTCAAATATGTCCGCAGGAGCTCGGTCGCGTCTTCCCGCTCATCGATGAGAAGATGCGTGGCTGGATGGAGCCACTCCTCATGCCACGGATGATGCAGAGGCCAGACCTTCTGAGGGGAATGATGGAGATCATGGGACCTGAGATGGGACCGCCGCCCAACATGGGTGAGGGGAAGTTTGGTCCAGGACATTTCGGCCCTCCCGGCGGATTTGGCCCTCCCGGCGGATTTGGACCTCCGGGTGGTCCCGGTGGATTCGGCCCGCCCTTCGACGGAGCTCAGGGCAGGCCGGGCGGTTTTGGTCCTGGGGGTTTCGATCCGAGCCGCATGCCGCGTCCTCCCGATGGATTCGACTTTCGCAACATGCCGATGCCACCCGAAGGATTCGACTTCGAGAAGATGCCGTACCCTCCCTTCGACGGTGGGTTCCCGCAATAACTGCTAGACTCGCGGCGTGCTTCTTAGGCGCGCCGTTCAGCATGCGGTTGTTGTTTCATACCTTGTCGTAACAGCCGCAGCGTTCGTCTACACGATGACGCGGGTGAGGCCAGTGCCGTACCCGCTGTGGCCGCTCGTGCAGATGAGCTATGGGATGATGGCGCCGTACCAGGGTGACACCGAGATCAATGAGGATCTCATCGCGGAAGGGAAGCGCCCCGATGGGAAGTGGGAGCGCATTCACCTCGATCCCTACTTCCCCGTGGGATTTGGGGAGAAGAATGTTCGGAAGTTCCTTCGGAGCTTCAAGGCGCAGGGAACAGAAGTGCACCGGCGCAAGTACACAGAGTTTGCGTGGAAGCTCCTGGAGCGTGAGCGCAGGCGCGGCCGACCATGCGAAGCGGTCCGTCTTCTCTGGCAGGAGTGGGAACGCTCACCGGCTGGATTTCACTTCCTCCAACACGAGCCGTTCGTCTCAACACAGTTCATCACACAGGTGCAGTGAAGATCCCGGCGCTCAAGCAGTGGGAACAGTGGTGGACGCGCGAAGCTCCACCGCATATCCTTGCGCTTTTTCGGATCGTCTTCGGGTCCTTCCTTCTTCTCTACTGGGGTCTCAAGTTGCCGCACGTGACCATGCTCTTTTCAGAGGAGGGGATCGTGTTGCCACTCTTCGATGCGGGTTTCCTGGGGCTCTTCTTCGCTCCACCAAACAGCGAGGTTGCCTGGGTTCTCTATAGCGTGCACATGGGTGCGCTTCTTCTCCTCACGGTTGGACTGCTCTCGAGGGTCGGTGCGGCGATTGCCTTCATCCTCTCCGCGTACTACTGGTTCCTCTCACTGCACCTGTTTGGAACGTCATTCGATCGGTTGTTCTTGTTCACGCTCCTCGTACTCGCATGCAGCGGGTCGGACCGCACTTTCTCGGTGTCCATGTGGTGGAAGCACGGCTCGTTCTTCGCGTGGGAGGCCGCGAGCATTCTCCCGCAGCGACTGCTGGCTGCCCAGATCACGGCGACGTACCTCGGCGTGGGCTGGCAGAAGCTCTGGCTCCCCGATTGGCAGAGCGGGGAGGTGCTCGCGTACGGGTTCATCGGGAGGTGGGCCACCCCCCCCGCCTATGCACTCGCA
>Ga0213870_1000567_pt1 | contig 17224 bp, 16 predicted proteins | sample WICALVC2017_Meta_FD_160119 | JGI IMG/M metagenome (GOLD analysis project Ga0213870, IMG submission 160119) | Freshwater microbial communities from subterranean cave lake in Wind Cave National Park, South Dakota, United States - WICALVC2017 | ecosystem: Environmental > Aquatic > Deep subsurface >... | reverse complement strand
AACTCCTTGCCCGTCTCAGTCAAGGAATATTCCACGCGTGGCGGGATCTCGTTAAACTTCTTTCTAGTGATTAATCCTGCATCTTCAAACTCATCAAGCCTCATCGACAACGTGTTATGATTAACACCCTCTAACTTCTTGGCGATATCGTTATACCTCAACCTGCCATACTTTGCGAGAAGCCATATTATTAGCAGAGACCACTTTCTGGTCAGAACATCCATTGCTACGTTATTTCTGCAGTTGCAGATCTCCTTATCGTCACCGGATACACAGCACTCGCCCTTATGGATTGGAAGACGCATATACTCACCTTAATTATAGTAATGATTCTATGGCACTATGAACTTCATACCTTAAATACTTTGTTTCTTATACTATTAGGTGGTGATAAAATGGCAAAGAAATTAGAAGTTGTAAAGACAGATTGCTGCGCCGAGTGTGCTCCTTCTGTACCAAAGAAAGCAACCACTGAAGAGAAGTAAGGTGCTGTAGATGCAGAGAGAATACGAAGAGATAGTGAAGATTACTGATGCGGCTGCTGCAATGCTAAGAGATTACATCAAAGAGGAGAAGAGCAAAGATGCAGGTGTGAGGATAATTATGGAAAGAGATTCTCGCAACTGTCTTATATACGGTCTTGAAACTGTTCAAAGGAAACCCGATGGTCATATCTCCATGCACCAGAAGGGTGTAAGGGTCTATTTTGATGCAAAGAATAAAGATGATTTGAAGGGAACTGAGATCCAGTATCTGAAAAGCGCAAAGGCATTCAAAGTTATTAACAATCTTAATGAGTGTGGTCCCTCATGTGACACCTCGTGTGGACCTGTGTGTAAGTAGAGGGAATTTTTTGGAAGAACAAGTCTCAAAGATTGAAGAGAAATCAAGACCCTTGGCCGATGATGACCCAAGGGAGCGTCTTAACGGAATACTAGCGTTAACCGACATGGCTTTAGAGCTGCCACTGAAGGAGAGAGAAGAGATGGTGGAACATATTTCAAAGCTTGCTGACGACAAAGAATCCTTTGTACGATGGAACGTTGCATTTGCACTGGCAAAGATAGGCCACCCAAGGGCGATAAAGATCATTGAGGAGAAGCTAGCTTCGGATGAGCACATGGTTGTTCGGTATAAAACAGCACTCGCATTAGGCATGATAGGAGATGATGCGGCAATTCCAATCCTTGAAAAGATGACGTCCGATACCTACAAGATAGGTGAGCATGCGGTCACGAGGGCGTTTGCTTCTATGTCGTTAGGAGGATTCAGAAATGAAGCAGCGGTCAAAGCGCTTGCCAAGCTAGTTGGCGATGAGGATCCCGTTGTAAGATGGCATGTTGCCACAGCATTGGGAGAGATAGGTCTTGAAAGCGGTATTCAATATTTAGATAAACTGATAGATGATCCGATGCCATTCGTTAGGGCTCATGCGGCAATATCGTTAGCCCAGATAGGCCACCAAAGTGGAATACCCATCCTTGAGCGTTCATTAAAGGATGATGTTGAGCGAATAGAGCAGATAAAAAGAAGCGCTTTAGTCACGCTAAAATCGATTGTTAGACTATGAAATAAAAATTTCAATGGTACCTTGAATTAGATGAATTTTGTAAAGAACTTGGCATAAAATAAAATGATAGGTGCTTATTTATGAAATGTTTACAGATATTATGCTACCAGTTTAATTTTTCTTTTACTTTTATTGCTCTACTAGCTACACCCACAAGTTCAGCTTTTACTTCCTTATTCAATCGAATTACTGTTGGTTTTCCATTTGGATACATGATTACTTGAGCTGCATTAAGTAGAAACTTCTCTAGCAATTTTCCCGCTTTTGTACGTCTTTCGATTTCTGGGTTAACCCACAATTCCATTATGTGATTGAAAAGATTAGTGCTTCCTTCTTGATCTAATACCATGAAGCATTTCCTGTTAAATTAATTAAAGATCTTTCGTCAATAATATGTTTACAAATAGTCACTTAGTTGCTGATCGATGGATCTATAAACCTGCGTTCAGTTCCAAAAACCTGATCTTTATTGAAATTGAAATTCGATTAATTTGATTCAACTTTATTTTTTTCTTAATATTCCATAATGTTTGCCTTGATATTCCAATTTTCTTTGTAACTTTTGGCTGAAGTGTTAAGATCCATTCTACAATCTTTTTGAACTTTGAATCAACATTTTCCAAATCCTCATAGATTTCATAACTTCCAGACTCAACACCTAAAAATTCAGCCTCATCCAAATTGTTACTTTCCTTTCCAATGTGTACAACTCTGCTTGCAACAATGTGTTTTCTTTTCAAAACTCCAATATCTCCATCAAACTTTGATTCTGGATGATTCAGATATTCCCTAAAAGTATCCCAAAATGATTTCCAGTATTCTTTTCCTTTTAGTTTCTTTGCAGTTTTGTCATTGTAATCCACAAAATAATCATGAACTGCACACTTTGCAGGTTTTCTAAAAGGAGCAAGTGGTTTTATTAGTTCATCTGTATTTTCATTTAAGGCATTAGAAAAACCCAGTATAGAGAAATTGTACGGCTTTATCTGTCTTTGATAGTCTTTCTTTTTGTTAAATTCCTTTAATCTAGCGAGTATTCGTGGACTGGTTATAGTCAGTCTTGAAAGCGCATATTTGTTCTCATATTTTTGCATCAACTGTTCCATTGTCACATATCCATAGTGCAAGTCAAGATTGTCTTTCCAGATCTCCTTGTGGCATTATCCAGATTCCTATCTATACTTGAAAAATTCTCAGGTTCTTTTTCTGTGACTTCTTTTGAATATGATATGACCAATTTGTTTGAAGTTATCGTGATAGAACCAAGTTTTGTGTTTTCTAGTTGCTCAAGAACATATGAATTAAGTCTGATGTAACAGTATTGTTTTGGCTTGATGGGAAATCTCAATATTCCATTCTCAATTTTATAGATTTGATTATCTAAACACAACATATTTTTCCAGACATATGGTAGTCTTGCATCTGGATTCTTTCTTTTTGCCTTTTTGTACTGTTTTAACTTTGCAGCTGCACATTCCAGTGCGCCATAAACAAATTTTGCAACAAAATCAGAACGTAGCTTGTAGTAGAGTTCTTCATGTAAAGAAAATTTTGAGGTGATTTTCTTTTGACTACCAATTCTGATTGCCTCGTTTGTACAATACCTGAAATAATCAAATACTGGATGCAGTTCTGTGTTCTTGTCATGGAACTGCCATACACATTTTGTGACCTTCAAATACGTTCATCTGTAACTTGTAATATAAAAAAAGTTAGTTTGTGTTGAGCTTAAACCTGTAGTTGATGAAGATTTGATGTTGCATTTATTTCCTGCAAGTTGTAAATTCCTTATTTATCAGCCGAATTTTATTTCAAATCTGAACATCCAGATCTCAGATTCTTTTAAGGTAAATTTTTGTTATGATAAGTGAAAAAAAGAGTCTGTAGAATCAACGATTCACCAAGGTTTAATGTAGTCTGCCTGTTTGCAGACATTTCAAATGTTGATGTGATGGAACAGTATTCCATTGGTCAGGCCAAGGTGTTTGTTACAAAAGACGGCAGATACTTGATAGTGGAGCCCAAGATAACTGCACAAGGTCATGAGATCTACGAACACATGATGGAGCAGCTCTTTTTATCACTTGAGCCGTTGGAAAATGCTCGCGATCCGGTATCATACATTGAGACTCACATCTGGAAGGAAGCCGAACAGCAAGCAATACTGGAGCAGGTCAAGTCAAATTTTACAGAGCTCAAGTACTATCTAATCCGAGATATCATAGGTTATGGAATACTGGATGTTATGATGAATGATGATAACATCGAAGAAATTACTGCAGAAAGGTTTGACAGAACCGTTGGTGTGATTCACAGAAAATTTACAGAATTTAACATCCTTGACTCGAATGTCTTGTTTGGCTCAGAAGATGTGATGAACTCGTATATCCAGAGACTTGTTCAAAGAACTGGTCATAGTGTTACTGCAGCTGCTCCTGTAGTGAATGCAATGACTCCAACAGGTGACAGAATTACAGTCACCTACGAAAGGGAGGTCTCACTGCCTGGACCCACTATTGATATCCGCAAGTTTACAAGACAGCCGTACACCATCACACATCTTCTTGAGCTTGGTGCAATGAGCAGGCTTATGGCAGCATATCTTTGGATTTTGTTTGATGCAAAGGCGTTTGGTCTGATAATTGGAGAGACTGGCTCTGGAAAAACAACTACAATCAATTCTCTGATGTGTCTTACAAACCCTAGATGGAAGATTGTTAGCATTGAAGAAACGCCTGAGCTAAAGATTCCCCACTACAGGTGGGAGAGGCTCTTTACAAGGACAAGCTCAATGATTTCTGATTCTGCTAACAACTATGATATTACAATCATGGATCTGATAAAGGCGTCATTGAGGATGAGGCCTGACTTTGAGATTGTAGGTGAGGTGAGAGGAGAAGAGGCCTTTGCATTGTTTCAGAGTGCAGCCACTGGACATGGAGGATTATGTTTACCTGAAAATGAACCACTTCTAGCCAAAATAGATGATGAAGTTAGATATCTTACTATAAAGAATCTTGTAAATTTGATTCAAAATAGAAAAAGAAAACAAAAAGTCTCAGTAATTTCATTTGATAGTAAAAATAACACAATTAATTTTTCTCCAGTTACGGGGACACCACAAAACCCGTTCTGTCTAAAATTGAACCTCACCTTCGGTTTTCAATCAAATAAAATGATTCAGTTCAAAGTCTTTTCAAATACCTTTAGGTCAGTAAACTAATGGTGCAAAATTTTGTGGATTTTTTATTCGTTGTAAGCTATCAATCATAATCAGATAAAGGATTTTAACCAGTATTTAGAAACATTACATGAAAATCTCTTGAAAAAACAAAGATTCAGGAGGTATTCATTACTTGTGAATAACGGAAACCATTCTGTTCATTATCTATGCATCAATCTTTTGTAATCAAAAAACACTTAAGCAATGTATTGTACACCAAAACAGTAAAGGAACCCACAATGAAAAAGCAAAAAAACTCTGGGTTCCGCAAGCTGGAGCACACGGACTCCTTCGGGCCCGCTTTAATGATTTTTGATTTATCGTTTGTAGCGAGGTATCGATTGTCTATTACTAATGATGCTCTTTTTTGCTGAATATTTTGTAACATATTCTAGCATTGCATCTTCAAGGAATTTCTTAAAATCTCCCTTTTTTAGTCCAGACTTTTCATAAATGATTGCTCGAAACTCTTCAAGAACCTTATCATTGATGTTGGCACAAATTTGTGTCATTTTCTAGACAACGCATATTTGATAGTTAGCTCGATGTCACTTGCGATCTTGTTTATCTGCCTCTGGTCAATCATTGGTTCACATGTGACATAAATTATCAAATTATCAAGAAAATAAATGAATTGGTGAATCCTTTTTCTTATAACATGCAAGAAAACCGTTTCGCCAAGTTGGTGATTGAATCTGTCTTGAATTTTTTTTATGTTTTTTAAATCGAGGGCAAACTCTTCCTCTTCTTTTTCAGTAACGTGACTTTGTTTGTTTCTTTGCAATCTGCTAATTAGCGTATTTTCATTAGTGTCTACGATGCCTGCAAAGCGAATTATCTCGTCATCAACGCTCAATATTTCATCAAGTACATTTTTTTGCGCCAGCTCTGCCATTTGCATATATTAATTATCTAGTTATAAAGTTATAAAGGTTACTGCCTGTCTTGTTTTTTGCCAAAAAAATTAAACAACATGCAAATTGCAAATATAGAAAAATCAGTAAAAAGTAATCCAAACAAAAGGATAGGAGATGGTAGAAAGCAATTACGACATATTGGGAGTTCCTGAAGGCGCATCAAAAAAAGAGATCCAAGATGCATTCAGAAAACTTGCCCTCGAACATCATTCAGATCGTGGTGGCGATGATGAAAAATTCAAGAGGATAAAGCTAGCCTTTGATGACCTCAAGCGAGGCAAAAAATATCCTGACTCGCTTGAAGAAATACACAAAAAATCTAGATTCTATTCAGGGGATTCTGAAGAAGAAAAAAGGAAAAAAAACCTTTTACTGTCAAAAGATGTGGCAAGAGAAATGAAGGTTGCCGAAGAGTGGGCAGCTGCATTAAACAGGGTAGATGCCACGGGAGTCAGGTTATTTGGCTCAAAAGAACTAGGAGAGCTAGAGTTTGAAAGAAAGGCAAACAAGGCGCTTTCAATTAAAGGCAAGTACTGGGCAGGTCATCTAACATATGATGGTCCAATCATAATGTGGGGAAGTATAACAAATCCCTATTTTAGTGAGAGTGAAAAATACAAGACACATATCAGAGTTACAAATGGAAATTTCAAACTAATAGACCCAATTGAAAACAAGTATGACATTACAAATGGTGCAAAAATTACAGCTGATAATGGCGATATCATAGTAGGCAGTGTTTCTGGAATAAAGGATCTTTTGCCAGATCCACAGGGAAGGGTAGGAATGCATATTCTAAAAGAACACTTTACAGAGCTGAGAGCACCAAAAGGCAAAATAATTGCAGGAAATATTCACGAAACCGTAAAGCTTGAAGCAGAAACCGTTATTGTGATAAATCTTGTAGATAATGTCAAAATAAAAGGAAAAAACATTTTGGTTTATGGAAGTAAGATAAACTATAACGTCGAATTTGAGCTAAAGATAGAGGGAAAGATTAGGTTTTATGATCAAGGATCGGGTTATGATATTAGTGACGATGCGGTTCTAAAGCTAGAAAACGGAAAACAGTTCAGATTGCGTGATCTTAAAGGTGCACAGATGATAGGATATGGAGGCGAAGATATTACCTATGACTATCTTGATGGAAAGGAAAAGAAAAACCAAACAAAAAGTACTGGCCTAAAACTAGGAGATTTCTTTAAATGACAATTATTTCAAAAAAATTAGCTGTTATTCCAAATGGTAGCAAGTTTTTTAATTTTTAGAATTATTTATTATGCTAAGCACTTTTTCAGGAAGCGCTTTATAGTCTGCATTTGACTCTGCAACAACATAAAGCACATCCTCTCCAATAGGTACACTTATTGCAAGCACCTTTTCTCGCGATGACATTGCAAACCTGACCTTGCCAAGCTGTTTGTCAAATTCTTGTCTCATCCTAACCCTTAGTGCAAGCTCCATAAACAGCATTTCATCATCTTTTTGATTTTCTAACGGCTCTATTCCTTCTTTCATGCCTCCTGCAACTAACCTGCCTCGAGGATTTATCACTCCTGCAAATCTGATAAGAGGATCAAGATTTTTTATGCTATCACAAATCTTGTTATAATCAAAGATGTGGCTCAAGCTGTACTATATTTGGCTGGCCCCTATTTGGACTCATCGATAGTTACACGATTAAATCAAACCAATTTTCAGAAATATCACTAGACTAAAAAAACGACAAATTATACGATAAAGTTATGTTGTAAAATGACCTTCTTATCACTAGGACCTTGCTTAGGATTATAGGAATTTCCGCATTTTTGGTTTTAATGATGATTTTACCAAGCACTGCTGAAGCCTCTCATAACCCATACCTATATGTCTCTGCAGAAAATCCACGCTTTAACAATCACTTTGCAGGTTCAATGGTAATTGAGGTTGTGGTGACAGATCCAAACCTGAGGTTACTTGATCAAGGAATAGGAGAACCCGAAGTTACAGTTAATGGCAAAAAACTTCGTATGGTACAGGCTAGCAATGGAAACTGGTATGCATACTTTGCAAACAAAGCAAAGGCACAGGAAGCAGATGCCACTGTACCTGCCGGAAGCGGACAAGGCTTAGACTTTGGCGTCTTTTGTGGCTCCAACACGGCAGCTTCTGTATTAGGTGTTAGTTTTTCAAACACTGAAGGAGTTGCCATTCCATCTTCTACCGGTTTAGATGGCACTTCAAATGGCAAATCATCATTTAGTGCATGCACAGGAACTCCAGCTACTCCAACACTAAACAACGTTGTTAGAAATCATCCAAGTTTAAATCAAAATCCTAACGTTGCGGTTGGACAAATTGGAATAAATGCAGCAATTTGGCCTGTAGTGCAACTATTTTCCTTTAGCAATGATGTAACAATAACGTATCATCGAGGAGGAGGCATACAGCAAGTTAAGCTTCATTATAATGATATTGAAAACATTTCCTTAATTCTTGACAGAAATGCATATCCACAAAACGCTAATGTTATTGCAACAATCTATGATATGCAACTAAATCAGGATCCTACATCTGTAGATACTTGGACATTTACAGCGGGTTCGCCGCAAAAAACATTCTATTATGCATTTACTGAAACTGGTTCCAATGCTGCAAATGGTGTACCAGGCCTTGTTAATATCGCATCAAAACTATCAAGTCTTGGATTTGATAAAAATGGAAAATTATCCTTAAACCTAGGCCCTATAGCTGAGCTAATAACAAACCAGTTCCAACCATCAAATTCACTTTTAGATGGTACTACAAATATTGTAACATTCGTTGAAACAGAACCAAATTCTGGAATTTTTACAAATTCTGATTTTCAAAGCAAATCTAACATCAAAGTATCAAATTCTGCTCCACGTGGGCAAAGCGCTGTAATAGAATATAACGAACATTCACAATCGATTGTATCTGGTACATTTACAGGTTCAATAGAAATAGGAGAAAAGAAAGCACCATCGCTACAGATCACAACCCTTATTCCAGGAACAAAGTTTGCAGTTACCTTAGTAGATTCTGATCAAAACCTCAACTCTGTGCTAAGAGATGATCTGCGCATCTTTAACAGTAAGGCTACAGTTCCTGCCATTAAATTAGGAAACCCCATTACTTTAGAAAAAGCATCTGATGTACAGTTTTTTACAGATTCATCTCTTACTACTAGTATTCCTTCTATTACGTCTACAGTAGATGATACAAATTCCGATATATTGATAATTGATACAAGAAGTGTATCAGGCACTCCAAACTTTGAAAGCGTTTCTATAAACCTTGGAATAACGGCACAAACGCTTCAGGATCTGTTAATTGATGTAAATAAGCCTGATACAGATGGCACAAACTGGATCAACTATGATCTGAGGTCTTTTCAACAACAACTAGACGTTAGTAATTTTTCATACATGAGTATGAAATTGCACTTTGGAAGCTTAGATGATGCCATGCCAGTTACAATACTTGACAAAGGAGATGTTTCAAGCGCTCAAGGACTTGTACAGATTGACAACGGCGCTGTTAATTCCATAAAGGCAAAGTCTGGAACAGTATTTTTGGTCATAAACACTGCTGGGCAAATATCGTCTGAAACAGACAGACAACCAATAGTATTTGACATATTTTCATTTGGACAACGTAACTCTGATTCTATCAATAATGCAATATACAGACTAGAACTCAGAGAAACAGACGTCAACTCTGGAGTGTTTGCAGGAACAATGGAGTTTGCACAATCAAACAGATTTGATCCATCTTTTATACAGTCGCGTGTAACAATTGGTTCTGATATAAAATTCCTAGTCAACGAAAGATTGCTTGGTGAAAAAGGCATAATCTTGGGATATTCTGATATTACAAGCGTTGGCGTGGCAGTTGATGTATCTGCACAAGCTGACATTAGAACATACTCTGGAAAGGTCACGTTAAACTCACAAACATTTCGCTTCGGTCATCCAGTTAAAATAATTTTGACAGATCCTGATCTGAATAAGAAACACGATACCATAGATGTATACCTGACGTCAAATGATCCAAATTCAGATAACGTTGACACGGTTGTTGATCAAAATGGCAACCTGCTGCTTGAAGTACTCATAAAGGATGTAAGATACAAGCGTTGCACCATAAATGGCGTAGAGACTGGAGGTCTTGCCTCTACTGGCTTTACACTCATTGAGACAGGGTCTGCTACGGGAATTTTTGAGGGGACTTTTAAAATGCCAACACGAATTTGCAACAAAGATGGAACACAATTAATCACACCTGCTGGCGGAAGTATTGATGTTAGATATCATGATGCAAGAGATTCGTCAGGAAACCCGAACATATTTGGACTGACGTTTGCAAAAAGCGTAAGCACATCACCTGTAGTAGAAAAAATTCCTGACTGGATTATAATTAGCACAAGATCATGGGGTGATAAAAAAGTAGATGACAACACATTTGCTATTGGAGTAAAATATCTGATTAACGAAAATCTTATTTCGCCACAAACAATCGACAAGTCAAAATTGTTGATTCCTTCCTGGGTTAGAAATAATGCAGGCTGGTGGACAAATGGTCTTATCACAGATAATGATTATTTTAGAAGCATAGAATACCTAATAGAAAAAGGAATAATCAAACTACCATGAATCTTAATTGATTAATTTATTTTTGGAACAAACCACACTTGCATCCTTTCACTAAACATCTTCCTTTACCGTCTTCATGTACTGCTTTGTCATGAAAGCAACCTGACTCTACATTATGGCATTGCATGTTTAGAAAATTTACAATGTTTCAACCATATATGATACAATACTCACATTCGCAATTTGGTATTTGTTTGCTTTTGGCAAGACATTTTTTATGTTGTCCTGCCTGACATTGAACACAAATCTGGTCTAAATTATCTACAGTTGAATACTTTTTTGATTGATCAAATCCAAAACCGCCATCTTGTGGCCCAACCATAATAAAATAAAGAAAATCTAGTATTTTAGCTCATTGAGAAGGATTTGATCATTTACTCTGGTAGATTTCAATTATTATTTCCTATCTTAAACGTGTCATTATGACTCTTTATCGTCTTCACTAGTCTGATTATCTTTGTTTCGACGTTCCCACAGATTCATCGTTCCTCTTAACATAAAACATCCGACAATTATTGCTACTAGCCCACCTATTGCAAAACTAAATGCGCTTCTTATCTTTTTTAATTTAGCCACGAAAAATTTTGAATCAAACTTGAAATTAAGCTCTTCTTAGCTGGAGAATTTATAGTAAATACGTTCATTTAATGTGTTTTAGGAAAATAAAACATTGGTAAACAAAAAAAATATTGCAATTTGGATTGGAATCATAGGGGGAGGAATAGCTTTTTATCTTCTATATGGAATTGCAGCAGAACTAATGCGGTAATTTGAACTACCACTCTTAGTTATTTTGTTTTTTTATGTTCCTCTAATTGTTTTTTTGTTTTTATATGCTCACTACGTTCACGTTCTATAGCTTGTTTTAAAACTTCGATTTCTTTTTGTGCCTTTTGTAATTTCGCGTTAGTTGCTGCTACAACTGCACTTGCTGCCTCTACCACATTTCGTGGAGCACCACCCCTTCCTGTACTGGTAAGTTCATTTTCTAAAAATTTAAGCTCCTTTTTTGACATTTCAATTTCCTGTTTTTTGTTGTCACTTTCGTCTTTCAAATACTGGAGTTGTTGTCCTGCCAAATCCAACTCTGATTTGACTCTTGCAAGTTCTGTTTTTGCTTGTTCGAGTTTTTTTGTCGTCTCTTCTGATTTCACATGATCCTCAGGAGGTTGTGACTTGAGCCTTTCAAGTTCTTCTTTGTGTTTTGTAATTTGCGACTTTATAGAAGCAAGCTCCAAATTTGCCTCATTAAGTTCATCTAAGGTTGATTTTGCTATATCATGTTCTGATTTAGCAGATTTCAGCTTAGTTTGTAATTCATTATATTCTTTTTTTAATACATCCATCTCAGTCCTTTTTTGATTCATTTCCTTTTTTGAAGACATTAAATTTCCAACAACCTGATCGTACTCTTCTTTTACACTTGCAAGCTTTTGGGAGATTGAATTAAGATGTTCAGTTTTTGTTTGGATTTCTTTTCTAAGATATTCTAATTCAGTTTGGGAGTGTTCTTTTTGAATTTCTTGCTGGTCTTTTATGGTTGTGTCAACTTGACTATCAGATTCTTTTTTAATTAATACATCCTCTGGCTCTTCTTGTTTTTTTAAGCGCTTGAACAACCCCATTTCTCAAATTTCCCTCTCATTTCCATTCATGTTCTTTTTTTTATAAAATTAAGGTAAAAACCAATTCCCCCTATGATAAACCCAAGTATTATGAAACCTATTCCCATCTGTGGCGATTCATTAAAGGTTATTGGAGCTAGTATGAATATGAGTGCGCCTAAAATTATAAGAAAAAACCCGCCGCTTTTTCTTGGTCTATTATGTTCATTATGTGCCAAAACAGTTCCTTTATTGCGCATAACTGTATAGAGTTTGTGCAATCTTTTTCCTTCCAATATCGTTTATGAACGGTCCAATACGCGGACCTCGATCCGTTGAAAGAATAATTTGATAAAGTGTTTTGAACAAATCTTTTGGCTCAATGTTGTTGTTTTTAGAAATTCGGTATATTGAATTTTGAGTGTCTTGTGGTTCATTTTCAGCTGAAAGAAGATCAGCTATCTCCTTTAGCGCCTTTTTAGTAGGCTCATCTAATTTAACCTCAATTTTTTGCTGTGTATCAAAGTCATCTGCAAAATTGCCAGCCAAAGTAATTAATTCCTCAATGTAGGGATCAACATTTTTGATTGTTCCATAATCAAGTAGTTTTTTTGACACTCGTTGTATTCTGTCTTCTTTGAAAATTTTACAGAGCTCAATCAAAAGTCGGTAACTTACATGTTGAGAGGGATTTTGTGGCGGCTTTAATAGATTGACATATTGATAGAGTCCCTTTGATTTCATAAGCTTTGCTTCATTATCAAGCTTGATTTTGCCAAAAAAAATGTCCTCTAATTCATTATATTCATCCATAAGTGATGGAATGTCTTCAAATCCTAGCTCCCGTGCTCCGGTAATTCTTTTGTAAAGTAGTAATAGAATCGATTTTGCTGTTCCATATTTTAGCCAATTTTGTGCAGTAACAACATTTCCAAGTGATTTTGAAATCTTTTTGCCGCCTTTGTCTAAGAACATTTCATACTTTACATGATGGGGGTGAGGAAATTTTAAAACCTCGTCTGATACCCAGTCATTTACCTTTACAGAATCCATTATGTCCTTTCCATAGGCTTCAAATCGTATATCAAACGCCTGCCATCTAGCAGCAAATTCTACCTTCCATGCAAGTTTTCCAAGATCTTTTGTAATGTCTGCTATGCCGTCGTTGCCGCATCCTTTTAGATTTTTTGAACCTATCACGGCATCCTGACATTTGTATCTGATCTTTTTTTCGTCTTCAAGATATTCGTAGGCCTCTGCAGTGTACAGTCTATTACAATTTGAGCACACAGGAAAGTAAGGCAAAAATTTTTGAAATTTTTCCTGACCTACTAGTTCTGCAATTTTATCTCCTATCTTTTCGCTGTTGATCAGTATGGTGTGAATCTGTTCTTTTAGCAGTCCTTTACGGTATGTATCATACGCACGTTTGAACTCATAATTTATGCCAAGCCTGTCAAGGCCTTCAAGCAAAAGACTACTCATATGCATTCCGTATGATTCATGACAATCAAAGGGGTCTGGAATCAGCGATACTGGTTTTGCAAGATGCTCATTAAGCAAAGAAGGAAATCCCCCTGGAATCTTTCTTAGCCCATCTAAATCATCAGAATATGCTACAAGCTCAGATTTATAGCCGAAATTTTCAAGTGCAAGTTTTACCCCATAGGCACGTACTGCATCACCTAAACTTCCAATGTGTGGTACGCCTGATGCGCCAAGCCCGCTTTCAACTTTTAGCAGCTTTGTGCTTCTTCCAAGCGATTTTTCTCTTTCAACTAGTTCCCAGGCAAGCTTGTCTATCCAAGTGCCTTTTCCGATAATCTCTTGTTTTGACATTTACTTTCCTCATAATTCCTTTGCCATGTAGGGATCAAAAAGAGAGTAACCTAACTTATGATAATATGGTCGTGTGCCAACTGCGCTTATGACTAGGATCTTTTTTGCATCAAACTCTTCTTTTGATATTTTTTCTGCTTCGCTCATCAATTTTTTCCCCAAACCAGAGTGCTGGATGCTGTCTTTTTCATGGTTTCCTATTTTTAGTGATTTTCCATACACATGAAGCTCACGTACTATGCATGTCTTATCTGTGATCTCTTTTCTGTGGGCCTTATCACTTGAATTACGTAATCGTAAAAAACCATAAATCCTATCATCTGAATCATCAAAGGAAAGAAAGACTTCGCTTCCTCCTGAGGAAACATAGTTTTCGCGATTTAGTCGTAGATCATCAAGCGTAGCATCGCTTTTTGATAATCCGGCCTCCCTACATCTAATACATTTGCAAGCTAGGTTTTGTCTTTGCAAGTTTTTATGAATTATTTGACGCAAGTTGCCAAGTTTTGGACCTGCAATAATTTCTTCTGGCGTAATTTCGCGTTGAACGCGCATTATTCTTACCCAACGTGGAACATTCTTTTTGATTTCAGTTAATACTGTGATCAGTTCCTGATCAGAATATGGCTTGTATTTTCCTTCAAGATAGTCTCTGTAAAGTGGAGTATTTTGCAATACTAGAGATGGATATATCTTTAACATATCTGGTTTGAAACGTGAATCAGAAAAAAGCATCATAAAGTCGTCAATGTCATCTTGAGGGGTCATGGTTGGCAGACCAGGCATCATATGGGCAACTATTTTGTAGCCTGCGTCCTTAGCAACCTGAAATGATTCTACCACATCGTTTAAGTCATGTCCGCGGTTTACAATTTTGTAAACATTTTCATGCAAGCTTTGCACACCTATCTCAACTCTTGTAATTCCAAATTCTAACATTGCATCTACGTGCTCTTTTTTACAATAGTCAGGCTTTGTCTCAACTGTAAATCCTACATTTCGAATAACTGCATGTTCGTTGTTTTTCTTTGATGCCTCAAGTGTTGGAGAATCAAAACCGTTTAATGCATCATAGCAAGATTTTATGAAATTTTCTTGATATTGTTTTGGCATAAAAAGAAATGTTCCGCCAACAATTACAAGCTCCAGCTTTGTTGCATCATGACCATAAGCCAGTAATTTCTCAAGTTTTGTCAATATCTGCTTTTTTGGATCGTACTGATTTTCAATGGCATTTATGGTCGAGGGCTCTTTTCCCGTATAGCTGTTTGGAGTATTGAACTCAATTCCACCTGGGCAGTATGTACATCTTCCATGTGGACACGTGTATGGTTTTGGCATTAACGCAATAACTGCAACGCCAGATGCAGTCTTTACGGGTTTTTTTAATAGAACACTTTGTAGTTTCATAAATTCTTCCCCTCTTACAGTTGAAAGTATTTCATGATTTCGAGGAATCCTTTCAAGTGAATATTTTGCACAAATCCTCTTGATTTCAGATTTTGCCTTCTTTTTTGAAGGTACTTGAATTAATAAGAGATTTTGAGAAATTTCAACGCATACTTTTGAAAATGTAGGATTTTTTTCGGCCATTTTTGTGAAGTAATTTCATATACAAATTAAATAAATTGTATTCGTTTTTTTAGTGACTAAGCTATCTTCTTTTTACTCTTTTCTTTGTGAATCTTTTTGCTTTTCGTCTTATGGCTGATCTTTTTCTAGCCTTCTTTGGTGACGTTCTTCTAAGAGATTTTCGCTTTCGTTTTTTAGCTATTTTGTGTTTCGTTTTTCGTTTTGTTGTTCTTTTTGATTTTTTCTTTTTAGGAGTAGATCTTCGTACAGTTTTCTTTGTCGTAGTTAAGCTACTAGGATTTGAGGTATTTCCAGATTGTCTGTTTTTGAGATTTTTGAGGTAAACTAATTGAATCTTGGTATCTGCGCTTTCTTGAATTAGATCAGGTATGAGAGTTTGAAAATTTGTACCTTTTTCAGTATAGCACTCGGGGTGAAATGCTCTACCCTTTTGATAAACCATATTGTCACGAGTTACTCCTTGGTTACAACCAGAACACAGATCAATGTAGTCCTTTGGTTTTTCTACCTCCCCACTCAACAAAGGCTCATATTTTTATTATAATTTAAGATTTTACTGAAAGACTGGTTACGAACATAATTTAATCATGTACTGGAATAATCGCAATTCAATTTTCAGTTTGTGGTGCTATCTTTGCCCAATTCTTTTTTATATGACATTTTTAGCCAAATGGGAGTAATTATTGTTGTAGCAGCAACCATCAAAACTATAGTTGAGTATACATTTGACATCAAAATCCCAGACGACAGGCCAACTCCTGCAACTATGAGTCCAACTTCGCCTCTTGATATCATTCCTATCCCAACCCTCATTCCCTGCGTCTTATTTTTGAGAAACATCCATGCAGGAAGACCACATCCTAACAGCTTTGTTACTATTGCAACACCAATAATTATTCCACTAAGCATGAGGATTTCTAAATCTATGCCTCTAAAGTCAACCTGTGCACCAATGATGGCAAAGAATAACGGTGCAAAGATTAGTCCAATTTTTTGTGTAAACAATTCTACCTTTTCAAATACTTTTGTAGTAGAAAGTGCCATGCCAACTGCAAAGGCACCTACTATGGGAGAAAGACCAATTGATCCTGCAAGAGCCGCAGCTCCAAAAAACGCAGCAGTAGCGATTCCTTCTACACTTCCTGTAGCTTTCCACATCCTTGCTGCTACTAGTTTTGGCATAAGTACTACAGCGCCTATTAACATAATGGCAAAGAATCCTAATACTTGAAGAATTGTAATAGTGACATCTACTACATCAATTTCCTCTACGCCTCCTGTGAATGATACAACTACAGACAAAACCGCAATAGCAAGAATATCGTCTACTACTGCAGCTCCAATTATCAATCTAGCTTCAGGTGCTTTTAATTTTCCAAACTCTGATAGTACCTGAATAGATATTGCAATGCTTGTAGCAGTCAAAGCAGTTGCTATTAGCATAGACTGTAACGCATCAAATCCAAAAAGTTGAAAGACTGCCAATCCTGCAAAGAAAGGAACGATAACTCCAGCAGTACCAACTGTAAAAGAAGCTTTTCCTCCTTTGAGAAATTCACGTGGAGTCATCTCAAGACCTGCCATAAACAAAATTACGAGTGCTCCAATTTCGCCTAGAACTTTGATCTCATCACCTATCTTTAATAACGGCTCTCCATTTAAAATAAAAAACTGGCCCAGTGCAAAGGGGCCAATAATCATTCCTGCCAGTAACTCTCCAAGAACTATTGGCAGTTTCATTCTTAGGAAAAGTTCTGATAAAAGCTTGGCTGCAAAAAGTAAAATTCCTACCCCTATGATGGTTTGAATTAATTGTGTTTCTG
>Ga0213870_1000566_pt1 | contig 17226 bp, 19 predicted proteins | sample WICALVC2017_Meta_FD_160119 | JGI IMG/M metagenome (GOLD analysis project Ga0213870, IMG submission 160119) | Freshwater microbial communities from subterranean cave lake in Wind Cave National Park, South Dakota, United States - WICALVC2017 | ecosystem: Environmental > Aquatic > Deep subsurface >... | reverse complement strand
CGTCTTCCAGCGACGCAGCTACGGGCTACGCAACGAAGAGCATCTGCGCCTCAAGGTCCTCACTTGCATGCTCGATCCGATCTGAAATCAGGTGAAAATCACCCACTCGCGGACACGAAGACCCATAATTAACAAATTCAGCCGTTCAAGGAACCCCATTTTGCAGGCCCATATCCGCAATTTTTCCATCATCGCGCACATTGACCACGGGAAGTCCACGCTCGCAGATCGGTTGCTCGAATACACCGGCGCCATCACCCCCAGAGAATCGCGCGAGCAGATCCTGGATGCGATGGATCTGGAACGTGAACGGGGGATCACCATCAAGGCCCACACGGTCACGATCCGGTACAAGGCCGACGATGGGAATGCGTATGTGCTGAACCTGATCGACACGCCCGGCCACGTGGACTTCACCTATGAGGTCTCGCGCAGCCTGGCTGCCTGCGAAGGGGCGCTGCTCCTGGTGGACGCCTCGCAGGGAGTCGAAGCGCAAACCATCGCCAACGCGCATCTGGCGGTCGAGAACAACCTCACCATCATCCCGGTCGTCAACAAGGTGGACCTGGCCAGCGCGGATGTCGAGGGGACCAAGCGGCAGATCGAGGACGTGATCGGCCTGGACGCGCAGGACGCCATTGCCACGAGCGCCAAGGCCGGCCTCGGCACGAAGGACATTCTCGACGCGATTGTCGCGCGCATTCCCCCTCCGGCGGGCGACCCACAGGCGCCGCTCAAAGCGCTGGTGTTTGATACGTGGTTCGATGCCTACCAGGGCGTGACGGTGCTGACCAGGGTCGGGGACGGCGCGATTGCCCCGGGTATGAAGGTGTGCATGATGGGCACCGCGCAAGTGTTCGAAGTCCTGGAGGTCGGGATCTTCAACCCGAAACGGACCAAGCAGGACCGGTTGGACACGGGCGAGGTCGGGTACGTCGTCGCCGGCATCAAGCGCATCGGCGACACGCGCATCGGCGACACGATCACCGACGCCGACCGGCCGACGGCGACCCCGTACCCCGGGTATAAGGAAGCCAAGCCCCTGGTCTTCTGCGGCCTGTATCCGACGGACAGCGATCTGTTCGAGGATCTGCGGGACGCGCTGGAAAAACTGCGGCTGAACGATGCCAGCTTTGTCTATGAACCAGAAACCTCGCTGGCGCTAGGCTTCGGCTTCCGCTGCGGATTTTTGGGACTGCTGCACATGGAGATCATCCAGGAGCGGCTGGAACGGGAATACGCGCTGGACCTGATCAGCACCACGCCGACCGCCGTCTACCGAGTGACCACGACCAAAGGGGAGGTGCGCTACATCGACAATCCGGCCAAGCTGCCGGAGCCTCCCCACATCGCCCTGTTCGAGGAGCCGTTCATCAAGGCCACGATCATCACGCCGGAGACCTACGTCGGCAACCTGCTGGCGCTCTGCCAGGAACGCCGGGGCACACAGAAGAGCCTAACCTATCTGACCCCCGCGCGGGTCATGCTGGTCTATGAGATGCCGCTGAACGAGATCGTGCTGGATTTTTACGACCGCCTGAAATCCAAGACGCAGGGCTATGCCTCGTTGGACTATGAGATCATCGGCTACCAGCCGTCGGCGCTGGTCAAGGTGGACCTGCTGTTGAATGGGGAGAGCGTGGACGCGCTCTCCTTCATCGTCCACCGAGACAAGGCGCTCACCCGCGGCCGGCAGGTGGCGGAGAAGATGAAGGCGTGCATTCCACGCCAAATGTTCGAGGTGGCGATCCAGGCCGCCATCGGCAGCAAGGTCATCGCCCGTGAGACCGTCGCGGCCATGAAGAAAAACGTGACCGCGAAGTGCTACGGCGGCGACATCAGCCGGAAAAGGAAACTATGGGAGAAACAGAAGGAAGGCAAGAAACGGATGAAGCAGGTCGGACGGGTGGAAGTGCCCCAGGAGGCATTCCTGGCTCTCTTAAAAGTGACGGACTAACCGTCCCTGTGAGTGAGCCGGCCCCACTGCTCATGGCGACCGCGAACGGGAAGACAGCCACGCCCGCCCGGAGCAAACCACTCTGGCGAGAGTACGGCGAGGCGATCGTCATTGCCGTCATCCTCGCCCTGTTCATCCGAACATTCGTCGTGCAGGCGTTCAAGATTCCCTCAGGCTCCATGATCCCCACGCTCGCGATCGGCGACCATATCCTGGTGACGAAATTCCTGTATAACATCAAACTCCCGTTTGGAGACACCATCGTCGTCCGGTTTGCTGAGCCGCAGCGGGGGGACATCATCGTCTTCAAATTCCCGGAGGACGAGAGCAAGGACTTCATCAAGCGCGTGGTCGGCCTGCCGGGCGACCAGGTGGAAATCCGCAACAAGCGCGTCTGGATCAACGAGGCGCTCCTGCCGGAACCCTACACGCAGCACGTGGATCCGAGCATCCTGCCGCACCGGATTCAGCCCCGCGACAATCTGAGGCCGATGACCATCCCGCCGGAGTCCTACTTCGTGATGGGGGACAACCGCGACCAAAGCTTGGACAGCCGCTTTTGGGGGTTCGTCAAACTGCCGAAGATCAAGGGCAAGGCGTTTCTCATCTACTGGTCATGGAACGGGCAGGGGCCGCTCGCCAAGTGGGTACGGTGGGAACGCATCGGAAGGGCCATCCGATGAAGGCTGCAGCCCTGCGGGCCTACGTCAAGAAATTCCGGAACGGAAAAATCCTGGTCGTGGGCGATCTCATTCTGGATCAATATATCTGGGGCCAGGTCAGCCGGATCTCTCCCGAGGCCCCTGTTCCCGTGGTGGCCGTGTCGTCGGAGACGATCCAGTTGGGCGGCGCGGCCAACGTGTCAAATAATATCCGCTCGCTCGGCGGGCGGGTGGATCTCTGCGGGGTGATCGGCGAGGACGAGGGGGGGCGGCAATTTCTGAACGCCCTGAACAGCCAGGGCATCGGGTGCGACGGCATCCTGACCGATCAGGCCCGCCCCACCACGAGGAAGGCACGGGTCGTGGCGCACAACCAGCAACTGGTCCGGTTCGACACCGAAAAGGCTGGGGCGATCAGCGGCGTCCTGGAAGCGCGGATCAGCCGCTACGTGGCGGCCTGCATCCGCTCGGCCTCGGCCCTCATCGTCTCGGACTACGCCAAGGGCGTCGTGACCCCACGGGTCATGGCCGATCTCACGGACCTGGCCCATCGCCACGGGGTCCCAGTCATCGTGGATCCCAAGGTGGCACACATCGGCCGGTACAAGGGCGTCACCGTCATCACGCCGAACCACCTCGAAGCCGTCCAGGCTGCGGGCCTGCACGGCGACGACGAGGCGACGCTCCTCGAAGCCGGGCACCACCTGCACCAGCGGCTGGGATGCCGGGCCGTCCTGATCACGCGGGGCGAGCGGGGCATGAGCCTCGTCGAAGGCGTCGGGAAGGTGGCGCATATCCCGACCGTCGCGAGACAGGTCTTCGACGTCACCGGCGCGGGGGACACCGTAGTCGCCGCGCTGGCGCTGGCCCTGTCCGTCGGCGCCTCCATGCGCCAGGCCGCGATGTTGGCCAATCACGCCGCCGGCCTCGTCGTCGGGATGGTGGGGACGGGCACGGTCACGGCCGCTCAACTCGACGAGGCGCTGAGACATGGGTGAGGCGAGGACAGCCCCCTGCACGGTGGTTGTGGTGATCCCGGCCCGCTACGCCTCCAGCCGGTTTCCCGGCAAGCCGCTGGCCCGGCTGGGCGGCCAACCCATGATCCAGCAGGTCTACGAACGAGTCCGCCAGGCGCGCGGCGTGAGCCGGATTGTCGTGGCCACGGACGACGCGCGCATACGCGAGTGCGTCACCGGATTCGGCGGCGAGGCGATGTTCACGGGGAACGACCTCCGGTCCGGCTCCGATCGTGTCGCGGCTGTCGCGCGTGCGATCCCGGCGGACGTCTACGTCAATCTTCAGGGTGATGAAATTCCGCTGGACCCGGGCTTGCTGGACGACCTGATCCTGCCGTTCGTCCAATCCGATGCCGCTGTGGGCACCCTCAAGCAGGCCATCACGGACGAGCGCGACCTCCTGGACCCGAACGTCGTCAAGGTCGTCACGGATCACAGTGGCGACGCGCTCTATTTTTCACGCAGCCCCATTCCCTATCTTCGGGACCGACGTGCCGGCGTCGGCGGCCTCGTGCCGGGCTTGCACTGGAAGCATCTCGGCATCTATAGCTACCGCGCCACGGCGCTGGCCCGCTTCGCCACGCTCCCCTCCGGGACCTTGGAGGTCACCGAGCAATTGGAACAGCTTCGGCTGCTGGAAGCCGGAGTCCGAATACGGGTCTGGGAAACCCAACACGTCTCTCTGCGGGTGGACACGCCGGCCGACCTGGAGCGGGCCGAGATGCTGATAGGGTACGGCCTGCGGCCTCCGTACGCGGCTGAGCTCAAACGGTAGGCGACTCAGGAACCGATAAGGCGATGCCAACGATACTGAGAAACGGGCCGTACAGGCTTTATTTTTACAGCAATGAGAGAGGCGAGCCGCCGCACGTCCACGTGCAGCGGGAGCGCTTCTTTGCAAAGTTTTGGTTGAATCCCGTGACGTTGGCGAGTTCCATCCGATTCGCTTCGCACGAGTTGCGGACGATCCAACGAATAGTCGAAAATCATCGGGACAAATTTCTGGAGGCTTGGAATGAGCACGCAGGCAATTGAAGTCCACCCGTTGGCGCAGCAGGTTAGTTTCACGGAGAGCGATATGGTCGTTACGCTGGTTGACGGCCGTATTGTCTCAGTGCCGCTGGTCTGGTTTCCTCGGCTGGCGGGTGCATCGAGACGGCAATTGGAGCACTACGAGATTCTGGCGGACGGTGAGGGTCTTCACTGGCCGGATATTGATGAGGACTTAAGCGTCACGGGCCTGCTCCGAGGCACACACTGATACCACCGCAGTTCGTGATACCTTTTCACCCACACGAACCTGCATTGAGAGTCTTAAAGGAGGAACGCCGACATGGCAAAATTCATCTTTGTGACCGGCGGCGTGGTGTCGTCCCTGGGCAAGGGCCTGGCCTCGGCGTCCATCGGGAATCTCCTGGAAAGCCGGGGCGCCCACCTGACCTTCCTGAAGATTGACCCCTATATTAATGTTGATCCCGGCACGATGAACCCCTACCAGCACGGGGAGGTCTACGTCACGGAAGACGGCGCGGAGACCGACTTGGACCTGGGTCATTACGAACGGTTTACGTCCGTGACCGCCGGACGGCGCAATAATTTCACGACCGGGCGTATCTACTACGACGTGATCACCAAAGAGCGGCGGGGAGATTACCTGGGGGGGACGGTCCAGGTGGTCCCGCACATCACGGATGAGATCAAGCGTTCCATTCGCGCACTGGCCGAAGGGGTGGATCTCGTGATCTGCGAGATCGGGGGCACGGTCGGCGACATTGAGAGCCTGCCGTTCCTGGAAGCCATCCGCCAACTGCCGTACGACGTGGGCCGCGACAACGTCCTGTACGTCCATGTCACGCTGGTGCCCTATCTCGGCGCCGCGGGCGAGATCAAAACCAAACCGACCCAGCACAGCGTGAACAAGCTGCGCGAGATCGGCATCCAGCCCCACATCCTGTTGTGCCGGACCGACCGCTATCTGCCCCCCGAGCTGAAAGAGAAAATCGCGCTCTTCTGTAACCTGCAAAAGGAAGAAGTGATCACGGCGAAGGATGTGGAGACGCCCTATGAACTCCCGCTGGTCTTTCACAAGGAGGGGCTGGACGATTTGATTGTGACCCACCTCCGCTTGCCCCTCAAAGAGCCCGATCTTCGCCAATGGGACAGCCTGGTCCAGCGGATCAAACGGCCCCAACATGAGGTCACGATTGCCCTGGTCGGCAAGTACATCGGCCTGAAGGAATCGTACAAGAGCCTGACGGAAGCCCTCGTGCATGGAGGCATCGAGTCCGAGACCAGACCGAACATTCAGTGGGTCGAGTCCGATGATATCGAGCGGCGCGGTCCGGAGCGTGTCCTGGCAGGCGTGGATGGCATCATCGTACCGGGCGGCTTTGGAAACCGTGGGATCGAAGGAAAAATTCAGGCCATCCGCCACGCGCGTGAGCAACAGGTGCCGTTCCTGGGCCTCTGCCTCGGGATGCAATGCGCCATCATCGAGTTCGCCCGGAACGTCGCCGGGCTGAAAGACGCCAATAGCGCTGAATTCGTTCCGGAAGGGCCGGCATCCGTGATCGATCTCATGTCCGACCAACGGACGGTGGAGGACAAGGGCGGCACCATGCGGCTGGGCGCCTATCCTTGTGTGCTGGAGAAGGGATCGCGAGCGCACGAAGCCTACGGCGCCACGGAGATTCGGGAACGCCATCGCCATCGCTACGAGTTCAACAATGTCTATCGGGACCACCTGACCAAGCATGGGCTGGCGCTCAGCGGGCTCTCGCCGGACGGCCGGCTTGTGGAGATCGTGGAGTTGCAGCACCATCCCTGGTTCCTGGCCACGCAGTTCCATCCAGAGTTCAATTCACGCCCGCGCCGACCGCATCCCCTGTTCACGGGATTTGTCCAGGCCGCGCTCCGGCACAAGGTCGGGGGGTGACACCGCCCATGCAGACGATCGAGATTGCGGGGTTCATGGTCGGGGAGGGGCAGCCCCATCTGATCATTGCGGGTCCCTGTGTAATTGAAGATGCCGGCCTAGTCATGGAAACCGCGAAAGAACTAAAGCGTATCACTGAAGAATTCAAGCTCAACTTTATCTTTAAATCCTCCTACGACAAGGCCAACCGGAGTTCCGGCCACTCGTTCCGAGGGCCTGGGATCACGGAAGGGCTGAAGATCCTGGACCGCGTACGGGAGCACGTCGGCGTCCCCATCCTGTCGGATGTCCATTCGGCCGAAGAGACGACCGAGGCGGGGAGGGTCCTGGACGTGCTTCAGATCCCGGCCTTTCTGTGCCGGCAAACCGATCTCCTCGTCGCGGCGGCGCGGACGGGCAAGGTCGTCAACGTCAAGAAGGGCCAGTTTCTGGCCCCCTGGGATATGGCCAACGTCGTCCTCAAAATTGAGGAGGCGGGCAACCGACGGATTCTGTTAACTGAACGGGGCGCCTCGTTCGGCTATAATAACCTTGTCACAGACTTTCGCGCGTTGCCGATCATGCGGCGCCTCGGCTATCCCGTGATCTTCGACGCGACTCACAGCGTCCAACTACCGGGCGGGGCGGGCGCCACCTCATCCGGGCAGCGAGAGTTCGTCGCACCGCTCGCCCGCGGCGCCGTGGCGGTCGGCTGCGAGGGGGTGTTCATGGAAGTCCATCCGAATCCCGGCAAAGCCCTGTCGGACGGACCCAATATGGTTCCGCTGGCCGAGATGCGCGGCCTGCTGGAACAGATCGTGCGCGTGGCGGCGGCGGTCGGACGCATTCCGGCATGACCACCCTGTCCACTCAACGTCACGAGCGCGCGCCCGTGCGCGAGCGGATGGGCCTGCTGGCGCATGTGCCGAATGCCATTACGGTCAGCCGAATTTTATTGATTCCCGTCTTTGTCGTGTTTTTTCTGGAGCCCACGCCTGATCGCTCGATCATGGCGGCCGCCGTTTTCGGGTTGGCGGCTCTGACCGATGCTGTGGACGGCTACGTCGCCAGACGGTGGGGACAGGTCACCAAGCTGGGCCAACTGCTCGATCCGATCGCCGACAAACTACTAGTCCTGACCGCGCTCTTTCTCCTCGTGGACTTCGGCCTGGTGGAGACATGGATCGCCATCGTGCTGGCCGGACGCGAGTTGGCTGTCACTGGCCTGAGGGCTGTCGCCGCCCGCGACAGTATTGATTTGACCCCGGAACCCACCGGCAAAGTCAAGATGGCCGCCCAGGTGGTGGCCATCCTCTTGCTGATCCTGGATGAGGCCGTGCCGGCATCGTGGCACTTTCACAATTGGGGCACCAGCATCCTGTTGGTTTCTCTGGCGCTCTCCGTGATCTCCGCCGCGCAATACGTCCGACAGTTCATCTGCCAGGTATTTCCACGAGGTGGCTCCGGCACAGGCGCTTCCTAAATGGCGATGGACCTGTCCATTTCCCTTGTTCTGGGGTATTTCCTGGGCGCCATCCCGATCGGCATCATTGCCGGTCGAGCGTTCGCCGGCATTGATCCCCGTGAGGTGGGTAGCCGGAATATTGGGTTCACCAACGTTCTCAGGGTTGCCGGAAAAACGGCTGGGATCGTCACGTTGATCGGCGATATGGGGAAAGGCGCCTTGGCGATCTTTCTGGCCCACGTGCTGATGGGACCCGCAGCCGGCGACACGATCCTGGCGGCAGGAGCCGCCGCCATCCTGGGCCATATGTTCCCGGTCTTTTTACGGTTCAAAGGCGGCAAAGGTGTCGCCACCGCGCTGGGTGTGATGCTAGCGATAGAACCGGCCATTGGCGGGTGCTTGGTGGCCGTCTGGCTGACCTCGGCGGCGATCTGGAGGATGTCGTCCGTGGCGGCCTTGATCGCGTTTGGAAGCCTGCCGCTGTGGGTCTGGATTTTTCACGCGACGACGCCTATGGCTGCATTCGCAACGGGCATCACGATGTTGATTGTGTACCGACATCGCGAGAACATCAGTCGGTTGCGAGCGGGGACCGAGTCGAAGTTCGGACAACGGACATCGACCCAAGGCATCACCACGGCACCAAGAAATATAAGTTAACATAATCTATCTTATCAGACGTTAAATCAGACTCATGCCTGCCCCCATACACCTCATCCCCACTGTGTTACACTGTCTTACGCCAACCGTTTACTTGGAGGGTTTTTATGAGCACCCTGACCATACGACTTGACGACAAGCTTGAGCGGGAACTCAACCGGCTCGCGAAAACGCTACACAAGACAAAAAGTGAAATCGCACGCGAACTGTTGCGGCGACACATACTCGTGCGCCAATTGGACGAAACCCGTAACAAGCTGCGGCCTTACGCTGAAGCAGCCGGCGCCCTGACGGATGAGGACTTCTTCCGGGACATCTCTTGAGGATATTTTTTGACACGAACGTACTGATGAGCGCGCTGATGGGGCATGGCTTGTGTTGTGATCTGTTAGACCGTGCCGTGATCGGCCATACCGTGCTGCTGGGTGCGCCAGTCCAGAAAGAGTTGCACCGAATAGTAGTCTCCAAATTCAATGTACCCAACGATCTCTGGCAAGAATTGGCAGCACGGCTGCGAGAATTCGAACACATGCCATCCGCCACCATCCCGCTCAGCGCGGCTGTTCCTGACCCTGACGATATTGCCATCCTCGCTTGTGCTGTGGCTGCACAAGCCGATGTTTTTGTGACCGGCGACCAGGCTCTGCTCAGTCTCGGCAAAATCAACGGCATGCCCATACGCTCACCACGTCAACTCTGGACTCAACTCCTCGGCCTCACACAATCGCCAATACAGAAATGATCTGAAAAAACAGACGCAAGGACCCCGCCTCCCCCGCATGCCGTTGGTCGGCCTTCAGGTCACGCAGCACGGTGTCCGGTGCGGCCTGGTGGTTGCGCCGAAGCACTGTCCGACAATTGGCAATCTTGGCCTGCACAAACCGCCTGGCCACATCCAGACACCGAGCCGGATCGCCTGCCACCGCAAATTGACGGCGACGGAGTTCGACATTTTTATGCGCCGGCCCGGACGTCAGGCCATCAGGCAGTCCCCGTCCTTTGACACACGCGCGCCCGGCTCGTTGGTGGGCGGACGGTTCAGCCACCCGACCTCATCCGGCAGACATATCCCGACCAGAGAACACCGCGGACACTTCGGGCTATCCACCAGATGTCAAAGAACTACGATGCCAATCCTGCCGTGCCACCTTTCGCCAGTCCTCAACATAGGGAGAATCTTCGTGCGCGCTCATAAAGCGACTCCATCATGGACGATTTCATGGACGAATTGATCCCCACGGCCCAGACGATCAGCCAGTTCTTCCGGAGTAAGGACCAACGGTGACAGCGGCATGCCAAGACTCAGGTCTCTGACTGTCGCCAGCACCGAAGCCATCCGTTCATAAAACCGCTCCTTCGTAACCGCGATCACCAACAGATCGATGTCGCTGTGCTCCGTCACCTCGTTCCTCGCAGCCGATCCAAAGAGAATAACCCGTTGGGCGCCATACCGATCCCGGAGACGATTTGCGATGGCCTTGAGGCGAACGCTGTCAACGACCTGCGATACATCTGCCATACTGTCTCCTCACAGTCAGCCTTCCACGCCACGCATAAACCGAATGGACCCTCAGATTCCCTCGTTGCTCACCCCTTACCGGTTTCCGGCACCGGCACGAACTTCGTTGAGTTCACATCACAGATAATCAGTATCATCTTGACAACTACATGCCATCCATTCGAGCAAGCACCCACAAACCACAGTGCCGGCCCTCAAGGATGTTCAGCGCTTCCATATCGTCGTCCTCCTCTCTGATTTGATCGCCCATCTCTGGATGGCGGCGCGTAATATGCCCCCATCGTTCTTGCGAAAGCCGAATGGGAACGGCGTTTTTTGAAGAGGTGATGATCAAGTTGAGTCCTCACCTGAACGCCACTCCTTCAACCGCACCAGGATGCTGTGGCCGCGCATGTTGCGCAGGAGGGCTTCGTCTGATGCGCATGATGATAGCCCATCGTGAGGTTGTCAAGGCGCCCCGTCCCGGCCCTTTCTCCCAACGGCTCAAACGGGGTATACTCAACGCCGTGAACATCGTCCAATCTTCATTACGCACCCTGTCCATCACGTTTGATGGGGCCAAAGAAGCCGTGCTGGCGGTGGCGGAACGTGTGGCCCGGCGGGTCCAGGTCACGAAACTACAACTCCAAGCCACGGATGCTGAGGAACGCCTCCGGCAGGCCCATGAATCTCTGGGACAGCACCTCTATGCCGCTCGTGTCGCGCCATCACCGGACACGGCATCGCCAACGGCGACGGTTGCAACGGTTGATGGTTCCCTTCCCCTCTGCGAAGACATTCGCAGCGAGCAGCGCGCGCTTCAAGAAATCCTGGACCGCCTGGCCTCTCGTCAGGATGACACGCTCATCGTGCCCTTGCTCCGCCTCCAGGAGGATCTGCAGGCAGGCGGCGGCGCCGTGGAGCGCGTGACGATTGCCCCCAATGCCCACGCCAACGGCAAGCCGCTCAGCGAGGTGGCGCTCCCTGAGAGCGTCCGTATCGTCCTGGTCCGAAGGAACGACGGCATCCTGTTTCCTTCCAACCAGATGGTGGTGCGGGCCGGCGACCAGGTCACCGTCATCGGCAATCGGTCCGCGCTTCCCGGCGCCATTCAAGCGCTCCTTGCATACGCAGATCCACGGGAACGATAGGCACACGAAAGGACGCAGCCATGCCGGTTCCGAAGTCTCACATGCGTCAACGGCTCTTGAGCGGGGTGGCGCTGACAAGCCTCCTGCTCCTTGAACCTGTTCTTGGCTTCCACCCGACCGCAGAAGAACCGTCCGGCCTCCGCCTGCTCGAGGAGATCCAGAACGTCCTCGTCACCCTCGCCGATCGCGTCAAGCCAGCGGTGGTGAACATCGCACTCCTATCGGCCTCGGTCAAATCAGGCGAGCCCCCTCGTGGTCGCGGCCCGAATCACCCGGGGACCGGCTCCGGCGTGATCGTGGACAAAACGGGGTTGATTGTCACCAACAATCACGTGGTCGGCGATGCGAAAGAAGTGGAAGTCTGGCTGTCCGACAAATCGAAATTCATCGGCCAGGTGATCGGCCGCGACCCCGACACCGACCTGGCCATTGTCAAGATCGCCCCCACCGGCGCACTACCCACCGTTCCCTTCGGCGACTCCTCGAAAGTCCGCGTCGGCCAGTGGGTCATCGCCGTCGGCAATCCGTTTGCCCTGGACCGCACCGTGACGCTGGGCGTTGTGAGCGGTCTGGAGCGCGACGCCGTCCGGCTGTCTCGGTACGAAGCCTTTATCCAGACCGATGCCTCGATCAATCCCGGCAACAGCGGCGGTCCCCTGTTCAACATCCACGGCGAAGTGATCGGCATTAATACCGCCATCATCAACTATGCGCAGGGCATCGGGTTCGCGATCCCCTCCAATATCGTGCAGCAGGTCGTCGGACAACTCCGCACCCACGGCAAGGTGCTCCGCGGCTGGTTGGGAGTCGGGATCCAGGAGGTGACGTCTGAGCTGGCCAAGAAGTTCGGCGCCACGGAGAACGACGGCGTGCTGGTCAACGATGTGTTCGAGAACGAACCGGCCGCGCGGGCCGGCCTGAAGCCCGGCGATATCATTGCCAAGATGGATGGGCGCCGCGTGGAGACCCCGGCGGGGTTATCGCGCGCGGTGGCCGGGCTGACGCCTGGCGCCACGATTGAGCTCGAGGTCATACGGAACGGCGAGCGCCGCGCCGTCACCGTCGAGTTGGTCGAGCGCACGGAGGGCGCCGTCGTGGCGGTGATGCCCTCCCCCTCTCCCCCTCTTCCTCCTCCGCAGATGGAGGTCACGCTCGGCCTCAGCGTCCAGGACCTCACGCAGGAACTGGCCGACAAGTTGAAGATCAAGGAGCGCAAGGGGGTGCTGGTGAACAAGGTGGACCCCGGCAGCATCGCGCAGGCACACGGCGTGCGCGAAGGCGATCTGATCACGGAGGTCAATCGCCAGGCCGTCGCCTCGGCGGACGAGTTCACGGCTGCGGTCGCCCAGGCAAAAAAAGGGGCGTCCCTCCTCCTGCGCGTGGTCCGAGAGAACCGCGCGTTCTATGCCGTCTTGAGCCCCAAGGACAAGTAGCGCGGGACGAGCCGCATCAGTGCGCCGGCGTGTCCGCGTTACTTGACCACCGTGATCGTCGCGGCGACGTGCGTGGGATGCAACTGGCAATAGACCCGGTGCGTCGCGACCGCTGCGTTGATGTTCGCGAGCGGCACCGTGATGGTCTTTTCCTCGCCCGGCTTGATCACCTCGCTGACGGTCATCGTGTCGATGGAAAAGCCGTGGGCTGCGGCCAGCGTATTCTTCACCGTCAACGTCACCGGCCCTTTCCCATCAATGGCGCCGCTGCCGTCCCAGACCTTTGTGCCGTCCTTCTCCAGCGCCGTAAAGACGAGTTTTCCCGCGCCCTGCGCTGGCAGATCGGCACAGACCACCACGGCAACCGCCATCAGGATCACCCCGTATCGTCTGATCCAGTCGGACATGCTTGTCTTCATCACGCACCTCCCGTTTTGGTTGATATCAGTACTGCCCACCGTTGATTGATGCTGTGCAATATTATTGTCGCCATCGGCGCGCGTACAAGTCCCCTCCCCTACGACTTCGGACAGGCGGCCGGCGCCGGTGCGGGATCGGATGGCGGGTCGCCGTAGATGTGCTCAGCAAGGCTCTTGGCGAGGGCGGACGAGACTTCCTGCTGGAGGGACGCGAGGGCGCGGACGGTGGCTTCAGGAATGGTGAGATGGCCTTCGCGACCTGAGCGGGCCACGCTGCCGAGCACCAGCCGGTCTCTCTGGTGCACGATGACGAAGTCGGCGCACCATCGCACATACCGAAACCGCGGATCAGGCAGCTCCGTCGGCCAGAGACGTACCTCTCCTTTCACGAGAAGGTCCGCCGCCGTGTCTCCCGACGCATGGCGCGCCGCCACGGGAAGCCCCTCGCGGACCAGCCCTTCCGTCACCGCTTGCCGGACCGCCTCGGCCTGATCACCGTGCACCTCGACCGCCACGATCATGCTCGCGTTCAGCAGTGTTTTCAGTTCGCCGGTCAGCCCTGCCACGGCATAGTCGGCGGCGACGCCCCGTCCGCCCGTGACCACGCGCAGATCGCTGTTCGAGGCGTCCCGGATGATCAGTGTCCGGATCGCCCGCCTGAGCCCGCGCATCTTGAGGTAGGTATCCGTGGTCGCTCGCGCCTCCTTCACGTCGTGTTCGATCGCCTCGTCCAGTTCCGCGATCTTGCTTCTGAACGCCGCGTGCGCCGCCGCGCGGTTCATCACGGCCAGTGCCGAGTGAAGCCCTGTCTTCTGGTCACGCCAGGTCTCCGCGATCCTGACGTTCTCCAGCCGCTTGTCGGTAGAGACTTGTGTGACCGAGTCCAGCGTCAGCCGCCGTTCGGTCCGGACGTTCCCCCGTTTTTCCAGCGTCAGATACGATTCCCAATCCTTTGCCTGGCTCGAGACCTCCGCCTTGAAGATCCGGGACACCGCCGCGTAGGCCCGCTCCTCCGCCACCGGCTTGGAATCCGCCTGCCCGACACCGATCAGAAAGCGCGCGTCGGGATAGGCCGCAGCCTTCGTCCCCTCGACCCAGTCGGGCGTTGCAGGAGTGGTCGCGCAGGCGGAGAGGACCAATGAAAGAAGGAAAGCGCGAACCATTCGGGTTGTCACCCTGAGTTTTCGAAGGGTCTCTGCCCGGAGTAGATGCTTCGCTTCGCTCAGCATGACACGCAGGTTCATTGCAGCACCCGCGTACTGACGAACCGCGTGCCACGCTCGGTGACGGTGACGCCCTGCACCACCTGTGTCTCCACGACTCCCCCGAATGTGCCGATGTGGCGAAGTTCCACGTCATAGGTTCCAGGCGGAACCCTGAGGCGCCCGACGTGAATCCGATCCGGCAGGGTGGCCCAACTGCGCGTGTCCGCCTCCTCCGAGGCGATGGCGATCATCCTGGCTATCGCCCCCGCCACGGCGCCCGCCAACGCGCCTCCCTCCTTCTGTCCGACCGCCTCACGCACGCCCATGCGGACGGCCTCTGCCAGCGCGAACTTCCAAGCCGCGCGCGCCACCGCTTTCACCATCGTTCGAACAAGACGTTCCTCCAGGTCCTTGGCGGCAATCGCGGTGATGTCCTCCATCACGACGGAGCGACTCGCATGCCGTGACTCCCCGCCGGTGATAACGGCTTCGGTATAGGCAACCACGGAGCGGCGCGGAACGAACTGCGGCATGGCCAGCCGTAGGATTCGCCCGTTCAGCCCGTAGAGAATGCTGACGGCCGCGCGATAGTCGCCGGCATCACGCCGATCGTTGCGTGTTGTGGCCAGAACGAGACTGAGGGCATCGGCGCTGAACGGGATATCCACGAAGATGTCGCGCTTGACGGGCGCATGCCCGGCATAGGTGATGAAGACGATCTCGCCTGAGTCCTGGGACGCGGACTCAGCTTGCCAGGGGACACCCGCAAAGGCCAGCGTGTATGCGTCGTATTCCTGCGTCAGGCCCAGGGCCTCCGACACGCGCAAGAGATCCCGGCGAAGCAGATCCGGCGCGGAGAGGCCGTACGCTGTCCGGTACTGCTCAAACGCATCGAACGCCAAGCGGTAGGCGACGAACGCGTTGCTCATGTCGCCGGTGGCTTCGTACAACACCCCGCTCAGGTAGCGGGCCAGCGCGTCCTTGCTATAGGTCATCCGCTGCTGGTTCCGGTCGCCGAGCATGGTGAGCTTGTGGTCCACCTTGCGCGCCTCAACCAGCGCGTCGTCCCAGAGTCCCAGTTGGGCGTAGTTCACGGCCATGAGGACATTGAGTAGGACTTTCTCGAATTCCTCGCCCTCGTACGGTCGAGCGTTATCCGAGGTGAAAAAGGTCTCGATCTCCGAGCGAATGCGGCGGCTGTAGAGCGCCTCCGTCAGCGCCTCAGCCTTCGACAGCGAGTGAATGCTGTCGGTGTGGTGACCAGCCAGGTGCTGGATCATTCCCTTATCCATCAGATACAGCGCTTCGCTCCGGCTGCCATAGATGGTCTGCGCCTTTGCCAAGATGGCGACTCCTTCGGCCGGGTTGCCGTCCAGAAGCGCGCGGTCAATGCGCGCGTAGGGCAACACGGTGGACGAACAGGCGGCGGTCGAAACGAGCGCAAACAGGAGCACCAGGATGGGATATCCGGACAAGACGAACAGCCGCGTCAAAAGATGACGCGCTTCCGTTCCACGACTTTCTTGATCTTCTTCTGGCCGTACCAGGACTTGACGTTGTTGGAGATGTCCACCATCTCGAGGTCCACCTGGTAGAAGATCGCCTTCGTGCCCTCAGCCTCGTCCTGGATCGTGCTGATGGAGCCGCGCAGAAGATAGTCGGCGCCGATCTCTTTGCCTGGTACCTTCTGCGTGGATTCGAGCGCATGGGTTGCCTGCTCGCGGCGCTCCTCTCGAATCTCTTCCCGCTGGCCCTTGGCCGCCACGAACGTCACCCGGCCCGAGTTAGTCAGCTCCCGCTCCAGATCGCTGATGAAGGTCTGCATATTAATGTGCTCGTGGCTCCGATTGGTCACCGTTCCCACGACGACCACGGGCGCGCGCTTGTTGGCGCTGGCGTAGGTCGCGAGCCAGGGACGGGAGAGCGCTTCCTGGATCATCGCCTCGGCGACCATCCGCGAGTCGGTGTCGTTCCACCGCCCGCTCAGGTCCGTAACGGTCGCCGCGTCCACGCGCGAGACCGTCGTGGAGGCGCAGCCGCCTGAAAACGCGAGGGCCGCAACCAGAGCGGCCCCCATCACTGCTCGGACGTTACCGGCTATGGCCACGTTTCTCTTCTTCCTCTTGCAACCGCTCGAAGGCCTGCTCGGCGTTCTTCCGCACAAAGTCCCGCGCCGCTGCATTGAGCTCCTGCAACCGGCCCACTTGCTCCTTGAATGTTTCGAGGTCCATCTTGGCCAGGGAATAGATGGTCTTGCCGCTCTTCTCGTTCTTCTCCCAGCGATCCACGACCGCCACGCCGGACAGGTTGGTGCTCACAAACGTCTTGAGGGCGCGCTCGACGGCCTGCTCCTCGCCGAATTTCGTGAAATCGCCGGCCGTGGTGGACGTGGCATAGTCCCGCATCAGATAGGACGTGTAGGTCTCGACAACCTTGGCGAGGTCTGCCCTGGCTCGGTTGTCGGCCGCCTCTCGCGCCAGCGGCTCGTTTTGGACGCCGCTGACCCCGCCCACGCCGTGAAATGCCTTGCCGTTCTTCTCGTTCATGTACCCGCTGCCCTTTTCCACCCACGCGGGTGAACTCGAACAGGCGGCCAGCAACAGGAGCGCCGGCATCATCCCGATCACGTTCATTGCGCCACGGAACCGCATCATAGGTCCTCCTCCAGGAGTGTGAAAAAGGCTACCATGCTGCCCCCTCCCTGTCAACAAATCCGGGCTCTCGTGTAGATAGCACATCATCTGTCCGGTTTATGTAGCACATGATCTGTCCGGTTTAAGGTGGGGCCTCACAGGAGGGCCACCATGACACGGACAGCAGTCCTACAGGAGGTGCGACAGATGCGC
>Ga0213870_1000565_pt1 | contig 17229 bp, 30 predicted proteins | sample WICALVC2017_Meta_FD_160119 | JGI IMG/M metagenome (GOLD analysis project Ga0213870, IMG submission 160119) | Freshwater microbial communities from subterranean cave lake in Wind Cave National Park, South Dakota, United States - WICALVC2017 | ecosystem: Environmental > Aquatic > Deep subsurface >... | reverse complement strand
ACAAACAGCTTTTGGCCCAAGCGGTTAGAGTATATCTGGCAAATCAAAGAAAAGGGACTGCTTCTACAAAAGATAGGGGAGAAGTACATGGATCAACAAGAAAAATTTATAGACAAAAAGGTACTGGGCGGGCAAGACATGGATCCAAGAAAGCTCCTATTTTTGTCCATGGAGGTATTGTTTTTGGTCCAAAACCGCGCGACTTTTCGCTTAAAATATCAAAGAAAATGAAAAGGTTGGCACTTTTTTCTGCGTTATCCGCAAAGAAAAAGGCTAACGAAATAAAAGCAATAAAGGGACTTGAAAGCTTAGAGCCAAAAACCAGGTTAATGGTTGACGTTCTTAATAATTTAGGGATAAACGAGAAAGATAAAAATATACTTTTGGTTTCGTCCGGAAAGTCGGGAAAAGAACTAGAAAATATTTATCGATCCGCAAGAAATATAAAAGGAGTGCATATTATAAATGCGGATATTCTTAATGCCTATGATGCTCTAAATAATAAGCTAATACTTCTTATGGAATCATCAGTTAATGCTATGAAAGAGAGATTTCTTAAAGAGGGAGAAAGTGTTTAAGCATGGATGCTAATGACGTTATTATAAGACCAATAATAAGCGAGAAATCTATGCAGCATGCGAATTTAGGTAAGTTTACATTTCATGTTGCAAAGGGGGCGCATAAAGGAGCGATTAAAAAGGCGATTGAGGATAAATTTAAAGTAAATGTTGTACGGATATCAACAAATATTGTTAAAGGAAAAAAGAGCAAAGCAGGTACAAGAAGAATAGAGATTCTTAAGAGTCCTTGGAAAAAAGCAGTCGCAACATTAAAAACTGGTCAAAAAATTGCTTTATTTGACGTTTCTGGAAAATCTTAATATGAGTAGATTAAAGTTTATTAAAAAGAAACATTCAGGCAGAGACGCAAGCGGGAGTGTTACAGTAAGGCATCAAGGAGGACAACACAAGCGTTTTATGCGAGTTATTGATTTTAAACGCGATAAGCTGGGAATTTCCGGAAAAGTTGTTTATATTGAATATGATCCAAATAGAACCAGCGAAATTGCGCTTATTCAATACGCAGACGGGGAGAAGCGATATATCTTAAGACCGCAAGGGCTTAATTTAAATGATCTCATAAAAAGCGGTAATGATGCTGAGGTTAAACTTGGAAATACACTGCAGTTAAACGCTATATCGATTGGCACATTTGTTCATAATGTTGAGTTAAGGCCAGGGGCGGGAGGACAATTGGCAAGAACTGCTGGTTCGGGAGCGCAAGTTATGGCGCAAGAAGGAGGTTTTGTTCACTTAAAGCTTCCATCAGGTGAGATTAGAAAGATAAGAGGAGAATGTTTTGCAACTGTGGGAGCTTTGGGAAATATGGATTGGAAAAATGAAGTTATAGGAAAAGCGGGAAGGAAAAGGAATATGGGTATAAGGCCAACGGTAAGAGGAGTTGCCCAAAATCCAAGGTCTCACCCTCACGGAGGAGGAGAAGGTAGAAGCGGAATTGGCATGACTACCCCAAAAACATATGCAGGACGAAAAGCCGTTGGTAAAACAAGAAAAAAGAAAAAATACTCAGATAAATATATAATACAAAAGAGAAGGAGATAAAATCCGAAATTAGAAGCACGAAATTCGAAACAATTTTCTAAATTCAAATTTTCAAATGCTCAAAACTGTTTAGAATTTTGAATTTTTGTCATTTGGATTTATTTCGGATTTCGATATTCGGATTTAGAATTTTATATGGCACGATCTAGCAAAAAAGGGCCGTATGTAGACCCTAAGTTACTAAAAAAAGTATTAATGCAGAAACGAACAGGAGAAAAAACTGCCATTAAGACATGGGCAAGGGCATCAGAGATTCCGCCTGAATTTGTTGGCCATACATTTGCAGTTCACAACGGAAGAGTGTTTATAAATGTGTTTGTTCAGGAAGGAATGGTGGGGTATCGCTTAGGCGAATTTTCCCCAACAAGAACCTTTAGAAGCCACGGAAGAGTAGTAGCAAGAGAGGTTTCTAAGACATAATATGGAAATTGTTGCAGAAAGTCATTCGGTTAGGATAAGTTCTAGAAAAGTTAGGCTGGTTGCTGATGCTATACGTAATAAATCTGTAGCACAAGCGCAAAACGTATTAACTTTAATTAAAAAAAGAGGATCAGGAGTTCTTTATAAAACGCTTAAAAGTGCAATTGCTAACGCGATAAACAATGCAAAGGTAAAGCAAGACTTACTTATTATAAAAAGTATAGATGTGGATCAAGGGCCTTTTTTAAAAAGGCAGCGTCCTTCGGGGCGAGGAAGATTTCATCCGTATAAAAAGAGAAGTAGTCATATAAAGATAATTTTAGAAGCAAAATGATGAAAATATCGAATACCAAAATCCGAAATCACTGCCCGCAGATGCTTCGCATCAAGCGATGCAGGCGGGCGAAACAAATTCAAATGACCAAAATACAAAATTCAAAAAGTTTCGAATTTCGATATTCGAATTTCGAATTTTAATAATATATGGGGCAAAAAGTTAATCCAAGGCTTTTAAGACTGGGGCCAGTGTATAATTGGAGTAGTCGTTGGTTTGACGATAAAAAGTATAAAGAGACCCTTCTTGAGGATCGAAAGATCAGGCTGGCCTTAATGGAAAAACTTAAGGCTGCTGGGATATCTGAGGTGCAAATAGAAAGATCGATAAATAGTCTTAGGCTTACTATCTATGTATCGCGGCCGGGAATTGTTATAGGAAGAGGGGGAAGCGGTCTTGAGGATCTTAAAAAATTCATCTATGAAGCCCTAAACGTTAAGAAAAATTCAGGATCTTTGTTAAAGATTGATACCAGAATAGAGGCGATAAAAGAACCAAATTTAGATGCGCAATTGGTTGCAAGTAATATTGCGGATCAATTAGTTAAGCGTCTTCCTCATAGACGAGTAATGGTTCAAGCAGTAGGAAGAATTATGGCAGCGGGAGCTAAAGGTGTTAGAATTGTTGTTTCTGGAAGAGTTGGAGGCGCAGAAATAGGGAGAAGGGAAAAATTACAGCAAGGTACAGTTCCCCTCTCAACAATAAGAGAACGTATTCATTTTGCCAGTGTTCCAGCACTTACTAAAAAAGGATACATAGGAATTAAAGTGTGGATAAATAGGGGAGAGAAATGAAAATACTACCAATACTACCAATAAATACCAATAACCCAATAATTAAAATATTGGTAGTATTTGAAATTGGTAGTATTGGGTTATTCCCGACCGAAGGGAGGGCTTTATGTTGGTGCCAAAAAGAGCAAAATACAGAAAAGAATTTAGGGGGACAATAAGAGGAAATGCCCAAAGCGGAGTAAAGATATCTTTTGGAGAGTATGGGTTGGTTTCATTGGGTAAGGGATGGGTTACAAGCAGGCAAATAGAGGCAGCAAGACGCGCAATAACTCATTATACACAGCGGGGTGGAAGGCTTTGGATAAGAATTTTTCCCCACAAGCCAATTACAAAAAAACCAGCGGAAACGAGGATGGGCGGAGGTAAAGGAGATGTATACGAGTTTGTCGCACCGGTTAAGAGAGGTAGAATGATGTTTGAAATGGGAGGAGTTACAAAAGATATAGCATTTGCTGCGTTAAGGCTCGCATCGCACAAGCTTCCGGTAAAAACGACGATTATAGAAAAGGGGACTAGAGCTTAAAAATGAAAACAAAAGAAAAACTTGCGCTTCACTCAAAAACTTTAGAAGAATTAAAGACCCTTTTTAGGGAGGCAAAAGATGCAATCTATCTTTTGAAACTTGAGATGTCACAAAACAAGCTTAAGAACCTAAGATCAATTTTTTGGAAAAGAAAAGAGATGGCTGTAATAGCAACAATTATAAATGAAAAGGAGTTTAAACATGTCAAAAATACTTGAGGGTGTTATTGTCTCTTTAAAGATGCAAAATACGGCGGTTGTTCAGGTATCTCGTGTTACGCCTCACCCAATTTATAAAAGACTTATAAAAAAAGACAGAAGAATAAAAGCTGATACTTCTACTTTTAAGCTTAATCTTGGAGATAGGGTAAGGATTAGCGAGACAAAGCCTATTTCAAAGCAAAAAGCGTTTAAAATAATGGAGGTATTGTCGAAATGATACAACATAGATCGATTCTTAAGGCTGCCGATAATTCCGGAGCAAAGTCATTAATGGTTATTCATATCTTTGGCGGTTCAAAGAGAAAATTTGGATACATTGGAGATATATTAAATTGCGTTGTTAAAGAGGCAACCCCTGAGGGGGGAGTTAAAGATGGAGAAATTGTGAAGGCAGTTTTGGTAAGAGCTAGAAAAGAAAAGCAAAGAAAAGACGGCTCTTATATTAGATTTTCGGACAACGCAGCAGTTTTAATTGACAACGCGAAAGATAAAAATCCAAGAGGAACAAGAATTTTTGGGCCAATCGCAAAGGAGGTTAAAGATAGGGGCTTTACGAAAATTGCGAGCATGGCTATTGAAGTATTATGACACGACACGAAGCACCACAAATAGAAACACGAAATACCACTAAAAATATCTTTAGTGGTCATTAGTGTTGCTAGTGTCAACGTTAGTGGTTTTTAGTGTTTTATGAAAATAAAAAAAGGTGACGAAGTAAAAGTGGTTATTGGAAAAGATAAGGGTAAGGTAGGTCGCGTGGAGAAAGTTTTGTCTAAGTCTGGAATGGCGCTAATTGCGGGAGTTAATCAATACAAGAGACACTTAAAGGCGCGGTCTCAAAGGCAACCCTCTGAGATTGCAACGATAATAAAACCACTACCTTTGGTAAATATTATGTGTGTCTGTCCAAAATGTCATCTTCCAACAAGAATAGGGTATATGATTGAAGATGGTAAGAAGGTTAGAATTTGTAAAAAGTGTAAACAAAAGGTATGACCCATTCGGGACATTCGGCTGAGCTCAGTCGAAGCCCAGGCTCAGGGTCATAGTGAGGTATTCGAACTATGAGCAACTTGCAAGACAAATTTAATAAAGAAATATCTTTAAATCTACAAAAGAATTTAGATATTAAGAATCCGATAGCTGTGCCAAGGCTTAAGAAGATTGTAGTAAATATAGGAGTAAAGGATGCTAATCTTGACAAAAAAAACATAGAAAAAGCAAGTTTGATGCTTTCTCAAATTACTGGGCAGAAACCAAAAGGAACAATTGCCAAGAAGGCTATATCTGGTTTTAAACTAAGGCAAGGAGATCAGATAGGGCTAATGGTAACGCTAAGGGGTAAAAGAATGTATGATTTTTTTGAAAAAGTGGTGGTAATTGTATTGCCTAGGTTTAGAGACTTTCATGGAGTAAAAAAAGAAAGCTTTGATGGTCGCGGCAGTTATACTTTAGGATTTACAGAAAGTACTGTTTTCCCAGAATTAGATCTTGGAAAAATTGATCAAGCAATCGGTAGGCAGGGACTTGAAGTAAGTATTGTTACAAGCGCAAAAGACAACAAGCAAGGGTTTGAATTACTCAAGGCATTGGGAATGCCATTCGCAAAATAATATGGCGAAAGTATCTAGTATTGTAAAATTTAAGAAAAAACAGAAATATAAAGTAAGGGATAAAAACAGATGTAATATCTGCGGGAGAGCAAGGGCTTACATGAGGCGTTTTGGGTTGTGCCGTCTTTGCTTTAGAGACCTAAGTATTAAAGGTGAATTGCCGGGAGTTCGTAAGGCAACCTGGTAGACACGAATGAACACGAATATGAAAAAAAACACGAAGCACCACAAAAAAGATTTTAGTGGTTATTAGTGTTATAATTAGTGGCTTTTAGTGTACTATGAGTAGAGTTCCAGATTTTGTCGTTAGGATAAAAAATGCTAGTTTAGCAAAAAGAAAGAAGATATCTGTTCCATATTGCAATATCAACAAAGAAGTTGGGAAAGTGTTGGTAAAAGAAGGATTTTTGGAGAGCATAAAGGAGGCAGAGGTCTCCCACAAAAAAGTTTTAGAGGCAGTTATTAAATACGAAAGAAGAAATCCCGTTTTAACAGATGTGTTAATAGTTGCTAAACCATCTCTTCATGTTTATACAAAACTTTCAGGAATTCCTGAAATTCAAAGAAGAGGCAAGTATACTATTATTATTTCAACAAGTAAAGGAATAATGACTGGGAAAGAAGCTTATAAAAAAGGGCTTGGAGGTGAAGTTCTGTTTAAAATATGGTAAAAAATAAATTCGAAGCACGAAAACCGAAATCCGAAACAAATTCGAATGACAAAAATCCAAAATTCAAAATAGTTTCGAATTTCGATATTCGAATTTCGAGTTTTTAAATTTATATGTCAAAACTTGCAAAAATTCCAATTGAGATAAAAGAAAACGTTAATGTAGCTTTTGAGGGATCAAATGTTAAGGTTAGTGGACCAAAAGGGATTCTTTACTTTAGTCTACCACCAAGTGTCGATATAAAAGTTGAAAATGGACGCTTAGAGATAAGAGCTAAAGACAAAAATGAAGAGAGGATAAAAGAATTACTTGGTTTAACAAGGGCTACTATTGCTAATATGGTAACCGGAGTGCAAATTGGTTTTTCTAAAAAACTTGAGCTATCAGGAGTAGGATATAGAGCAAAAGTTTCTGGAAACGACCTTATACTTTCTGTAGGATACTCTCATCCCGTCAATATTTCTGCCCCAAACGGAATAGCTTTTGCGGTTTCTGAAAATTTTATAACTGTTTCTGGGATAGACAAAAGTTTAGTAGGAAATACTGCTGCGATGATTAGGAGCATTCGTCCGCCAGAGCCATATAAAGGTAAAGGCATTAAGTATTTTGATGAGAGAATAAGAAGAAAAGCGGGAAAAGCCGCGAAGACATTAGAAGCGAAGTAAAAAGAATCAGGAATAATGAATTATGAATCATGGGTTATTTGCATAATTCTTTATTCATAATTCATGATTCAATTGATTATACTATGAAAACAATAGATAAAAAGTTAAGACGAAAAGTTAGAGTTAGGTCAAAAATAAGAGGAACGAAGGATAGGCCGAGGCTTTCTGTTTTTCGATCAAACAGTTATATTTATGCTCAAATTATAAATGATGAGGATGGTAAAACAATAGTTGGAGTATCAGAAAAACATCTTGGTGAGAAAGAGGCAACGACTAGAGTTGATAAAGCGAAGGCTTTGGGGATACTTTTGGCAAAAAAAGCAATAGATAAAAAAGTTAAGAAAGTCGTGTTTGATCGAAGGAGTTATGCGTATTTTGGAAGAATAAAAGCAGTTGCAGAAAGCGCCAGGATGGGAGGATTAAAATTCTAATGTATAATCCTAGATTTTCGTCAAAGCCCGAGGATGGATTTGAGGAGAAAATTGTTCAAGTAAATAGAGTTTCTAAGAAAACTAAAGGAGGAAATAAGATTGGTTTCTCTGTTTTAGCAGTTGTAGGAGATAAAAAAGGAAAGGTTGGGGTAGGGCTTGGCAAAGCGCCTGATGTAGCGGGAGCAATAAAAAAAGGCGTTTCAATTGCAAAAAAACACGTTATAGAAGTGCCTATTATAAATGGCACAATACCTTTTGAGTATAATATTAAATTGGGAGCGGCTAAGGTTTTGCTAAAACCAGCGCCTCCTGGAAGCGGAGTAATTGCAGGAGGAGCTGTGAGAAGTGTTGTTGCAGCAGCTGGAATACAAAATATTTCATCAAAGGTTTTAGGAACTAAAAATCAGGCCAGTAATGTTTATGCCGCCATAGAAGCATTGAAGAGATTAGCAGAAAGATATAAAAGACATAAAAAACCTGCAATAAAAGTATGAAACTAGAGAATTTACCAAAGACAACAAAAAGAAAAAATAAGCGTCTTGGACAAGGTCATGGTTCAGGCAGAGGAAAAACAGCGGGAAGAGGCACAAAAGGTCAAAAAGCAAGAGGTAAAATTCCAATATCATTTGAAGGAGGAGCAATATCTCTTATCAAAAGGCTTCCTTTTAGACGGGGTAAAGGAAGAAACAAGGTTTTTAGAAAAAGTCCAATTGTGATTAATGTTAAAATACTGAATATTCTTAAAAAAGGAGGCATTGTAGATATAAAGACCCTTATTGAGAATCGAATTGTTGACGAAAAAGACGCAAAAGTATACGGGATTAAGATTTTAGGAGATGGAATTCTTAATGTTCCTCTAACGGTTAAATTACCTGTTTCAAAAGGCGCTAGGCAAAAGATCGAAAAAGCTGGAGGAAGCGTTGAGCAATGAATAATATTTTAGGGATTTTTAGAAATAGCATTAATGCTCCAGATGTAAGGAGTAAGCTTTTATTTACAGCAGGGATATTTGTAATATTTAGAATTTTTGCTCATATACCCGTTGCTGGAGTTGATTTGATTGCGCTTAAAACTTTGTTTTCGCAAAATCAATTCTTGGGACTTTTAGATATTTTCTCAGGGGGCACATTAGCTAATTTTTCTGTGATGGCGTTAGGACTTAATCCATATATTAATGCTTCTATAATCTTGCAGCTTTTAACGCTTGTTTTTCCAAAACTCGAAGCATTATCAAAAGAAGGAGAAACTGGAAGACAGAAAATAAATCAATATACTAGGTTGCTCACAGTTCCATTGAGCGTTTTGCAAGCAATTGGCATGTATGCTTTACTTCGTAGCCAAAATATAATTTCCCTATTAGATCCCATAAGCCTTACGGCTTTTATTGTTACTATGACTGCGGGTACTATGCTTTTGGTATGGCTTGGGGAGCTTATATCTGAGAAAGGAATTGGAAATGGCATTTCGCTTCTTATTTTTGCTGGGATCGTTGGGAGAATCCCTGTTGTCTTTGGCCAAACAATTTCAACAACAACAGCAGCAAATATTTTTAACATGATTACGTTTCTTGCGATGGGCCTTTTGGTAATTGCTTCAATTGTTGTAATAAATGAGGCGACGCGTCAAATAACAGTCCATTACGCAAAAAGAGTAAGAGGAAACAAAATGTATGGTGGGCAATCGACCCATCTGCCACTCCGGCTTAACCAAGCAGGTGTTATTCCTATTATCTTTGCAGTTTCTATAGTGCTTTTACCATCTCTTATCGGAAATTATCTAACTGCCTCAAAAAATAATGCCTTACATACTATCGCGACTAACATTACTTTGTGGTTTGACCCAAATGGAGTTTTTTACAACGTGCTGTATTTTCTTTTGGTAGTTGGATTTACATTTTTCTATACAGCAGTAATCTTTAATCCAAAAAAGATTGCAGAGGAGATACAAAAGTATGGTGGGTTTATACCTGGTATTAGACCAGGGAGTTCAACTTCACAGTATCTAAATTTCATCCTAACACGTATAACCTTGGCCGGCGCAGTTTTTTTAGGGTTTATTGCTATATTTCCTGCAATAACAAAGTTATTCGCAAACGTTCAAACGTTTGTCTTAGGAGGCACAGGAATCTTGATAGTTGTGTCTGTAGTTTTGGAAACCATTAAAGCTATCGAAGCTAAGCTTGTAATGAGAAGTTACGAGAAGTTCACTAAATGACACAAATACCGAAAGACACGAAGCACCACGAAAAAAAGATTTAGTGGAACTTAGTGTTGCCTGTTGTCATTGGTGGTTTTTAGTGTTTTTATGAAGATTATATTGATCGGTATTCAAGGCTCTGGAAAATCAACGCAAGGAAATTTGCTTTCTGCGAAACTTAAGATTCCCTACCTTTCTACAGGCCACATCTTTAGAAACTTGGCGAGAGAACACACTCCGCTTGGGAGATACATTAAAGAAGTGATGAACGCTGGATATTTAATACCCGATAAAAAAACCCTGCAAATTGTTAGTGATTATCTTAGGCGGCCGGAATACCAAAAAGGATATATTCTTGATGGATTTCCAAGAACCGTGCCTCAGGCAAAATCATTCAATAACGGGGTTGATAAGGTTGTCTATCTTAAAGTATCAGATAAGGAAGCTTTGTGGCGGTTAAGCTATCGAAATGGCGAAATGAGGGAAGATGAGACCCTATTGGCAATTAGAAAAAGAATAGAATCTTTCCATAAGTTCACAGAGCCAGTCCTAGACTTCTATCGCAAAAAAGGGATTTTGGTTGAGATCGATGGAGAACAAAAAATTGAGGAGATATATAAGGAGATTTTAAAAAAAATTAAGAATTAGGATGAAGAAAATAATTGCAATTGTTGGGATGCCTGGAGCTGGCAAAACTGAAGCAGCAGAATATCTTGCTACGAAAGGAATTCCGTTTGTTAGATTTGGAGAAATTACAGAAGAAGAAGTAAAGAAGCGCGGTCTCCCTCTAATACCTGAGAATGAACGAATAATACGAGAGGCAATACGAAATGAAGGTGGAATGGGAGCATACGCTGTGAGGGCAGAGCCCAAAATTAATACTTTATTAGCAAATAACGATACTATCGTTATTGATGGGCTTTATTCTTGGGAAGAATATACGTATTTAAAAGAGAAATTTACTGCATTAAGGTTAATCCATGTATGCGCAGAACCTAAAGTACGCTACGATAGGCTTTCCCAAAGAAGTGTCAGACCAGTTCCAACAGAAGAATGTTATTTAAGAGATGTTGCGGAACTCGAAAAGCTTAATAAAGGAGGGCCAATAGCGATTGCTGATTATACAATAGAAAATAATAGCAACGATATTTCTGATTTACAAAGAAAAATAGATTTCCTTTTATCACGATTAGAAATACGCACATTAAAATGATTCAAGTTAAAGCTCCAAATGAAATTTCGATAATGGCATCGGGAGGCAGAATATTGGCAGAGGTTTTGGGTGAGGTTTTGGAATATGTAAAACCAGGAGTTTCGGAGTTAGAACTTGATGGATTGGCTGAAAAATTAATTAGAGAAAAGGGTGCCAAACCAGGGTTTAAAAGAGTGAAGGGGTACAAACACACTATTTGTGTTTCAACAAACGATGTTGTTGTCCATGGAATACCAACGCGTTATAAATTTAAAGAAGGAGACATAATTGGGATTGATTGTGGAGTTTATTACAAAGGGTTTAATACGGATGCCGCACATACGGTGCGAGTTCAAAAGTCAACCCATTCGACAAGCTCAGGGTTGTCTTCGACCCTGAGTGCTCAGACCGAAGGGATGCTGAGCGAAGTCGAAGCATCAAAAGTCAAAAGTCAAAAGAAGAAGGATGAAATAGACAGATTTTTGGATGCGGGAGAAAAGGCTCTCGAAGAGGCTATAAAGGTTGCGAAGGTTGGAAATAGGGTTGGGCATATTTCAAAGAAGATTCAAGATATAATTGAAGGAGCAAGGTATTCGGTAGTTCGAAGTTTAGTTGGGCACGGGGTTGGTCGCTCTCTTCATGAGGAGCCAGAAGTTCCAGGTTTTTTGGCAAGAAAAATTGAAGATACTCCCAAACTTCGTATTGGTATGACGATTGCGATTGAGGCTATTTACAATATGGGGAAAGCGGATGTGGCTTATTCAAACGACGATGGATGGACGATTAAAACAAAGGATGGAAATCTTTCTGGGCTTTTTGAAAGAACAATCGCAATTACAAAAAGTGGGACAATGGTATTGACAAAAATATAATTGCTCTTTAGAGATTAGTTTGATATAATGAACACGAAGTACCACGAATAATAACACAAAGTACCACCAACTGTTTTAGTGGCTTTAGTGTTATCATTAGTGGTCATTAGTGTCTTATGGTGCATCAAGGATCATTTGAAACAGAAGGGGTTGTTAAAGAATCTTTGCCAAACACGCTTTTTAGAGTTGAGATTACCGATGGTGCAATAATTCTTTGTCACTTGTCTGGCAAGATGAGAATGAATTTTATAAAAATTTTGCCAGGAGATAAGGTGCGTTTGGAGATGACGCCATATGATAAGACGAAAGGGAGAATAGTTTATAGGTACAAATAAACTCAAAAGTTAAAAGTCAAGAATCAAAATTATAAGTAAAAAATCAAAAGTTTTAATAATTTTTAATTTTGAATTGTAATTTTGACTTTTGCACTTTGCATTTTGAATTTGATTTATGAAAGTACAAGCCAGTATTAAACCAAGGTGCGCTAAGTGTAAAGTAATTAAACGAAAAGGTGTGCTTCGTGTTGTTTGCGAAAATCCAAAGCACAAACAAAGACAAGGATGAGAATAGCGGGTTTTAATATAACAGATACAAAAAGAGTAGATATAGGGCTTACCCATCTTTATGGTGTAGGCAGGAGGAATGTTGTTGATATTCTTAAAAAGGCAAGCGTTGATAGCTCCAAGAGGGTAAGTACTCTCTCTGAAGAGGAACAAAAAAGAATACAGAAGGTTCTTGAGGGACATAAGATAGAAGGAGATTTAAGAGCAGAGGTTTTTTCTAACATCAAAAGACTTAAAGAGGTTTCGTCATATAGGGGCTTGCGGCATAGTAAGAATTTGCCTGTTAGGGGTCAGCGTACACGTTCTAACGCAAGAACCAAAAGAGGAAAAAGGGTTACAATTGGCGCTATAAAGAAAGAAGCTGCAGTAAAAATGGGGCTTATAGAGAAAGAAAAGAAAGAGTAATTTTATATGGCAGAAAAAAAACAAACAAAAATTGAATCTTCCGGTAAGGTTTTTATTACGTCTACGTTTAATAACACGTTGGTCGCAGTAACAAGCGATACGGGAAATGTTGTTGCATGGAGTAGTAGCGGTGCAGCGGGTTTTAAAGGCACAAGAAAATCGACTCCGTACGCTGCAGGTTCTGCGGTTGACGCGGCTGTTAAGAAAGCATTCGAAAAGGGACTAAGAACAGTTGATGTATACGTAAAAGGACCAGGCGCTGGTCGGGATTCAGCTCTTCGGGCTATCAAAAACGGCGGGCTTTCGATTTTATCAATTGCCGATATAACGCCCATTCCTCATAATGGACCAAGGGCAAAGAAGAAAAGGAGAATATGAGAAGAATAGTACCAATACTACCAATAAATACCAATAACCCAATAATTAAAATATTGGTAGTATTTGAAATTGGTAGTATTGGGTTATTCCCGACCGAAGGGAGGGCATGTGGCTAGGTATACTGGACCAAAACATAAACTGGCACGAAGAGAAGGGGTAAACATTATAGAAAAGGACTCGCCTAGCTTACAAAGGCGTTTAAATATTCCTCCTGGCCAACACGGGCGAAAAAGGAAGAAGAGATTATCAGAGTATGGGGCGCAACTTAGAGAAAAACAGAAAGCAAAAGCCAGCTATGGTATATTGGAAAAACAATTTAAAAATTTAGTTAAGACCGTTACGAAGAAAAAGGGAGAGACAGGCGAAATGCTTTTAGCCCTTCTTGAAACAAGAGCAGATAATATTGTCTATCGTCTTGGTTTTGCAAAAACAAGGTCGCATGCTCGCCAGCTTGTATCACATGGGCACGTTTTGATTAATGAAAAAAGAGTAAATGTTCCATCTTATCAAGTAAAGGTGAATGACATAATATCTTTATCTACTCATATGCAAAAGAATCCAGGGGTCTTGGAGGCTTTAGGAAAAAAAGAAGCGCAGATATTGCCATTTCTAAAGAAGGAGGGGATGTCGGGGAAGCTAATTAAGATTCCCAAAAAAGCGGATGTAGAAGTCCTGTTTGATCTCCAGCCTATTATTGAATATTATTCAAGATAATGCTAAAATACAATTTATGCAAAATTCTAATTTTAGTATAAAAGAAGAAAAAATAAGCCCAATATACAGCGACTTTACTATTGAACCGCTTCCGCCTGGATACGGGCATACCATGGGCAACGCCCTAAGAAGAACGCTTTTAACTTCGATAGAAGGGGCGGGAGTAACATCTGTTAAAATTTCAGGGGTAAAACATAAATTTACAACAGTTACAGGCCTTAAAGAAAACATAGTTGATCTTTTACTCAACATAAAAGGATTAAACCTTCGTCTTCTTGACTCAAAAGCAAGTAGCATTATTTCGCTTTCTGCTAAAGGGCCAAAAGAATTGCTGGCTTCCGATTTAGAGCTACCGGATGATGTCGAAGTGATCAATAAAGACCATTATTTAGGTTTTCTTTCCGATAAAAAAGCAAAACTTGATATGGAGTTAACTGTGGAAAAAGGCATGGGATACTCTTTAGCAGAAGACCATAAGGCCTCAGCTCTTGGAGTTATTCCAACGGATGCAGTTTTTACTCCAGTGAGACGTGTTAGTTATGATGTTTTTGCCACTAGGGTTGGAAGGCAAACGGATTTAGATAAGCTAACATTAAGAGTCTGGACTAATGGAATAGTTGCACCTCGTGAAGCACTGGATAAAGCAGGAAGAATTTTAAGCTCATACTTTCTACAGATTTATGAACCCTACGCTATAGTTCCGAAAGACAATGAAAACACAAAACCATCTGTTTCAGATTCCACATTAAATCTTACAATTGATGAGGTTGACCTTCCAACCAGAATTTATAATAGCCTTCGCAATGGCGGCATAGAAACAATAGGTCAACTTTTAAAAACATCAAAGAAAGATTTATTGTCTATCCGGAATCTAGGAAGAAAGTCAATTGAAATTATCGAAGAAAAACTTAAAGGAAAAGGGATACCATTAATGGAGTAAGACACGAAGTACCACAAAGAGGCACTTCGTGCCACACTAAGTACCACGAATTATTTAGTGGTTCTTAGTGTTTTTATTAGTGGTTCTTAGTGTTTTCTTAGTGTTTTATGAGGAAAAATGTATTCGGACGGCAATTTAAAAGAGATAAAAACGAGAGGACAGCTCTTTTTAAAGGTTTAATATCTGCTTTAGTTTTACATGAAAGAATAAAAACAACAGAGGATAAAGCAAAAGCTATTAGGGGACAGGTAGATAAGATTATTACAAAGGCAAAAAAAGGAGAAGCGTTGGCAAGACATCTTTTACAAAAACAGCTTCCAAAGAAAGAAATTGAAAAGCTGATTCTTGAAATTGCCCCAAGATTTAATGGAAGACAAGGGGGCTATACTAGGATTATAAGAATTGGGAGAAGGTTTTCCGACAACGCACAGATGGTTTTAATGGAATGGACAGTAAGCAAATCTCAAATCTCAACCCGTTCGACAGGTTCAGGGTTGTCTTCGACCCTGAGTGTTCAGACCGAAGGGATGCTGAGTAAAGTCGAAGCATCAAATCTCAAATCTCAAAAATTAGAACCAGGCGTAGAGGTTCAGGAGGAAAAAACTCAGAAGACACAAAAGAAAGTTGAGACGAGGACAAGAAAGAAGGATGCAGAGAAATGAACCAGGGAATGACAAAATCGACTAAACTATCAGATATCAAAAGGTCATGGCACTTAGTAGACGTTAAAGGAGAAGTTTTAGGAAGGATTTCAAGTAAAATCGTGACACTTTTAATGGGAAAAGGAAAGCCATATTTTGTAAAGAATTTGGACTGTGGTGATTATGTTGTTGTTATTAATGCTAGAGACGTAAAGGTTACAGGTAGAAAAGAACTCCTAAAAAAGTACTATGCTTATTCTGGTTACCCCGGTGGTTTAAAAATCGAGGCACTTGGTGATCTTCGACAAAGAAAACCAGAGGGTGTTATCCGTCATGCGGTTTCGGGGATGCTCTCGCAAAATAAATTAAGAGATCGGATGCTCAAAAGACTATATGTATTTATGGGAGAAGAACACCAGTACAAAGACAAATTCGAAGCACGAAATCCGAAATCCGAAACAAATTCAAATGACCAAATTACAAAATCAAAAACTGTTTTAAGCATTTGAAAATTTGAATTTTGATATTGTTTCGAATTTCGATATTCGAATTTAGGATTTTAAATCATATTTATGGTTAAACAATCTAAACCATCACAAGATACACAAGAGGCTAAGACTCCTAACAAGGCTTACATCTTTGCTATTGGCAGACGCAAAGAATCTGTGGCAAGAGTGCGTCTTTACCATAATAGCACAACATGGGATGGTATTGCTATTAATAAGGGGGATATTGTTGTTAACAAGAAGAAGGCTATGGAATACTTTGGAGAGGGAGGAGTCAAAATTTATGTAGAGCCACTACGTATAACCAATACAGAAAAGAAATTTGCTATCACTGTTTTGGTTGCTGGTGGAGGAAAGATGGGACAACTTGACGCAATGGTTCTTGGTATTGCTAGAGCATTGGATAAATTAGATAGGGAAAAATTCCGAGCAATACTTAAAAATAAAGGATTCCTCACGCGTGATCCAAGAGTCAGACAGCGCCGTAAAGTAGGCATGGGCGGAAAATCCCGCCGAAGAAAGCAGAGTCCCAAGAGATAAAACTTTCACTTAGTCCTTTGGTGCGTATAATACTCCCCGCGTTGTACCCAGTTTTTTGATAAATTCCTTATTAATAAGCATTTTAAGATCGTAATGCAGAGAACTATCTGGAACTTTCTGAAATCTTCGTTTGATGAAATTAAAAGAAACCATTTTGTGATCTTTTATGATCGAGAGAATTTCTTGTCTTCGCGGAAGAAGTGTATCGGAAGAATCTTTTTTACTAGCCTGTAATTCCCCGATTGCTTTTTCTGCCGATAGTACAATTGCTTCCAAAAAAAACTCAACAAAGTCAGTAATATCCTTTTTTTGAATAGCAAGTAAATCGTAATATTCTTCGCGATGGTCAGAAAGATATTCCTCAAGTACTACAATTCCCCTGAATCCATAGCCTGAATTTTTAAGAATATAACTACTCAAAAGTCTCCCGACTCTTCCATTTCCATCTAAAAATGGATGAATCTTTTCAAAAGCAAAGTGGGCAATTGCCGCTTTTATCGCGGCATGTTCACGGGTTTTTGTTATTGTAATAACCTGATCAATTAATTTTGGTAATTCCGATGGCGGTGGAGTCATATAAATTACGATTCCCGCTTGGTTGAAAATAGCTGAGGGTTCACTTCGCAACTTGCCTGCATCGGCTGATAGTCCCTGGAGTACGATCTTATGGAGCTTGAAAATTAAATTAATATTTATCTTTTTTGGAGCTTGTCTTGAATGAATCCATTTAAGAGCCTGCAAAATATTAAATACCTCTCTTTTCTCTATGCTTCTTGTCCTAGCCTTTTCAATATTTTGCACTTCCTCAATTTGCAGCTTATTGCCTTCAATTTTTGCTGAGAAAAGAGAACTCTTAAGAAGCGATTTGTGTCTTAGAGATTCCTCAATGTGTGGTAATTGAGGTAAAAGACTAATAACTCTTTTGGCAACTTCTATTTTAATTAGATTTTTTTCTATGATTGAGGTTTTGTTATATTTATAATTAATA
>Ga0213870_1000564_pt1 | contig 17254 bp, 16 predicted proteins | sample WICALVC2017_Meta_FD_160119 | JGI IMG/M metagenome (GOLD analysis project Ga0213870, IMG submission 160119) | Freshwater microbial communities from subterranean cave lake in Wind Cave National Park, South Dakota, United States - WICALVC2017 | ecosystem: Environmental > Aquatic > Deep subsurface >... | reverse complement strand
GCACCCACCCGACCACCATCATAAGAATGCCGGACAGGGCATAGCCGGCAAACAGCACAAACAGCGCGATCTGGGGGGCAGCTGCGACCAACATGATGATCAGCACGGCCCAGACGAGGTACATGAAGCCTTCGCCGGCCACCAGCTTGATCCCCTTGAACTTCGTGTACTTGATCGTGCTGACCATCAAAAAGGCCAGGACAAAGGCCACGCTCAGGGTCACGATCGGCATCACCTCCAGGCCCAGCCGGAGGATGTGGTGATCCAGCAGCACGAGCGAGGCCAGGATACTGGCCGCCGCCGGGATCGGCAATCCCTGGAAGTAGCGATTGTCCGTCGTGCCCGTCATGACGTTGTACCGCGCGAGCCGGAGCGCGCCGCAGCCCACGAAGGCAAACGCGACCGCCTCGCCAAGAAACCCGTATCCGCTCAGCGCCCACGCATAGATCAACACCCCCGGCGCGACGCCGAACGAGACGAGATCCGCCAGCGAATCGTACTCGACGCCGAACTGGCTGGTCGTCTTGGTCCAGCGGGCGGATGAGCCGTCCAGCATGTCGAAGATCAACGCGACCAGGATGGCCACCGCGGCCTTCATGTAGTTGGCGCCGAACACCGCGAGAATGGCGTACAGACCGCAAAACAGGTTCCCCGTCGTGAACAGGTTGGGCACGATGTAGATGACCTGGCGGCGACGCTCTCGCAACGTGGCTCTCATTCTCATGGCAGTACTCCTATGACCGTCTCGCCCCCCGTGACCCGATCCCCGGCCTTGACCCGCACCGATGCGCCGACCGGCACATACAGGTCCATGCGCGACCCGAACCGGATCAGTCCATACCGCTCGCCGCGGGCCACTCGTTCCCCTTCCGACAGCCAGCACACGATCCGCCGTGCCACGTAGCCGGCCACCTGTACACACAGTATACGGCATCCGGCGTCCGTCTCGACGAGCATCGCCGTCTGCTCGTTCTGGAGCGTCGCTTCCGGACGGCTCGCCATCAGAAACCTACCCGGGGAATACCTGATGGCCGTGACCCGCCCCTCGCATGGCACGCGGTTGATATGCACGTTGAGCGGGCTCAGGAAGATGCTCACCCGCACCGCCTGTGCCTTGAGGAAACGCGGCTCCTCTTCCTCCACCACGGCCAAGACGCGGCCGTCGCCCGGCGATACGACCAGGTTGGGCCCCTTCGGTACCACACGCAAAGGATTGCGGAAGAACCAGCCCGTAAACAGCGCCGTGGCGCCGAACAGCGCGCCAACAACCGTCCAGCCGAGCGCCCAGGCGACGACCGTGGGGACGGCGGCGGCGGCCAGGAAGGGCACGCCCTCACGGGCGATCGGCCAGCCCCGCGCTCGGTCAGCCATCAATTCCAGCGGGGGTCCGTACGCCCATCGAAATGGGCTCCGATACCCTGGTTTTCACCCGCCCTCCCTCGGTGCGCCAAGACGCACCGTCTTCCCCGTGACCCCACGCTCGCACCGGCAAAGCCGGATGCGCGCTTAGTTTTTGGTCTTGTCGACCAGTTGATCTTTCTTGAGCCAGGGCATCATGGCACGCAGCCTGCCGCCGACCTCTTCGATCGGATGCTGCTCGCCGCGCTTGAGCAGCGCGTTGTATTGGGGACGATTGGCCTGGCACTCGAGAATCCATTCCTTGGCGAAACGCCCGCTCTGTATCTCCTCAAGAATACGCTTCATCTCGTGCTTGGTCTCATCGGTGACAATGCGCGGCCCGCGCGTTACGTCACCGTACTTCGCCGTCGTGCTGATCGAGTAGCGCATGTTGGCAATGCCGCCCTGGTAGATCAGGTCCACGATCAGCTTCACTTCATGGAGGCACTCGAAATAGGCCATCTCCGGCGAATAGCCCGCCTCCACCAGCGTCTCATAGCCCGCCTGGATGAGCGAAGTCAGCCCGCCGCACAGTACAACCTGCTCGCCGAAGAGGTCGGTCTCCGTCTCCTCCCGGAAGTTCGTTTCGATGATGCCCGCGCGGCCGCCGCCGATGGCGGAGGCATAGGCCAGCCCGATCTGCTTGGTATTACCGGACGGGTCCTGGTGGATGGCTAGCAGACACGGCACGCCGCTGCCTTTCGTGTATTCCGACCGGACGAGATGGCCGGGGCCCTTGGGCGCGACCATGAACACATTGATCGTGGGGAGCGGCACGATCTGGCCGAAATGGATATTGAACCCGTGCCCGAAGGCCAAATAGGCATGCTTCTTCATGTTCGGACCGATCTCGGCACGATAGATACCGGCCTGCGCTTCGTCCGGCGCCAGGATCATCACGACGTCCGCGCGCTTCGCCGCGTCCGCCACCGACATGACTTTGAGTCCGGCCCGCTCGGCCTTCTGCCAAGACGCGCCGTCACGCAGGCCGACGAGCACGTCCATGCCGCTCTCCTTCAGATTTAGCGCGTGGGCATGGCCCTGGCTGCCAAACCCGACGATTGCAAGCGTCTTGCCCTTCAACACGTTCATATCGGCGTCTGTATCGTAATAAATCGTCAGCATGATCGGTTCCCTTCTTTCATTCCCCCGTTATGTCATTGCGAGCGAAGCGAAGCAATCTCTTTTCCCTCGTTATCCCGGATTCAGAGATTGCTTCGTCGCTTCGCTCCTCGCAATGACAGAGTCACTTCTCTTCTTTGAGCATGCGCTTGGGCTGCGCGCCGGCCGGCCGCACTTGCTCGCGCGCGATCGCCACCCGTCCCGTCCGAACCACTTCCTTGATGCCCAACGGCTGGAACAGACTGATGGCCGCCTCGACCTTCTTAATGTCTCCCGTGATCTCGATCGTGTAGGTGGTCGGCGTCGAATCCACGACCTTGCCCCGGAAGATATCCATGATCCGGAGCGCCTCGGCCCGGTCCTCCTGCCGCGTGTGGATCTTGATCAGAGCCGTCTCGCGCTCGACAAAGTCGGCTTCGTTCAGGTCCACCACCTTGATCACGTCGATGACCTTGTTGAGGTGCTTGACGATCTGCTCAATGATCTTCTCGTCGCCCCGCGTCACGATCGTCATCATGGACATGGACGGGTCCAGCGTCGGCGCCACCGACAGGGTCTCGATGTTGTAGCCGCGGCCGCTGAAGAGGTTGGCCACGCGCGACAACACCCCAAACTTATTCTCCACCAGGATTGAAATGATGTGCTCCACAAGTCGCTCCTTACGCCGTCAGGACCGTGTCGCTATCCTCGCCGGCCACCTTGGACAGGGGCTTCTCCCCGCGCTTCATCTCCGGCGGATCCTCGAGGATCATCTCGTGGTTGCAGCCGCCGGCCGGAATCATCGGGTAGCAGTTCTCGTAGGGATCCACCTCGATGTCCACCAGGACCGGCTTGTCGGTCTTCAGTGACTCCTCGATGACGTCGTCCACTTCGTCCACCGTCGTGGCCCGAAGCCCCACCGCGTTGAAGGCCTCCGCCATCTTCACGAAATCCGGGACGTTGTCCAGATAGGACGAGGCGTAGCGTCCCTCGTAGAAGAGATCCTGCCACTGGCGCACCATCCCGTGGAAGTGGTTGTTCAGGATGAAGGTTTTCACCGGCAGCTTGTTCACCATGGCCGTGGCCATTTCCTGCATGTTCATCTGGATACTGCCGTCGCCCGCGATGCAGAGCACCAGCTTGTCGCGGAAGGCCGCCTGCGCGCCCAGGGCCGCCGGGAGCCCAAAACCCATCGTGCCCAGACCGCCGGAGGTCAGCCATTTGCGCGGCTTGTCGAGCAGGAAATGCTGGGCCGCCCACATCTGATGCTGTCCCACGTCGGTCGCCACGATCGGCTCCCGGTCCTTCGTCAGTTGATAGAGGCGGTCGATCACGTACTGTGGCTTGATTTTCGCGTCCGGCGGCTGCTGGTACCCCATCGGATGCATCGTCCGCCATGCATTGACCTCGTTCCACCAGGGCTTGCGTTGCTCGATGGAATGGCCGTTCGGTGTCGCCTTGAGCATCGCGTTCAGTTCGCGGAGCACGGTCTTGACGTCGCCCACGATCGGGATGTCCACATGCACGTTCTTGCGGATCGACGTCGGATCGATGTCGATGTGGATGACCTTCGCCTCCGGGCAGAACTCTGACACCTTCCCGGTCACCCGGTCGTCGAAGCGGGCGCCGATCGCGATGACGAGGTCGGAATAGTGGATCGCCATGTTGGCGGCGTACGACCCATGCATCCCCAGCATGCCCAGCGAGAGATGATGGGTGGCAGGGAACGCGCCCAGCGCCATGAGCGTCTGGTCCACCGGGATCTGCGTCAATTCGGCGAATTCCATAATCTCTGCGCTGGCGTTGGAGAAGATGGCACCGCCGCCGACGTAGAGGATCGGCTTCTTGGCCTTGTGGATGGCGTCCACGGCCTGCTTGATCTGCCATTTGTTGCCGTCGTAGGTCGGATTATACCCCCGGATGGACACACGGTCCGGATACCGAAAGTCCCCTTTGTTCATCGCCACGTCCTTCGGGATGTCCACGAGCACCGGGCCCGGACGGCCGGTCATGGCGATATAAAAGGCTTCCTTGATGGTCTGCGCCAAGTCGTTCACGTCCTTGACCAGGAAGTTGTACTTGGTGCACGGACGGCTGATGCCGACGTTGTCCGCCTCCTGGAAGGCGTCGTTGCCGATGAGGTGGGTCGGGACTTGTCCGGTAAACACGACGATCGGCACCGAATCCATGTAGGCGTCCACCAGCGGGGTGACGATGTTGGTCATGCCCGGACCAGAAGTGACCAGCGCGACGCCCGGCTTGCCGGTGGCCTTCGCGTAACCCTCGGCCATGTGGCCCGCGCCCTGCTCGTGCCGCGTGAGAATGACTTCGACGTCCTTCTGCTGGTGCAGCACGTCAAAGATCTTCAAGACCACGCCTCCGGGAAGAGCAAAGATGGTCTTCACCCCTTCCTTCTTCAGACACTCCACAAAAATTTCGGCGCCCGTGAGCTTCATCGCCCGTTCTCCTCTCAAATACCCTAGAAAATCAACGCAGTTGGAAGTGGCAAATTATCACGAATGGACTCTGGCCGTCAACTCTGCGCCCCTTGACAGGACTTCCCTCCACTCGCTACCGTGGACGCGACGGAGAAACGCCTATGGATCGCCTCGTCGAATGCGTGCCCAATTTCAGCGAAGGGCGGAAAGTCGAGACCGTTGACGCGCTGGCCGCCGCCATCAGCGCCGTCCCCGGCGTGGTCCTGCTGGACCGGCAGAGCGACGCCGACCACAACCGCTCCGTCCTGACCTTCATCGGGCCTCCCGAAGCCGCCGCCGAAGCCGCATTCCGCGCGGTCGAGCAGGCCCTCCACCGCATTGACCTGACGACCCACCGCGGCGAGCATCCCCGCGTCGGCGCAACCGACGTGATTCCCTTCGTCCCGATCCGCGGCGTCACGATGGAGGACTGCGTGCATCTGGCGCGGACCGTAGGGCGCCGCCTTGCGGAGGAGCTGCACATCCCGATTTTCCTTTACGAGCACGCGGCGAAGGCGCCGTTCCGCGCGCATGTCGAGGACATCCGGCGGGGCGGGCTGGACGAACTGGCCGAGCGGATGCGGATGAACCCTGAGTGGTCCCCGGACTTCGGAGACGCGAAGCTGCATCGAACGGCCGGGGCGACCATGGTGGGCGCGCGCCGCTTCCTGATCGCCTATAACGTGAATCTCGCCACCACAGACCTGGACGTGGCCAACGCCATTGCGCTCAAGGTCCGGGCCTCCAACGGCGGGCTCCCCTCGGTCAAGGCGGTCGGCATCGCCCTGAAGAGCCGCGGGTGCGTGCAGGTCTCCATGAACCTGACCAATTACGAAGAGACGCCCCTGTACGCAGCCTTCGAGGCGGTCAAGGCGGAAGCGGCCAGACACGGCGTCTCGGTTCACAGCAGTGAAGTGGTCGGGCTGCTCCCAGAGGCGGCCATCGCGCAAGTCGCCGCGCATTACCTGATGCTGGAGAGCTTTGCGATGAGCCAAGCGCTGGAAACGCGCATGGCGCAGGCCCTGCGCTGAAGCCACGCGCTCCGTTCGAGGCCCACCTGCCGGGCTATACATAGCGACATACATAATGCAGTATCCGTGTCTACTGGCCATGGTCATTCCCTACAGGAGGGCGACCCTGCATCAGCTCGAGGCAGACTACTTTTTCAACATCCTGCTAGCCACGGTTTATGCTGGATTCCTCGCCCAGCAATTCTCCGATTGCCGTGAGGTTCTCGATGTGATCGCAGATCACCTTCACGGCCATCATGATCGGGACGGCAAGCAGCAGCCCCCAGACGCCCCAGATCCACCCCCAGAACAGCAAGCCGACGAAGACCGCCACCGCATTCATTGCGACGGCCTTGCCACTCAGCCATGGCGTCAGGAGATACCCCTCGAGAATTGTGATGACGAGCGTAATACCTGCGAGAAGCGCGGCCATCGCGATCGTTCCGAATTGCAGGAAACCGACTACGGTGATCCCGCCTGCGACGATGACGGGGCCAAAATACGGGATGATGTTCAGCAGCCCCGCGGCGATCCCCCACACTCCGGCCTGCTCCAGCCCAACCCATCGAAATGCCAGCCATGTCGCGACGGCCACAAGTGCACTCGTGAAGAGCTGTACCAGTAGGAACCGCTCGATCTTTCCGTTGATCTCGTCGAGGATTTCCGCCGTAATCTTTTTTTGGGACCGTGAAAGCCGCGCAATCTTGACAAGCTTGCGCGTGTACAGATCACCCGAAGCGAGCATGAAGTAGACTAAGAATACGATCATGAGCACTTGGCCGCTCATCGCCACGGCTCCTATCGATCCCCACCAGAGATAGTTGTACAGGTTCAAGGCCGGTTCCTCGACCTGCACGCGCGTGACACCCGGCGATGCGGGGCGGGGGGGGCCGACGGCTTCGGCCGCCGCCTTTTCAAGCTCGCCGGCAGCCTTTTGGGCTTTCACCATCCCTGGCTCTTTGAGGCCCTCTCGCAGCACGTGCCTGAATTTCTTCGCCGCCGCCGGGAATTGTTCTATAACCACCGCTCCCTCGTCGCGCAGGTTGTAGACCAAGACGCTGCTCGTCCCGACTATCGTGATAAGCACGCCAGCCGCTCCGATCGCGCGGGGGATTTTCCATTTCGCCATCAGCGTGACGATGGGACCCAGCGCGTAGCTGATCAACACGCTCAGCACGAGCGGGACAAACACCGCCTGAGCGAACTGCAGCGCGAAGATGACCGCCACAACCGCCAGCACCGACAGCGAGAGGCCCCGCACGTCGAGGGGCATTCGTAGCCGAAGCGGTTCGGGCTCGGGAGCGGGAGCGGTCGGCGGCGCTGCTTGGGCGTCCTCCAACTCTCTCGGCTTCACCATGCTCTCCATGCGGACCTTTCTCATTCCACGCCGGCGTGTGCATCGCGCTCAGCCGGCGCCTGAGCGCTCTTGATGGTCGTTTCCGCCTACATAGCTTTTTGGTCTCCCTCTGTCAAGAGGAAAGACGCGACGGGTCGCGCACCCACGAAAACGGGTGCGTGCAACAGGCTCCTGAGCAATATTGAACAGTGTGGAGGCGCCTGCAATGGGACGATCGCCGGCATGCTGCTGACGGATCTGATCCTCGGCCGGCCCAATCCCTGTCGGCCGTGTGTCCGCACCTCGGCTGTATCGTCGATTGGAACAAGGCAGAACGCACGTGGGACTGCCCGTGCCATGGCTCACGCTTCGATACGGAAGGACGGGTACTGAACGGTCCGGCGATCAGCGGTCTCGCTCCCGCGGGCAAATCTCTTCCTGTCCATTGAGAGTGCCCGGTGCTGAAGAGAAGCTTCACGGTCAGGCGTTCAGTGAGGTTTGATATCGATGACGTCCTTATCGGGAACTCTGTCGCGACGGGTGATGACCACGACCCGGCCCTGGTCGCTGAGGAAGGCCGTCACCAGCCAGCTCACGACGCTGACCAGCAGCGCGCCGAACACCGCCGCCCAGAATCCGTGCACCTCAAACCCCTTGACCAGCCACGACGTGAGCCACAGGCAAAAGGCGTTGAGGACGAAGAGAAAGAGACCCAGGGTCACCAGCGTGAATGGCAGGGTGAGAAACAGGAGGATCGGCCGAACGACGGCATTGATCAGGCCCAACACAAGACCTGCTGCCAGCACAGCTAACCCGCCGCTCACCTCGATCCCCGGGATGACATAGGCCGCGGCGAGGATCGCCAGCGCATTCGCAAGCACCCGAATGAGAAAGCCCATCAGAATCTCCCGATCACACCTTAGATGCCCCACCCGCCGCTAAGGTGGATGTTCGTACCCGTGACGTAGCGCGCCTCGTCAGACAGCAGGAACCGGACGGCTGCTACCGTGTCACGCAACTCGCCGACGTAGCCCGCCGGAATCTTCTTCACCATGCCGGCCAGCTCCGCCTCCGGCGCGCTTCCCGAATTGATAAAGCCGGGCGAGATGGCATTCACCGTGATCCCATGCGGAGCCAGTGTCTTGGCCAGCGTGCGCGTGAGAATGAGGATTCCCGCTTTGGCGATGTAATGGGCGGTGACCTCAGGTTGGGCCACCATCTGATCGGCATTGGCCATCGAGAAGGTGACGATCCGCCCCCACTTGCGGGTCTTCATGCCGGGCGTGACCGCCTTACTCATGTAGAACACCGGATGAAGATTGTTGTCGAACATCTCCGTCCACCCCGCAGGCGTCTCCTCCAGGATATTGACGCGATGGTAGGGTCCGGCACAGTGAATGAGAGCATCCACCGAACCAAATGCCGATGCAACCTTGCAGACCAACGCTTCGGCCGCAGATGGATCAGACACATCACACCGCTCGGCGAGCACGCGCCGGCCGGCTTGTTTCACACGCGACGCCGTCTCCGCTGCCTCGGTCTCGGATGTCCGATAGCACAGGGCAATGTCCCAGCCGTCTGCGGCCAAGTCCAACGCAATCGCGCGTCCGATCCCCTTCGCCCCGCCCGTAATGAGCGCGATCTTGGGCTTCCCATCCATCACCGCCAGGTTATATCCCACTCCCCTCGGCTCTTACAATGCCTCCCCCGAAAACGCGTGTTCGTGCTTGACTGCCTTTCTACCTCCACGCGACGGCTCACGTTCTCAACCCCCATTGAGCGCCATCACTCTGTCGCGTTTTCTATTTGACTTTTCACGCCTGCATCTCGCATCATCCGCGACGATGAAACAAGCCGCCACACTCCGAGCATTGATGACGCGGCCGGGGATTCTCCGGACGGTCGGCGCGCACGACGCGCTCAGCGCCAAGATGATCGAGCAGGCCGGGTTCGACGCGATCTGGGCCTCCGGGTTCGGCATCTCGGCCTCCCTCAAATGCATTCCCGACGGCAGCTTCCTCACCATGACCGAACAACTGGACGCGACCCGGAACATGGTCGAGGCCGCGGACATCCCCGTGATCGCGGATTGCGATACCGGCTTCGGCAATGCCCTGAACGTGATGCGGATGGTCCAGGACTACGAAAAGGCGGGCATCGCCGGCATCTGCATCGAAGACAACGTCTTCCCCAAACGCTGCTCGTTTTACGCCGGTTCCAGACGGGACTTGGTCTCCGTGGACGAACATGCCGGCAAGGTCCGCGCGGCCAAGTCCGTGCAATCGTCCCCGGATTTCGTGGTCATTGCCCGCACCGAAGCCCTCATTGCCGGCTGGGGCCGGGACGAGGCCCTGAAGCGCGCCGAGGCCTACGCCGACGCCGGCGCCGACGCCGTACTCATCCATTCCAAATCCCCCACGTTCGACGAGTTGCGCGCTGTTTCGCAACAATGGTCGGGCCGCGTCCCGCTGGTCGTGGTCCCGACCATCTTCGGCGCCGTCACGGCAGATGAACTGGAGCGGCACGGCTTCAAGATCGTCATCTTCGCCAACCAGGTCATCCGCACCGCGATCAAGGCTATGCGCGACACCCTGGATGTCCTGAAGAAGGAGGGCCGCGCCGAAGCCGTCGGAGACCGGATGGTCACGCTCCAAGAGGTGTACGATCTGGTCGGCGTGACCCAGATGGAGGAGGACGAGCGCCGGTTCCTCCCGGTCGGCGCCGAGAAGATCACGGCCATCATCCCGGCCGCCGGGTTTGAAAAGCAGCTCTTGCCGCTCATTCAGGACAAGCCCAAATGCCTGCTGGATATTAAAGGGAAAACGATCCTGGCGCGTCAGGTGGCGACCCTCAACGAGGTCAACATCAAGCACATCGCCGTCGTGCGGGGCTATCAGAAAGAGAAGATCACGCTGCCCAACCTGCGGTATTACGATAACGACCGGTACGAGGAGACCGGGGAACTGGCGTCCATCTTCTGCGCCGAGCCCGAACTGACGGGCCGCTGCCTCCTGCTCTATGCCGATATCATCTTCGAGACCAGCATCCTGCACAAGCTGTTGAAAAGCCCCGCCGACATCACGATCGTGGTGGATCAGGCATGGCTCGATCACCGCACGCTGCCGCGGCCGCACGTCAAGCCGGACCTCGTCGTGATGGATGTACCGCCCCCCACAGGCTACCGGTTCGTTCCACTGGACGGCCCCAGCCGGCTGGTGAAGATCGGCCAGCATCTGGACCGGGAGCAGGTACACGGCGAATTCATCGGCCTGGCCATGTTGTCCGAACGGGGGACGGCGCTGCTGAAATCCGCGTATCACGCCGTCTCCTCGCAGCCCGCCGCCCCCTTCCACGAAGCGCCCTTTCTCCAGAAGGCCGCGCTGACCGATATGCTTCAGGAACTGGTCGATCGCGGGCACGACGTCTCCTGCATCACCATCTATAAAGGCTGGATGGAGGTAGATACCTTCGAGGACTACCAGCAGGCCTGGGCTGACCTGAAGACGTAACGTATCTGTTGAAAGGACTGCCCCTTCGACAGGGCTCAGGGTGAACGGAGCATGTACATGCATGCTTGAAGCGGGGAGCGGGAGTCCACCTCCGTCATCCCCACGAAAGCGGGATGCCGCGTTGCGACGCGCTCGCGATGAGATGGAACAACGGGTGGCCGAACGGACCAGGGAATTGCAGCAGGAAGTCGCCGAGCGGGCCCGTTTGCAGGAGGCCCTCATCCAGGCGCGCACGATGGAGGCCGTGGGCCAGTTGGCCGGCGGGATCGCCCATAACTTCAACAATCTCCTCCAGGTGATCCTCGGCAATGCCGAACTGGCCACCATGGGCCTGCCGCCAGATCATCCCGCCCTAAAACACATCGCGCGCATGAAAGGGGCCGGTCAGCGAGCCGCCGCATTGACCGCCCAACTCCTGGCGTTCAGTCGGCGCGGCATCACCCACCCACGTGCGCTGCATCTCGGCGAGTTGGCCCGGCACGTCGCCACGCGCCTCCGACGCACGAGCGATCCCTGCATCCTCATCGAGACCCGCATGCCCCCGGATCTCTGGAGCGTGCATGCCGACCACGGCCAAATGGAACAAGCGCTCATGCATCTCTGCCTCAACGCCCGCGATGCCATGCCCAACGGCGGGCGCCTGACCCTGGAACTGGACAACCTCACGCGCGGGGACCAGGAGCTGGTTCGCCTCACTGTGACGGACACCGGCAGCGGCATGGACGCCGACATCCGCACACGCATCTTCGAGCCGTTCTTCACGACCAAAGGCCTGGGCCAAAGAGAAGTGGGCAAAGGCACAGGGCTCGGCCTGGCGATCGTCTATGGCGTCGTGACGCAGCTTCAGGGCACCGTGACGGTGGACAGCGAGCCGGGGCGGGGCACCCAGTTCGTCCTCGCACTCCCCCGTTCGACCCATATGCGGCAGGCGTCAGCCCGCCGGGTGTCCCAACCAGCCCCCCAAAAGAGCGCGGAGGAGACGGTTCTCGTGGTGGATGATGACGAGATGGTCCGGGGTGTGGCGTGCGCGGCCCTGACACTGGCGGGCTATGTCGTGCTGGAGGCTGAGGATGGGGCTCGTGCCCTCTCGGTCTACCAGCAGGAGCGCAGCCGCATCGCGGCCGTCCTCCTTGACCTGACGATGCCCACGCGCTCAGGGGTGGATGTCCTCGCCGACCTGCTCCAGATTGATCCCGCGATCCGCGTGGTCCTCTGCAGCGGGTATTCGGCTGAAACCCAGGGGGTGGACGTGGCGCAACTCGGGGCCAAGGGATTTCTGCAGAAGCCCTATTCTCCACACGACGTGGCCCGCGCCATCCGACAGGCACTCGACCAGGCGGGTTAGGCTGCGCTCATTTCGGGCGGAGGTCGGGAAAGAAGGCGGCCAACCGCATCGCCAGTCCCATATCGCCCGTGATCGTCAACCGCCCGCTGAGCGCCGCCGACAGGCCGCTCAGCTTCCCCTCAAGAATCGCGACGCAATCCTCCCGCGCCATGGATAGCGTGACGTTCGGGGACGGGTGGACGCCGTCACAGACCCGGCAGGACCGGTCGGCGATGTGAAGCTGGTACCGGCCTCCTTCCTCGCCCGAGACATCGAATTGATAGACAGCGTGCACGCCGTCCGCCGCGTCGGGACAGAAGTGGGACGGCAGCGCCTCGAAAAATTCACGGAGGGACATGGGAGTTATGGGGCTCATTTGACAAACCGCTTTCTGCTGTGCGACAAGGCAGGCGTGAACGAGACGTCAGCCTGCCCCACATGCAAACAGCCGACCGTGCCGGTGACCCGGGACGGCGCCGTCACGCCCGTCTGCTCAACCTGCGACACCCCTGACCGAGTCTGCGCCTGGTGCAAGGTGCCGATGACCAAGAAACTGGTGGCCGACGGGACATTCCTCCACTACATCTGCCCGAAGTGCGTGTTCCAACATACCTCAAAATTCGCCGTACCGTAACCGCGCCTCACTTCATCAGGCGCGTCGCCGCCAGCAGCAATAGCAGCAGCGCCATCCCACTGAAAAATGGGATCACCGAATAGCCCAGCACATGGTTCAGAAGGCGTCGTCCCGTCCACTCAGGATGGCGCTGCTGCAGATCCCGATACACGAACTCATACGCCAGCACGAGGAGGCTGAGACAGAGAGTAAACGTCCGAAGCGTCCGGCCCCAGGTGTACTGACCGCTCAGAATGAAATCCAGCGTGAAGAACCCGCCGCTGACATTGACGATCGGCACCACCAGGACAAGGAACGCGCCGTTCCACCAGCGCAAGCCCGGCGACCCTTCCACTGCGATCGGTGCACTCATGCGGGAGGAGCGGAGACGGCAGGCGCGGGAACCGCGGCGACAACAGGCGCCGGCTCGTTGGGCCTGGGCGGAAGCACCGGCATCGTCTGGGCGGGACGCACGCGACCGGCCTTGCAATCCACGCACAGCCGGGGCCGCTCTTTCAGGAACTGCCCGCCGCTGAGGCAGGCGTAATGGACAAACTCATCGCAGATCGTACACCGAGCCCATCCGCCCGTCAGAAACGTGACATTGCGGTACAGACCCTTACGGCAGACCGGGCAGGCGGTCGGCTGGATCTCCAAGGTCTGGGTTTCAATGCCCTGTTCAACGCGTCGCCATCCCATCGCGCCACAGTATAGACAAGCCGGACCCTTCCTGCAAGCGGTAGGGGCTCGGCATCATGCAGGCGTTCACCGCGTTGACTCTCTTTACAGAGCTTTGCTAACCTGCCACGCGTATGAACATCACGCAGTACCTGGAACAAACACGGCAGGACGTGGACCGCTTTCTCGAGTCGGTCATGCCCCCCGAGAGCGCCCCGCCGGCGAACCTCCACAAGGCCATGCGCTACAGCCTCTTCGCCGGAGGGAAGCGCGTGCGCCCGATTCTGGCCATCGCGGCCTACGAAGCCGTCGGCGGGGCGTCCCCTACGATTCTGCCCCTTGCCTCGTCCCTCGAACTGATCCATACCTATTCGCTGATCCATGACGATCTGCCCGCCATGGACAACGACGATTACCGGCGCGGCAAGCCGACCAACCATAAAGTTTTCGGCGAGGCCATGGCCATCTTAGCCGGCGATGCCCTGTTGACGATGGCCTTCGATCTCGTCAGCCGCCCTGACTTGGTGGACGGCCTCGATCCCCGCTCGCAGGTGAACGTGATCCAGGAACTCGCCGCCGGCGCCGGCCACGTGGGCATGGTGGGCGGGCAGGTCGCCGACATCGAGGCGGAAGGCCAGGACATTGACCTGGCCACGCTGGAAGGCGTGCATCGCTGGAAGACCGGCACGCTCATCCGCGCGTCCGTCCGCATCGGCGGCATCGCCGGCGGCGCCACTGTCGAACACGTGGCGCGCCTGACCGCCTACGCGGAGGACATCGGCCTCGCGTTCCAGATCGCCGACGACGTGCTGAACGTCACGGGTACGCGGGAGGAACTCGGCAAGGATGCCCACACCGACGCCTCTCGCGGGAAGAAGACCTACCCAACGTTCTTCGGCGTGGACGGCGCCCGCACACTGGCCGACGAGCGCGTCGCGTCGGCCATCGCGCATCTCAACGATTTCGGCCCCCAGGCCGAGCCCCTCCGCGAGCTGGCCCGCTACATCACCGCCAGAAAGAATTAACCCGGATTATTCATGAAAGCCTTGGTGACGGGGTCCACGGGGTTCATCGGCGCCGCCGTGGCGCGATGCCTGCTGGCACGCGGCCTGGACGTCCGCGTGCTCGTCCGGCGCGACAGCGACCTCGCCAATCTTCAGGGACTAAACGTCGAGCATGCCTATGGCGACCTGCGCGACGCCGCGTCCCTGCGCCAAGCCCTCACCCACTGCCGACAGCTCTACCACGTCGCCGCGCACTATGCCCTGTGGGCGCCCGATCCGCAGATCTTCTACGGCATCAACGTCACCGGCACGCGCAACCTGATGGAGGCGGCGCGCGACGTCGGCATCGAGCGCATCGTCTACACCAGCACCATCGGCGCGATCGGCCTGCCGCCAGGAGGCGGACTGGGCACGGAAGAGACGCCGGTCTCGCTGGAGCAGATGTCGGGCCACTACAAGCGCTCAAAGTACCTGGCCGAGCAGGACGTCACCACGATGGCCCGCGCGGGGCTGCCGGTCGTGATCGTCAATCCCAGCGCCCCTGTCGGCGCCCGCGATATCAAGCCCACACCCACCGGGCAAGTCATCGTGGACTTCATAAAGGGCCGGATGCCGGCCTACATTGAAACCGGCATGAACCTGGTGGATGTGGAGGATGTCGCTGTCGGGCATCTCCACGCCATGGAGAAAGGCCGGATCGGGGAACGCTACATCCTGGGCAACCGGAATCTCATGCTCCGCGAAGTCTTCGCGCTGCTCAGCCGGTTGACCGGCGTGCCCACCCCCAAGGTGAAGCTGCCGCGTCTCGCCATCCTGCCGCTGGCCTACGCGAATCAATGGCTCGCCGATTACGTCACGCACCGACCACCACGGATTCCGCTAGAGGGAGTCAAGATGGCCAAGTACGTCATGCATTACGACTGTTCCAAGGCCCTCCGCGAGCTGGCGCTCCCGCAGACGCCGGTCGACGTCGCGCTGGAAAAGGCGGTGCGCTGGTTCCGCGATCATCGCTACGTCTAACCCGGATTCATGGAATTCCTAATCCTCCTTGGCAAGACCCTCCTGCTCCGGCCGTACGTCTTTTTCTTTCTGGCCATCGCACTGGCGACGTCCGTATGGTTCATGGGGAAGCCACGAACGGCCCTGTTCTTCCTCCTCACCTGGGCGACCGCCTTCGTCTGTGAATTCTCCTCCACGCGCACCGGTATTCCGTTCGGCTGGTATGTCTACACCGGCTCGACCGTCGGCCGAGAACTCTACCTTAGCGACGTGCCGTTCATGGATTCGCTGTCGTTCTCGTTCCTGCTGTTCACCAGCTATTGCCTGGCCCTGACCTTTCTGCTGCCGGCGCGCGGTCGGGGCGTGACGATGGTGATGCGCGCCGATCAGTCAATCCGCGCGTCGCGCCCCGTGCTCGGCCTAACCGTGATGTTCTTTGTGCTCCTGGATGTGGTCATTGATCCCGTCGCGCTGCGCGGGGACCGCTGGTTCCTCGGCAAGATTTACTACTATCCTGACCCGGGCGTGCACTTCGGCGTGCCTCTCGCCAATTACCTGGGGTGGGTGGTGGTGGGCCTGATCGCTTTCGGCCTGTATCAACGGCTCGACCGCCGACTCCCCGACCACGGGCGCGACGAGAACGTTGCGCGCAGGCTGCTCTTCGGGTGCACCCTCTACTACGGCATCCTCGCGTTCAACCTGGCGGTCACCTTCTGGATCGACGAGCCGCTGATCGGCATGACCGGCCTGCTGATATACCTGCCGATCACGGCCTTCCTGCTGCTCAAACTGACCGGGCGGCTGCCGCTTCAGATCGGCGCACGACGGAGAGCCGTACCAAAACCGGCGCTGTGAGTCATTGCTTTCGCATGGATCGGCCCGTATAATTCAGTTCCATGTCTGCCTCGTCGCCGCTGATTTTCCAGAAGAACACTCTGATCGAGAAGCATCAGATCGAGGGCAACGACCCGCCGGGCCGCTATTTCAGCCGTATGGCCATGATCACCCGCACCGCGACCGGCTATACGGCCAAAGTCCAGTATGAGTCCGTGACGGCCGAGACCCCATCCCTGCCGACCATCGCCGAAGCCCTCCGGAACCTGGCCGGTCGGCTCCAGAACGTGGCGTTCACGCGCCTGCGAACGAGATTGAATTTTCGCGGCAAGAAGTACTACGCGGAAAAAGAAGCCTGGACGGACTACCCCGACCTGACCTGACCTCGTCCTGTCACCCTGAACAGCGTGAAGGGTCTACTTCTTCTATCCTTCTCTTGCTCAGGGTGGCGAGCACAGCGTTTGAAACACCACATCATGGATGGCCGGGCGAAACTGCCGAATCCGGTCGTTCTTCCGCGTTGGATGCACCCGGTTCGTCAACAGCACCACGATCAGGTCCTGCTCGGGATCGACCCAGATCGAGGTCCCGGCATAGCCAAGATGCCCGAATGCGGTCGGTGAAAAGAACTGACCGGACGAGGACGGCGCCACGCCCGGCCCCGTCGAGGGGGTATCCCAGCCCAACGCCCAACTGCCGTACGGGTCAATTCCCTGCTTCCGCACGAATTCCTTCGCCCACGAGGCGGGAATCGGCAACGCCTTTCCCCGCACCGCCACCAGCCACGGGCTCACGGCCCGCGCCGCCGCCTCCGCCGTCCCGAACAGTCCTGCATGAGAAGACACCCCCCCCATGACCGCGGCATTCTCGTCGTGCACCTCACCACGGAGCAGCCGCCCGCGCCACATGTCCTGTTCCGTGGCGGCGAATTGACGCCCCACGACCGAGCCTCTCCCTGTTGGCCCGTCTTC
>Ga0213870_1000563_pt1 | contig 17257 bp, 14 predicted proteins | sample WICALVC2017_Meta_FD_160119 | JGI IMG/M metagenome (GOLD analysis project Ga0213870, IMG submission 160119) | Freshwater microbial communities from subterranean cave lake in Wind Cave National Park, South Dakota, United States - WICALVC2017 | ecosystem: Environmental > Aquatic > Deep subsurface >... | reverse complement strand
TCATTTTATTCCCCTTCATATCCACCCGTATTATAAAGAACGTTATGGGTATTTACCGACCGATTTTCCTGTTGCATATCAAACGTATCAGCGCATTATTTCTCTGCCAATCTATCCAAAGATGACCGCTTCGGATGTAGATCGTGTCATTGATGCGGTCACAAAGATTGCACGCAAATTCAAGCGATAGAAAGTGTTTGTTAGTCTGTGACTGATTCATGTCATTTTTTAATTTTTTCTTTTTTGTAAATCATTCGGGAGGCAGTGCCCCATCCTGTGTTGCTTCAGCAAGGTAGAAGATATTGATGCAATCATTGCTGGTGCGAAGGTTGCGCGTCATTATGAGAAAGGAGTTGTTTTGTGAACCCTCTAATTAAATTACAAGAATACAAACAAAGCCCATGGTACGACTACATACGCCGCGGACTCATTACTTCCGGTGAATTGTCTGACATGGTGGCAAAAGATGGTCTTTTGGGTATCACCTCAAATCCTTCCATTTTTGAAAAGGCGATTGGTGGAAGTCTGGATTACGATATCCAATTGCAAGAGATTGTAGGCGGTGTCATGGGGGTAAAGGAGATTTATGAGGCCCTGGTGATTCGAGATATTCAAGAAGCGGCAGATATTCTCTTATCCGTCTACGAGAAAACAAACGGCAGGGACGGCTTTGTCAGTCTGGAGGTTTCGCCCGATCTGGCCTATAACACACAAGGGACAATTGAAGAGGCCCTCCGTCTCCATAAAGATGTAAATCGCAAAAATATAATGATAAAAGTTCCCGCGACGGAAGAAGGAATCCCGGCCATTGCGTATTTGCTCGGTGAAGGGATGAACATCAATATCACACTACTTTTTGGGATAGAGGCTTACGAGAAGGTTGCGCGTGCTTATATTTCTGCCCTCACAAAACGGCTTACGGCAAAACTTCCTATTCAGCATATTGCATCGGTCGCAAGTTTTTTCATTAGTCGCATTGATACCCTTGTAGATTCTCAATTAGACGCAAAGCACGCCACAATGCCAAGAAGCAAGGTGGCCATTGCAAACGCCAGACTTGCTTATGAAAAATATCAGGAATTGTTTGAATCTCCTCTTTTTGTCAATCTTGCAAAAGAGGGTGCACAAGTACAACGGTTACTGTGGGCCAGTACCAGCACGAAAGACCCAAGCCTTCCGGATACCTATTATGTTGAGGGTCTCATTTCGCCGAACACCGTGAATACGCTTCCTGCGGCGACTTTTAATGCGTACAAAGACCACGGCAAGCCGTCTGAGAGTTTTATGAACGGACTTGCATCTGCGAAAGAAACAATGTCGCAACTTGCCGAGTGCGGGATTGATTTTAACACGGCGACACAGAAGTTATTGACCGATGGGGTGACCTTGTTTGCAAACGCCTTTGATCAGCTGATGGGAACCATTAGTGTGAAACGTACGGAACTGCTGGGCGCACGGTTAAATCGGCAAAGTTATGCGTTAGGGGAATTTACGTCTTCTGTGGAAGAACGTCTAAAAGCCTTGCAAAAAAGTGGATTTATGAAACGTTTTTGGAGCAAAGACCCTGCCGTTCAAAATGCCCAAGACGTGCTAGGTTGGCTCCACATTATTGAACAAGAAATAAATGCTGTTGCACAGATTAAACAATTTGCGGAAGAGATTCGCACAGAAGCATTTCAGCATATTGTGCTTTTGGGAATGGGAGGAAGCAGTCTTTGTGGAGAGGTGTTGCGATTGACCTTTGGAGCAATCCATGGATACCCTGAACTACATGTATTAGACAGCACGGTTCCAGCGCATATAAAATTGATTGAGGCGCAAATAGACATATCAAAAACCCTTTTTATTGTCGCAAGCAAGTCTGGTGCAACGATTGAGCCGTTGGTCTTTTATCAATATTTCTTCGATAAGGTAAAAAATATAAAAGGGGAGCAAGCGGGGCGGCATTTTATCGCCATTACCGATTCGAATTCGCTTCTTGAGAAAATTGCGCAGGAGAACAAGTTCCGAGAGATATTCCCCGGAGTGGCCGAGATTGGCGGACGCTATAGCGCCCTGTCTAACTTTGGAATGGTTCCGGGCGCGCTGATGGGGATAGATATTGCCACGCTTCTTGATCGGGCAGGGCAGATGCGTCACAGTTGCGATGCTTGTGTTCCGGGAAGTGCGAATCCCGGTATTCGGCTGGGGGCGGTATTAGGAGAGCTTGCCTTGCGGGGAAAGGATAAGGTTACCTTTATCACCTCAAAAACGGTGAGGAGTCTTGGGGCTTGGCTAGAACAGCTGATTGCGGAGTCCACTGGAAAAGAAGGTCTTGGGATCACACCCATTGATGATGAACCGATGGGCAAAGTAGCTGACTATGGGCAAGATCGCTTGTTTGTCTATATCCGTTATCTCCCTGCGATAGAAAAGGAGCAGGACGATCTGATAGAAGCGTTGCAATCTGCGGGGCACCCGATTGTGCGGATTGAGCTGTCGGACCTCATCAACATCGGGGAAGAGTTTTTCCTCTGGGAGATTGCAACCGCAGTATCAGGATCCATTCTGGGAATCAATCCGTTTGATCAACCGAATGTGCAAGAGAGCAAGACTTACACAAATGAATTCCTAGACGCATTCAAAAAGACGGGACAAATCAAGGAAGAGACCCCCATTGTTGTAGATACGTTTAAAATATGGGCGGATTCCGACTTATCCATTCGAGGCGGGGATAGTCTAGAATCAGTCCTATCTGCGCATTTTAATCGGATCAAAAAAGGAGATTACGTTGCTATTAACGCCTATCTTCAACGCACCCATGATATTTACGAGACCTTACAGGCCATTCGGACAGATGTTCGAAACAAGAAACAGGTCGCAACGACATTGGGTTTTGGTCCCCGATTTCTTCACTCAACGGGTCAGTTGCACAAAGGGGGGCCGAACACGGGGGTATTTTTACAGATTACCGCAGACGACGAGGAAGACCTCCTTATACCCTTCGCACCGTACACATTTGGAAATCTCGCGAGAGCGCAGGCATTGGGGGATTACACCTGCCTCATTCAACGCAATCGCAGGGTCATTCGTGTTCATATTACGGGAGACATAGACAAAGGATTAAGTCGCCTGAAGAAGGCAATAACAGAAAATCTCCCCTAACGCCTCTTTGAAAAAGGGAGGTGAGGAGGGATTTTATAAATATGAAGGAGAGCTGACGATGGAACTCGGATTTGTGGGTTTGGGAAAAATGGGAATGAATATGGTGAAGCGACTACAGGGGGATAAACATCGTGTGGTTGTTTATGACCGAATGGCCGATCTTGTTCGTGAAGCGGAGCAGGATGGGTGTATCGGTTCTACGTCATTATCGGACATGGTTTCAAAGCTCACCACACCGCGCGCGGTTTGGGTCATGGTTCCTGCAGGTCAGCCTACCGAGGAAACAATACAAGCCGTGGCAACCCTTTTAGCGCCGGATGACCTGATTATAGACGGTGGAAACAGCAAGTTTCATGACGATGTCCGCCGCGCCCCAGAATTAAAACAGAAGGAAATTCATTATCTGGATGTCGGGACCAGTGGTGGGGTCTGGGGACTGAAATTGGGATATTGTATGATGGTAGGAGGGGATGCGCCGATTGTAAAACGGATTACACCGATATTGAGCACCCTCGCGCCGGAAGCGGGCTGGGAGCATGTCGGGGGGAACGGGGCAGGTCATTACGTTAAGATGGTTCACAATGGCATTGAATATGCCATGATGCAGGGTTACGCGGAAGGGTTTGAGTTGATGTCAAAGAGCGACTACAAACTCAATCTAGCGAAAATTGCCGACTTGTGGATGCACGGAAGTGTCGTTCGCTCATGGCTACTGGAATTGACTGCGAGTGCCCTGTCTGATGATCCGACACTGTCTCATTTTAAGGGATATGTTCAGGATTCGGGCGAGGGACGATGGATGGTCCTCGACGCAATTGATAAAGATGTTCCTGTGCCCACCCTCACGGCCGCGCTTTTCACCCGATTCCGTTCCCGACAACAGGAGTCGTTTGCGGAAAAAACACTGGCCGCCATGCGGTACGCCTTCGGCGGGCATGGAGTAAAACAATAACGATGAAAGCAGGGGAAGAGGGTTTCAATCTACCGCCGTCTTTGCTGATTATATTTGGCGGATCGGGCGATTTAGCACGTCGGAAGCTTGTGCCTGCGATGTACAATCTTTATCTGGACGGCTTACTGCCAGAAGGTTCTGCCATACTGGGTCTAGGCCGAAAACAGATGTCGCATGAGGCCTTCCGCAAGGGATTGAAAGAAAGCGTAGAGAAATTCTCTCGACAACCGATTACAGAAGAAAAATGGAACGCGTTTGAACAGGCGATTTATTATCTTTCTGGTGAGATTGAGAACCAACGACTCTATGCCGATATTTCTGCATTTTCAAAACAACTGGAGACAGAACGCAATCTTGTTGGCAATCGCATTTTCTATTTAGCCATTCCTCCCGCCTCATATTCTGCAGTCTGTTGCGGGCTTCGTACTGCAGGTCTTGTCGCGCCCGAAAATGCGTCTCCATTTTCCCGCGTGATCGTTGAAAAGCCCATTGGACACGATCTTGAATCGTCCAAAGCAATCAATGACATCATTGCAGATGTTTTTCAAGAGTCGCAAATCTATCGAATTGATCATTACTTGGGCAAAGAAACCGTTCAAAATTTGTTGGTGTTCCGATTTGCCAATAGTATCTTTGAGCCTTTATGGAACCATCATCATATTGATCATATACAGATTACCGCGGCGGAAGAGGAAGGGGTTGGAACGCGAGCATCCTATTACGACGGGGCGGGCGCGCTTCGCGATATGGTTCAAAATCATATCCTGCAACTGCTTTGTTTGGTTGCAATGGAGCCGCCATGGTCGCTTGCCCCTGATGTGGTGCGAGACGCACGACTAGAGGTGCTTCGTTCTTTGCGGCCGATTGTTGGAAAAGAAGCGGTGAATCAATATACCGTCCGCGCCCAATATGGCCCTGCTGTTATTAACGGGGCAGAACTTCTCGGCTATCGCAACGAGAACGCAATTCCAGAAAACTCAACCACAGAAACATTTGTGGCGATCAAGGCGTTTGTTGACAATTGGAGATGGGCGGGGGTTCCGTTTTATCTGAGAACGGGTAAACGGATGAAAAAACGAACAACAGAGATTGCGGTTCAATTTAAAGCAGTGCCGGAGATTCTTTTTAACGCAAACCACAATCTGTCAGATTCTCCAAACGTATTGGTGTTGCGGATTCAGCCGGAAGAGGGTTTCTCCCTCCGCATGATTTCTAAGCGCCCGGGATCAAAAGTTTCTGTTGCGCCTGTAGATATGGATTTTCAGTACAATCAAGAATACGGAGGCGTGTCCCCAGAGGCTTATGAACGGCTTTTGCTTGATGTAATGATTGGCGACGCAACCCTTTTTATGCGGCGTGACGCCGTTGAGGCGGCATGGAGTTGGGTCACTAATATTTTGGACGGCTGGCAACAACAGAAAACAAAATTGCTTCCGGAGTACCCTTGCGGAAGCTTTGGGCCGTTGGAAGCCTGTCGTCTCGTTGAGCACTATAATCGCACATGGCGCGATTCGTAAGGTTATGAAGTGTTGCACTGCGTGACTTTGGAAAATCCGGAAGCGGTCGTGCATGAAGCCGCTAAACGGATTCTGCATCTTGTTGCAACGGCGCAGGAAGCCAAAAGAGATTTTCATTTTGTTTTGTCAGGTGGCACAACCCCAAAACGACTTTATAGGATATTGGCGGATGCAAATATCTCGTGGGATCACGTTCATTTTTTCTGGGGAGATGAGCGTTGTGTACACCTTGATCACACAGACAGCAATTATAAAATGGCGCATGACACCTTCTTATCAAAAATAAATGTGTCGGCTTCTCATGTCCACAGGTTGCAGGGGGAAATCGCTCCTCCGTTATCGGCACACAATTATGAGAAAACAATTCAGGCTATAGTGGGTCTTAGCCATTTTGTTGGACACGACAAGCAGTGTCCCTACACTGGGATTCCGTCATTTGATTTGGTCTTGTTGGGCATGGGTGCGGATGGACATACCGCCTCTCTTTTTCCAGAAACAGAAGCCTTAAAAGCAAAAACATGGGTTGTGGCCAATTTTGTCCCAAAACTTTCAGGGTATCGTTTGACCCTGACCCCAATTCTATTGAATCAGGCGGCCAATATATTTTTTTTAGTGACGGGGAGTGATAAGGCTAAAATTTTACAAGCTGTTTTGGAAGGGCCTAAGAACACAGACTTACTGCCTTCTCAATTGATTCATGGCGAAACGGGGAACGTAACGTGGATCATTGATAAAGCGGCTTCCGCGTGTTTGGGCATGATCCATGACAAGCAAAGAACATGAATGACATCTCTCTCTCTCTCTCTCTGGTGTGTGGGTTCGTTCTATGTGTTCTTGTGTGGAATTTGGGTTGACAGTATTCGTATAAAAAGGTGTAGAATGGCCACATTGTTAAGATACAAAAAGGAGTTTGCCATGAACATTTTATTTGTCTTATTGGGGATCGTGCAATTTTTATTGTTCTCTTTATTGTTCTTGCCGATCCATGTTAATGCCACAACATGGGTCAGTGTAGACCCATTTGGAACAGAATCAAATGGAGACAGCTTTTCCTCCGCGCTTTCGGCTGATGGCCGATTGATTGCTTTTAGTTCTACAGCCAGCAATCTTGTATCAGGAGATAAAAACGGGGTATCAGACATCTTTGTGCGTGATCAACAGACGGGAAAGATTTCTAGAGTCAGTGTCAGTAGTGACGGGTTAGAGGGCAATGATGTCAGTAACTGGCCCGCAATATCCGCCGATGGTCGCTTTATTTCTTTTAGCTCAAAGGCAGGAAATCTGATCACAGGCGACACGAATGGGGTATTTGATGTATTTGTGCATGATCGGGAAACAGGTAAAACCGCGCGTGTTAGTATCGCAAGTCAGGGTTCCGAGGGAAACGGAAACAGTTTTCCATCTGCAATCTCGGCTGATGGACAATTTGTTGCCTTTAGCTCCAGAGCCAAGAATCTTACGTTAAACGATAACAATTCTGCATTTGATGTCTTTCTTCATGATCGCAAAACGGGAAAAACAACGCGTGTTAGCACTGACAGTTTGGGTGTTGAGGGAAACGATTTTAGTTATGCCCCTGCCATTTCCGCGGATGGCCAATTGATTGCTTTTAGTTCAAAGGCCAGCAATCTTGTTGCAAACGACGTCAACAATACATTTGATGTGTTTGTGCATGACATGGAAACACAAGCGACAACGAGGGTCAGCGTCACAAGTCAAGGAGAAAATGCGAACGCGCAGAGTGATTGGCCTGCGATTTCAGCCGATGGGAAATATGTGGCCTTTACCTCAAAAGCGAGTAATATCGTTGCGGGGGATGTCAATAACGCATTTGATGTTTTTGTGCATGATATGGAAACAGGGGCAACCTCGCGTGTGAGTATCGCTTCATTGGGAGAACAAGCCAATCAGAACGGAGACGCTTTCGCCTCGGTACTTTCTGCAGATGGAAGGTTTATTGCTTTTACATCGGGGGCCAGCAATCTTGCGCCCAGTGACACCAACGGAACATTTGATGTTTTTGTCCATGACCGAGAAGCAGGTGTAACAGAGCGTGTTAGCGTAGATGATCGTGGAACAGAGGGAAATCATGCCAGCTATGTTTCGGCTCTCTCGGCAGATGGCAAGGTCGTTGCGTTTAATTCAAAAGCAAGTAATTTGGTGGACGGCGATACCAACGGGACGTCGGATATCTTCGTCCAAAATCTGTTCTCTACTTTTTTGCGTTAAGCCGTGTCAGTTCTTCGCGGGCCGTCTTGTTTTCAGGTTCTCGTTTTAATGCGTCTTTAAAAGAGGCAATGGCTTTATCCGTCAGATTTGTTTTTACGTAAGCCAATCCCAGTTCAACATGAGGTTCTGATTGAGCAAGATCGAGTGTTGCGCTTTTATGAAATGCCTCTACGGCTTCGCGTAATTTTCCAGGAATACGAGAAAGAATCTGTCCATATCGAAGATACACCGTATACTTTGAAGGGGATTCAGGAAACAAACGAATAGATTCTTCTAATAAATAGACCGCACTTTGCAAATCATTGTTAGCATAAGCCGTCGCCGCGCGAGAAAAAAAGGCCTGTGCCAACTGTTCCTCCGACGAAGGTTGTGCAATAGCATTTTCCTTTAACGAGTGATCGTAAGCGTTTCTCGTTGCCTCTATAGATAACGTATCATAAGCGCGTGTGATCTGAATAAAAATAGCTTGAACATCCTTGATCACATCTATCAACGCTACCCCCTGATAGTTATCCGGGTGATATCGTTTTACCAATTTAAAATAGGCGCGTTTAATCACTTCTTTGTCGGCATTATGATTAACATGCAATATCTGATAGTAATTTTTAGAAGATAAAGTCGCAAAAACCTCTCGAATTTCTTTAATCTTAACCTCATTTGAGGCGTCCTCCCAAGAGGTATCTTTTTTCTCTTGAACAGGAATCTTCTTTGTCTCGTTTTGTTTTTTTCCTGCAAACACCGCCTGCTCTTTTTCCATTTTAGGAGAGAAAGGCAAAGCAGAAATGATTGTTTCTGTTGTAATCAACAGATTGAGCATTTGCGCGCAAGAGAGTGCTTTTGTGGCAGAAAGTGATAAGACATCCCGAATTGATCGGGTATCATCAATGAGATTAAAAACCCATTCTGCATCAGGAGACACCTTAAAGTGTTTTGGGCCGTGCGCCTGATTTTTTTTTAAAACAAAATGAAGCGGCGGTAAAAGACGCATCAAGCGTGTCCAATCAGAAATACGAAACAATCCATCTTGAATTATTTCATCTGGATCAATACAAATGCCTATAGATTCATTCTCAGAAAGCGACATTGCCTTGAAATTGTAGGAAGCGTCATCCCATAAGAAAAGACTAATGACGATTTCCTTCATTTGTATAAGGAGTACCTCAAAAAGATCTTTGGGTTTCAGATACCCGTGTTCCATTAAAATCGCGGTTTGTGTCTTACCCATTGATTTTAACTGCTCTTCTACAAACTCATATTGTTTAAAATCAATTCTTCCGGCTCTTATAAGCACCTCACCTAGATAATCATTGGGATAATTGGATGTTGCAAAAAGAATCTCTCCATTCTGAAAATGAATTGATTTGGAGAAGAGTGCGCGATTAACCGTTAGAATACCCGTCTTGCAATTGTTTCTTAAAAAATGCAATAGACTGATAAGAGAGACCTCTTTCAGATTTCCAGAAAGAGGAACAATCGTGGGGGAGATCATGGTCTTATCTCTAAGCCTTCTTTAGAACAGGGGCTTCATTTCTCAGAGAGACTTCTCCCTTTAGGAGAAGGAGGATCGGACTTGCGATAAACCAAGAAGAGTAGGTTCCCACCACAACCCCACATATCATGGCAAAGGCAAAATCATGAATCACCGCGCCGCCAAACAAGAACAGCGTGAAAACGGCGATGAGCGTGGTAAAGCTTGTGTTAAATGTGCGCGCCAATACCTCATTGATAGACCGATTGACTACAACAGCCAGTAACTCCCGTTTTTTTGTTCTTAGATTTTCCCGTATTCGGTCAAAAATAACAACCGTATCGCTTAATGAATATCCCGCAATGGTCAAAAGCGCGGTCACAAAAAGAAGCGAGATCTCCTTGTCTAAAAGATAGAAAATACCAAGAACCACAAACACGTCGTGACAGGTTGCAATCACCGCCGCCACACCAAACTTAAATTCAAACCGAAATGCAATGTAGAAAATAATACCAATCATCGAAAGGGCAATCGCCAATAAGGCATCCTCCTTTAGTTTCTCCCCTATTTTAGGCCCTATTTCGGTACTATTTTCTATAACAAGCGGATTGGCAGGCAGTGCCTTTGAAAAAAGATCAGAAACACGGGCATCCATTTTTCCGTCTCCTTCTTTTTTAATCCGAATCAGGAATTTCTGATCGGTTACAACCGCTTGTAATTCTGCATCTGATAGTCCGCCATTTGATAAAATCTTTCTAGCTTCTTCTATACCCACTGGTTTTTGAAATTTAATTGAAAGCGAGGTGCCGCCGGCAAAATCAACGCCCAGATTGACCCCGCTCGCCCCGCGTGCTATTTGAATCATGGCCACAAGGCCAATCAAAACAGCCACGCCTGAAACCATAAAAAAGATAAACCGCTTCCCAATAAAATCAATTTCTGTTTCTTTAAATAGTTCAATCATATGCTCAACCGTTCTAGCCGCCAGTTCCTGTTAATGATATCAAAAACAACTTTCGTTCCCACCAATGCAGTAAAGAGATTAATAATGACACCCAGAGAAAGAGAGACGGCAAACCCTTTAATAGGCCCTGTTCCAAACAAGAAGAGGGCAATGGCCGTAATCAGCGTGGTGATGTGTGAATCGAAAATAGAAGAGAACGCCTTTTCATACCCTGCATCAATGGCCAAACGAATTGGACGGCCTTTTTTGATCTCATTGCGTACGCGTTCGTAAATCAATACATTCGTATCTACCGCCATACCCACCGTTAAAACAATCGCGGCGATCCCGGGGAGCGTTAAGGTTGCATTCAAAATCGCCAATGCCCCCATCAAGTAAAAAAGATTAAGACACAGCATCATATTCGCCAAAAGCCCGCAAAGACGATAATAAAAAATCATGTAGATAACGACCAGCATCAATCCGACAATAGAGGTCTTAATTCCCTTTTCAATTGAGTCTTGGCCTAAAGACGGCCCAACGGTGACGTTCTGAAGAATATGTACCGGTGCCGGCAATGCCCCTGCGCGCAAGGCAATAGACAAATCACTCGCCTCGCTTGATGTAAACGAGCCTGTGATTTGCGCCCGCCCCCCGCTGATTTTTGACTGAATCGTTGGCGTAGAGTAAACCGTATGATCAAGCACGATCGCAAGACGCTTTTCTAGATTCTCGCCGGTGACCTTCTCAAACACTTTTGCCCCGACACTATCAAACGTAAGAGACACAGAAGGTTCGTTAAAATCGCCAATTTGCACACGTGCATCGGAGACAACATCGCCTCTCAACAGCGCTTGCTTGAAAAGCAGATAAGGTTTTTTTGTAACCTCTCCGGTCTCTTTGTCAACGATTCGCTCAAATAAAATCTCTCGGTCTTGCGGCACCTGACCGCTAAAATTCTTTAGGGTGTTCTCTTCTGCATCGGCTTGTATGATGGGCGGAAGAAGCCTGACGATTGGACTTTCTTCATCCACCAATTTAAATTCTAAAAGCGCCGTCCGCCCGATTAACTCAATCGCTCGTTTGGGGTCTTTGACCCCGGGAAGCTGGACCACAATCTGATTGTCTCCTTGTTTTTGGATCAAAGGTTCGGTCACTCCAAATTGATCTATTCGGTTTCGAATCGTTTCCAACGCTTGTGAAGTGGACAATTCAAGAATCTGTTTTCTTTCGGATTCCCGCAGAGAAAGAATAGTATTCTCTCCTTCTTTCGTCATGCTGAAATTGGGATATTCTTTTAAGACCTTTTTAACGCCGTCCTCACTGGTTGCCGGTGTAACAAGGACGATAGCATACTGCCGACGTTCTATTGACGAAACAACCACCTTGTCTTTTTCCAAAGACGCTTTGATTTCTAAAATGGCGCGATCCACTGTATTCTCTACGGCCTTCTCACTTTCCACTTCCATGATAAGGTGCATACCGCCCTGAAGGTCTAGTCCAAGCGTCATCGGTTCAAGCAGTGCTACAACAGAAATAGCGGAGAATAAAATGATAAGACCTAGTCGCCATGCAATAGACAATTTCATTTTCCCTGTTCCTCGCAATCTGTATCAGTCACCAACACCTCTTCAATGTAGGTTCGGTTTATCTTAATCCGGGTTCCCTCTGAGACTTGCAGAGAAATGATTTTTGGAAAAAGTGCCATAACCGTACCAATCATTCCGCCAGAAGTCATCACGCGATCCCCTTTTTTTAAGGCATCAATCATCTTTTTTCTTTCCTTTGCCTTTTTTTGTTGCGGCATGATTAGCAGAAAATAAAACAGGACGAAAATAGCAATAAAAGGAATAAATGAAACAATCATGCCTACCCCGCTTTGCGGAGGACCTGCCCCTACTGCTTGCGCATACGCATCTGTCACAAAAAAATCAATCAACCTGACCTCCAGTCCTCATTTGAAAAAAATTTCTACAAAATTGCGGCAGGGTATCGTTTTGAACGGCCTCACGCAACTGTCTCATTAACGCGGTATAATAATATAAATTATGTTCCACATTCAACCGAATTGCTAAAATTTCCTTTGCCATAAAAAGATGTCTTAAATAAGCCCTCGAAAAATTCCGACAGGTATAACACAGGCAATCAGCATCTAAAGGCCGATCATCTTCTTTGTATTTAGCATTGCGAATGGAAATCTCTCCTTTGGATGTAAACAATTCTCCTGTACGGGCATGACGCGTGGGCAACACACAATCAAAGAAATCAACCCCGCGACAGACGGCCTCTACAATATCTTCAGGTTTTCCCACTCCCATTAAGTATCGTGGCAGGTGATCTGGGATAATCGGTAGCACACCCTCCAGAACCTTGAGCATCTCTTCTTGCGGCTCTCCCACAGAAACGCCCCCAATTGCAATACCGTCAAACCCAACATTTAAAATGGTTTCGGCGGCTTTTTTGCGTAGGTCTTGAAAAAATCCACCTTGCAAAAGACCGTATAGATACTGGTCTGTCCGCGTCTTTGCCTTCTTCGCGCGAATTTCCCATCCTAAAGTGCGATTAAGGGACTGGTCTGTCTTATCGTAATCGGAACCGTACGGAAGGCATTCATCCAAAGGCATGATGATGTCTGATCCTAAGGCCTCTTCAATCTCAATGACCTTTTCAGGAGACAGAAAATGTGTCGAGCCGTCTAAATGAGATTGGAATAAGACCCCTTCATCATTGATCTTTGTCAGGAGATTCTGGCTGAAAATTTGGTACCCGCCGCTGTCTGTTAAAATAGGGCGATCCCATCCGATAAAGGCATGAAGCCCGTTGCGTTTTGCAATAAACTCATGGCCGGGACGCAGATAAAGATGGTAGGCATTACACAGAATTGCTTTTACATCAAGGCTTTTCAATTCTGCAGGGGTCATCCCCTTTACAGAACCTGCCGTGCCGACCGGAAGAAACGCAGGGGTTTCAAACGAACCGTGCGTCGTCTGAATACGCCCTAGACGCGCAAAGCCTGCGTCTGTTTTTTTAAGAAGATTAAAATGAGGCATGGCACGGGCACTGCGATCCGGACGATACGCTTCCAAATAGGGATTGTTTATTTAGGTTTTTAGTTTTCCAGAAGGCCAATCATAAACCTATAGTACTGGTATAGCAACCTTAATAATGCAGGAATGTCAAATCTGTGATATAATGCTCAAGTGCGTTAGAAGGATAAAGTCACATTATTTATTAATTCTTAAGGAGGTATGCCATGAGTTTATTATGGGAACCAAAAGACGAAAGACTTAGGAAGATAGAAAAACTGAAGGTATTGGCCAGCACGGTGGATGGTTTACCTCGCTTGCTCAAGGGTGTGGGTGACGAAATCGGGAAACAGTTTCATGCTAGCTTAAATGCCCTGCAGGGTTATCAAGAAGAACAACACAAAGAAGCAATGCTGGCCTGTTCAGCATCAGAGCAGAATATTATGGCGACAGTGGCGACTGCCATGGAACGTCAAAAAGTTGAATTTGAAGAGCAGTTGCGCAATGCCCAACTACAGACCATAAAAAGTGTAGGAGAAATGATCGCTAAACTTGATGTAAGATTGGAAAGTCTTGCAGAGACTGGCGAAGAATCGAGGGCGATTGGGTTTGGTATCGCGGAAATTATTCAAAAGACAATAGATGCTGTATCAGAAGGTGTGGCCAATCTGAATGCAGGGACTCCACTGGTTTCTGCTTATAAACAAAAACATCCTGATAGCAACACATCTGATGTAGATTATTTTGCCCATAGTAATAGGATGTAGTCAACGAGGTCTTGTCCCAAGTTTCCTCTGCTACATTTGGGTTTGACAATATTTGGGTTTGGGTTGACACTTTATCCTGCCTCACTGTAGAGTAAGGCTATTCTATAATATGAGGAGATTTTATTAATGTATCAATCCATCTATATCCCTGCGGACAATTCCGATTATTCTAATACGGCCATTGATATTGGCGTCGCGCTGGCGCGGCAATTTGGCGCGCGGGTGGTGGGCAGCCATGCGTATGCCGCCAAACTGCACGACAAACGGTTTAAACAAATGGAGGCAGGTTTACCAGAGGAATACCACGATGAGACGGAACTAGAACGGCAACGCAAAATTCACGACTCACTGATTACGCGTGGGCTTGAGATTATCACCGATTCCTATCTGGATGTTATTGAGCAAAAATGCAGTGAAGGAAACATCCCGCTTGAACGCCGCGCGCTGGAAGGAAAAAACTTCAAGGTTATTGTAGATGACGTTGTTCAAAACGGCTATGACCTTGTGGTATTGGGGGTTTTAGGGGTTGGGGCCGTTAAGGAATCTGTAATCGGCAGTGTGACCGAACGCACCATCCGCCGCGTTCGCAAGTCGGATATCTTTGTGGTCAAAGAGGTAAAATTTGAAAAGCCTACAGGGAAGATTGTTGTGGCCGTAGATGGTAGTCGACACTCTTTTGGCGGTTTTAAGACGGCATTGGATTTAGCGCGCGCGTTTGATTTACAAGTTGAGGTGGTCTCTGCGTTTGATCCTTATTTTCATTATGCGATGTTTAATTCGATCTCTGGTGTGCTTTCTGAAGAGGCGGGCAAGGTCTTTCGATTTAAAGAACAGGAAAAGTTGCACGAGGAGGTGATTGATTCGGGTCTGGCTAAAATCTATCAGTCTCATCTTGAAATTTGCGAGAGCGTTGCGAAAGATGAAGGTATGAAAATTAAGACCTCTTTGCTGGACGGAAAACCGTTTGAAAAGGTGCTTCAATACGTCAAAAAAGAGAAGCCGTGGCTTTTGATTGTAGGACGCATTGGGGTGCACTCTGATGATGATATGGATGTCGGGAGCAACTCGGAGAATTTAATCCGAATGGCTCCTTGCAATGTGCTGGTTTCTAATCGCAAATTTATTCCACCGATTGATGCGATTGCGGAATACACGGTGGCATGGACAGAAGAGGCGTCCAAGCGGATGGAGCGGGTTCCTGTTTTTGCCCGTGGCATGGCCAAGACTGCCGTCTACCGATATGCGTTGGAAAAAGGACATACGATTATTAGCAATACCGTTGTGGATGCGGCAATTGGGGAGATTCTTCCGAAAGGGGCGATGGAAGCGATGCGGGCGATGGGCGCATCCCTTGATGAAAAGGGGATTGATCGGGACAAAATGGTTGCGTCTGATGGCGTTGTGGAGACATTAAAAAGCGGTGGCATGGCGGGGATGATGACGCAGATTGTCGGGAATGTGGATGCTGAAAAGGCCGCATTCTACGAAGAAAAATCCAAACTGGATTTTCATATTTGCAGTGGTTGTGGCTATACCGCAAGAGGATCAAAGCCTGTGCAATGTCCTGTGTGTAATGCCGATGGAACGGCATTTCAATATCTGGATAAGACGATTTTTGAGGCCGCGGCCAAGGCAGAAGGGGGCATTACCCAAGAGGTCGGTTATGATGGGGTTCCGCTAGACTGGACTGAAGAAGCAAAAAATATTATTCGAAAAGTCCCAGCCGGATTTGAACGAAGACGCGCAAAAGCCAAAACAGAAAAAACAGCGCGAAAAATGGGCTTTACATCCATCACAAAAGAGTTTGCGATTCGTATGATAGAGGGAACAGGTGAACATGACGAGGAGTCGTTAAAGATGACTTCTCAAACCCTTATTGGGCCTTCTAAAAATGCCGACGCGCCAATCTCTGTTGTAGGGGAACCACTTGCTACGCCCGCATTTATATGGGGTGATGACGCAACGGAGCGGCTCTTGCGTGTTCCTGTTGGATTTATGCGGGATGCCACGCGTCAGCATATTGAGCAGTACGCCTTTGCGGAAAAAATTTCTGATATTACATTAGACGTTGCGGAAGCTGGCATTAAGAAGGCGACAGAGGAAATGGAGGCCGTATTGTCTGGCGCGGTCAGCATTGAAGATATTAAACAGCGGCTTGCCAATATGGCGATAGGCTTGAAGGAAGAAGATAAAAAATTTTATTTTTGCGGAGTTTGTAGTCACATTGTAGAAGCATTGCCTGCGAATTGTCCTGTCTGTGAAACACCGCGCGCGCGGTTTGTTTTGATCTCAAAAGAGACCGATTTTTACATCTGCGATTTATGCAGTCAGATTGCGCAAAGAATTGTCCCAGACCATTGTTCTTTGTGTGGATCAGGATCAGCGTCTTACCAAAAGATTGATGCAGGGTTACTTAATTTAACAAATAATACAGTCACATGGACTAAAGAAGCGCAACAAGTGGTTGAGGAAGTTCCTGAAGGCTTTTTACGTCAGATGGTTCGTTGGCGGATTGAAGTGGATGCGAGGAAAAAGGCGATTTCAACGATTGACCGTTCGGTGATTTACGCAAGGTATACGGAATGGTCTCAGGCGTCACATACTGTTGAGAGGTCTTTGTCGTGGGATTGTGAGGCCAGTATGCGCATCGAGAAAATACCTCCTTTTGTGCAAGGGACAGTGATTAAAGAGATTGAGACTTATGCAAAGGAAAACAATCTGAGCATGGTCACGGCGAAAGTGCTTGATCAAGTAACAGACCAATGGGCTGAAACAATCAAAAGTCAGGGGTACTAATCCTCTTGGCTTTTTTTATGAGGTTTTTATGCCACAACTTGCGCAACACTTAAAATGGACATACGAAGAGTTCTTGCTGTTTCCGGATGACGGAAAGCGGCATGAACTCATTGATGGAGAACATACCAGTCCCAAATAGGACTGGAATGCAAGATGCAGGGTTTGTTCGGGCAGAAGAATTATCTGCTGAAAATGAGGACGCGCTTGCCACGCCGCTTTTGCCGGAGTTGACCATTCCTCTTTCCGAGATAGTTGGCTGATGGCTTTGGGCCGTTCTTTTGTTTTGACAACGGGAAGTGCTTGGTGGTACGGTCTTGCCCAGTAACAAGATGTACGAATCAAACCATTCTGAAATAACAACTAAATAAGGAGATTGTCCCATGACCAACCAACCAACACTAAATTCCCTTTGCCC
>Ga0213870_1000562_pt1 | contig 17292 bp, 13 predicted proteins | sample WICALVC2017_Meta_FD_160119 | JGI IMG/M metagenome (GOLD analysis project Ga0213870, IMG submission 160119) | Freshwater microbial communities from subterranean cave lake in Wind Cave National Park, South Dakota, United States - WICALVC2017 | ecosystem: Environmental > Aquatic > Deep subsurface >... | reverse complement strand
CAGCCCCAACGAGGGCTGTAATCCCGTTGGGGGCCGCTGCCCCCAATGCTCTAAACCTGTTTTTCACAGGGCGATCTTCTAGTGAATGAAAAGAAATAACCACCAGTCTTCCGCCGACAGCCAACAAAGAGACTGCATGAGCAAGACCGGCCTCAAGTTCACCACACTCATCATTGACTGCAATTCTTAATGCTTGAAACGTTTTTGTGGCAGGATGCATTTTAGTCCATTTTGATTTTTGTCGCACCGCGCGGCATACGAGATCGGCCAATTCTTCTGTTTTCGTAATCTTCCCTTTTTCCTCCCGATAACGCACGATAAACGAAGCAATCTTCCGAGAACTTCTTTCTTCTCCATACCGGTAGATAATATCTGCCAGTTCCGATTCACGAAGGGTGTTCACCATATCCGCCGCAGTAACCTGTAAAGAGCGATCCATGCGCATATCCAGCGGCCCCGGAATTTGGAATGAAAACCCGCGTTCAGGTGAGGCCAGTTGCATGGAAGAGAGTCCCAAATCAAAAAGAATGCCCGAAACCTCCGACAGATTTAATTCCTCGGCAATCTCAAGAAGCGTCTTTAATGAACCATGACGCAGGGTGACCCGATCCTGAAAACGAGCCAATCGATGCCTCGCCAGAGCAAGGGCATCTTCATCTTTGTCAATGCCAATCACCCTGCCATCAGGCATGGTCGCATTCAAGATCCCCTCCGTGTGTCCACCCAGCCCAACCGTACAATCAATATATATTGCCTCCACATCCTGCAGTGGGCGTTCCGACTTCTTGCACGAAAGGGCTGACAGTGTTTCTTCCAAAAGGACTGGCGTATGGCCAACTTCAGATAAATCCCCCCCGCAAGCGTCGTTACGTCTTAACAAAGGGGGATGAAGGGGTTTGTTCTGTTCCATCGGCTCCTTATATCCCCAAACTCGCCATGGCCTCTTGCATCTGTCCTTCATCTTGAAGCACAGCAGCCTCTTTTTCTTGCCATTTGTTCAGATTCCATATCTCAAGCGCATTCACGCACCCCACTAGGACCGTATCCTTATCCAGTGTCGCATGCTCTCTAAGGTGTGCGGGGATCAAGATTCTCCCCGATTTATCCAGTGGGCATTCTGCAGCCCTTGAATAAAACAGCCTCAAAAAATCTTTTCTTTTAATAAAATCCTTAGAGGACGCCCCGACCTGATCTATTTGAGAGGCACGCTCCGTAATGATTTTCCACTCGGGTAAAGGGTAGGCAACGACACACGAATGAACATGCGCCATCGTCATAATGACAGTCCCCTCCGAATGGGTCATCAGATATTCCCTAAATTTTGATGGAATAGACAACCGACCATTAGAATCAATCGTATGATCGTATCTTCCTATAAGCCCAATAAGTCCCATTTCATCCCAATTTATCCCATAAGCTCTCCAATGTAGGCTTAAGACGCCCACTTGTCAAGAAAAAACAAGGAAAATTTAAGAAATTTAAAAAAAATTTTCCTCCCCTTTAATGCTTGTTATTTTAGTGGGGTATGTTCCCGATGTGGAGGAAAATTTAGCAACAACATTTAAAAAGTGGTAGAATGGGGGGCTGGGTTAAATTCTTTAGGAGGATGGCTGAATGGGAGATCAAGCGTCTTTTAACAACTGGTTTGTTTCATCTGTCGTGCGTTTCAGGCGGTTTCGGTTTCCATTAGTGTTGGTTTTTTATCTCCTTTCTATTCCCATATCCTACCTGTTTACTTTTTACATACGTTTCAATTTTACAATACCTGATGCATATTGGCCAGTGATTGCACAGACCTTTATACTCCTATTTTTTACAAGACTCCTGACCTATTCCCTCTTTCGCGTTTACATCTCCTCTTGGGAGCTCACCTCTCTTCAGGACATAGTCGATACTGCAAAGGCAGTGGTGTTGGGTTCCGTGGTTTTTCTGTCGCTCATTGCCTTTCTTGAAAAGATGGACAATTTCCCAAGATCAATTATCCCAATAGATGCAGTGATTAGCATTTTTATGATATCAGGGATAAGGCTTTTTTTTCGATCCTACTATGAAGGCTGGGGACATAAAACCCTTCATAAAGCGAATAAGCGTGCGCTGATTGTGGGGGCGGGATCTGGAGGGATTCTAGCGCTCTATGAAATGAGGAACAATCTCAGTTTGGGAATGATTCCCGTTGGTTTTATTGACGATAATCCCTATCTACAGGGAACCAAGCGGCAGAATCTCCCCGTTCTGGGGGACACAAAGGCCCTACCGCATCTCATTTCACAATATGCCATTGACGAGGTGGTTGTATCCATCCCCTCCGCCGCGCACAAGGATATCGCTCGCATTACCCGCATTTCTAGGGATGCGGGAACATCTGTGCGTGTGCGGGTTCTGCCGAATTTTGGGAGATTTATTCAAGACGAGGCCTATACCGGACGTCTTAAAGAGGTCTTAACAAACGACCTTTTGGGCCGAGATATTATTCGGTTTTCAAAGGAGTCCGATCTGATTCGGATGGATCAAGAGATACGGGACCAAACTGTTTTCATCAGCGGTGCAGGGGGATCCATTGGTGCAGAGCTGTGTCGGCAAGTCGCCTTATATCACCCCCGTCTTATTATCATGTATGAACGCTATGAAACATCCCTTTCTGACCTTGAAATAGATATGCGAAAGTATTTTCCAGATCAGAAGATATTGCCCATTCTGGGCGATATCATGGATACGAAAAAAGTAGATAAAATTCTAGGATCCCATGCAGTTGATCTAATCTACCACGCAGCAGCCTATAAACATGTTCCTGTGATAGAAAGAGAGCCGTTGGAGGCTGTCCGCAATAATATTTTTGGAACCTTCCAAATGGGGGAGCTTGCGGTGCAACACCATGTTAAAAAATTTGTCATGATCTCAACGGATAAGGCTGTTAAACCCGCCAGTGTGATGGGTGCCACAAAGCGTGTTGCCGAACGGATCGTCCAGTCCTTAAATGGGCAAGGCGTATCTCAGTTTATTTCTGTGCGGTTTGGCAATGTGATTGGCAGTAACGGCAGTGTGATCCCGCTTTTCAAGAAACAGATCGCCGAAGGAGGCCCCGTAACGGTTACACATCGGGAGATGACACGTTATTTTATGGCCATCTCCGAGGCCGTCCAATTGGTGCTCATGGCAGGATCGATTGGAAAGGGGGGGGAAATCTTTCTGCTGGATATGGGAAAACCAATCAAAATTCTGGATGTCGCAGAGGCGTTAATTCGGCGTTCTGGCCTTGAACCCAGTAAAGATATTGATATTGTTTTTTCGGGAATTCGTCCTGGTGAAAAACTTCACGAAGAGCTTTTCTGGTCTGGAGATGGGATCGTTTCAACAGAAAATAAAGACATCACGATGCTCAAACCCGATCAGGTTGATCAAACCGAATGGTTAAATCGCGTGAGTATGTTAGAATTGGACCTTGCGGCCGCCAACGTTGAAAATGTGATGCGCCAGTTAAAATCGTTAGTGAATGACTTCACAGGAAGTCCAGAATTGGGTGTTCGTGGCACGAAAAGCATATAAAGACTTTCTCAAAACCCTTTTTGGAGGGGTCTTCTACTACGCGGGTCTCTTTTACCTCCTCCGCGCGTGGAACAATCTTCGCGGACGGCGGCTGACCATCGTGACGTATCATCGGGTTACTCCAAAACCGTTGGATCAAATAGACCAATCGCTTCCCACATTGTTTATCACAGAGAATACGTTCAGAAAGCATCTTACGTTTTTTAAGAAACATTACAAAATAGTCCGTTTTTCTGATCTTGCCTTATACGCGCAAAACAAAACGGATATTCCCAATAACCTGTTGATGATTACATTCGATGATGGGTATGAAGATAACTTTCGTTATGGGCATCCTATTTTGAGAGAATACAATCTCCCTTGGACACTCTTTGTTGCGACAAACCATCTGGGTCAAAAGGGGGTGATGTGGTGGGATCGGATGTTTGCCCTATTGACGTTGCTAACTCGGCAACAACGAGAAGGTTCCTTCACTGTGCCATGTCAAAATAACGGCCAAGAGGAGAACCCGCTTGCGGAAATCCTTGACCAATTTTGTAGCGATTCATCGGCGCTTTTTGCCCGTTTTAACACTTGGAAGGTGGCGGAACTGCTTGTGCTCATACAGCAGTTGCAAACCCATTGTTCTCTCTCGGAAGAGATACTCGTTGCAGAAAATGCATTTTTGAGTTGGGATCAGGCAAATCAACTCCATCCTGATGCCGATGTGGGATCACACACCTGCTCGCACACCGTACTGACCGGCATTGATTTAACACAGGTCGCAGAGGAGGTGATTGTATCTAAGAAAAAGATTCAGGATTATTGTCATAGAGTCCCTTTGGCATGTTCTTATCCTGCCGGAAGTTACTCTGCGGAGATTGTTGCCCTCGTCGCAAAAGCCGGCTATTCTTTTGCCGTTACTCAGGATTCGGGGGTCAATAATTTGGCTGCACCTTATACGCTCAAGCGCATTAATCTATGGGAGGGATCGGCCAATTTGTCTTCAGGCGACTTTTCATGGGGGTTTTTTTCTGTTAGGATGCTGGGGTTCACAAGGAGAATGAGATGCTAGGAATCGAACGTATCGCTATTATTTTTTTTCTGGGAATAGCCGGGTGTAACTTGCAAGACAAAGTGGCGTCACCCGAGCCTGCCGATATTGATCTCGGAGGTGTGGCAGACGCAACCCCTGTTCCATCAGGGACTGGAACGACCTTTTATGTCGACCTGAAGGGGTCTGACGCAGGTCCCGGAACAGAGCAAAAGCCATGGGCTACGATACAATACGCAGGAAGAACAGCTAAATCCGGCGACACCATTTTGATTCGGGGTGGGGAATACAATGAGGGAGAAATATGGCTCCGGACAGATTATGGGCATTGCGGCAATAAAACCGGTTTGCTGACCATTCGTAACGCGCCTTCCGAATTGGTCTTTCTGACCAATGGAAGCAGGCCTTTTATTGCGGAGTGTGACTATTTGCGTGTACAGGGACTGCATTTTAGAAATGGAAAATCACTCGCGTCTCGTGGGGTCAATCGGAATACCCTGCAATTTGTAAATAACACGTTTAAAGGGTCAGGGTATACTTACGACGCAATCAGCACCGAGGGAAGCAACATCTTGATCGAAGGAAATGAATGCGATATTAACGGCAACATTCAGGGCACACAAGGGCACTGCTACTATATTCAGCACGGCACCAATATCACCCTTCGGAATAATATCACAAAAGGGCCTACAGGATACGGCATTCATATTTTTGATCAACGCAGAAGTGGAGACCCCCCGGGATTTGAGCGTCTGATCCAGAATGTGCTCGTTGAGGGGAACACGCTTCGTAACTCTCAACAGCGTGCAGGGCTGATTGTTGCGGCATACGACCATGCCAGAATTGAGAATGTGATTATTCGGAACAATTTGATTTATAACAATAACGGTTTGGGCATTGCGATTCGTTCTGCATCTAAAAATATTCGCGTCTATAACAATACGTTTTTTAACAACGGCAATCATGCTCTGGGAATTTATACAGGAGAGGGAAACGCCATTGATGGGGTTACCATTAAAAACAACATTTTCGTCATTGGTTCGGGGCGTAGCCTGTATCATGTGGGTATGGAGAAAACCAGTATGATACAAAACCTCATCGTGGAGAATAATTTTTATGGTCCGGGAGACACGCCCAGACTAGAGGGTATCACCGATGCAAAACCACGTAGTGGATCAGCAGAATTCGTCAATCCCGACGTACTTGACCTGCACCTACAAGCGACCTCGCTTGCCATTGATCGGGGGATTAATTTAACAGAAGTCCTCTTTGACAAGGACGGGAATCGTCGTCCGCAGGGTGCCTATGATATGGGCGCTTATGAATTTCAAAAAAAATAAGGGTTCTTGTAATTTTTGAGCGGGTAAATTAAGAGGAAAACGTTGCTGACCATTCCATGTGCGGCAATTCTTTCCTTAGCTGCGTCCTTAAATCATGAAATCACCCACAGATTATTCAAACGAGCCAAAATTGTTAACCAAGAAAACAGTAGGCATTTAGAGGACACTCTTGAGAACTTTTTTGAGTCTCCTTACTGCAGGGATAATCCCGCAAAGCCTTTGGTGGCTGTTACGGAAAAATCAATAAACGGTTTGGGCCAGATTCCAAGCCACAAAACACCTGCGATTCCTGCGTATAAAACAAGCCTCATTGGCAGGGAAAGAGAAATGGGGGTTGCATCTATTGGCTCAACGGAATATATTTTCTTTACAACAATGAGATAATAATAAAAAGAGATCACGACATTCACTAATCCCACCGTCACAAGCAGAATTAATCCCTGTTGCACCGCAGCGGCAAAGACGTAGACCTTCGCAATAAATCCGGCCAATGGTGGCACGCCCGCCAATGAAAGCAGAAACAGCAGCATGGCAAAGGCCATCAACGGAGAACGGCGATTTAATCCAGAAAGATCATCAATATCATCCTTCGCCGTTGCGTTGGCATAAATAATGACGACAACAAATGCCCCCAGATTGGCAAAAAGATAGGTTAGCAAATAAAACAAAACAGAATCTGCCCCCATCTTGGTGCCTGCGGCCATTCCAATTAAAATAGTCCCGATCTGGGCAATGCCAGAATAGGCCAACAGCCGCTTCATGTTTTTCTGGGCAATCGCGGTAATGTTTCCGTAGGTCATGGAGAAAATCGAGACTGTGGTAATCAACCAAACCCACTCTTGTTTTAAGTCGGATAACATCGCAAAGGCCAATCTTAAAAAGAGGCAAAGCGTTGCCGCTTTCGGGACAACAGAAAGATACGCTGTAACGGGTAGGGGTGCCCCTTCGTAAACATCGGGGATCCACGCATGAAACGGAAATGCCCCAATTTTAAAACCGATCCCGATAAATACAAATAGAAGCCCAAGGATCAGGCCAATCGACATCTTATGCTCAATTGCGGCAATTTTTGAAAACAGGATGGTTCCAGTATCGCCGTAGATCAGACTGATTCCAAAAGCAATCATCGACGCTGTAAGCACACCTAAGATAAAAAACTTGATCCCCGCTTCGTTTGATTTTACATCGTCTCGAAGATAGGCGACCAAAATATAAAACCCGAACGTGGAGAATTCCAGTGTAATGAAAAGAGAGAGAAAATCGTTCGCCGAGACCATAAACATCATGCCCAGCGCGGAGAAAAGGAGCAGATAATAATACTCCCCCTGAAAATGGAGCAAACCATCCACATAATCTAGAGAGGCCAAAAAGACAAGAATGGTCGCAACCAGAATGAATATCTTAAAGAAGATGGCCAACGGGTCGAGCACAAACATGGTGTTAAAAGCGGTATCGTTTACACGCGCAGATGCCACGCAAATAAGTTGAAGAAGAATGAGCGCCATGCCAACAATGGAAAAAGCGGCAAGATTTTTTTTAGAGATTTTTGGACAAACAAAATCAAGCAAAAGGACCAAACTGCTTAAAAGGGTCATCCAAAGTTCAGGGGCAATGAGGCTTATGTTCATCACGAGAGGCATTTTATCAGATTGCTTCGTCCGTAGACAATCAGGACGACATTAGGATTCGAGGTTGATCCTGATGCCGTTAAGATCGCAAAAGAACGCCTTGCGCCAGACATGTTTGAGGTAGCAGCCATGTGCGAGGGGCGTGGGCATCATTCCATTTCTAATGTATTAATGGGTTAGAAAAAGGGTGCGACCTCTGCGAAGGTAACGCACTCTGCAACGACACTGCAGAATTTGTATCAGGAACTTTTTTTGCCGATATTCTCTCAACAATCGGAGCGACGCCTGATTGAATTATTCGGATGAAAGGGGATGGAAATATCCCAAAAAAGAGAATCATTGAGGCAAGCAGAATAAGGGGGAACCGTCCCACAAACCCTTTCGCATCGCTCACTTCAGCCAAAGACGGATCGCTTTCTCCAAAGAAAATAGATCGAATCATTCTAAAATAATAAGCCCATGTTATCGTAATCGCCATTGCGGCTAGAATCGTTTGAACAGGATATTTATTGAACGATCCCAAAAAGACCATCAGCTCGCCGATGAAATTCATGCCGCCGGGAATTCCAAACGAGGCGGCTGATCCAATAACAAAAAGCGTCGCCACAAACGGCATTTTTTTCGACAGCCCGAAAAGAGAGGGAATATCCAATGTCTTTGTCTCACGATAAAGATGGCCGGCAAGCGCAAAAAGCAAGCCCATCGCCATCGCATCCGCAAAGAGAAAGAAGACGGCTCCGGTCAGCGAGATGAGATTGAGCGAGGCCATTCCTAAAAAGATATATCCCATGTGGGCCACGCTGGAATAGCCAACGACAAACTTAACGTCTTTTTGAAGAAAGGCGACAAGGCCCCCATAAAGAATGTTGAGAACACACAAGACTGCAATCACCGGCATCCACTTCGCCGTTGCTTCTGGGAAGAGGGTAAAGGCGATTCGGATCATCGCAAAATGGCCGAGTTTTTTTAGAACCCCTGCGTGCATCATGCTGGCCGCCGCAGGTGCGGCGGCATAACCAACCGGCGACCATGAATGAAACGGCCAGATCGCTGCTATTGGCGCAAAGCCTAAAAAGATTAAGAGAAAGCAAATTTCTTTCATCTCAAACGAAAGCACACCACTCTTTTGAATCTCCAAAAGATCAAACGTGTGAAGCCCCGAATGAACATAGATCAATAAAATCCCAAGCAGGGCCGCGACCGCGCCAGCAGAGATATAAAGCGTCAGCTTCATCGCCGCATACTCTTTACTACTCTGATTAAAATTAAAAATAAAATCGACAGCATCGCGTTTGGGGTTGCCTTTCATATCCAGATAACCCTTCGTATGTCTTCCCCAGATCGCAATGAAGAGGTACATTGGAATGACAGAAAGCTCGTAGAAGAAGAACAAAAAGAACAGGTCTAACGACATATAGACCCCCATGGTCGCGGAGCCGAGAACGAGCAGATTGATATAAAACTCGCGGAGCCGATCTTTGATATGCCATGAGACAAAGATGCCAGCGAACATGAGTAGAGAAGAAGCAAGCACCATCGGTGCACCTATGCCATCCACGCCGATATAAAAGGAAATCCCCAATTCTTCGGACCATGTTGCACGTTCAATAAATTGGAATCCCGCAGAGGTCGGACCTCCCGCTTGGGTGTGGTCAAAAAGACAAAGCAGAGAGACCGCGCCTAAAAGCGATATCCCGCCAAAAAAGATCGCGATGCTTTTGATGACATCAGGACGATGATTTCCGACAAAGAAAAGAAGCACGGCCCCGACAAGTGGCGCGAAAAGGATAATCGATAAAAGATGGGCGGTCATTTCTCGTCCTTTGTTTGGTCGGGCGTCGTAAGCAGCGCCCCTACATTCATCGTAGGGGCGCTGCTTACGACGCCCGAGGCCAATAATCGATTTGTCTCTTCTAACGGCGTGGCCGAGAGTCGGGAAAGCACATACTCAACAGACCCTTCGGATATTTTTACAAATGGCATCGGGTAAATCCCAACCCAGAGAATCATTACGGCCAATGCGGCACAAATCCCAATCTCTCTGCGATTAAGATCAAAGAGTATTTTGTTTTCCTCATGGACGATCTCTCCTAACATGACCCGTTGATAAAGCCAAAAGGTATAGGCTGCGCCCAAGAGAACACCAATGATAGCAGGAATCAAGTAGAGCAGATTTTTAATTTTTGCCGCGCCAGATAAAATCAAAAGCTCTCCTGCAAAGCCATTGGTTCCGGGAAAAGCCAACGACGAAAGAGAAATAAGCAGGTAGAACCCCGCCAATATCGGAACCTGCTGCGCCAAACCGCCAAACTGTGAAATCTCCTTGGTATGCCGCCGATTATAGAGAAATCCCACGACCAAAAAGAGTCCAGCGGTGGAGATGCCATGATTGAGCATCTGTACCACACCGCCAGAAATGCCAGTTTTGTTTAACGTAAAAATTCCCAGCACAACAAATCCAAGATGACTGATCGAAGAGTAGGCAATCAGTTTTTTCATGTCCGTTTGGGCCAGCGCCAAAAGCGCACCGTAGACAATACCAATCACAGCCAACACCAACATCAAAGGGGCTAACGCCTGTGAAGCAATCGGAAGGAGGGGAAGGGAGAACCGAACAAAACCGTACGTCCCCATCTTAAGAAGCACCCCGGCCAGTAAGACCGATCCAGCGGTTGGAGCCTCCACATGGGCATCAGGAAGCCATGTATGAAAAGGAAACATCGGGACTTTAAAAGCAAATCCAAAAAACAAAAGTAAGAACACGCTAATCTGTTTTTCTTCCGAGACTGGAACCTTGAGCCAGTCTAAAAGATCAAAAGAAATCTGTTTAGGAAAGCCGTGTAGTTGGGCATACTCTTGGTAATTTAAAAATAAAATCACAAAGCCAATCAGCATCAGCACAGAGCCAAGCAGTGTGTAGAGAACAAATTTCAGTGAGGCGTAATCGCGCCGTTCTCCTCCCCATGTCTTAACGAGAAAATACATGGGAAGCAACATGATCTCCCAGAAGAGGAAGAACAAAAGCAGATCAATCGACGCAAAGACGCCCAGCATCGTTGTCTCTAACGCGAGAAGGCAAATCAGATATTGCTTTAGGGAATGGGCAATCCCCGTCCAAGAAAAAAGCACCACGAGAAATGATAAGAAAGTCGTGAGGTTTAAAAGCAACAGGCTGATCCCGTCTACTCCCAGATGATAAGAAGCTCCAATGGCGGGAATCCAGTCAAGATGCTCAACAAACTGCATCTTATCTGTACCGCGAATAAAGAAGATGGGAAGCAGGACAGAAAGCAGAAAGGAGATGAGCGTGGCCGAGGCCGCAAAAACACGGATCTCGGCTTCATCTTTAAGAAAGGCAATTAAGATGGCCGTCAATAAAGGCAAAAAAATAATCAGGGTTAGGATTGGGAACCCGATCTGAACCATCGCAAAAATTTCACCGAGGGTATTGAGCATCTGCTATCCTATATGCTACGCTACAACTAATTCTAATTTTTCTTTTGTAATAAGCGGCAATCGCACAGGAGAAAAGAACGCTTCAGGATATAAATAATCTTCGCCCGATTCATCAATGACGCGTATCTGATGATGTTTCTCCGCCGTCCTGTCAATTAAAACTTCATATAGTTTTCTTGCCTCCAATGACGATTCATAACCTCGATCATGCACGCATATCATAAAATGTCTTCTCATTGTTTATCTCCTCACAGATATCTTTTGATTTTTATTTCCTTCTTGCCAACCCCGTGTCCTTCGTACCAATGCACTTCCGCTTCAAGGACAACACTCCCATCTAGTTCTACATGGCAAATGCCTTTTAACTTTCTCCACTTTGCTTTCCCGTATATCTTATTTAATCTGTTCAAATTTTTAATACCGCTTCCAGTAGCAATGGTTTCGATCTCTCGAATCCCTCCTTTTATCTTGAAATCCATATCTAATTTTAATTACGCCATCCCCCTTAAAAAGAGATACACATTCACAAAAAGAAAAATACCAATAATCAGAACCATCGCGTAATGATGCACCGAGCCGGTCTGTAATCGTCGAAATAGCCTCGCACCCAGATGATTGAGATATCCCGTCATATTGATAAAACCATAGACAACATATTTCTCAAAAAGATTTGAAACCCGGCTTCCCAAAAATGCGCCATCCCCTACGCCATTGACAGCCCCATCAATGACTTCGATATCAAACGTGCGACACAAGGCCACAATTTTTTTCATAGGGGCAATCACGTTGCGGTGATAAATTTCGGTCACAAAAGCCTCGTAAGCGGCTATTGGCCCCGACGCAAACCGCAAAAAAAGCGCGCTCCCTCTGCGGTAAAACCAATCGGTATCAAGGCTCATGGTCTGATGCGGCTGAAGTTTTTTTTGTAATAGGAAAAATACCACGGCAGTAAGCCCGAGCATTTCCAATGCCCCTATAAAGTGCCCTGCAGTAAAAGGATGATAATCAACTGGATAGGGGAGTGCCTGATAAAGCAGATTTGGAAATACGCCAATCAGTATACAAAAGCCTGCCGCAAGACCCATGGCGAAGAGCATATTTTTTGGGGGATCCGATGCGGCAATCTTTTTATCCTCCCCAAAAAAAACAGCGTAAGGCAACTTGAGCGTTGTTGAAATAAAAGTACCGCAGGAGGCAATCATCAACATGAGATAGATTGGCATTATCTCGGCTGACGCAGATATCGTCATTGACTTGCTGATAAAGCCATTAAAGAACGGAACCCCAGAGATAGAGAGGCCGCCAATCATATAGAGGGAAAATGTCCATGGCATTGTTTTATAAAGGCCGCCTAAGTCGGTTGCCCTCCTCCTTCCCGTCATAGCAAAAACGGAACTCATGCCCATCATTAAAAGGGCTTTGTACAAAATATGGGCGAAGGCGTGCGCTACGACACCGTTAATGGCCAAAGAGGTTCCAATCCCAATACCCGCCACCATAAAGCCGACCTGACTGATAATATGATAGGCTAAAAGCCGTCGAATATCGTTTTCCAGCATCGCGTAGATCACACCGTAGAGGGTCATGATCGCGCCAATCCACATCAGCGGCTCAAAGCCTGCAAACCCGCGTGCAAGGACATAAACCGCAGTTTTTGTCGTAAACGCGCTTAAAAAAACAATCCCCGTCACACTGGCTTCTGGATAGGCATCAGCAAGCCAAGCATGAATCGGAGGAACTGCCGCATTCACAATAAAACCAATTAAGATCAGCATGGGGCCTAAGCCCATCTCGTGAAAGGCTGTAAAAGCTGGATCATTCCCAGCAGAAAGATGGATCAGGATGCCAGCTAAAAGACAGACGCCGCCAAAGATATGAATCAGCAGATAGCGCATACCCGCCGCTTGGTTGCCTCCCAAGAAAACGATCACGGCAGAAGAAAAGGCCATGACTTCCCAGAAGAGAAAGAGCGTAATCAAATCCCCCGCAAACACGGCACCTATTGCTGCTCCAGCATAAATAAAGGCGGCAACAGGCTCGGCTATTTTTTTTACATGGAGGGAATAAATCATCCCAATAAAGAAAATCAGTGTGAAAATATAGCCGAATACCAAGCTCAGCCTGTCTACCCTCCCAAAGGTAAGCGACATATCCATGAGCGTGATTTGGCCGTAGTTCCCTTCTGGAAAAACAAACAGTGACAGAAAGGCCAACGCGGGCATGCCCAAAAGGACAATCGTCTTCCCTTTTTTCACGAAGGGGAGCAACATTGCGCCGACAAAAAAGAAGAACGTAGGATGAATCCACCCGATCATTGAATGACCCCCTTCGCTAATTCCAAAAAGTAGGATGGAAAGAGTCCGATTAAAAGCGATCCAATCGCCGTGAACATCAGCGGGACGACAATGAAAGGAGATGCTTCTTGTATTTCGTCAACCTCATGCGTGGCAGCCGCCCCTAAACTTTGAGGCATCAGTCCATGTGCTTCTACACTTGATTCAAAAAATGCCTTGTAGATAACAGGCAGAAAATAGGCCGCATTTAAAATCGTACTGGCAAATAGTACAATCAGGATCGGGATGTTGTGGGCTTCAATGGCCCCACTTGCCAGATACCATTTTGATAAAAATCCGCCAAACGGAGGGACGCCAATCATGCCAAAGGCGCCTATCGTGAATGCGGTCATCGTCCATGGCATTTTTCGCCCGATCCCAGACATTTCGCTGATACACGTTTTATGTGTTGCGACGTAGATTGATCCTGCACAGAAAAAGAGTGTGATTTTTGAAAAGGCGTGCACCGCAATATGAATGATCCCTCCCATCATCGCGCTGGGAGACAATAATGCGGCGCCTAATATCACGTAAGAAAGCTGGCTCACAGTAGAATAAGCAAGTCTCGCCTTGAGATTGTCACGCGTCAGCGCATAAACAGATGCCATTATAATGGTAAATGAAACCAAGAAAAGTGTGGGAATGCCTAAATGGAGTTTTTCCATAAGACCCACGCCAAAGACATGAAAGATGACACGCAGGACAGAGAATACCCCAACCTTCACCACAGCGACCGCGTGCAACAGGGCGGAAACGGGCGTCGGTGCAACCATTGCGGCGGGAAGCCAACTGTGCAACGGCATAATACCTGCCTTGGCAAATCCCACTAAAAACAGCACATAAATAACGATCAGCAGCGTAGCACTTACGCCCATGGTGCCATTTTCAAGATATTTTGAAAAAAGCCCTTCGGGAGAGAAGTCGAGTGTCCCTGTGATGCTATAGGTTAAGATAATCGCGGCCAACAGCGCACTCTTTGAGGCGCCCGCAAGATAGATGAGATATTTTTTAGCGCCCGCAGAGGACTCGACAGTGCCTTTATGTCCCACAAGCGGAACCGTCACAAGAGAGAGGATTTCATAGAAAACATACAGTGTCAGAAGATTCGCAGAAAAGGCAACGCCAAGCGTCGATGACATGGCCAAAGCGAAACAGATAAAATAGCGGGTCTGGTTTGTCTCCTTTGCCCCCCGCATATAGCCAATCGAATAGAAGGAAGTCACGATCCATAACAAAGAGGCCACGGAGGCAAACATAAAGCCAAGCGGGTCTACTCGAAGTTTGAACGCGAGGCCGGGGAGAAAGGTATAGAGTGGCGTAATAATCGTTTGGCCGGAGAAAATCATCGGGGCCATCGACATAACGACTAAAAATTTGATCACACCGGCGATAATCGATGCGGCTTCTCTAATATTGGGCCTGTCTTTAAATAAAAAGATCGGAACGGTTGCGGCCAGAGAAACGAAGATGGCAAGGAGCGGCTTTATCGAAACGACTTCCACCATAGATCAATCTGATATTGCATACAGAGAGTAGCCATCATAACGCAACTTCGTTGCTGAAGGAAAGAGAAAAATTGCCTCTAAATTCCCTATATTGCCCTAAGGCCTTTCTAAGCTCTCCTGAAACTTTCTCAATTTTCCATTGTTTAAGTCCATGAAAGAGTTTACATCCCGTAAGCTCGTTGTATAGTATATTCAACGTGGGGTTATTGCCATGGAAAAATTAAGTAGAAAGTCATACTTGCGGTTGTACTGTCTAAAACGCGCCGCAGAACTAAAGAAGCAAGGGCGGTGTCAGCGTTGCAAACGTCTGAAGAAAAACCAGTTCCTGCATTGCGCTAAATGCCTTAAACTCAGGGCAGAACGTGTAAGGGAGTATAATAGCAGAAAAGTCGAATCTGCTCATTGAAAACGCTAAATCTCATTCTTGTGGTACTGGGGCTTTTGATTTAAATTTCCCGTACCACAAAGGATATAATTTATTTTTTCAAAGCGTTGAGAACCATATCCCCGATCAATAATCTCGGGGATGACATCCGACTGGGGCAAAAACAGCTCCGCACTCACAAGCTTGTTGTACACCCCAAAATATCCATGGCTAAGTCATAATTTTGTATAACACAGATTGAAAAGACTGGATTCCCACTTTCGTGGGAATGACAAACCCTTCTCTTTCAGGACTTTTGCAAGAACCTCTAATACAGATATTGCGTTAAAACCTATTTTTGTTATAATGTCCATGTACAGCACATGAACTCTATAATTTTACAGAGCGAATGATTCGGCTGGAAATGGTTCTTGAAATTGCGTTGTTTGGAAAACCATCCTCGGGATGTAGAATTGATCACAAGAAATGATTAAAGAAGCGATTGCAAAAATAACGGAACGGATTGATCTTACCGAGATTGAAGCGGAAGACGTGATGCGCGAGATCATGGAAGGCGTTGCGACCTCCGCCCAGATTGCATCTTACATCACCGCGTTACGAATGAAAGGGGAGTCCCTTTCTGAAATATGCGGATCGGCACGGGTGATGCGAGAAAAGTCAACAAAAATCCGTGTCAATGACTCGAACGTCGTAGATACCTGTGGCACCGGAGGTGATCAAAAACAGACCTTTAATATCTCTACGACCGTTGCTTTTGTTTTGGCCGGTGCGGGCGTTACAGTGGCAAAGCACGGGAACCGATCCGTGTCGTCTTTGTGCGGAAGCGCGGATGTCTTGAAGGCTCTTGGCGTAAAGATCGACATTCCTTCTGACCGTGTTGAAGCCTGTGTCAACGAAATTGGCATTGGTTTTCTATTTGCCCCTCTTTTTCATGGCGCGATGAAATATGCCGCGATCCCGCGTCAAGAGATCGGCATTCGTACACTCTTTAATATCCTTGGCCCGCTCACCAATCCCGCAGGTGCATCTGTACAGGTCATGGGGGTCTTTTCTGCAGGACTTACCGATCTTCTGGCACAGGTATTATTAAACTTAGGCTCTCAACACTGTTTTGTTGTTCACGGCATTGATGGCCTTGATGAAATCACCATTACCGGGAAAAGTCGGATATCGGAAGGGAAAGAAGGCCGTGTCGCTTCTTATTTTATTGAGCCGGAAGAAGTGGGGCTTCCCATGGGAAAGCCTGCTGACTTAGGCGGGGGTGATCCAGACGTCAATGCCGCGGTGCTCAATGCGATATTAAAAAGGGAGAAAGGGCCGCGGCGCGACATTGTTTTGATGAATGCGGCTCCGGCGTTGGTTGCCGTTGGACGGGCTAAAAACATGAAAGATGCCGTTGCGTTGGCCGAAGAATCGCTTGACGCTGGAAAAGCCCTAGAGAAACTTTCCGCCCTTCGTGAGATGACCAATCGGTGACATTCCTTGAAACGGTTTTAGAGGCAAAGCGTCAGTCGCTCTCTTCCAAAAAGGGACAGCGTGTCTTAAAAGAATTAAAAGGGCGTATTGCGGACCGCGAGAGTACACGCCCATTTTGCAACGCCATTACAAGACATGAAGCGTCCGCTCCTAGATTGATTGCGGAGATAAAGAAAGCATCTCCTTCTAAAGGGCTTTTGCGGGAGCAGTTTGATCCTATTGAGATTGCGACTATTTATGAAGGGGAAGGGGCCGCCGCTCTCTCTGTTTTGACAGAGGAGCATTTTTTCTTGGGAAAACTTTCCTATCTGGACGAAGTCCGAGGTGTGGCCTCTCTACCGATTTTGCAAAAAGATTTTATTCTGGATGAGAATCAGATCTATGAAGCGCGGGCTTATGGCGCCGATGCCATTTTATTGATTGCCTCAATCTTAACACGGCAACAGGCAATCGATTATTTTCAACTGGCGACACATCTTAATCTTTCCGCACTGGTGGAGGTGCATACACAGGCGGAATTAGAGGCGGTGCTTGACTGGGCTACGATCATCGGGATAAACAATCGTGACCTGACAACGTTTAAAACCGATATC
>Ga0213870_1000561_pt1 | contig 17296 bp, 9 predicted proteins | sample WICALVC2017_Meta_FD_160119 | JGI IMG/M metagenome (GOLD analysis project Ga0213870, IMG submission 160119) | Freshwater microbial communities from subterranean cave lake in Wind Cave National Park, South Dakota, United States - WICALVC2017 | ecosystem: Environmental > Aquatic > Deep subsurface >... | reverse complement strand
GTTATTATTTAAATCGCTGTTCTCTCTTTTCTTTTCTCTCTTAGAGAATGAGGAATAGACGATAAAAATAAGAAAAAGACTCATTCTCTACCTAGTTGCTAACATTTGAAAGGAGGAATTATATTATAAAAATGGGCGAGCCCCGAAAGAGGCTCAACCCACAAGTTGAATCCCAAGTAAATCGGATTCTTTTAAAACAAGCCATGAAACTTCTTTTGTCTATCGTTTTGCTTTTACCATGTAAGACAATAAACTCTAGAGGTATCAAGCCATACGATTATAGAGACATAATCGCCTTATGTATTCTTCGGATATTGTTAAGAAAGACTTATGCCGATTATGAGATTGAGATGAGGACTGATCCTAGAATATGCAGAGCACTTGGGATGAAAATATTGCCTGGAAAAAGTACGATTCAAAGAGGAATGGAGATACTAACATTTAATCTGCTACAGCAGATTAATCTGTTGCTTTTGAAAGATGTTGTTAAAAAGCAGTTGAATATTCTTATTGATTCATCTGGGATAAGAATATTGGCTAGGAGCATTTGGTTTTGCCTAAGAATAAAAAAAGAGATAAGTAAACGAGAATGTGATAAAGTTCATCTTGCTGTTTGTGCAGATTTACTTCTGGTTTTGAATTGGAGAATAACAAATGGAAAAAGACATGATTCTCCTTTTTTTATTATTTTGTTAAAGCCATTCAAATGGCTTGGAAATGTAATAGCTGATAAAGGCTATTTATCGAGAGTAAATTTTCAATTTGTTTTTGATAGGAAAGGACAAGCATTCATACCTTTCAAAAAAGGTAAAAAGAAAGGTTCAACAGACTCTCCAAAGAGTCATCCCGCATGGAAATTTGCATTTCATTTCTGGAAGATATTAAATGGAATTTACATGAGTATTTATCATCAGAGAAGCAGAATTGAAGCTGTATTTTCCGCTATAAAAAAGAGATATGGCGATAAACTTAACTGTAAAAGTGCTAGAATGAGAAGGAAAGAGATGTCTCTCCGTTTAATATCATATAATATTCGAATATTGATATGCGCCAGGCATGCAAAGAAAAACAATTTGCCTTTGTGGGTTAGAGTTGAAAAAGATTGATTTGGTAGAAGGTGAAGAATATTCTAATAGCTGAAGCTGTCAGTGAATTCGATATATTTACAATCTAAAGTAACATTAAAAGAGAGCAATAGATAATTTTTAACTAATATTATAAAAAAGATTATAGAATTTCCCTAAGGAAATTCTATTTGGGATGGAGCCAATTTTGTGAAAAGATTTATAAATACATTTTTCAGAGTATATATAATTAAACCGATGAAGTTGGTTAATGGAGGTCAAGATGGACTTCTATGAAATTGTCGAGAAAGCAAAGAAAACAGGAAAGATTGATAAGGGAACAAATGAAGTAACAAAGGCTATTGAGCTGGGCGTAGCTAAGGTGGTTTTTTATGCTGTTGACGTTCAACCTAAGGAGATTGTTGCTCATTTGAATGTTTTATGCAAAGAGAAAGGTATCCCTTGTGTTGAAGTTGATTCTAAGCAGAAACTTGGGATTGCTGCCGGAATTCCTGTTGGCGCTGCTTCTATTGCAATTATTGACCCTGGTTCAGCTGATAAAGAAATAGCACAATTGAAAAATAAAGCTAGGTAATTTTGTGAGGATTAAAAATGGCGAAGCAACAAAGAGTTAAGGATAAGACAAGAGAGACGGGTAGTACGACAGTAGTCAGGTTTAGCGATGGCGAGGCAGTTAATGCTTTAGTGGAGGAATTTATTGGAAGAACAGGAGCAAGGGGAGAGGTGACACAGGTTAAAGCTAAGATTCTAGCTGGAAGGAATAAAGGAAAGAGTATGAGGAGAAATGTTAAGGGTCCTGTTAAGATTGGAGATTTACTTACATTGAGAGAAACCGAAATTGAGGCAAGAAGAATTAGAGGAAGTAACGAGAGGAGAACATAATTATGGGATCAAGATCCCATACTTGTAATATGAGGTATTGTTTCGTATGGTAAAATGTAGTTTTTGCGGGAAAGAAGAATATGCTTTTAAGGGAATTCATTTGATTAAGAATGATGGTAGTATTGCTTATTTTTGCTCTAGCAAATGTAGATTGAATGCTTTGAAATTAAAGAGAGATAAAAGGAAGGTAATGTGGACTGCTGCTTATCGAGAGAGTTTGGATAAGAAGAGGGAGAAGGAAAGGGAGAAAATTTAAGAGACTATTGGAGAAGGAAAATAGAAATTCTAATCCTATTAATCCACAGCCGGATTGTGCAAATAAATTCCCTCTTATTTTTTTATCGTCGAAAAAGGGGCAGAAAGGTTTTTAAACCTTGTTTCATTTTTTTTGATCTCATAGGCAGAAAATGAGCGAGAAGAAAAAATATTCTCTTGAGAGAATTAGTTTATTAGTGAGATTGGAATTTGTTGGCGAGGGCTTTAGTTTAGTGGAACTTAGGAAGAGAATTTTGGAGGCAAGAAATGTCAGCTGAAAAATCAGGGAAGAAATATGAGTCTGAGAATATTAAGGTTCTTGAGGGACTTGAGGGAGTACGTCACAGGCCTTCGATGTACATTGGAAGTACAAGTAAATCAGGCTTACATCATTTGGTTTATGAGGTTGTGGATAATTCTGTGGACGAAGCTATGGTTGGATTCTGTACTGGAATTGAAGTTACATTAAATAAAGATGGCAGTGTGACTGTTATTGATAATGGAAGAGGTATTCCTGTTGATGTTCATCCTGTTTACAAAAGGCCTGCTGTTGAGATAGCTGTTACTAAATTACATGCTGGCGGAAAGTTTGATAAGGGAAGTTATTCTGTTTCTGGTGGGTTACATGGAGTAGGTATTAGTGTTGTCGCTGCTTTGTCTAAACATATGACTGTCATTGTTAAAAGAGGGGGAAAAAGACATAAGCAAGAATATAAGATTGGAAAACCATTATATGATTTAAAAACTCTTGGAGATGTTCCTAAGGATGAAACAGGAACTGAAGTGACTTTTTTACCAGATAACAGTATATTTTCAACTACACAATTTGATTTTTCTGTTTTGCAGACGAGATTTAGGGAGATTGCCTTCTTAAATAAAGGATTGAAGATTATTTTAACAGAAGAGGCAACTGGAAAGAAAGAGGTTTTTTTCTATGAGGGAGGGATTGTTGAATTTGTTAAGTGGTTGAATAAATCTAAGGAAGCATTACATAAGCCGATTTATTATTTAAGAGAAGATTCAGGTATTGTTGTAGAATGCTCAGTGCAGTATAATTCTGGTTATCAAGAGAATGTTTTAGGATTTGTTAATACGATTAATACAGTTGAAGGTGGGACTCATGTTATTGGATTTAAGACTGCTTTGACTAGGGCGATCAATGATTATGCAAATAAAAATAAGATGTTGAAGGATGGTAATCTTACAGGAGATGATGTTCGTGAGGGTTTGACCGCGATTATTTCTACAAAAATTCCTGAGCCGCAATTCGAGGGGCAGACGAAGACTAAATTAGGAAATAGCGAAGTAAAAGGAGTTGTAGATAAGGCAAGCATGGCGGCTTTATCTGAGTTTTTTGAGGAAAATCCTGCTATTGCTCGAAGAATTGTTGGGAAGGCTCTTGAAGCACAGAATGCTAGAAACGCTGCGAAGAAAGCGAAAGAATTAGTGAGAAGAAAAAGTGCGTTTGGTGGAGGAGGTTTGCCTGGGAAATTAAGAGATTGTGCTTCGAAGAAATCTGAGAATACTGAATTGTTTATTGTGGAGGGCGATAGTGCGGGCGGCTCTGCGACTCAAGGTAGAAATAAGGAATACCAAGCAATATTGCCGCTAAAAGGAAAGCCCTTGAATGTAGAAAAAGCTAATCCAGTAAAGGTTTTATCTAACGAAGAGATATCTGCTTTAATTACTGCTATCGGGGCAGGAATTGGAGAGCAGTTCGATATGAATAATTTAAGATATTCTAAAATTATTTTGATGAGTGACGCTGATGTTGATGGTGCGCACATTCGGACATTGTTATTGACTTTTCTTTTTAGGTTTTTGCCTGAATTAATTAAACAAGGCCATGTTTACATTGCTGTTTCCCCATTGTATAGAGTAAGAAAGAAAGGAGATCATTATGTTTATTCTGATAATGAATTAAAAGCAATTAAGCAAAAGTTAGGGCAGAACGTGGATGTTCAAAGATTTAAAGGTTTGGGAGAGATGAATCCTGATCAGTTGTGGGATACTACGATGAATCCTAAAACTAGATTATTGAAAAAAGTTACAATTGAAGATGCCGCATTAGCTGATGAAGTATTTTCAAAATTAATGGGAGATGATGTTGAGGCGAGAAGACAATTTATTGTTGAGAGAGCAAAAGAAGCAGAGGTTGATATTTAAAATGGAGATGAGAAAAGGTATTATTTTTGATTGGATAGGAACTCTTGCTAAGAATAGTGATGAGATATTTCCTTATTCAGAGAGGGTTGTGAGAAGATTAAGTGGAAGATATAGGATAAGTGTTATCTCTATAGCTGGTTTTGGAATAGAAAAAAGATGCAAGGAAATCGATGATAGCGGATTGAGAGAGTATTTTGATCATGTGGTTGTTGATGAAGTTAAAACTCCTGAGCAATATTTAGAGTGTATGAGAATAATGAAAACTAACCCTAGAGATACTTTTGTTGTTGATGATAGGGCTTTTAGAGGAATTAAGATAGGAAACCAATTAGGATGTAAAACTTATTGGATTAGAAATGGAAGATATTCTCATGAAACTCCTAATGAGGAAACTGGAGAGCCATACGAGATAATAAATTCAGTGGAGGATTTGTTGAATATTTTGTAAAATGCTAAGAGAATTTTGTCCAAATTGTCAGAATGAAGATGTGGATTGGAATGGAGGTATGCTTATTTGTGAGGATTGTGGATTTTCAGGAAACGTTCTTCCAGAGAGGGCGATGCTTGATATAGGAAGTGATACAGATAATGAGATTGTTGAAGTTAAGATGGTGAGAGCTAAGAAGGGCAAGAAAGAAATGAAGACTAGAGAGAAGAAGAGTTTAAGCAAGAATATGAAAAGGAGAAAGAGAAGATGACGCCAAAAGAAACTGATGAGGAGAAAGTTGAGGAAGAAGTTGAGAAAGAGGAGAGAGAAAGAAGAAAGAAAAATATGATTGAGGAGGGTGTGCAGGGTGCTGAGATTGTTGATGAAATGGAAAAGGCGTATATTGATTATGCCATGTCTGTTATTGTTCAGAGAGCTTTGCCTTCTGTTGAAGATGGTTTAAAACCTGTACATAGAAGAATCTTGTATGCGATGGACCAATTAGGTTTAGACCCATCGAAACAAACAGTAAAATCCGCCAGAATTGTTGGTGAGTGCATAGGAAGATATCATCCTCACGGTGATATTGCTGTTTATGATGCTCTTGTTCGTTTGGCACAAGATTTTTCTTTACGATATCCACTAGTTCATGGGCAGGGAAATATGGGAAGCATCGACGGAGATCCACAGGCTGCAATGAGATATTGTGTGAGTGGGGACAGTTTAATTTTAACCGATAAGGGAATAATTAGAATTGATAAAATATCTAGCAATGAGGAGATAAATATGAATGTCTTATCTAAGGACAAAAAGACTAATAGGGCCTCTAAATGGTTTGGTTCAGGACCTCATGAGACAATAAAGTTAACAACAGATAAGGGTTATAGCTTAACAGGAACAAAGAACCATCCTCTTCTTACTTTAAGTATAGACAGGACCGGAAAGCCTGTTATGATGTGGAAACTTTTAGAGAACATTAATGAGGGGGACGTCGTTGTTATTGATAGATCGGAGGATAGCTTTTGGACTGTGAATGAGATTAATTTAATTAAATATCATCCCATAGTAAGGGATGGACATGTTCATAAGAAAATTCTTCCTGAAAAGCTTGATGAAAACTTGTCTTCTATAATAGGGTCTTTAATTTCTGAGGGTTATATTTCTAGAAACAAATTAGAATTTTGCAATACCGATGAGATATGGATTAGAGAATTTCAAGACAGGTGGATGAGAGTATTTCCTGATAGTACTTTGCATAGGTTTGAGAAGTTCCCATCTTCTTATGGGAAAAGAAAATATTATAGATTAGAGTGCCATTCAAGGTACATACTTGAATTTTTAAGAAATATTGGCGTCAATCCTCTAAAGTCAGCTGAAAAGGAGATTCCAGAGCTAATCTTGCAGTCTCCTAAGAATGTCGTTCAGTCATTTTTAAGGAACTATTTTGAAGGTGATGGAAGTATTCGTTATTCTAAAAAAATGACTGAACTTAGCTGTTGCTCAAAAAGTGAAAAGCTGATAAACGTTTTGCAGATATTATTGCTTAGATTCGGAATTGACGGAACAAAGAGATTTGATAAGTACAAAAATATCTGGAAGTTGTATTTGAGAGGGAGTAGAAATATACTAAGATTTTATAAAGGAATTGGATTTATTTCAGCTAGGAAGAATAAGAAGCTTGAATTAGCAGTTCTATCTTCAAAGAAGGAAATGACTCTAAAGGATTACGTACCATTTATTTCTGATTTTGTTAGGAATATTTCCGATAATAGTTTTATAGTGCGTAATAATTTTGATAGATATTCTAATATGAAGAAGAATTATCCAATTATTTGCCAGTTATTGAAAGAAGAAACCGGAATAGATTATACAAGTATTTTCGAGTATTTCTTGACTTATTCTTATTTGTTTGATAGAGTTGTCGGGGTTGAGAATGTAGGAGTACAGAAAGTATACTCTATTAAAGTCGAGAGTGATTGCCACTCTTTTATCTCTAACGGATTCATAAGCCATAACACCGAGGCAAGATTAAGTAAGATTTCACAAGAATTGTTAGCTGATATTGATAAAGATACTGTAAAAATGAACCCTAATTTTGACAACTCTACTAAAGAACCAGAGATCTTACCTGGAAAATTGCCTAATTTGTTGTTAAATGGAGCAACCGGAATTGCAGTTGGTATGGCGACTAATATTCCTCCTCATAATTTAAATGAAATATGTGATGCAATTATAGCCCATATTGAGAATTCTGCAATAACAATAGAGGAGCTAATGAAGATTGTTACTGGGCCTGACTTTCCAACAGGAGGTTATGCAATGGGGCCTGGCATTGCTGAGATGTATAAAACAGGGAAAGGCAAGATTATCATGCGAGCTAGGACAACAACTGAAGAGATTAAAGGAAAGCCGTATATCATTGCGACTGAAATTCCTTATATGGTAAACAAGGCAGAGTTGATTAAAGAAATTGCAAGATTAGCAAACGAAAAGAAATTACCTGATGTTAGTGATATTTGGGACGAATCTGCTAAAGGAAAAATAAGGATTATGATTGAATTAAGGAAAGGTGTTGACCCTAAATATACTTTGAATAAAATGTACAAACTTACTAATTTACAGACTAATTTTGATGCGAATATTTTAGCTTTAGTTGGAAAACAGCCGCGAGTTTTAACTTTGAAAGATGTTGTTGTTGAGTATGTGAAGTATAGGAAAGGGATAATTATTAACAGAAGTAAATTTGAGTTGAAGAAGGCAGAGGATCGTTTAGAGATAGTTCTAGGTTTATTGATTGCGTTGAATGACATTGATCAGGTTGTTGATTTTATTAAAAAGTCTAAGACAGTGGCTGAAGCGCATGACGGATTGATGAAAAAGTTTGGATTGAGTGATAGACAGGCAAAGGCAGTTTTGGAAATTAGATTGCAGCAACTGACAAGTTTGGAACATGATAAATTGAAAGATGAAGAGAAAAAATTGAAGGAGCTTATTGAATATTTGAATCGCGTTCTTGGATCTGAAAAAGAAGTTTTGAAGATTATTAGAAAAGACTTGCAGGATTTAAAGAAAGATTATGGCGATGATAGAAGGACCAGAATAATAAAGAAAGTTGATGAGATTTCAGAGCACGATATAATTGAAAAAAAGGATGTTGTTGTTATGTTGACTCATTCTGGATATATTAAGAGAGTCGATGTTAAGACTTATAGAGAGCAGAGGAGAGGAGGTGCTGGAGTTATAGGAGCTGGTTTAAAGGATGAGGACTTTGTAAGAAAGATGATTACGTGCTCTACTCATGATTATTTATTGTTCTTTACTTCTAGAGGAAGAGTTTATTGGCTCAAGGCGCATGATGTTCCTGCTGCTGAGAGGCAGAGTAAAGGAAGGGCAATCGCAAATTTGCTAAACTTAAGAGAAGAAAATATTGCTAACGTTATGGCAATTACTAATTTTGAGTCAGGCTATTTAATGTTTGCGACTAAGTTAGGGATGGTTAAGAAATTGCCTTTGAAAGAAGTTTCTAATCCTAGGAATACAGGAGTAAGAATAATGAACTTGCCTGCTGACGGGAGTGATGAGATTATTAATGTTACCCGAGTTGAAGACGGTCAAGAGGTATTGTTGGTGTCTAAGAAAGGACAAGCTATTAGGTTTAATTCTAATGATGTTAGGGCTATGGGGAGAGCTAGTTATGGAGTAATCGGTATTGATTTAGCTAAGAATGATATAGTTGTATCTCTAATGGCAATTCCTAAAGATGGGAAGACAACTGTTTTGACTGTTACTGATAAAGGATTTGGGAAGAGGTCTGATATTGGCGAGTATCGTAAGACAGCTAGAGCAGGGAAAGGAGTTATTAATTTGAAAATTACTGACAAGACAGGAGATATTGTTGCTTCTGTTTCTGTAAATGATAAGGATTCTGTTATTGTGACTACAACTAATGGGATTATAATTAGGATTTCAATGAAAGAATTGAGAGTAATGGGTAGAGCTACACAAGGAGTTAGAGTAGTTAGATTGAAGGAGAGGGATAAAGTAGCTGATGTTGTTAAGGTGCCTTTTGCTGAGGTTTTTAATGTTGGCACGTTGAGTGAGTTTGTGGACGAGAAGGTATTTTAATTGTGATCTTCTCTATGATGTTTTGTATTGTGTTTTTTATGATAATCTAAATGCTTTTGACCTAGTGGGCTGTCATGAGGATAGTGAATACTTTTATAATCATCGTTTCTGTCTTCATCTTTATAATCTTTATCTCTGTCTTTTTTTCTTGATTTTCTGTTACGATCATAATCTCTATATCTTTTACGATCATAATCATCATGATAGTGTTTATGATAATAAGAACCGCTATCACGATAGTGTTTGTGATAATAGTAATCATCATAATCAATTCTGTATCTTACTAATTGCACTCCATGGCCATAGGATCTTACGTAGTAATCTGAATAAACACGATCTTCATATTGGTAGTGTGGATAATATTTATTGTCATATATGATGTTCTCATAATACGGATTGTCATTTATGTAAATTAGTTTATCATTATTTTTATTTTGATAATTAGTTGGCTGGTAATTTGTTTTTATAGTGGTTGATGAATAATTTTTTTGTTGAGGGTAATATACATCTAATGCTTTATTTTGTGAATAGCCATTGTTATTGTTGTTATAATAGTAACTATAAGCCGGAATGAAAATAATGGCTAGAAGAGTTATAATTAATGCAATTCCAATCAATACTATTGGTGCTTTTCTCATTTGTTATTAAAGCTTAAAAACTATTTATATTTATGCTGAGAATATACCAGAAAGGGGATAATTTTATAAATTGTCCCTTGCTTAATTAGGGATGAAAAAGAGGTCTGGAAATAGGAAGAATATTAGATCTATAATTATTATTTTACTTTTTGTTTTTGTTCTATTCTTTGTTTTAGGTATAATCTTTTATTTTCCTATTTTATCTGATAGATCTTTTTATGTTATTGAGCAATTAAAGGGATTTTTTGGTTATAAGGAAGTCTCTTTTAGCGTGCCTGTGTTATATGAAGATAATGTTGTTATTTCGATTGAAACAAATAAAAATATTTATAATGGTGGAGAGCTTATTTCTCTTTTGCGGCCAGGTTTAGCTTTCTCACCTTCTCAAGACTCTTTAGATTTATCAGATAAATACAAGAGTATTATTCCTATAATTGAGCGTCAACCTTCTTCTATAAAGAAGAGTAAGAGCTTTCTTAGTGGTGAGATAAGGTCTATTAATGAACTTGCTCAGAAGGAGATTAGTTCTTTTGAATATATTAATATTGATAGGAAAGATCATTATGGGAAGATAGAGAAGGCGAGAATTCGTTTTTTTGCATCTGATGATATGATTTCTATTTTTGATTCAGATGAGTATGATGTTTTGTATTTAGATGGCGCTCGCTATATAACGAAGGCAGGCCACCCTGAGCTTCCTTATCTTACAGATGCAATGGCTCTTCCAAAAAATGCAAAAATATCTCGTGTTCGTGTGAGTGGCGAGTACAGTAGTATTATTTCTCCTTCATTGAATATAGCTCCATCTAAAGGAGGCATTTTTACTAGTCAGTTGATTAATAGTGAAAACACTCAGCCGGAGAAAGATAAGTTAATTTATGAAAAAAATGCATTTTATCCTGGGAAACTTCTAGACGTTTTATATGGTAGCGATAATGAGCAGAGTTATGCTAATCTTGTTTTTTATCCTTTTCAATATAATCCTTTAACTAAAGAGAGTTTTATCATTCGTAATATAGAAGTCGAGCTGGATTATTTTGTTGAAGAAGAGGGTTCCCCTGATTTTAGCCTTTCGCCTTCTAATGAGGCAGAGAATATTATTATTAGTCATCCTGATTTTGTTAGTGCTGCTGAGAAGCTTGCTACATTTCATGAACAGCATGATGGAATCAAGGGAGCTGTAGTGTCAACAGCATGGATTGCTTCTCGTTATAAAGAATCTCAAGATCCTCCTTATGAGGGATGTAAGAGCTTTATTGTGAGCGAGCTCTCTTCTGTACAAGGTGGTTGTAAACTTAGGAAGGATAAGGGCTACGATTATTCCTTAGCTAAGAAAATAATATCTTATCTAGCTGATGGTAGCGCTCATCCTAATCTTAGATATATTACTATTATGGGAGACGGTTTGAAAGTGCCTGCAAGTTTTTATTACGGTGGTTTTAATAAACTTTCTGCAACAGATCATTTTTATATGTCTCCTGATTTTGATCTTATTCCTAGTTATGGTTTGGGTAGGCTTCCAGTAAGTACTGCGCAAGAAGCTAATTTTATTGTGGACAAAATTACTAAATGGTATAAGGCTTTAGATGAAGGTGATTGGGAAGAGAGAGCCATTGTAGCAGGAGGGAGCCCCTTTGGTTTGAATTTTGTTGGTGAACTCATGTCTCTTGGACCAGCTAATCGCTATTTTGATGGTTATCGTGTTGAGAACGTATTCCAAACGAACGGTAAGTATACTATAAATAATATGAAGCGGATTTTACAGCAAGCTGATTACGGGGTTTTACTTATGATTGATCATGGTTGGGGAGGATTTTTATCTGTTACTAACGGAGGAGTTAATAATGATCCTGCAACAACCATTAAAGGAGATGATTTTCTTAAGCTCACTGCAAATTCGCATCTTCCGGTGATGATTTTGATTAATTGTTTAGTAGGACAGTTTGATGTTCCTATCTCTGGGCCGATGAACCAATACTATTCTACTGGACAAGTGCATGGGAGTTATCAGAAGGGTTTTGGACAGGCGATGCTTTTATCTCCCGCAGGGGCTATCGCTTTCTTTGGAGCTACGAATGAGCGATCTGCCGTGAAGTTTGGAGATCCTGTTGGTTTTGAGAATGGTATTATGAAAGATTATCGAGGATATACTGCTCTTGCATTACTTGATATTGTTGCTAAACAATATACGAGTCAAGAGAGATTGGGCGATGTTTGGCGCTCTGCGTTGAAAGAGTATGCGTTGTACGAGCCTGATGTTTATGGAGGATTTAGTGAATATGAAATTTTGGTTTCTACTCTCCTTGGCGACCCTGTTCTTGAGATTCCACATCCTCAAGCAAAATTTGCGAGTAAACCTTATATTATACCTAAGGAGAATTTTGGTTATGAGCTTACAGGAGGGATTTATCCTCTGATATCCGGCGGCGGAAAGACGCCTTTCTTTTATAATTATAAAGATGATAATTCTCCTTTGTATTTCAGTATTCTTAGTAATTCTGAAAAGGTTGAGATTTCTAGATCTCAGATTGTAAAAGATGCACAAGGCAAGGAGAATTTTCAATTTATAGGTAATGAAGAGGTTAATGTAAAGGGAGGATCGTATGATTACGCCTTTTCTCCGCCTGCTAAAGATAGTTTACAGATCCTTAGCGTATCCGATGGTAATAAAGAATCAAGAACTTATTTCAGAGTGAAATATATTGATAGAACAGGCGATCTCTCTGCGGAAATAGATGAATATAATCTTAATTCTAATATTAGACAGGATGGTGATTTCATTGATGTACCTATTATTATTCATGCATTAGGGGAAAAGAATTTTAAGAATGTTAGAGTAAGTCTTGAGGTTTGTAAGGTATCTAATTCTGGAGATTGCCTATCATTTGAACCTACGCATTTTAATCTCTTGAATGTGCCTGGAGATTACGAATATTTTTTTAATGCGCCAGTGAATTGCAGGAATTCTATCGGAAAATACGAATTTAAATTACAAATAGAAGCAGATAACGATGTGAATTACGGTAATAATCTTCATTCTCTTACAAAAGATATTTCGGTTGAGAGATGTGTCGGCTTGAATCTGACAAATAGAAAGTCTTTTATTGCAGATAATTATAATGAGATAGAGATAAAGATCAATAACGGCTATGACTCTGAAATTAAGGATCTCTTGTTAGAGGTATGGCAGGGCGGTGATCTAGGCGATCATCTTTTAGTACAAAATAAAAAAATCTCACTTTTACCTGCTCATGAATCCGATAGTATCTTTATTAAAGACTTAAGGCCTATTTTAATGGCTAATACTAAAGAAGGAGGATTGTCGTTTTTTTCTTTTCAGCTTTCTTACATTTATAATGGGCGACGTGCAACAGTTAAAGAGATTTTAGAACCAGTTAATATTTATTCTAAAAAGAATATCAATTTGCGTATTATTGATTCTCACGATCGTTTGATTTTTAAGAATGTTCAATTTGCAGGCATGTCTATTCCATATAGACAAGAGAGCACTGTTTTTCCAGATATCATTTCTGATTTTATTTTAGACGATGTTAATATGCTTAACGATATTTTATTGCGAGTTAATCTGAAGAACTCTGAGCTTTCTTCAGAAATGGATTTTGTTTCAGAGTTGTACGAGAAGAAGATTATTGGAAGAGAGTATTTTGAATTAATTTATGCGAATAAGCCTGACTGGAAGTATTCTACAATGAGTGTAGAGATTATTGATAAAGCGGGGGCTCTGCCTCATCTTGGCAATATAAAATTAGTTTATTGTGAAGATTGGTCGTTTATTTCTGTTTCCTGCAATGCGGGATGGCGCGTTTTGCCTTCTCTCATTTTTGTTGAGAATGACAAGACTATGTTTAGATTTGAGGGTTTGAGGGGAGGGGCTGTTGGAATTGTGAGGGAGCTTTCAGGGTCAGAGATCTTTAATAACGGCAAAGGCGTTATTGACGGTTTCTTGAATATATATGTACAAGAGAAAGCTGCTGATTCTCTTAAGGGAGAAATACCTACAAGTTTTAGTGAGGAGGATTTATTTGCTCAAGGTGTTTTGTTTTCTCCTTTAGAAGAAGGCGCTCTTTCTAGCAGTTATTACTTTAAGGAAGCTGTAGCTGAGGATGAGGAAAGATTTTTTGTTAGAATACTGATGAAAACTTTAGAAACAAAGAGCAGTATAGATTATCTTTTTTCATTGGGCCTTGATATAGATGTTGTTGGCGATTCATATATTTTAGAGGTTAGTCCCAAGGATTTTACAGCGTTGATTGAAAGAGGTTATATTGTTGAGAATATTACAGAACCGCAATTCTCATCACCAAAGGGAACTGGTGGAGGATTTTCTTATATTCATACTTTTAGTTCAATGGAAGATGAAATTAAGAGAATAGTTTCTTCAAACCCTAATATTGCTAAAATGGAAGTTATTGGAAATGGATGGGAAGGGAGGAATATTTATGCAATAAAGATATCTGACAATCCTTTAACTGATGAGCATGAGCCAGAGGTATTATTTGATTTTGATCATCATGCTGTTGAGCATTTGACTGTTGAGACAGCCTTATGTTTTCTTAATTATCTTACTAATCAATACGGAAAAAACGAGTATGTTAGTTCTTTAATAAATAATAGAGAGATTTGGATTGTACCAACTGTTAATCCCGACGGGTTTTATTGGGTGACTGAGAAAGGTACTGCTTATCGAAAGAATTTGCGCAAGAATGATGACGGGAGTATAGGAGTTGACTTAAATAGGAATTATGGTTTCCAGTGGTATTATTATGATCTTGGAGCTAGTTCCAGAAAGAGTGATCCTACTTATCGAGGGCCTTCAGCTTTCTCTGAGCCAGAAACACAAGCAATGAGAGATTTTATAAATTCTCGTAAATTCTCATTTTATGCTAGTTATCATACAATGGGAGAGATGATTCTCTACCCTTGGGCTTATGCTAATCTTCCTAGTGAGGATCAGGCTTTGTATGAGAAACTTGCAGGTACCATCAAGTTACAATACTTACCTCAATTTAGCGTAGGAAGGCCTCCAGAAGTTATTACTTATGCTTCTGGCTCGAGTCCTGATTGGGTATATGGTGATAGGTCTAAGAAAGATAAGATTATTTCTCTTGGTTATGAGATGGGGCAATGTTGTAGTCATCAGTATGCACAAGAGTTTGTTATTTCTTCTTGTAAAGAACAAGTTCCTAATTTACTTTACATGGGAGGTTTTGCAGGGAAGTTAAAAGATGATTGGAAGACAGTAAATAATGTTGTTGAACGTCAGCATATTCATTTAGAGCAAGGAGATAGAATTGATCTTGCAGAAATATTTGATATGAAGTCAATTAGTGCTGGGAAGGAAGGAGATTATAGGGTTTATGCCGAGATAGTTGATAATAACGGAAAAATAATTAGATTAAGATCAGGATCGCTCTTTGCTGAATATCCATTTAGTGTAATTGGAGGCAGCTGTCCTGATATAGATAAAGACAGAGTTTGTGATGATAGAGATAATTGTAAGATTGCTAATCCAGGCCAGGAAAATAATGATCTTGATGAATTTGGAGATGCTTGTGATGTGAATGACGATAATGATTTAGATGCAGACACAGTAGATTGTAAGCCATTTGATAGCGAAGTATATCACGATTCATTAGAGAATTGTTTAGATAATAAAGATAATAATTGCGATGATGGAATTGATTTGCAAGATAAGCAATGTAAAAATTTTGGAATAGACTCAGATGGCGACGGCATTTCAGATAAAATTGACAAGGAAAAAGGCAATTCTGGAGTATGCATTGATTTAGACAGCGATGGTTGTGATGACTGTAGAATAGTAGGAAAGGTGAGCCCCCAAAACGATGGCTGCGGCACAATCTCACTTGAAACGCGATTGTTAGAGCTAGTTAATTTTGCAAGAGCAAATGCAGGCATTTTACCACTTATTATTGCTCCGGAATTGCAAACATCAATTAAGAAACATGTTGAAGATATGGCTGCTAAGAATTACTTCAGCCACGATAGTTTAGACGGTCGTAAATTGGAAGATAGAATTATGGCAGAAGGATATGATTATACAAGAGCAGGGGAGAATATTGGTGCAGGCCACATTTATCCAGAGAATGTTATTGCATTTTGGAGCAGGAGTGTTACTCATTGGAATAATGTGCTTCAATCAAGATTTAAAGAAGCAGGAATTGCACATGTAGTTAATCAAAAATCAATATATGTTCATTACTGGGGAATTGATTTTGGTACGAGGAAGAGTCAGGGAGAGTGTGTTGATAATGACGGCGATAGGTTTGGATTGAATTGTGCTTTAGGAGAAGATTGTGATGATGACAAGAGTGATGATCCTGTTGGATGTCCTACGAGTAAAGCCCTTTGTACTTCAACTACATTAGGATGTGCAATATGTAAAAATTTAGGTACTGCCGAGAGTTGCAATGGACAACCTCAATGCACTGATAACGACGGCGATGGATACGGGGTTAATTGTGCTTTGGGAATAGACTGCGACGATAACATTGCTAATGATCCTGTTGGATGCCCTACAACTAAAGTTCAATGCAGTTCAACTACATCAACATGTGCTATCTGCATTAATCCAAAAGCTATAGAGATTTGTGACGGAAAAGACAATAATTGTATAAATGGAATTGATGAGAACCTTGCATCCGCGACGTGTGGTTTTGGAGCTTGTCAACGAACAGTGCAGACTTGTGCTAATGGGGTCTTACAAGCATGTATTCCTGGAACTCCTACACAAGAATCATGCAATGGAATTGATGATAACTGCAATGGTGTTAGCGATGAAAATAATGCTCAATGCATAGGAAATACCCCTTACTGCAGTGTTTCTTTGAAGAGGTGCGTGCAATGTACAAGTAATGGCCAGTGTAATGATAACAAAGCTTGCACTGATGATATTTGTAATGCTGGTGTTTGTGAATTTAAAAATGATGATACTAATAGCTGTGCTGATGGTTCATATTGCAATGGAGATGAATATTGTTCTGTAGGAGATTGCAAACAAATACCCAGACAACCCGAGGATGGGAAGCAATGCACGAAAGGTGTGTGTGATGAAGTAAATGATCGAGTGATTCAGGAATTAGATCATGTTATTTGTCAGGATGGATTATATTGTAACGGACAGGAAATGTGTGATCCTAAAGATGTGAATGCTAATGCAGTTACAGGATGTAGGGCCGGAATTAGTGTAGTATGCAGGGATGACGGAGTCAGTTGTACAAAAGAGCAATGTGATGAAGGTCCAGATAGGAGAGATAACGTAGGTATTTGTTCTACAGATACTGCTTCTTGCCAATGTAAGATTAATGTTGATTGCAATGATAATAATCCATGTACAAGAGATGTTTGTACTGCACAGAGAAGCTGCCAGAGTACTCCTGATAATAGCTTAACATGTAATGACGGGAAGTATTGTATTGTAAATGACAGATGTAATGCAGGAAGTTGTATTGGAGATTCAAAGAAGATTGAGGACAGTGTTGCATGTACAATTTATTCATGTGATGAAGTAAATGATAAAGATGTACAGACTCCTGATAATAGTAAATGTGATGATAAATCATATTGTAGTGGAATTGAATATTGCGATGTCAATTTAGGATGTAAAACAACAACTGGAACTGCTCCCCAATGTACTACTCAAAAATTGTGTTCTAGTGCTCGATGTGACGATAGTACAA
>Ga0213870_1000560_pt1 | contig 17319 bp, 17 predicted proteins | sample WICALVC2017_Meta_FD_160119 | JGI IMG/M metagenome (GOLD analysis project Ga0213870, IMG submission 160119) | Freshwater microbial communities from subterranean cave lake in Wind Cave National Park, South Dakota, United States - WICALVC2017 | ecosystem: Environmental > Aquatic > Deep subsurface >... | reverse complement strand
GGGCAGGGCCTTCCAAAGAAAACGATTATCCACGAGCCACGGCCCGGCGTTCTTCCACTTAAATTTCCTTTTTTGTTCCGTGGTCGCGTTCTTTTTCTCGACAATCTTAAGAACGTGGCCGGCTTGGTCGGTAATCAGGCGGCCCAATCCTAAGTTGTCGGGTGCCTTGACCGAAGCAATTGCGAGAGTCGCTTTGGTGGCAGAAACCCGTTCAATCATTCGCTTAAACGTTGCCAATTTTAGCATTGGATTATCGCCATTAAGCACGAATGTGTAGCCGTTTTTATGTTTGAGCTGCGGCGCAGCTTGGAGTGCGGCATGGGCAGTGCCCAGTTGCCGGCTCTGCCAGACATAGAGATATTGTTTTCCGAGCAGTTCAACTACTTTTATACCTTGAAAACCAACGACAATGACTGGTTTTTTCAAGCCGACTTGCTCGAGGGAATCGAGCACATACAAAATCATCGGACGACCACCGAGTTCGTGCAAAACCTTGGGCAGTATTTCGGCGTTCAAACGCTTGCCTTTTCCGGCTGCCAATACAATTGCGTGTAGTTTGAACATTAAGCCGATTTTATACCTGTTTTTGCAACAAAAAAAGCCCTGATTCCGAAGAATCGGGCTTTGGTTATGACTATGATGCCTGTTCAAGGCTTCGCTGAATGTGATCGAGCTGCCTACGAACCTCGGTTAGCCTTGATGTAAGTTGGAGTGTGTCGCAATCGGGGAGACCGTTAGCTAACGCTCTCTCAATGTTTGTCTGCTGACCACAAAGTTCAGAAAATTGTCTCGCGAGATCAAGATAACGGTTGGGTAATGCGTAACTGTCCATCGCGGACCTCCTAATGTTCAAGGGCAAACCCTTCGACTCTCCCGACGTTACGTCGGGATCGCTCGGGGTAAACGAAAAATCCCGCCGAGGCGGGACCCTTCGAAAGTGAAATATTTTTGTGATTTCAGCAATCGTAAGGTACCGCCCTTTCATCAAGGAGCGTAATGACTCCAAGAGCAAGTTGGGTACCTACTGATCGCTTCATCACTCTCTTAGTTTACTTGGTATCGGTAATAGTTGTCAACTGTCCAACTAATCAACTGTGTAACTAATGTTGGCACACGGGGCAAAAATGCGCGCTGCGGCCGCCGATTTTTTTGCGCTCTATTACCCCGCCGTCTTTGCGCACGCATGGTTTGCCGGTCTTTTGATACGCTTTGGCAAGATCGTAAAACTTGCCCTGAGATCCGGAAAGATGGCGAAATGACGAAAAGCTAGTGCCTCCTACTTCGATAGCCTGTTTTAACACATTGGTCGTGCATTTTACTACTTTGTCCCACCCTTCGGGTGGGACGTCGCCAGCTTTGCGGAAAGGATTAATTTTCGAGCACCACAAAATTTCGTCGGAATAAATGTTGCCAATACCGGCAATGATATTCTGATCCATGAGGAATTGTTTGATCAAGATTTTTCCGCGTCTTTCCGCGTATCGTCTTAAATTTTCAGCGTTGAAATCTTTGGAGAATGGCTCAACACCTAACTCCCCTGCCATGGTTGCTTGCTCTTTACCGTGCTCAGTCACTTTCATCCAACCAAACTTGCGCAAATCGTTGAAATAGAGGTGGGAACCGTCAGAAAACTCAATAATTACATGGGTATGTTTGTGGGGTGGGGGTAGATCGTACACTTTTTGCGGGTGGCCGCCGACTACGCCACCAGCTTGCGGACTATTCTTGGAATAAATAAGCTGGCCGGTGAGTTTGAGGTGAATGACAAGCGACTTACCGTTTGAAAGAGGCAAATAGAGCAGCTTGGCACGGCGAGCAACAGACTTTACCTTTGTGCCAATAATCTCTTCCGCACTCTCCGGGAAACTTTTGCTATGGCGAACCTCAATATCCTTGATGGTTTTCCCCACAATCGCTTTTTGCAGTCCGCGGCGCAATATTTCTACCTCTGGCAGTTCGGGCATGTTGATCAATTATACACACAAAAAAGACACCATGGTTGGTGTCTTTTTTGTAATCGCCGTCCCGACGCTACGGTCGGGATAAAATTATTTGTTGGGTACGGCGAGCATCCACAGCCCGACGATCACGAGGTATGCACCAACGATCGTGGTGGCTGAGTCCTTGAGCAGGAATACGAGGATCCCCGCAACCAAGGAGAGGACCGGGTGTACGTACTTCATTATGCCTCCCGGATACCCCGAAAATATTAATGATAATTTCGGGTACCTTACTTCTAGCTTACAGTAGCGCAGGCTGGGCTGTCAAGGTCGCTGTTTGACGCTCGCCAAACACCGAAACCTTGCCATATTCCCCATCGTAACCGGGTTCAATGGTGATAGTCCCTTCCCGTACCCGACGCAGCCCCTCAACAATGCGGGGATCAAGCCGTCCCTCGAGTTCAGTGAGCGGCGCGTCAACAAGCAGGGCATACTCGTTGCCAAAATCAGCGATGATTTTATGGTAGCGGTCTTTAATAAACTTGCTGGCCTCACCTTTTCCAAATGCCTCTGAAATAATTTGCGAGAGCTGCACCAGTTTTTTGAACGGCGGGCGGGTAACGCCCGATGCTTTGACGGCCTGCTCGACACTGCGGTCAGCCAGCGCGTCCACGCGGTACTCAACCCCTACCGTTACCGGCCGCTGGCACTTTGGGCAGATGCCATTGTGCTCTTTTGTTTGCTCGGGCGTTAACCGCACCTTGTGCTCGCGGTGGCCGTCCCAATGGTACTTGCCCTCTTCCGGAAAAAATTCGATGGTGTAATCGATCCTTGGCATTCTTAATTCTTCATTCTTAATTCTTAATTTTGGATATGTAAGGGCATTACTATTACTAATTGCCTCAATCACAGCGTCATATGAAGGCGTTTCCAACTCGAATATCGTTGCCTCGCGCATTAAGTTACCGCCGGAGTGGCCGTCCCCTGCTGAAACTATGGCAACATGGTCGAGCGATGATAGCCGCCAGTTCATCAAAGGGTCGGAACTGAGGCCGGTTTCAATGGCATGAATGTGGTGCGCTTGGTCGCCAAAACACTCCTCGATTGAGTCAAAGCCAGACATCGAACCAAATAATGAGAAATATGGCGTCCACGCATGCGCCGGGATAATTTCAATGCGTTCGTCGATTGACTTTAATAGTTTTACGAGGTCATGCGCCGAAATACCAAAAATCGGCCGGCCGTCGGCGTACAAATTGCCGCGCTTGCCGAGCTCTATGTTGATTTTTTCCACTGTTTCGAGCGACGGCGCGAGAATGACATTGTGAATGCGGCGCAATTTGCCGCCTTGGGAATAAATGCTCGAAATTTCAGTAGTAAGAATGTAGTATGGTTCCCCACTGTTACTTGTTAGTTGTTTGTTGTTACTTAAGCGCCTGCGATACAACCCATTTCCGAGCGGCTCGAGATGCTTTTGCAGCTCGGCAAACCAAAGCGGGTGGGTAAAATCCGCCGAGCCAATCAGGCCGATGCCCTTAATTTTGCTCCAATTATAGAGCCCCTCAACATCGAGGGTTTTGGATGTGGCGCGCGAGTATTTAGAGTGCAAATGAAGGTCGGCAATCAGACGCATGAGCGCATTGTAGCATAAAAAATCTTGGTGAACCGCTAGTCAGCCCGGTTATCTATAATCACCAAATCCCCTACCAAGACCGGCACGCACATAAAGACCATCAAATTCTTGTTTCAAAGCTTTTAATTTTTGGGGGTCGACATTTTCTTTTTCTAGTTTTCGCATTTCCGCAGCTCGGCTCTCTGCCATCAAAAGAGCCGCGGTACGGCCCCCGGGGCTGCTGTCAGGATTCTTAACGTGAGCCACGAGCGGTTGAACATACCGTTCATAGCCATATGCTTTCCCCAATTCTTCAATATTTTGGATGCAACGCTCTTGTAAATCATTTTTGTTTGATAGCGATCCTGTCACAGCATACTCAACCATGGCTTGATGGCTTACTCCTGCGTCTTTGTAATAATTTGCACTTTGTTCAAACAAAACAACTGCGCGCTCAGCGCGCCCCTGTGGCGTTCCGCCCGTTTTGTTAAGTTCTTCGACCGCTTTGGTTCTCGCAGTAGCTGCTTCGTTCGCCAAAATTTCAGTTTGTTCTTCACCTTTTAATACCTCTGCCATCACTTCTCCTAGTTATTTAGATCTTTCCTTTAGCGTACCCCCCCCGACGGAAGAAATCAATACCCTAATCAAACTTATTCAGCAAATTTCTGCGGCGCTAAATTGGAATTGGAAGTAGTAAAAAATAGTAGTACAATAAGACTATGGAGACCGTTAAACTTTCTCGGGAAACCGTCAAAAGAATGCAGGCGCTAGGCGTCGGCATCGTTTATTTTTTTGGCTCGCGCGCCGAAGGCACTAGTTTTCCACATTCCGACTATGATATCGGAGTAGTGTTTGTTGAACCTCGAAAAGTCGCCGTTGACGGATTTGATCTCTCGCTCAAACTATACGACATTTTGTCTCGGGATATTCCGGAGCAATTACGCGGACCGCGGCTCGACATCTCGCTGCTTGATAAAGCCAACCCTGCCCTCCAAATTGCAGCGGTGATCTACGGCAAATCTATCTATCAACGCGATCCTGAGTTCCGCGCCGACTACGAAGAACGGGTGCTCCAACAATATGACGATTACCGCTCTCTCAAGGAGGAATATGAGCAAGCCACCACTGAAAGCTTCCGTAAACCAACCTTATCGCCATGAGATCTCCTCCGATCTCGAAAACCAAACTTGAATCAAAACTCGCGATCATTCGTGAGGCGCTCCTTGAACTAGCCAAACTTGCCGCTCTTAGCAAAACTCAGTTTATCGCTGACAAGCGCAATTTTGCGATTGCCGAACATTACCTGCGCCGGGCGCTGGAGGCGATCTTTGATACCGCTTCACACGTCATTTCCCGCTACCCTTATGCTCCCGGCAAACGCCCGGCGACATTCAAGGAGCTGGCGATCGCCCTTGGCGATCGCAAAATCATCGAAAAGAATTTTGCTAAGGACACCCTCGTCAAAATGGCAGGCTACCGCAACCGGATGGTTCACTTCTATTCCGAAGTTACGCCTGATGAAGTGTACGAACTGATCACTACAAAACGTACCGACATTGAACAATTTGGCCAGTCAATCGTGACTCTTATTAAAAATCCCAAAAAATTTAACCTCGAACTTAATGACTAAAAAACCAATTCCAGTATTTAGAGTGGAGATGAAGGTCGGCAATCAGGCGCATGAGAGGATCGTACCATATCCTGAAAGTAAAATACAAAACCTGCTATCAAAATTACCAAAATTGTATAAATTCTTCAGATTATTCTTGAATGTTGTAATAATAAAGAGTGTCCTGAGAGAACTCAAAAATAGTATTTGGGGTGTCGCTGAGTATTTCTTTGTGTTGGGGTTTTAAATTGATTGCATAGCTAGCAATTTCTTTACCATCAGATGATTCCCAAGGACCATTATACGATATATAATTGCCACTTTCTTTATCCATATAAGTTGCTTGTTCGTAATCCTTATTAATAACTTGATTATTTAGATATAGGTTACTTGGTCGGCAGTAGTCACTATAATTTATTCTCGAAGCGCAAAAAATAAAATCCCCCTTGTTTGAGAGTTGTAACAAATTTGACTCTGAAACATTAGATTGATCTGAATTAAAAACTTCTCTGCTATCAATAAATAATTTTTTTTCTAAAGTATGTCCAGCTCCCTCATCAGAACTGATTGTAATTTCTACCCATCCATAGTGCTGTCCATTAGGACTCAGAACTATATCAATATCATCTAAAATTTTTTTGGGTGATCCACTATAGACCGTTTTTCCGTTTAACACTAGGTCTGTCTTAGGATACTTGGTGCTGGTGACCCTTGCAAGATAAGTTGAACCATCGTTGCTTATACTTAATAAGTCGATGAAATTATGATTTTTGAGTATTTCATTACCGTTTTTAATTAATGAAACCGAGTTACTCTCTGGAGTGATGTTTTGGCCAGATTCAATAGTGTCCTGAACATAGAAATAATTGTTTCCGTCATCAGATACCTTCGGTTCTCGCATACTGAAACCTTCTGTAATTTTATTGCTATCAACATAGAGTTCATCAATAGAAGTATTTGACTGTTTATCAATAATCTCTTTCTGGATTATATAGATATAATGTAAACCATTGTTGCTTAAGGAAAATTCTTTTATTCTTTCTGGCTTGATGTTGAGTAGTTTATCATCATATATAATACCTTTTGTTGGATTTGTTGGATTTTCGAAAAAAGTTCTGAGTACATAATGGCCTTGACTTGTAATCAATTCAAATGGGGCATCCTGATACCTAGCAAATGGATCAACTCCGGTTTTTATTTTGATTTCTTCAACGGATATCTGACCTGGTAAATCTTGGTATTTTTTAATTATTTTGTCAGTGTCTATTTTTTGATTACGCGTGTTATAAGTAACATAACCAATTGATGCTATAATAATCGCAACCAAAACCAGCACCACCGCAACCGCAAGATCAATCGCGCCTTTTTGTGATTTGATCATAATTTGCTTCCTTTTTACCATGAACTTTCCTCTAGCGTACCCCCCCCCGGCGGAAGAATGCAAGAGGGTTACTCCATCTGCATCAGCAAGACGCGGCGGGTCAGTATCCTTCCTTGCGATCGAATACCGCGTGGATGATGAGGTGGTGTTTATCAACATCGTACCTGATTCGGTAGTCACCCCTTCTAACCCGCCACTGTCCGGCTGGGAAATCCGTCAGCTTTCTGATGTCGAACTGGTGAGTCCGATTGAATGGATCCTCCCTAATAGTGGCGATCATCTGCTCGATCTGAAATTGGACGACAGGATTGCGCCGCACCAGTTTCTGATACTGACGGCGAGCTACCGGTGTAAAACTAAAAGGTAGCATTTTTATTTTGAGTGTTTTACCGGGTATCTTTTGCGCATCTCGGCAAACACCTGCTCGCCTGGGATCAATTTGCCAGCTAGGTATTCCCTATAGCTTTTTTCGAGGTGTTTCCGTGCCTTGGGATTGTATAGTTCGAGATAGTCTTCAAAATCTGGCTCCTGCTTGATATGCGTAACAACCAACTTTTCCAAGCGGTTAACTTTTTCTTCGAGCTTTTTGACTTGCGTGGGAGACATATTAACAATAGTTTAGCAGACTGTTGACCTAATTTCTAGAGCCCTACTCCATCTGCATCAGCAGACCCTTGCGGCGGGCAAGCGTGAAAATCCAACCGAAAAATACCAGTGCCAACGCCAGATAGATTGCGTCGAGTCCAAACGCCCAAAAAAGATGCTGAATTGGTATCTCGCCCGTGTCTCTAACAAGCCTCATTCCTTCAAAAATATAGGTTGTGGGCAACGCGTATGCGATATATTGCAAAGCCGGGGGCAATACGGTAACGGGGTAATACACGGCTGAGAGCGGCTGAATGAGAAATGCGAGTCCCCATGCCAATATTTCAGCCGATAAACCATACCGCAAAATAATTGCGGTGGCAAAGATGCCCGAAGCCCAGCCAAACAAAAGCAGCGCAATAATAAATGGCACAAGCGCCGGACCGATCGTCAAAATGTTGAACGCATAGAGCAGCCACCCAAGCAGCGCCATCGCGACAACCGCGGCAGTGGTTTTGATCAGCGAAACGGCAATAATGCCAGCGAGATATTCAAGCGTTGTGAGTGGGCTCACAAAAAGATTAACGAGATTGCGAGTCCAGGGTTCTTCAAGAAAAGTTACCGAGACGCCAAGCGTTGAACGCAAAAATACATCGTAGAGAATCAGTGCGCCGACCAATAAACTTGCCACGCGCGCTGCCTCTCCGGGGATATTACTAAGATAGAGCGCAACAAACCCCCACAGAAGCAGATCTAGCGTCGGCCAGTAAAAAATTTCAATCAATCGCGGCAGCGAACGCTGGTAGAGGTAAAGGTGGCGCACAATAATTGCAAAAACTCGTGTCAAATTCATGGCTCGTCGTGGTTTTCCGCCAGTTTAATAAAGGCGTGCTCTAAATCGCGTTGCTTGACGCGTGACTTGATTTGATCAGCCGTTCCCTGCGCAACAATCATACCTTTATCGATGAAAATAATGCGATCAGATAATTGCTCGACTTCTCGCATGTTATGAGAAGTGTAAAAGATTGTTAGTTTTTCTCGTTTGTGAAAATCAAGCAAAAGCTTGCGGATTTTTGCGGCCACTACCGGATCGAGTGACGCGGTTGGCTCATCTAAAAACACGATGCGGGGATGATTTATGAATGCTTTTGCCAAATTGAGCCGAGCGGCCTGGCCAGAAGAAAGCTTGCCGCACAATTTTTTACGAAAATCTTTGAGCTCGAATATCTCAAGCACTTCATTGATAGTTTTTTTTAGATTGGGTACCTCATAGAGCAAACCAAATACGGTAAGAGCTTCTTGAATGGTAAGATTATGGGGCAACGTTAAATAGGCAGAAGAAAAATTGACTTGCTTGAGAATTGCTTCGCGGTTTTGCGAAAATTTTTTGCCGAACATGGCAATTGATCCGCGCGTTGGCTCGAGCAAGCCAAGCAACATTTGGATGGTAGTGGTTTTGCCGGCGCCGTTCGGGCCGAGGAATCCTAAAATCTCTCCTTCACGCACCGAAAAATTGATATGGTTGACGGCAAGCGTTTTATCAAACCGCTTTGTCAAATTTTTAACCTCGATGATGTTGGGCATAAAAAATTGAGCGCTCTTAGATTTTCGTAGACTGAGTGTTGGCGATGGCCTACTCTTGCGTAACCCGAAGGTCATGCTACCATCGGCGCTGCCGGGCTTAACTTCCGTGTTCGGAATGGGAACGGGTGTACCCCCGGCGCTCAAATCACCAACACCCAACCTGCGAAGGTTGGTAGTTTTTCCCAGAATTGGAACAGGTAAGCATTTGACCGATTAGTACGCCTTGGCTCAAACCCTTGCGGGTCTTCCACCTAGCGCCTATCAAGGCCGTGGTCTTCGGCCGGTCTATAACGAAATCTAATCTTGGGGGTGGCTTCTCGCTTAGATGCTTTCAGCGATTATCCCGCCCGAGCATAGCTACCCAGCACTGCCCTTGGTAGGACAACTGGTACACCAGAGGCTCGGCCCTTTTGGTCCTCTCGTCACGCAACCCTCTATCACTAGAGGCGCAGACTATATCTTCATCCCGACCTTGCGTCGGGAGTCGGCGTATTATCCTCAATATTGAGGATCTTCATCCCGACTTCACGTCGGGAATCCAGTCGTTACGGGGTCATACGCTTAGCGAACAATTAACTCGCAACAGTTAACTGTTAACTGTTGATTGTTAAAGGTTGCTTTAGCTTAGACTTCCCACGGTATTGTCTTAGAAAATTTTGGTCCTCAAGTAAATTATCTCTCGATTGATGGACCGCGTCAATCGCCTTCAGAGAAGTGACCAAAATAATGTAAGATTCCACCGTTATTAGCCGATTTGTCATCCCGCCTTACGGCGGGAAGTAGCAATTTCTTACTAAAAAGAGAGCCCCTCAGACTTCAACGCCCACAGCAGATGAGGACCGAACTGTCTTGCGACGTTCTGAACCCAGCTCACGTGGCGTTTTAACTGGCGAACAGCCAGACCCTTGGGCGCTGCTCCACGCCCAGGATACGCCGAGCCGACATCGAGGTGCCAAACCGCATCGTCGATATGGACTCTTGGATGCGATCAGCCTGTTATCCCCGGGGTAGCTTTTATCCGTTGAGCTCTGGCAGTCTCGTACCTGACCAGAGGATCACTAACTCCGCCTTTCGGCACTGCGCGGCTTGTAGGCCTTGCAGTTAAGCTGGCATATGGGTTTGCCCTATCATCTGGATTTCCATCCCAGACTAGCCAACCTTTGAACTCCTCCGTTACCTTTTGGGAGGACGCCGCCCCAGCGAAACTACCCACCAACCACTGTTCCCTTCGATAAACTCAGGGTTAGAATTTCCAATCGTCGAGAGGGGTTTTTCATGGTCGCCCTTGCGGGCTCCCCCATCACTACACACGAACAATCGAAAACCCAATGGCAAGCTGTAGTAAAGCTCCACGGGGTCTTTCCGTCTTGCTGCGGGTACAGCGCATCTTCACGCTGATTGTAATTTCACCGGGTCCCTGGTTGAGACAGTTTCCAGACCGTTATGCCATTCGTGCGGGTCGGAACTTCGTGTTCTCTCCACTATTACTAGTGGCACTGACTATATCTTTCAAAATAGAACGATATTTACGCTTCCCACTATTCATCTGATTGGCTAGCTGCTCAATCTTTTCTAAACCATCTTTACTGACATGCTCATCATTTACCATCAGATTGCAGACTTGTTTGAATAATAGAAAGTCGCGCTGTTTCTCGGATTGTAATGAAAATTGGTCGAAAAAAGGGATAATTTTTTCCATTAAATCATTGAGTGATCGTACTTCATACTTCAGCGTTTTGTCAGAATAATCAGGGCGGATTGAACCGCATCCAAAATATTCTTTCATCTGGAACAGGACCTGTGCTCGATCACTGTTTTGACTCACCGAGAAACTGGGTCTCACTTCCCATCCAGTCTTTATTGAAGAGCGAGGATTAAATGAAACACAGAAACATCCTTCACCATCAACGTAGCCGGAAATGTACAGCGAGAAATCTCTTCTTGAGAGCGTTCTATTTTGAGTCGGCGTATTAGCTGTCATGTGACAACTCTCGGCCCGAAGGCCTCAGTCGATACGGGGTCATACGCTACGCGAACACTTAACTTTTAACTTACAACAGTTAACTGTTAACTGTTGATTGTTAAATGTTGCGATAGCTTAGACTTCCCTCGGTATTACCCTTTCTTGATTATACCAAGATTAGGGCTTCACCGATATTAGCCGACAAGGGCAAGCGGATCGCGACCGCACGCCGGATCCTTTTACCCGACACAGTTATGTTACCTTCCAAAAATTGGAAGTGCCCATTTGTTCCTAAATAGGCTCTCGGCATCGCTGCCGAGCTCAGACTATATCATATCCGCTTTTTAGGCGGACCCTGGCGTATAGTCGTTGAGGATCCACTGTATTTTTTGCATACGCTCCCTATTTTTGGGAAGACGCACTGGATATTCAAGAAGAAAAAAATTGCTTAGATGTAAAACATTTCCCTTTTTACCGGTCTCGAATTGATACAGCTTTGAAGCCGGCCGATAGTACTTTGATCCAAAACCAAAATACTTGCGAAAAAGATCAATAATTGATTCTTCTCGCATAGCTACGCAGAAATACGGTTGAAGCCGATCGCCTGATTGACGGAATCCCATTGATCCCTCTGCGTCAACTATTCCAGCCAGAAAATATCCTGTTTCTTTTCGCGACGCTCTTATCTTGCGAAAATGTCTACTTGCCTTTCCTTCTTTTTTTAACTGCTTTAACTTTTGCCGCAATCTCTCGATCATTACCGCTTCTTTTGGCAAACGTTTGTTTCGATTCTTCTTTCTCTCAAGTATGATCATTGCTTTCCGTAGCAGTAATAGTTTTTCCTTAATCATATCTCCAGTTATCGGTGGGTATCGATCGAAGAAGGAAAGAGCTAATCTCACTTTTTCTTTTCCCCTAATGGAAAGATTGTATCCACCCTTAATTGGTGAAATAACACCCCTGCCATTGGATACCACCTGATTCACTATCTGTAATAAAGTCAAATTTGCGTTACTGATAGTAAAATCAGGAGAATAGTAGAATCCAGTGCCCCCTTTTTTGTTTGTTGCTTTTATAAGACATATGGAGCTTTCGCCGACCATAAATCCACAAAAGTAATACAGCGTTTCCTGCTGATTGTCTGCACTTGTCGCATTTTCACCCGACATAAGTCTATGTTAATTTATTATGTCGGGTAGCGCAAGATTCTCTACAGATATTTCAGCATATAGCCAAGTTTGCAACCTCGCCTTGCGGCGAGATGTCCCCTAGCGAGGAATTTCGCTACCATCGAACGGTTCATTTATGTTAGCTCATGGTCTGCCATGAGATCGGACTATATCATCCCCACCAAGGCGGGGTCTGGCGTATAGTCTCTGAGGGTTCTCCGATGTTACCTCGGAGCCTTCCCTGCTGATTGTCTCTATCTTTTGGATTTTTAGACTAAGTCACTAGCTTATACCTACCAAAAGCCTTACGAGAGTTTCCAGCATATAGCCAGATTTTATAACTACTAACCTTAATAGTTACCGCTGCCGTTCACTCGCGCTTAGGTTTGAAGCTCATACTGGTTACTGGTTCTCTAGTTACTAGTCGCTGGTAAATGAACCAGCAAACTAGCAGCCAGGAAACCAGCAACCAGAATCACCCCGCCCCGTAACGTACGAGCACTGGGCAGGCATCACTCCGTATACGTCCCTCAGAGGGTTCTGCACGGAGCTAAGTTTTTGTTAAACAGTCGCCTGGAACTCGTTTGCTGCGGCCTCGCCTAAAAGACAAGGCAGGGCATATCCCTAAGTTACGCCCGATTTTTTGCCGAGTTCCTTAACCAGGGTTTTCCCGATCACCTGAGGCTACTCGCCTCGTCCACCGGTGGCGGTTTGCGGTACGGTTACCAACTGTAGTTGACCTGCCACTTTTCTTGACGCCCGCTCCCCCAGACGCTACGTGGCCGTAGCACCGTCTGAGCTTGCAAACGTGTCATGACAGGATAGTCGGTTGGTAGTGCCGGAATATTGACCGGCTGTCCTTCTTTTTATGCAAAATTAGGACCGACTAACCCCCCGCCGATTGCCGTCGCGGAGGAAACCTTGGACATGCGGTGTCCCGATTTCGCATCGGGATAATTCGTTACTCATGCCGGCATTCTCACTCCCATACGCTCCAGGGTCGCTTACGCTTCCCCTTCACTGCAAATGGGACGCTCCCCTACCACGCCGATGCAAAGCATCGACATCCGTAGCTTCGGTAAAGGCCTTAAGCCCCGTTGAATTTTCGGCGCAATCCACCAATCCACCTTGCGGCGGATAAATCGGCCAGTGAGCTGTTACGCTATCTTTGAAGGATGGCTGCTTCTAAGCCAACCTCCTGGCTGTCTAAGGTGAACTACTTCCTTCTCCACTGAGGCCTTATTTGGGGACCTTAGCTGACGGTCTGGGCTGTTTCCCTTTTGACTCGTGAAGCTTAGCCCTCACGGTCTGACTATCCCGCAGAAAACACCTGGTATTCGGAGTTTGGTTGAGCATGACTCCCGAAGGAGCCACAACTCATTCAGTGCTCTACCCCCAGGTTTTTGCGGGACGCTATACCTATGCATATTTCGGGGAGAACCAGCTATCTCCGGGTTCGCTTGGTATTTTACCCCTATCCCCAAGTCATCCCCCAGTTTTGCCACACTGGTGGGTTCGGACCTCCCCCCGACTTTCGTCGGGGTTCATCCTGCTCAGGGATAGATCACCCGGTTTCGGGTCTATCCGATCGGACTGGGCGCCCTATTAGGACTCGCTTTCGCTGCGGCTCATCGCCAAAGGCGATTTAACCTTGCCCGAGCGGATAACTCGCCGGCTCATTCTTCAAAAGGCACGCAGTTAGCAGCGCTTCGCGCTAAATCTCCAATCAACTCCCGAATCTTATCTCGAATCATCCCTCATTCGGGATTATTCGAGTTTTATTCGAGTAAGATTAGCGATTCGGTGCGAAGCACCGCCTCCTACTCCTTGTAAGCACATGGTTTCAGGTACTATTTCACTCCCCTACCCGGGGTACTTTTCACCTTTCCCTCACGGTACTAGTTCACTATCGGTCGGAAAGCATATTTAGCCTTAGGAGACGATCCTCCCACATTCTTCCCACTGGATTTCACGTGTCCAATGGTACTTTTCCCCCGCCTAAGGCGGGGGGATCAATCACGGAGCACAACACAGTTTTGGCTACGGGGCTATTACCCGCTCTGGCCGGCCTTTCCAGACTCGTTCGCCTACCATATTGTGACGCTTTCAATCGAGGCTTTTCCCGTTTCGCTCGCCACTACTCCGGGAATCGCAAAAGAATAGTAAGTTGACAAACGGCTGACTATAAGACAGCCGTCCACCAGCTCGAATACTCTCTTTCCCCCTAACGGGGGATGTTGCTTTCTTGTCCTCTGCTTACTGAGATGTTTCAGTTCGGCAGGTGCCCTTCTGGTTACTGGATCACTAGTTACTAGTTATCTGGTAAAGATACGATCAAATTGTGTAATTGTTTTCCGCAGATTATATATTCCTTCGAATGATAATCAAATTGCTTTTCGTCTAACAATCTGGCATCTCGCATGAACTCTAAATTGAAAAGCATTTCATCATTTGACCCTAAAGCATCTTTCAAAAAGTTCTTTTTATCTTTGACCGACTTAGCCCTGCCCATTCCTTCAGCAATATTGGAAGGTATTGAGCGAGAGGCTCTTCTGATTTGATCACCAAGGTCGTATTGAAGATATCGCGGCAGTTTCAATGACAATTTATGAATCTCTATTGCCAGATGATATGAACGCTTATAAACATCTAAATCTCTATGACTCATATCATTTAGCTTACCAGTAAACTAGCAGCCAGAAAACCAGCAACCAGATACGCCATCTTCAATGGCGTGGGTTTCCCCATTCGGACATCCCCGGATCAATGCTTCGTTGCCAGCTCCCCGAGGCTTATCGCAGGCTCGTACGTCCTTCTTCGGTGCTTTCCGCCAAGGCATCCACCATGTGCCCTTATTCGCTTACCTGTTCCGACTCTGGGAACAACCTGAGGCATGAAATCAGGTTGTTAGGTTCGGAACATTATCTAACCGAGTTGTTCAAGTTCAAGGGTTTAAAAAAGTCCCGCCCAGCGGGACTCGTTGCAATGAACTGACCAAAACAGAGCCTTAGTTCATTGGAACCAGTCCTCCTGGGAAATAGCTAGTTGTTGGTGCGTAACCATATATTTGTCGGAGCCAACCCTATTATCGGCCGCTACTGCGACCTTGTCAAGGTCTGCCCATACTACTACTGGTTTTTATAGGGCAGGCCGAAGATCCCGCCGAAGCGTTAGCGAAGGAGGATCAAGCCCTAACCGTTTCCCGAACTTATTTTACTTCGACTTCCTTGCGGACCTTATCGACGATCTCCTTGGCTGCGCTCTGGCCACCCAGGCCAAAAGCCAGACCTCCGGCAATTGCGAGCAGCGCAACTAAACCGGTGAAGAGCGTCTGAAGGAATATGGTAGCGATACCAAGCTGTGAGAGGGCGGCAATAATCGCAAAACCTAAGATAGCATACTTGGTTACCGATCCTGCCAGGTCAGCGAAGGAGAGCTTCGCAGCCTGAGCGCTGCCACGAACCACCTTTGCAAGGAAATGCGCGAAGATTGCGCCAACCAGCAAGGTGAGCGCGGCGCCAATCACGTTCGCCGAGTAGCTAACGAGACGGTCCAAGAAACTCGACCCCTGGGGAAGACCAAGCACCTGGGCGGCGGCAACAAACGACACGAGCATAATGATCCACTTGATGCCCGCGGCAACCAGGGCAGTGGTGTCCTTGCGGCTATCGGCCTTCTTGATAACATCTTCCACTCTCACTTTTTCAAAGAGGGTTTGCAGTCCGACTGCTCGAAGCACGTTATCAACCACCCACTCTAAAAATGCCGCAACAATCCAACCAATGATGACAATGATCGCCGCGCCAATCAGAGCAGGGATGAAATTGATTACCCGAGTAATAATATCGGACAAGGCGTTTGAAACGGCTAAACTCCAATCTGATACTGAATATGGCATAATAATAAATTTCTAATTACTAATTTCTAATGACTAATAATGGCAAGGTAACTCGACCTGCCCGCACAAAGCGAACTCATTACCTACTTTTAGTATAGCTCAAGAGGCAGCGGTGTCAATGTGGACCTAAGGAGATTCGAACAAGCAAACCTTCGCTAAGCTACTGGAGACCTTCGCTACGCTCGGTTTGCTTCACGAAACCCCTCGGTTTCGTGGACTTCCGCGCACGGGAAAACCACAGCTACAGGTTTTCCCGACCCCTTTCCGCGTTCAAATCTCCTCCTTTCTCAACGACAAAACGATCCCAAAAGGGATCGCCTGTCGTTGGTGGACCTAAGGAGATTCGAACTCCTGACCTCCTCATTGCAAATGAGGCGCTCTACCAGCTGAGCTATAGGCCCATACTAGAAAATCTCAAATCTCAATTTCAAATTTCCAATAAAATCCCAAATCCCAATTGAGACATTTGACATTGAGATTTTATTTGACATTGAGATTTTGAAATTGGGATTTATGAAACGGTTGGTCCAAACGTAAACTCACCCAAAAGAAACAAGAACCCCAATATGATAATCAAAAGTCCGATGCCTTTCCAGAGGGTGTAGGTGCCGCCAACGCCAAAGGATCGTTCGGCCCACGCCGACGAGCCGGCAAGATCAACAAAAAACTTGGTGCGCAAAATCACCGCCAAACCGATACCCAGCGCGATCAGGAAAACGAAAATCCGCCCAATAAAATCCATAGCGATAGCCCCATTATAACAAGTTGGGTGAGTACGCCTGCAAGTGCAAGCCACATCTTTGGCGGCGCGGTATAGTGAAACTGCCAGTGCATTTTGTGATACCGTTTGCCAAACGCAGTTTTACGAAACCAAAGCTGAATAAAAGGGCCGTTGTCAACAACATCCGGCAAGACTGCCCCGATCGCGCCGGCAAGCACCGCGATGTTAAAACCCGTGGCGCGCCACACAAAAAAACCAATACTGCACCCAATGATTACATCGGTTAGGCCGATTGCCCAATCAAGCGGCCGGCTGATAGTGAAGTTTGATCGGTCAACACCCAGCTGCTGCCAGCGTCCGTAGTAGTAGGTGCCGATGTCGGTATGGGGAGTTTTGTCAAGCAAGTGGTGACTGACGACACCCAATAAAAACGCGCTGGCCGGCTCGCCGGTGAGCGCGCCAATGGCGCCGCCGGCAATCAAATGGGGAGTAAAAAACATAAAAATATTGTTATATAGTGTCCTTCGACTCTCCGCCTCAGGCGGATCGCTCAGGATCATTCGACTCAAATGTTTACCATGAGCGAGGAACGAAGTGACGAGTCGAATGGTGGGCGGCGAAAGGATCGAACTTTCGACCTCGTCATTATCAGTGACGCGCTCTACCACTGAGCTAGCCGCCCGTTGCAATGCTCTAGGATACCAAAAAAGCTCCTACGAATACAGAGCTTTTTTGGGTTGTGAATCGAAATCGGGACAAGAACCGACCAATATCCTAGTCTGCTGGTTTTCTGGTCTGCTAGTTTACTAGTAAACCAGCCGACTAGTTGACTAGCCGACCAGCTGACCGGATTGTCC
>Ga0213870_1000559_pt1 | contig 17322 bp, 25 predicted proteins | sample WICALVC2017_Meta_FD_160119 | JGI IMG/M metagenome (GOLD analysis project Ga0213870, IMG submission 160119) | Freshwater microbial communities from subterranean cave lake in Wind Cave National Park, South Dakota, United States - WICALVC2017 | ecosystem: Environmental > Aquatic > Deep subsurface >... | reverse complement strand
CCGTCAGAGACGCTATGCCAACCGGAACTTCGATACTTTCTCCAACACTTGGTAGCAAAAGTCTGATCAGGCTATACGAAGCCAAAAAAATATAGTATGTCATGCCGATCAATTCATTCTTAATACCGAAAGTTTTCCCGTATTTTGATCCCACCACCATACTGCAATCTTCTCCCAAAAGACAAAACATTTTTTTCCCAGTTGCAATCTCCTTTTGATGCTGATAGTACAGATAAAAGGAATCGATAAAACCTGCAAGGGATAGAAAAAGGATTATAATCATAATTTGGATACGCAATACTATTATAAAATATGTTGGATGCTGGCGGATACTACATAACCAGACTGGTATTATTGAAGACTATCGCCTTCGTGTACCTGATTGGCTTCTTGGTCGTAGTTCATCAATTCATACCTCTCTTGGGCGAGAAGGGGCTTTTACCAGTACCGCAATTTATAAAACAGGTACCGTTGGACTCATCCCCAAGCCTTTTTTATTTCATCCCTAAAGATTGGGCATTTAAGTTGTTTGGTGTATTGGGAGTTGTTTTATCTTTATCTGCCATTTTTGGTTTTTCCGAAAAGTTTGGCCTTTTTGTCCATATACTCGTTTGGTTTTTACTTTGGGTACTGTATCTGTCATTTGTCAACGTGGGTCAAACATTTTATGCCTTCGGCTGGGAGTCGCTTCTTTTGGAAACAGGTTTTTTGGCCATATTTTTGGGAGACGCCTCATCGAAAGTCCCTATTGTAATCATCTGGTTAATACGACTGGTATTATTTAAAGTTATGTTTGGAGCAGGACTTATAAAACTGCGGGGTGATCAATGCTGGAAAGATCTGACGTGTCTTATCTATCATTATGAAACACAGCCGATTCCCAATCCGTTAAGTTGGTTTTTCCACCACTCACCGGTTTGGTTCCATAAGGCAGAAGTTTTATTTAACCATTTTGTCGAGCTCGTCGTTCCCTTTGGATATTTTTTGTTTCAACCAATTGCGGGAGTTGCCGGAGCACTTACGCTTCTCTTCCATCTGATACTGGCGTTAAGCGGCAATTTTGCTTTTTTAAGTTTTCTGACAGCGGTCTTGGCCATTGCAACTCTGCCTGATTCTCTACTTTTAAGAATTTTTCCTGTTGTAATACCTGCTACCCTTACGTCTACTTCAATCCAGAGCGTATCAGTCATACTTATTACTATACTTGTTGGGATATTAAACATTAAACCTCTTCTGAACCTTATCTCTCCATACCAGATTATGAATACCAGTTTTGATCCCCTGCATCTGGTCAACACGTATGGAGCGTTTGGGACAATTACCAAGGTGAGAAATGAGATTATTATAGAGGGGACTGATGATACGCTGATTAGTGAGTCCACCAAATGGAAAGAGTACGAATTTATTGGAAAACCGGGAAAATTAGATAGAATCCCCGCTCAAATTGCTCCCTATCATTTACGATTGGATTGGCTGATGTGGTTTGCCGCATTTAGCCCCACTGCGCAAGATCCTTGGTTTGTGCATCTGATGCAGAAGATTTTAGAAGGGGATAAGAAAATTTTATCACTTCTTTCTACCAATCCCTTCCCGGATATACCGCCAAAATATGTCCGAGCACTTCTTTATACATACAATTTCACCTCGGTAAAAGAATGGAGAAAAACGGGCAACTGGTGGAAAAGAGAGTTCGTAGGAGAATACTTCCCTGTTGTTTCTTTGGATACTCCTCAGTTGAAATCTGTGATACGGCAATTTGGGTGGTGAGAAATAACATGACGCCCACTTCGGCAAATCCAAACTTTGCCTAGACGTGCAAAGATACTGCGTTGTCCTGGGCGACCAGAGCAAACACTTTTTCATATTTTTTAAAGATGAAGAAGCTCAACTGCCTCACGCGGAGTGATCGTTTTGATCCCAGTTTTGGCTTCAAGTTTCTCTACAGAAAAATCTTTTATGTTTCCCGTCACGAAGAAATCTACCTTGTCAGAGATTGCTGCGGTAAATAGCGACTGATCTTTCCTATCCACGAGTTTCACAATCTTTGAGTTAATCTTTCCTGGATTTGTGACCACTTGTGGGGGATTTTCCATCATGAATTGCTCAAATCTTGGGAGAAGAACAGGCATTTTTTCCCGTATATTTTTGACCGCTTCTTCAATCACTTGCTGTGATATAACAGCTATGAAAATTCCTTGTGTATGTGCTTTAAGTAACTTTGTACAATTTGCTGATCCGTGGAACGCAGAAAACCAGACATTGGTATCGAGGAATAATTTATGAGGCGTAACGCTTCGCATACATCTGTCTGCGGATCTTCACTGCATTCTTCTGCATTTCCTTTTCACTGACTCCGCTCTCTTTTATAATCCTCTGGATTTCAGCAAGAGCATCAAGCGCTCTCTGCTTGCGGGTTTTCAGAATGAGATTATTCCCTTTCACGTAAACTGCCAACCGATCTCCTACTGAAGCGTCTATTTTCTCCAGTATCTTCTTGGGAAACGTCGCTTGTCGTCGAGGTCTAATCAGAATGTCAGTGGAATATGTTTGCATAGGTATGGTGCTTAAATTTATATTGTCAGACGTATGATATCAGATGTCAGATAATATGTCAAACTTCAGTGAAATTTTCTCCTCCCAGCGTCCCTATCAACAGTCAGATATATCACTGGAAAATTTTTTAAATAAACCTCAAAAGTTAATTATTTTTCAGCATACTAAATATGAAAAAAGGGGGGGCTCTTGCAAATGGCGTTATTACGCTCCACATGATGGATGGCCTCAGAACCAAAACGTTATAGTATTTCGGTACTACTCTTTACATCTTATTTGAAGATATGAGTAGAATTTTCTTAAGATCATTTTCTATGCTTGTGTAAATATCATCTTCACTCATCATAGAAACATCAAACACAATGTCAGCGTACTGTTTAGTAGGATCAACGTACTTTTTGTGCATCGGAATAAGTATTTTTGATTCATAGACTGGATCATTGAATTTCTTTCTTCTTTTAATACTTGTTTGGTAATTCAGATCTAAATAATAGGATCGTTTATAGAGTTTTCTAAGTTCTTTATGCCAAAGTGATAAATATCCTTCAATGATCAGTGCTTTTTTGGGAGATAGTTTTCGAGAAATCATTTTTCCATGTTGAAAGTAGTTCGGATTAGAACGATGGGCCCATGATTGAATGGTTACTTGCAAACCTTTCGCAAGCCTCGCAATATCCTCAATAAGATCCTCCCAACGAATAACATCTGGATGATCCCAATTGATCATGCCGTTTACTTTGGGTAAATCTGGGTCGCTTTTTAGTCTTTGATAGTCGTCTAAATTTACAAGCTCAAAAGTATTTGGATAAGTATCCACTAATCTATACGAAACAGTGGATTTACCGGAACCCGATCCTCCAGCGATAGCGATAATAATCATGTGGTTTTACCAATCGTTGCCATAACCGGAATGCTTCCCCAACCTCTGGGACGAACATTGGGAATCTTATCAGGTGGAATGAATATGTACGTCCATGGAACCACCATATCAAATATTTGCAGTTTATCCTTGATAGAAAACTCTTTTTTCATAAAGCTGCTCAATTATAAGATCGCAGAAAAATAAAAGTCACTTTGCCCCTACCGTTGAAATACGTGAGGAATATTATCTCCACGGGTCGAAGGCCAAGCCAAGCTTCACGCGGATATTACCCCAGGTATTGAGAATTGCTACACCAAAATGATACATCCAGTCCGCATTAACACCAAAAATATTTATATGAATGAAGTTATTGGGAGATGGAGCTATGTTTTTCTTTTTCAAAATCAGAAGCTCGCTTTGTCTTTTGGGATTACTCTTTGACGTCATAATATTTGTAGCAGCGATACGCTTCGGAATTCCCTTAAACCGTATTCCATGCAGTTTATACTCAGTTTCTTTTACGGCAATATCTTCAATGCACACGTTTACGTATTTATTTCCAATCAAAAATGACCCATCTTTTTGCCATGTTCCATAAAAATAGCCAACTTCCAGAAGTTCTTGGTGATCGAGAGTTTCTAAACAATAGTATTTACGTCCAAAGGCAAACACCTTCCCTTTTGCCTCTTTGTAACCCAACGACTTTAACGCTTTGTATAAAACATCCTTTTTGCCAATATCAATTATTAAATCCATGTCGCCCAATTTCCGATGAAGTTTTCCATTTATGGCAGCAACAACGACAGATCCAATGATCCGATATTCAACATGATTTTCTTCAAGAACCTCAACGACTTTTTGCAACGTCTGTATAACTAAATCTCTGTTGAATTTATTCATATCCTAAAGTATATCAGACGGTCTGAAGGTTACATTTGGGAGTAATACAATTTTGAGGTTAAAAAACGTTGCTCCCTGAGCCGAGGATTAATATAACTATCAATTTTGGAAAGATTCTTGAGGCTTTTCAAAACCTATGCTTTATTGGTGAATTAACCATCTTCCAGTATTCTTAGAAAGGCAGAAAATAGGCAAATAAAGCAATGGCCAGTCCAATAAGGGTAGAATAGGCAATAATTTGTATGGCTATTTGTTTGTCTTTTGTCCGAAATTCAGCCACTGTAACTGTCTCTGTATTTCCAACAGGATTTACAAGATTATATACACCTTTTAAACCAAATGCTGCACAAAAATGAAAATAGGCTTGCAAAAATCCCACTGCTGACGCCATTGTTGGAATAAAAATCAAAAGACGCAATGGCTTAGGTGCATTTATAGCAATCAGTATAACTAATAAAGCAAGGGTGATTATTGAACCAACATTACCTGCTCTTCTTCTCCTGGCAATTTCTTCAGGACCAATATTACAAACGCCCGGTTGATATTGCTCCATAAGTTTTTTAAACCTTAACGAAAATATCTTCTCCTTCAACTTTAGTTTCGTAACTATTCAAGTTGGAAGCACCCCTTCCACCAGTTGATAACCTCACAAGGGGATTAACATCCTTTACTACTTTACCTGAGATAACATCAAACTGGGCTTTATGAACCGGACAAGTAACTATATGATCTTCCAGTTTTCCTTTGGGTAAAAAACCAAATGAATGAGAGCAAATTGCATCAACTGCATAAAATTTACCCTCAAAATTTGCCACCAATATCTGCTTACCAGAAACGGTGAAACCCATCATTTCACCTTTTGGAATATCGCTTACTTTGGAAATTTTGGTAAATTCAGCCATCCTCTCACCTCCTTCAAAACCCTAATTTTTCTTTAACAAAAATAACATGAATTCTGCCTGACTGAATTTCGCGGTTTACAATTAGGATTTTATTTACCCCACTTCTTATACCATATGCTTTTTGAGCTCTTTCATCTTCTAGTGGATAGGAATATTCGTAAATCCTCCTTAATCCAACTTCAGTATTTTTGACAATCTTTTGCGTTCCAACAACAAATATTACCTTTCCTGCTGCATAAGCTTCGCTAGATAACTGGCTACCGGAGTTTGAGGCAATTAATAAATACCCGTCTTCTGTCACTGCATGAACACTTGATACTACCCAGTCAGGAGCTGCTCCTAATTTTGCCATCTCCCGTGCTTGAGTATTTCTATCCATAGCAAAAAGTTTCGGTCTGACAGCATTATATTTGCCGGATTCGTTGATTTCCTTGTCCACCCCAATGGCTTCCAGGGTTTGAGAGGTCATGGTAAAAACTTCTACTCCGGAAGACAACAACTCTAAGACTTTCTTTTTTGCTTCTTCTCCATTTTCGACAACCTCTACCTTAAAATTGTTTGACCGTAAGGCCTTAACTGTTTTTTGAATGGCCTCTTCGTTTGCAAGTTGGCCATATTTCTCGTCTGGCTTCATATTGACCCATCTCCTTTGTTAATGTTAACTATCTTTCGGATATCTATTCCTAACTCTTTCAAATACTGATAGTTAATGCTATAGATATGGTTCATTCACTCTTTGCGTTCCTTTAGTATATTTACATCAATGAGTTTATTGAAGTGATGAGAGAGAGTAGGCTGAGAAAGAGAAAAATTGCTCAGAAGCTCTTTAAGCTTTCCCTGAAATTCTTTTGGGGCATTGGCAATATACTCGTCCACGTCTTTTGCCTTTTTCATACTTTAAGTATACACTGACTTTATGCAAGGTATCAGAACAGTCATCTATCCCGTCAAAGACATAGCTGGCGCAAAGGCGCTTTTTTGGAAAGCTTTTGGGTATAGAGCCTTATGCGGATGAAGCGTATTATGTGGGCTTTAGAGTGGGAGACCAAGAAATAGGCTTGGACCCCAATGGCCACAAGCAAGGAATGACGGAGCCTGTGGGTTACTATCACGTGAACGATATCAAGAAAAGTCTGCAATCATTGTTAGACGCCGGCGCTACAGTACACCAAGAGGTCAAAGATGTCGGTGGGGGTAAGCTGATTGCATCCGTAAAAGACGCAGACGGTAACATCATCGGGCTTCTTCAATTGCCTTAATTGCTACGCGCGTCAAAACTATTTTTCCTCCTTCTTACCAATTAAGAAATTACAAAATCCTCAGTATCTCCAAACGGTTTTATGGCATAAATTTGACTAATCTTATATAATCTTATATAGTCTATATATAAGAAATCTATGACAACTATAAATAAACTTGATTTACGTCTGCAAAATATACCTTCCGGTATCTGGAAAGATATTGCTGCAATAGATGAACTGAAAGGAAGATGGGCAGCGGGAGCAAATCTCCATCCTCAGGTTCTAACAAGACTGAAACGCTCTGTGCTTATCACTTCTACAGGAGCTTCAACCCGTATAGAAGGAGCAATAATGACAGATGAAGATATAGAAAAGCTCATGCGTGGTATATCAGTTGAAAAGTTTAAGGACCGTGATGTTCAGGAGGTAAAAGGATATTTTGATTTACTCAGTAATGTCTTTGATTCATGGCTTACATTGTCATTTTCAGAAAGCACAATTAAGCATTTTCACAAAGAACTTTTGAAATATGTAGAAAAAGATTATTTACACAGAGGAAATTACAAAAAAATTGAAAATAAAGTTCATATGATAAATGAAAAAGGTCAATCTATTGGAATATTGTTTGCTACTACACCTGCCTATATGACTCCCATATCGATGCAGGAATTGGTCGAATGGACTGCTAAGGCTCTAAAAGAAAAATCTTATCATCCCATTATTACTATTGGAAATTTTTTAGTAGAATTCCTGCAGATTCATCCGTTTCAGGACGTAAACGGAAGGTTATCACGGATTCTAACCAATCTTCTGCTGCTTAAAGAAGGCTATTTATTTATGCCTTATATTTCCCATGAGAAACTGATTGAAGATAATAAACCTGATTATTATCTGGCTTTGCGAAACAGTCAGAAATCATTTAACACCAAAAAAGAAGATATTAATACCTGGCTAAATTTTTTCGTGAAAGTAGTTCATTTACAGTCGCAAATGGCTGTAGATTTACTAACAACAGAGACTATAGAAAAAATACTATCACCGATACAACTGAAAGTGTGGAATTATTTTCAGAAAGTTAAAGAGACTACTCCGCTTAGGATTGCCAATAATACAAATATTGCCCGGCCTACCGTCAATCAGGTATTAAACAAACTTCTAAAACTTAAAAAGATCGAACGGATTGGACTTGGAAGAAGTACAAGGTACAGATTATCATCCTAATGTGCTCCACCTGACGGACGAAGTCAAAACCTATTTTATTTCTTAAGTAGCGTCTCTCACAAGCCATCGTAAGCAAACTATAAATAAGAGATAATTGTCAATTATTCAGTTCGATCATTCGGATGATTTCTGGACAGTAAGTCAACTCGAAATTATTGACCGTCGGGAACCGATGTTATACTACACTAAATAACTACTCATAAAACTATTAGTGTTGCCTAACCTACATAGCCATATGGAAGAAATACGTATTGCAACCATAGCTGATAGAACAGTAATAAACCGAATCACCGAAGAATTTAGCGATCATGAATATTCCCATTCGGCAAGTTATTTTGAAGAATCTCTTTTAACACAAAAAATTATTCTTGCTACGTTCGATAAAAAGATCGTTGGTTATTTGATATTTCATATTATTTGGGGAAATACTCCCTATATTGAACTATTACGAGTTTCTAAAAAATACCAACGAAAAGGAATTGGAGCCGAATTACTCCGCGAACTTGAAAAGAAATTGAAGGCTGATGGATATAAAGTTTTAATTAGTTCAAGTGAGCGAATAAATGAAATTGGGAATGCCTTTCACCAAAAACTTGGATTTGAAACTATTGGTCAACTCGACATGATCTATGGTAAAGAAATTTTTTATAAGAAAAAATTGTTGTAAAGCAACCAGTGATCTTAGACAAGAATCAAAACTCTTCGTATCCGAATTCTTCATACGTTAAAACTTCATCAGGAAAAAATTCTTCTCTTATCATGTCAGCCAATTCGAGAGTGAGATGGGCAAATTTCAGATTTTTCTCCCTCAAGTCATAGAGAGATTTATGCTTGGAAAGTGCAAGAAGAGCTCTGCTGTTTCGCTCAAGAGCTACATATGCCAAGAATGCTGATGTTTTCGCATCCATTGCTTCTTCTCGTATCGGATCTTTTCTCTCTTCCCATCGACTGGCAAATGCACGAGCGATTTTGGCGCCAATATAAAATTGCGAGTGAGCGAGCGCATCAACTGCTTTTTCCACAAGACGTACATCAGCGTCGATTGGAATTACAGATAATTGCTTTATTACTTTTCCAACTTGATCCCCATATTTGCGCATAAGTTTATACAAGGGATACGTTTCAGATTTGGGTAGTTCTTCGTAATCATCAGGAATATCATTGAGGTCAAGTCCCATTCGTTTTGCATCCTCGGCAATCATTTGCATTGCTTTTCCTAGATTTTCACTTATTTCCTCAAATACGATCTTCATATCATGAGGATCTTTTCCCTCCCGTCGATACTTTTCATTAGTCTCTATTTCTTCTCTGCATATTTTGCAGACGGTAGCTAATTTCTCCTTTTCTCCGAAATGATCACAGTAATTGAAGGTATATTTTTCAAACCATTCTTTGGAAATCCATGGTGGCCTGATCACACCCATATAGAATATGAATAGATTTTAACACCTGTTCGTGATAAAATTATATCGTACATTGATAGAACAATATATTTCGTATATTCCCCTGTAGCTCAATGGTAGAGCGAGATCCTGTTAAGATCGAGGTTGGAGGTTCGAATCCTCCCGGGGGAGCCCATGAAACGATCAGTTTCTTTTTCGGTAAAAAAATACGCAGAGATGTCTGGAGACAAGAAAGTGCGTATTGCTCTTGATCTTTCTAAACGAATAAGAAAAGTTGTTGAATTTGGTTTACTAATTCCGCCCCCAAATATAATGGTACCGTATATTTAGACACTGATTTTGAGTAAGATGAAAATATATGGATAACCTTATAACTAAAACCCATCCACCGGCATTTAAGGCAAAAGTAGCACTTGAGGCAATAAAGGAAATTGAAACAGCCGGACAGATTGCCTCCAGGTTCCAGGTACACCCAACCCAGGTAGGATTCTGGAAGCATAATTTATTAAGAAGAGCTTCTGAACTATTTTCCGAAAAGAAAAAACAGATAGAGGATACCGGAGAGCTTATCGAGAGGCTGTATATGCAGATTGGTAAAAAAGAAACAGAAATTGAATTCCTTAAAAAAAAAGTGGGTTACTATAGTAAATGAGTTTAATCTAAAACCAGGCAATATAGTCAAATTGCACATTGAAAAATTACATAACCAGCTTTCAGTTGAAAGACAGTGTGAGCTTTTAGGGATAAGCCGGGCCAGTGCTTATTACCAGCCGGTTCCCGTATCCGCGGAAGATCTGGATTTAATGAATCGAATTGATAAGATTCACACCGATCACCCGTATTACGGAGCCAGAAGAATAAGCGCCCAGCTAATCCGGGAGACTCACCAGAATATTGGCAGGAAAAGAGCGGGAACACTTATGGAACAAATGGGAATTGCCGCCATATATCCCAAACCCAGGTTAAGCCTGGGCAATAAAAACCATCAGGTGTTTCCCTATCTTTTAACCAATGTGAGAATCCTACGACCCAATCAGGTCTGGGGTGCAGATATCACCTATATTAAGCTGAAAGGAGGCTATCTGTATCTGGTAGCTTTTATGGACTGGTATTCAAGATTTGTCTTGTCATTTAAGCTTTCCAATACACTTTCAACTGATTTCTGCCTTGATGCTGCCAGAGAAAGTTTAAATCTGAATATTCCGGAGATTATTAATTTTGACCAGGGGGTTCAGTTCACGGATAAAGAGATGATTTATATCTGGCAAAGCAATCAGGTGAATATCAGCATGGATCACCGGGGCAGATGTTTTGATAATATCTTTATCGAAAGACTGTGGAGAAGCGTCAAATATGATGAGGTATATATCAAGGATTATCAAAGCGGAAGAGAAGCTTATGATGGCTTAAGCGCATACTTCCATAAATACAATTACACCCGGTTGCATGAATCGCTGGATTACCAGACACCGGCAGAAGTTTATTTTAAACATTAATAAAATTTAGACTAGACCTATAGTCAGAAAGACCGTATTCAAATTAGTGTCTTGACAAAGGGTACCACCTTATACCATACCAAAAAGTTTAAGACCTGCTACCCACAAAAACCCCGGCATAGCAGATTTGGTAGAATTTCCCTAAGGAAGAGTGGAATATGAAGAATTTGAGTAACTGCTATACTTCGTAAGTGGTCTACTTACTTACTAAATATATGTTGATGGCAATTGTCATTTTTTTACTTCTAGTTTTACTCCTGTGGTTATTTGGTTTTCTCTATGCCAATGATTTTTCGGTAAAAACAATGCTTGAGTAACCTAAAGTGGTACAATATTTTTGTGATCGGTACCTATATTCTTCACTATTACACTTCGGTTCAGGGTGATAATCCAGTTGACAAATTTCTAGATTCCCTTTCAGAAAAACAACAGGCGAAAATATTGCGCGTTTTTCAATACATTCAAAAATATGGACTCACTTCAATTCTTCCTCATACCAAAAAGATTTCCGGTACACCACTCTGGGAAATTAGAATTTTGGGTCAGGATAACATCAGAACCATATATGCTATTTTTAGTCAAAATACAGTTGTGATTTTTCACGGATTCATCAAAAAGAAGCAAAAAACTCCTCTCCGAGAGATCAATATCGCATTAAGTAGATATCAAGAATGGAAGCTCCGTCATATTGACAAATGACATCATAAAAGATATCATTGTACTTATGAGTACAAAGATTTATACCTTCAATGATGATCTGAAAAAAAGGCTCAAAAATCCTAAGTTTCGCCGTGCCTGGGAAGAGTCCGAACCTGAGTACATTCTTGCCACACAGCTTATAGAAAAACGTATAGCTAAAAATTATTCACAACGTGCTCTGGCTAAAAAACTTAAAACATCTCAAGCGGTTATCTCACGCATCGAATCGCTTCGGGCTAATCCTTCACTGTCCCTTCTTAAACGTATTGCCTCTGTTTTGGATACTAAACTTATCCTCCAATTTAAATAAAAAGATGCTTGATGGTAGAAAATGAGTAGATAACGGTAATCTTTATAGGGATATAATGGATTGAATGTCATCTTTTAAGATTGTCTTTATCCATGGATACACCGCATCATCTAAAGCCGACTGGTATCCTTCGCTTATTCCGGAACTAAAAAAGCTTGGGATTGACTACTCTATACCTGACTTACCAGGAGGAGAACACCCTAAAGCAAGTGAGTGGTTGGATACGCTTCACAGGGTGATATCAAAAACTGATAAACCTTTAGTACTTGTCGGACACAGTTTGGGATCAAGAACTGCTCTTTTGTATCTGGAAAAGTACCGACCACGTGTCAAAATCGTAATCCTGATTGCGGCATTTGCCAACCGCGTGGAAAATGCGAATCGTAATGATGGGAAAGCATATTCTGATTTTTTCACCCACAAAATTAATCTTGAAACTGTCAAACCACTCGTAGACAAATTCATCGTCATGCACTCCAAAGATGATGATAGTATCCCCTATACACAGGGAGTTGAGATTGCAAAAGATTTAAATGCAGAACTTATCACCTATGAAGACAGAAATCACTTCAGCGATCCGCAAAACGCACTCTCTGTATTGGAGGTTTTGCGAAAAAACCTGAAATTCTAGAACTTTTTACTGTTTTTCTCTTTTCACCTGTCAAGCAAGGTACCGCTTCACTACGTGGGAAATAGCGTGAATTTAACCTACAATGTGCCACAAATTCACGCTGAATTGACAAAATAACGTGAATTTAATATAATAACGCTTGTATGGCTACTATTCGCACTATCCGGACACGGATCAAGACGCTCAAACATGAATTTGACCGGCTGAAAAGGGAAAAGGGTTCGCTTCTTCATATGATTGACGAAGCCGAACTTCCCGAAACCGTCTATAATTCCAATGCAATTGAAAACTCTACGCTCACTCTGAAGGAAACAGAGAGAATCCTTTTGCAGATGGAAGTATCACGAAACGTAAGTTTGCGAGAGGTGTTTGAGGCCAAAAATCTAGCCCGCGTGACAGAATACCTACGAACGAAAGAGACGAAACAAGAGTTAAGTATAGAGATGATTCTTCTTCTCCATAGGATGCTGCTTGGAAACATACGTGAAGAGATAGCCGGCCGTTTTCGCAAAGAAGGAGAATTTGTACGCGTGGGTACACATATTGCGCCAGCACCCGAGCATATAGACCGAGTGATGGAAGCAATAATCGTGGATTACACAAGCGACCATGAGTCGTATTTTGCGGACAAAATAGCAAAATTTCACTTGGATTTCGAGACTATCCACCCGTTTGTTGATGGAAATGGACGCATCGGAAGATTACTTATTAATTATCAATTGAGAGATCTCGGATTCCCACCTGTCATCATAAGAGATAAGGAAAAAGATATGTACTATCACGCCTTTGATGTATATAGAGACGGCAAAAAAACAAAAATCATGGAGTATATCATCACACGTGCTATTTCCGAGTCGCTCTACAAACGAATTGCTTACTTAAAAGGAGCAACTATTATTACTATTGCAGATTATGCCAAACGACAAGGTAAACCTGTACCTGTTCTTCTCAATGCAGCCCGCCGTCAGACAATCCCTGCTTTTCGTGAGAAAGGCGTATGGAAAATAGGAGTAAAATAAGAAATAGTTTTGGTTTATACTTCTCGCATTTGATACTGCGATCAGTATATACCCCTCTAAGTTGATTTGATGGGATTATTAATTTGAAAAATTCGCAAAATCAACTAAGACGGGTATAAGTTAGATTAAACTATATAGTTTGATGTATTTGTACACTCTTGACGTCCGCATAATTTACAAGTAAACTATCGTTTACTAGATTATAGAGTTGGTAAGTGTAACTGGAGAGGGGGTGAGTAACAGAATGGGAAAGAGAACCACGTTAAAATCTGCACGGATTCGGGCAGGAAAAAGAACTTTCTTCTTCGACGTAAACGTTTCAGCAAACGATAGAAAGTACTTGAAAATCACTGAGTCTCGATTTGTGGAAGAAGGAAAAGACAGGATATACAACTCTTTTATACTTTTCCCCGACACGCTCCAAGAATTCCAAAGAACGCTTAGTGAAGTAGCAGGCTTTCTAAGCGGTAATAAAGAATTTTTGGCCGCAGGGAAAGCAACTAAGAGTTGAGATATAAAAAGCACGCCGGCGTGCGCAGAGAAGTATAATCGGATATAATAAATCCGTGAATAAAAATACCGACAAACGAGTTGATGCGTATATTGATAAATCTGATGATTTTGCAAAACCTATTTTGACACATCTTCGCGCTCTTATTCATAGCGCATGTCCGCAAGTTGTTGAAACGATCAAATGGGGAATGCCGTATTTTGAGTACAAAGGGACGTTGTGCGGTATGGCATCTTTTAAAAAACATTGCGCCTTTGTTTTCTGGAAAGAAAGCCTTATGAAAGGGATGAAAGAATTGGGTAAAGAAAAAACTGCAATGGGGAGTTTGGGAAGAATTGAGAGTTTATCCGATCTACCAAAAGATAATGTCCTGATTACATTAATTAAGGAAGCAGTACGACTTAACGAAGAAGGTATAAAAACCCCACCTCGCGTCAAACATACGGACAAGGAACTTTCTATACCTTCATATTTTATGAAAGCGATCCGCGCTCACAAAAAAGCACTGGAGACATTTGAAAAGTTTAGTTTCAGCAACAAGCGTGATTACGTAGAGTGGATTACTCAGATAAAAAATAATGAGACGCGAAAGCAACGAATGGTGCAAGCTGTAGAGTGGATGTCCCAAGGAAAAGTCCGCTTCTGGAAATACACCAAGAATTAGTACAGTGTCTCAGGACTGGGGAGTGGAAATAGAATCCAAGCTATTTATTGTTGGAAGATGATATTGGGGGAGCCGATAGTACACCATCCCTCAATAGGTGTCGTATCGGTACAGGGAGGAATCGCATCAAGACATGCGGGTCGGAAAAAACATCTGTAAGGAGTGGGGCTGGGAGGCAATGGCTTACAGGGTACACAAACTCTTGTCTGATCAAACGTAGCTTCAAGAAGAGTACTGCAGGAACTGGTTTTATTGGTAAGCTCCAGACAAAGTGAACTAGCGCCTTCAGCTAGACAACCCCCGCAACCAAGCTTGCTAGGTGGACACCACCCTGCTGTAGGTGGCGTGAGAAGACAAGGTGGATTGGCATCAAGACACGCTGGTCTTGGTACACAGGCTGAAATGGTAGGAACGACTACTTCTGTCGGGACTGGTGTTTGTGTTGGGGTGACAGCTTCTGTTGGTGTAATGGTAGGTGTATTGGTAGGACAGACCAGGATCGGTTTACAGCTGGCGGTTGCTCCGGGCGTTTGTGATCCGGTACACTGACCTCTCACATAATAACAACCACTCGGTATATGACCAGTATTGATTGAGGCTGCTAAATTTCTGATATCTGTGTTTTCAGAGATAATCGAAACGACGCTAAAAATACCAACGAAGGCAACTCCGATTACTAATAATGGGATTACTTTACTTTCCTTAGAGCGTAACTTTCGGGGTAATTTATTAAAATAATTCTGCATGAGAGATTAATTTCATACTAGAGTAAGTAATCGCTACTTGTCAAGCTTATTATTGGTAAAATAATCTGGCAAAATAATCGTTTTTCTTTATTGCAGAGGTACTGCGTCTGATATATTTCGTTGTCCAGGGAAATCACGGCGTAGTTTTTCAACATCTTTTTCATCCATCTGCCAACCAACGGCTCCGAGATTTTCTTCCAGATGTTCTCTGTTTCTCATTTTGGAAAGCGTCACGATGTTTTTTTGGGAGATAAGCCAGTTGATGGCTATTTGTGAAGGAGTTTTCTTGTCATACTTTTCGCACATCGCATCCATAATGGGAGTACCTGGTTGCGTAAGCGTACCTTTTTGTACGGGTCGCCATGCGATACACATCACGTCGTTTTCCATACAGTAATCAATTACTCCTTTTCTTTCTGGCTCACGAAAGATAAGGTTATAATGCACCTGAGTTGCAACAATTTTGTGACTACTCAAACTCTGTGCTTCTTCCATATGCTCTTTTGTAAAATCACTTATCCCAATTTCTTTAATAAGACCTTCATCTTTGGCTCGATCAAATGCTCGCATCGTCTCTTTCAACGGAATGTGGGGATTGGGCATATGGATAAGATAGAGATCTAAATAGTTTGTGCTTAATCTCCTAAGACTGCCATCAAGTGCTTTTAGCACATCATCGTAGGAAAGATTGGTTTTCCATACTTTGGAGACGATAAAAAGCTTTTTGCGATCATAATTTTTTATCACTTCTCCTACTAATTCCTCCGCATGTCCACCCGCATAACGCTCTGCGGTATCAATATGAGTGACTCCTGCATCAAGTGCGTTTTTGAGTCCCAGCAAATCTGCCTCATCATCATTTCCTTCTCTTCTTTGGGTATCTCCGCCCATCAGCCACGTACCGATCCCAAACACGGGCATGGAAAAACCGTTTTTGAGTGTCTTTGTGGGAATTTCCATACCTTATTATAAGCATATTGTGAAAGTGGTACACTATATTCCACCATGAAACGAAAACACCCAGTGAAGTTTGTTTATTTTGACGTGGGAGGAGTGATACTCCGATGGCGACAACTACTGCATACTATTGCCAGAAATCACAACAGAAAAATAGAAGAGGTGGAACGAGCGTTCGCCAAGTTTGATCCCGCCTCGTGCCGTGGACAAATCAGCCCGCAACAATTGTGGGAAGCAATGAAAAAAGAGTTGGTAATTGTGGAAAACGAACCAACTGACTTTTCACAGTTGGCGATGCAGAGTTTTTCTCCTATTTTTGAAACACACGCGTTACTTGGCCAAATAATTGATCAAGTTTCTCTGGGTATCCTTACCAACGTCCATCACGGATTTTTCGATCGGGCTGTTAAACACGGACATATTCCGCAACTTCCCTACAAGGCGGTTATCCAATCGTGCCACATCGGATTCATAAAACCCGAGAGGGAAATCTATAAACACGCGCAGAAAAAAGCCGGAGTCAAGGCAGCTCACATCCTTCTCGTTGATGACTATGTTGAAAATGTAGCAGCAGCAAAAAGACGAGGTTGGCAGGCAATCCGTTTCGACACTGACAATCCGCAAAGGTCAATCCAAAAAATCCGCTCAATTATCGCCTAACCAAAAAACGATATCGCTGTGTCTTACGGGAAGTTTCACGCATCAAAGACTGGCGGCTTGGAGAACCGGTTCGGGGTGGAGGCTTGAAGGATCGGTGTGACCTGCTCCCAATGCTTCGGCAGGAGGAACTGCTTTGAGTGCATCGCGTACCTGGGTCCAGCTGGCTCCCGAATTTGATTTGATGTAGAGCGCAGCGGCTCCCGCTACGTGTGGTGTCGCCATGCTCGTGCCAGACATCGTCGTATAACCGCCATTTTTATACGTGGAGTAAATATTCACTCCAGGTCCTGCGATGTCAACGACACTGCCAAAGTTGGAAAAACTTGCGAACGTATCATCGGCGCCATAAGCTGTCGCTCCACCTCCGCCTCCCGCGCTGCCGTTTGAGTCCGCAAGGGCTGAGACGGTTATGACGGCATCATCGTAGGCTGCCGGCACACTGTTTGCGGCATTGGCATTGCTGTTTCCTGCGGCAACCACAATAGTGACACCGGCATCACGCGTCCGGCAAATAGCGCGATGGAGTGCATCGTTGTTGGAGTTGCCA
>Ga0213870_1000558_pt1 | contig 17347 bp, 17 predicted proteins | sample WICALVC2017_Meta_FD_160119 | JGI IMG/M metagenome (GOLD analysis project Ga0213870, IMG submission 160119) | Freshwater microbial communities from subterranean cave lake in Wind Cave National Park, South Dakota, United States - WICALVC2017 | ecosystem: Environmental > Aquatic > Deep subsurface >... | reverse complement strand
CCGAACGGCGCCGGCAAGACCACCACCATGCGGATCCTCACCGCCTCCATGCCGGCCACGTCCGGCTCCGCGCGGGTGGCCGGCTACGACTGCTTCGACCATCCCAGCGACGTGAAGCGCGCCATCGTACGGGGGATCCCTCAGGGTCTGACCCCATTTCTGCCACCACGCGGGCGGCTTCGTATAATCGCTCAGGCAGAATCACTTTACCGGCAATGCGTGACATCGCCTGAGCCAGACATCGCACCGTGTTGTCCCCGTATTGGCTGCTTTTGAGCACGTGTAAAACCAGTTCGCCCAGATGAAACCGTTGCACGATGAGTGTGCGCGTCGTTTCTGTAATCAACGACCAACGCCGCATGGCTTCGTCCAGGAGCGCCAGGGGCGGCGCAGAATGTGCGGTCTCTGTGGACGATATTGGCGTCCCTTTCGTTCGGAATCGCATCCGGCGAAAAGGGAGGACACTGTATGAAAAAACACGTTTACACCGATCCTGACCAGCCCATCGGAACACTCCATGTTATGCCTGATTTTCTTCCGCCACCAGAGGAGCTTTTTCCGAAACGGGAGGCCGTCAAGGTTACGTTGGTCGTGGATCAAGAAAGCCTCGACTTTTTTCGTAAGATGGCCCATCACGTGGGACTCAAGTATCAACGCATGATACGGGAAGTTCTTCGGGAGTATTCCCACCGTTACCAACAGCACGGTTCAACTCAACCCCGCCCTCTTGTCAGGGCAAAAAACAGGCTTCTTTAAGAGCTAATGAAAACGAGCGATCAGTATCACAAGTGGGTGGAAAGGAGGGGAGTCTTCTGAAGTCCCCTCTTCCTTGACTGCCTTCCAATCCGGCGGGTAAGATGCAGGACGTAACGTCATCGTGCCTCCAGCATCACACCCATGATCCAGGTCGAGCATCTCACCAAGCAGTACGGCCCTAAAACCGCGATCGCTGACGTCAGTTTTTCCGTGGAGAAGGGCGAAGTCCTGGCCTTTCTGGGGCCGAACGGCGCCGGCAAGACCACCACCATGCGGATCCTCACCGCCTCCATGCCGGCCACGTCCGGCTCCGCGCGGGTGGCCGGCTACGACTGCTTCGACCATCCCAGCGACGTGAAGCGCGCCATCGGCTACCTGCCAGAAGCGCCTCCTCTCTATACCGAGATGACGGTCACCGAATATCTCACCTGTGTGGGCCGCCTCAAGGGGATCGAGTCGGAGCGGCTCCCGAGCGCCCTGGACCGGACGCTGGAGCAGCTCTCGCTCGGCGAGGTGCGGGGCCGGCTGATCGCCAACCTCTCGCGCGGGTTCAAGCAGCGCGTGGGTCTCGCCCAGGCGCTGATCCACGATCCCCCGGTCCTCATCCTGGACGAGCCGACGGTCGGGCTCGATCCGAAGCAGATCATTGAGATCCGGCAACTGATTAAAACGCTGGCGGGCTCCCATACCATCATCCTGAGCACCCACATCCTGCCAGAGGCCACGGCGGTAGCGCAGCGCGTGGTCATCATTCACGAAGGCCGGATCGTGGCGGAGGACTCGCAGGAGCAGTTGTCCGCCCGCTTGCGGCGCTCCGAGAAGGTCAGCCTCACACTCAAATCCCCTGCGCCGGACGCCCGGGATCGTCTCCACGCCCTGCCCGGCGTGCTCTCGGTCCATCAGGAGAGCGCAGCCAGGCAGGAGACTGCCGCCACGTTCCTGGTCGAGGCCGAGCTGGGCCATGACCTTCGGGACGACCTCGCCCGCTTCGCCGTCCGGAACGAGTGGGGCCTGCTGGAGCTAACATTGGTGACGATGACGTTGGAAGATGTCTTCCTGAGGCTGACCCGGGAAGACGACACCCCCACGGGCCTGATGCCCTCTCCCCTGGAGGGAGAGCCTGCCCTGAGCCTTGCCGAAGGGGGTCAGGGTGCGGGGGTTCCCCCGGAGCCCCCGCCATGAGCCCGATCAGCGCCATCGCGCGCAAAGAGATCCGCTCGTACTTCGTGTCGCCGATCGCGTATGTCGTCGCCTCCGTCTTTCTCTTGCTGATCGGCCTGCTGTCGTTCCTCGCCGTCGCGACCGCCGGCAACCGGAGCCTGCAAATGCTGCGCGGCCAGGGCACCCTGCCCGACCTCAACCTGAATGAGATCATCTTTCGTCCAGTGTTCTACAACATGGCCGTCATCCTCCTGCTGGTGGTGCCGATCCTGACCATGCGCCTGTTCGCCGAAGAGAAAAAGCTCAAGACGATGGAGCTCCTCATGACCTCGCCGATCACGGTCACAGACCTCGTCGTCGGGAAGTTCTGCGCGGTGTTCGCCGTGTTTGCCGGCATGCTGGCCCTGACGGCGGTCGGCCCGCTGGCCCTGGCCCCCTTTGCGCAATTCCAGTGGGCGCCGCTCCTGACCGCGTATCTCGGCGTCCTGCTCATGGGCGGGCTGTTCCTGAGCGCCGGCCTGCTGGCCTCCAGCCTGACCGAGAACCAAATCATCGCCGTGATCCTGAGTTTCGGGGGGCTGCTCCTGCTCTGGTTGTTCGCCTGGGCCGGGCAGGTGTTCGCCGATTCGGTAGCCGGCACAGTCCTGACCTATCTGGCCCCGCTCGACCATTTTGAGCGCCTGGTGAAAGGCCTGGTCACGACAAGCGACCTGGTGTATTTCATGGCCGGGATCGTGTTCATGCTCGTCCTGACGCACCGGGTCATCGAATCCCAACGGTGGCGAGGATGACCGAACGGGTCCGGAACAATTCAACACGCCGGTCCACCAAGTTGGGCCTGAACAGCCTCCTGATAGTCGTGCTGGTGGCGGCCATTCTCGGCATCGTCGCCTTTCTCGCCGTCCGCCACAACGTCCGCTGGGATTTCTCGGAGACGAGGCGGTTTACCCTCGCCCCCCAGACGGCCCGCCTGCTGCGCGAGTTGCCCCGCGAGGTCAAGGCGACGGTTTTTACCGGGGATCAGGGCCCCGCACGCATGGCCTATCGCGATCTGTTCGACAGCTACAAGGCTCGCACCGCGAAGCTGACGGTGGACTTCGTGGATCCGGAGAAAAAACCCGGGATCGCCCGCCAGTACGGCCTTACCCGGCCGGACACGGCGGTGTTGGAGAGCGGTACGCAGGAAGCCCGGATCACGTCCGCCACTGAGCAGGAGCTCACAAACGCGCTGATCCGCGTGACCAGGGACGAGAAGAAAACCCTGTACTTCCTGACGGGCCACGCGGAACACCTCTTGGACGACACCGGCAAAAGCGGCTATTCATTTGTGAAAGAGGCGCTGGAGCGGCAGGGGTACGTCACGAGGGCGCTCTCGCTGTACGACTCCAAAACGATCCCGCCGAACGCCTCCGTGCTCATTCTGGGTGGGCCACAGAAACAGGTGTCGCGCGAAGAGCAATCCCTCCTCACCGACTATGTCCACACAGGCGGCCGGCTGCTGGTGCTGCTGGACCCGGGGTCTCGGGCCGGGCTTGAGGGCTTCCTGGAACGCTGGGGCCTGCAGACCGACGACCGGACCGTGCTGGACACCCAGACCATCCAAGGCGGCGACTTGACCATGCCGGTGGTGAACACCTACGGCACCCACGAGATCACCCAGGATTTGGGGCAGACCTTCACGATCTTTCCCCAGGCCCGCCCGGTCAGCTTTCTCGACAGCAAGGACAAGGCCCAGGAATGGGCGTTTCACCCCCTGGCCACATCCAGCGCCCGCAGTTGGGCACGGACGGGCGAGGTGGGGACGGACGGCGGCCCGACCCGCGAGTTCGATCCCCAAAACGATGCGCCGGGGCCGCTGACGCTGGCGGGCCTGGTCGTCGCCCGCGCGAGCTCGGCTGAGAATGCCCGGCAGCCGGCGGTCCTGTTCATCGGCGACTCGGATTTCGCCAGCAACGCCTATCTGGACTTTTCCGGCAATAGCGACTTCATCCTACACGTCGTGGCCTGGCTCGCCGACGAGAAAGATCTGGTCTCCATTGCGCCGAAAGACGTGGCGCTCGGCACCTTCCTCCTGACGGCGGCCCAAACCAACACGCTGTTCCTGATCCAGGTGCTGGGCCTGCCGGGCTTCTTCCTGGCGGCTGGCTTCACCATGTGGCGCCGGCGCCGCCGGTTGTAACGTTCCTGCCCGATGTCACGCAGCGTCCTGGCCCTGCTCATCCTCGCCGCCGGCCTGGGACTCTATCTCTGGCTGGTCGAGATACCGACCGAGCGTCAGCGCGTCGCATCCGAGACCGCCGCCACGCGACTGCTCGACTTCACGAACGAGGACGTGCAGGCGTTCACGCTCGCCTCCTCGCAGGGTGGTGAACAGGGTGAACTGGAACTCATCCGCGAACAGGACGGGCGCTGGAGCATCCGCAAGCCGAAGGCCATGGAGGCCGACGCCGCCGCCGTGGATGCGTTCCTCCGCACCCTGCTGCTGGCCCAGGTGTCCCGCGTCGTGGACGAATCCGGAACGGACCTCGCAAGCTACGGCCTGGCCGCCCCATCCCTGACCCTCTCGTTCCGGCTGGCCTCAGGCACCCAGACCATCCGTCTCGGCGATGCGGAGCCGCTGTCCGCCACGCTGTACGCCATGCGCGAGGGCGTCCCCCACGTCCTCCTGACCACGCTCTCCGGCCGCGACGTCCTGATCCACAACATCCAGGAGTTCCGCCGCAAGCGGGTCTTCCAGTTCGACCGGAATCAGGTGACCAGGTTGAAGGTCGGCACCCCGCGCGAGACGATCGTGCTGTACAGGGACGGGCACGGCGACAAGGAGACGTGGACGATCAAAAGCCCGGTCGAGGCCAAGGCCGACCAGCCGGAAGTGAAAAGCCTGTTGAGCGGCCTCCAGGACCTCAAGGCGCAGGGCTTCCTCGACGATCCGAAGGACCGGGCGGCCACACGCGCCAGGCTGGGCCAGCCGCTGGCGACGTTCACCCTGCGCGAAGGCGAGTCCGACCGCACGTTGTCCCTATTTCTCGACCCGCAGGATAAGCAACGGGCCTATGCGGAGAGCGCCTCCACGGAGCCCCTGTACAGAGTCTCGCCAGCCGTAGCCCAGGACCTGGCTAAGGGGCTGTTCACCCTGCGCAACAAGCAGCTCATTGCGGCTGAGCCCGACCGCGTCATCACGCTGGTCATCAAGAGAGATAACCAGGAATTCTCCCTCACCCGCGAGGGCGCCGACTGGTTGATTGACGGCGACCCCGCGCAGAAGGCGGACCCCGCCCGCATCAACATGTTCGTCACCCGCGTCGTGCGACTCCAGGCGGAACGGATCGTCACGGACAAGCCGGGCGCTCTGAAGCCCTATGGCTTGGCCTCCCCACTCACCGAATTGACGGCCGCCGACGAACGGGGTACGGTCTTGGGCCGGATCGCCTTCGGGCGGGAAGACCAGGGCCTGGCCTACGCGATAGGCACCGCCCTGCCAGGCGTCTTCCAAGTGCGCCCGGACATTCTGAGGGACATTCCCAAGAAAGAGGAATTGCTCACGAGGACGCGCTGAGAAAGAACCACAGGTTGGTATCGACGACGATCATGGGCGGCCGGCGCGCTTGAGTTGCCATAACCGCCGCTCCGTGAGGGGAGGCCCCTTGACCAGTGTGCGAAGTTCCCGCGCCCGCGCCAGAAACGTTTCGGGGTCCAAGGGAACACTCCCTGTGGACTGTTCCAGACAGGTAATCACCTCTTTGTTGAGGCTTCGCCTATGTTCGCTCGCCTTCCGCTTGAGCCGGCTGTACAGGGCCTCCGGAATGTTCTTGATCGTGATCGTCGCCATAGCATCTCCTTACGCGTGCTTCCAAAACGGTTCCATAACGGCATGACTGTACCGCTCCCCGCCACGACTGTCAATGGTCGTTAGTAGTTCCCGGGAGCGACCGGCTCATTCCATCCCCCACCCAACGCTCTGTAGAGCTGGACGATCGACACGAGATGGAGCCGACGGGTGGCCGTGAGCGCCAGTTCGGCGTCGAAGAGATTCCGCCGGGCCGTGAGCACATCCAGATAGTTGGAGATCCCTCCTGTGTACCGCAGGTCGGCGAGATGCAAGGCCGACCGCAGCGCGACAACCTGAGCTTCTTGCGCCTCAATCTGCCGACGGGCCGTGCGAACCGCCACGAGGGCATCCTCGACTTCCTTGAACGCCACCAGGATCGTCTGCTGGTATTGGGCCAAGGCCTGTCTGGCTTGGGCTTCGGCCGCCTGCTGCTGGAACCCTAACGTCTGGGCGTTGAGCAAAGGACCGGCCAACCCCAGGCCGGCCACTGCAAAGCCTCCGCTTCCGAGACTCGATAGTTGCGGACTCGCCACGCCGAGGAGCCCCGTCAGTGTGATTTTCGGAAACCGCTCCGCCTTGGCGACCCCGATCCTGGCGGTGGCCGCAGCCAGTTGTTGCTCCGATTGAAGGATGTCCGGGCGGCGCTGGAGCAAGTCGGAGGGAAGTCCCGCCGGTACCGCGGGGGGCATCACCTGCTCGGTCAGCGCCCGTCCCCTGGGGATTTGGATGGGATTTCTCCCCATGAGCACGCTGAGCTCGTTCTCCTTCTGGATCATCTGCCGCTCCAGCTCAGCCGTTCGCGCCGCGGCGTTGGCCCGTTCCGCCTCGAATTGGTCGGCGTCCAGCTTGGGGGTCATCCCCTGCCGCAGCCGAGCCTGGGCAATCCTCACAGACTCTTCCCATGTCTGAAGGGTATGCTTGGCGATATCCCATTGCATGTCCAACTGGCGGAGATCGAAATAGGCTTGGGCCACGCCGGCCACGAGTTGCAGAATGACCGCTCGTCGGTTCTCCTCCTGGGCCAGGAGGTCTGCGCGAGCCGCTTCATTCGACCGGCGGACCCGCCCCCAGAAATCCAGTTCCCAGGACAGGCGGCCCTGCCCGTAATAGCTGAACGGTGTGGGAAAGCCGGGGATTCTCGCTCCCTTTAAACGGCCGAAGACGGGGGCGTTGGCGTCCGCGCTGATTTGGGGGGCGAAGTCCGTCCGCGCGATGAAGAGCCGGGCCTGATATTCTTCGACGCTCGCGACGGCGCGTTGCAGATCCTTGTTCTCCTCCAGCGCGATGCGGATCAGCGTGTGGAGTTCATCGTCGCGGAGGAGTTCCCACCAGGGCAGATTGGCAATGGATTCTCCCTCCTTCTCTGCCATGCGGAAGGACGCCGGAGTCGAAATGCCGGGGCGCGTATAGTCCGGCCCCAGCGCGCAGGAGACCAGGAGTACCGACAGGACGGCCAGGGCGAGACGTCGCATCACGGCCCTCCTTCCGAAGAAGGCCCAGTCGGCCCTGCCGGCAGAGTGGCGGCGCTGCCCCCGGGACGACGCCGATCCAACTTCCGGACCAGCACGAAGAACAGCGGCACGAAAAAGATCGCCAGGAAGGTCGCGGCGAGCATGCCGCCGAAGACGCCGGTGCCGATGGATTGGCGGCTGGCGGCGCCGGCGCCCGTTGCGACGACGAGCGGCACCACGCCCATGACGAAGGCCATGGAGGTCATGATGATCGGCCGAAACCGAAGCCTGGCGGCCTCGATCGCCGCGTCGGCCGCCGGCATGCCCTGCTCGTGGCGCTTATTGGCGAACTCCACGATGAGGATCGCGTTCTTGGCGGAGAGGCCGATCAGCGTCACCAGCCCGATCTGGAAGTAGATGTCGTTGGTCATCCCGCGAACCCATACGGCGGACAAGGCCCCAAAGACGCCGAACGGCACGGCCAGGATCACGGCAAAGGGCACCTTCCAGCTCTCGTACTGGGCGGCCAGCACCAGGAAGACCATGAGCAGACCGAACGCGAACGCCGCCACCGACTGTCCTTCGACATTCCGTTCCTGGTAGGAAATCCCGCTCCAGTCGAGCGCATAGCCCTTGGGGATCAGCACGTCCTTCGCGACTCGTTCCAGCGCCTCGAGAGCCTGTTCCGAGCTCGCGCCGGGAGCCGCCCCTCCCAGCATGAAGGCCGTGTTGAATCCGTTGAAGTGCGTCACCGGGTCCGGCCCGCTGGTGAATTCCGTCGTGACCACGGTGTTGAGCGGGATCATGGACGTGCCCTGCCCGTTCCGGGCGCGCACGTAGATCCTGGCGATATCGCCGGGGCTCATCCGGTACTGCGCCTCCGCCTCCGTCTGGACTCGATAGACCCGGCCGAATTTGAGGAAGTCGTTGATGTAGAAGTTGCCGAAATAGGCTTGCAGGGTGTCGAACACCTCGGAGATGGACACGCCGAGTGTCTTGGCCCGCTCCCGGTTCACGTGGGCATGGAGCCGGGGCGCGCTGACGCGAAAATTGGTGCCGATCGCCCCGATGGCCGGGTCCTGCTTGGCCCTCGAGATGAACTCCTCGGCAACGGCCGAGAATTTCTTGAAGTCGCCTCCGCTGGGATCCTGGATCTGCGCCGAGAACCCGCCCGTGGCGCCCAGGCCCCGGATCGAGGGCGCGTTGAAGGACAGAATCAGCGCTTCCGGGATCTTCGCAAATTCCCCGAAGGCGGCCCCGATGAGCGCCGTCACGTGGTCCTCCGGGCGTGTTCGCTGGTCCCAGAGGTGCAAGGGCAGGAACATGGTCGCGGCATTGGGCCCGCGCGTGCTGAATACAAAGTTCTGGCCGACCAGGGCATCCGTGCTGTGGATCGCCGGATTCGACAGGAAGTACTGCTCGATCTTGCTGATCACCTCGGTGGTCCGCTGCAAGGAGGCTCCGTCAGGAAGCTGGACGATGGTAATGAAGTAGCCCTGATCCTCCTCCGGCAGAAAGCTGGACGGAATCACCCGGAACAGCATGACGCTGAGGGCGATCACGATGCCGAAGACCGCCACGGCCAGAACCGCCCGTGCGATGACCAGTCCGGCGCCCGCGGTGTAGCGGTCCCTCGTCCAATCGAAGAAACGGTTGAACAGCTTGAAGAACCCTTTGCGCGGGCCATGGCTCGGCTTCAGGACCAGCGCGCAGAGGGCCGGGCTGAGCGTGAGCGCGACGAATCCTGAAATCGTCACGGAGATCGCGATCGTGATCGCAAACTGCTTGTAGAGCTGGCCCGTGATCCCTCCCAGGAAGCCCACGGGCACGAACACCGCCGCGAGCACGAGCACGATCGCGATGATGGGCCCGGTGACCTCCTCCATGGCCTTCTTGGCGGCGTCCTTCGGCAGGAGCCCCCGCTCCATGTGGCGCTCGACGTTCTCGACCACCACGATGGCGTCGTCCACCACGATGCCGATGGCCAGCACCATGCCGAACAGCGTCAGGGTGTTGATGGAAAACCCGAGGGCCTGCATGGCGGCCAGGGCGCCGATCAGGGAGACGGGCACGGCCACGGCCGGAATCAGCGTGGCCCGCCAGCTCTGCAGGAACAGATAGACGACGAGCACGACCAGGACCATCGCGATGACGAGGGTCTTGACGACCTCTTCGATGGACACCTCGATGAAGCGGGTCGTGTCGTAGGGAATGTCGTACGTCACCCCGGGCGGAAAGCTCCGGGCCAGCACGTCCATCTCCTTGCGGATCCGCTTGACGGTGTCGAGGGCGTTGGCGCCCGGCGCCAGGAACGTCAATAGAAAGGTGTTGGGCTGGCCGTTCCACCGTCCTTCGAGGTTGTAGGACTGGGCGCCGAGCTCGACCCTGGCTACGTCTTTGAGGCGGACCATGTCGCCGTTCGGGAGCGCCCGCACGATCATGTTTTCGAAGTCCTTCACCTCCGTCAAGCGGCCCTGCGTGATCACCGGGATGGTGAGCTGCGTGCCCTTGGGCGCGGGCTCCCGCCCGATCGTGCCGGCCGGAAAATCCCGGTTCTGCTCGCGGACCACGTTCGCAATGTCGGTCGGCGTGAGATTGAGCTGCGCCATCCGCACCGGGTCCAGGATCAGTCGCATGCTGTAGTTCTGCCCGCCGAACACGGCGGCGTCGCCCACACCGCGGAGCCGCTTGATGCTGTCGAGCACGTTGATGATCGCGTAGTTGGACAGAAAGAGGGTGTTGTACCGGGGGTCGCTGGAACTCAGGGCCACGACCGCCAGCAGATCCGGAGACACTTTTTTCACCGAGATGCCCTGACGCATGACCTCGTTCGGGATCTGCGGTTCCGCCAGCTTCACGCGGTTTTGCGTCTGGACCTGCGCGATGTCGATGTCCGTCCCGATTTCGAAGGTGAGCTTGATGGTCATGTGCCCGTCGTTGGTGCTGGTGGAGTCGTAATAGAGGAGATGGTCGATGCCGGGGAGCTGCACTTCGATGGGACGGGCGACCGAATCCGCCACGACCTCCGCGCTCGCGCCCGGATAGTCGGCGTCGATTTGGGCCACCGGGGGCGTAATTTCCGGGAACTGGGCGACGGGGAGGGCTTGCAAGGCCGCCAGGCCCACCACCACAATGATGATGGACAGGACCGACGCAAAGATCGGGCGGTCGATGAAAAAGCGGGACGTCACAGGTCACTCTTCGTCTTGGTGTCCGTCGGTGTGCCCACGGAAGCAGGACCGGTTTCCGCAGCGGGAACCGGCTTCACGGGCGCGCCCGGCGTAATTCTGTGCATCCCGTCCACCACCACCCGCTCCCCTGCACGGAGTCCTTCCTCGATGAGCCACTGGGTGCCCTGCCAACTGGTACCCTGAACGGTGCGGATCTCTACCTTGTCGCCTTCGCCCACGACATAGACGACGGAACCCTTGGGCCCTTGCTGCACGGCCCGTTGCGGCACCAAGATCGCGCCGGTTCTGGTGTATCCCGTGACGCGAATCGTGACGAACTGTCCGGGAAGCAGGACCCGGTCGTGATTGGGAAAGACGAACCGCCCCTGCCTGGATCCCGTCTCCGTGCTCAGCCCCACGGAGGCGAAATCCAACGTCCCCTCATGCGGATAGGTGGTGCCGTCCACGAAGGTGAGGCGGCCCTTGAGTTGGTAGAGGTCCGGCCGCTGGACTTTCTTCGTGGCGAGTTCCCGACGCCGCTGCAGGAGGTAGCTCTCCGGAGCGTTCCCCACGACGTACATGGGATCCACCTGGTGGATGATCGTGAGCAGGTCGGTCTGTGCAGAGATCAGCCGACCTTCGTAGAACTTGGTCCGCTCGATCAGGCCGGAGATGGGCGCGATAATGCGCGTGTTGTCCAGGTCGAACTGGGCCTTCACCAACTGCCCTTTGGCCGATTCAAGGGCCGCTTTCGCCGCAAGATCTTCCGCGACGGCGTCATCCACGTCCTTCTGGCTCACGGCTTGTTCCGCCAGCAGCGGCGTGACGCGAGCGAAGTTTTGCGTCGCCTGGACCACCCGCGCCTCGGCCTGGGCCACGATCGCCCTAGCGCTCGCCACGGCCGCCTGGAACGGCACAGGATCAATTTGATACAGCCGATCGCCTTTCTTGACGTCACGGCCCTCGCGATAGAAGAATGCCTTGATGATGCCCGTCACTTGCGACCGGATCTCGACGATGCGGGAGGCTTCCGCCTGGCCGATAAACTCCGGATCGTCGGGTATGGTCTGCGCGGCCACCGTCAGCACCCCCACTTCCGGTAGGGAAGGAGGGGGAGCGGCGGCCTCCTGTTGACAGCCCCAAAGCCCGGCCATTCCCACCCACGCGAGAAGGCTTGCCGCAAGTCTCAGCGTTCGAGCACGGTTCGTCATGTCATATCCCCTACTTCAGCCCGCGCCTCACCTCTTACTTGCTCTTACTTGACCGCCGGGACCTTCGGCGTCGCGCCGATGCTGTCCAGTCCCGCCTGGGCGCAGGTATCGTCCAGATGGCCTCCCGGCGCGCCGCCGACGCCGATGCCGCCGATCACCTCGCCTTCCATTTCAATCGGCAGACCACCGCCCAGGATGAGGATCTTGTCGTTCATATCCCGCAGTCCCTGAACGGCGGGCGTCTTGGCGACCATCTCAGCGAATTCACTCGTTGGCCGGCGCAAGCTCGCCGCGGTATACGCCTTCTTGGTGCTGCTGTCGGTCGTGTGCGGGCCCGCCCCGTCTCCCCGCGCCAACACCTTCAGCACCCCGGCCCGGTCCACCACCGCCACGGTGACGCGATAGCCGTCCTGCTTGCACTTGTCCTGCGCAGCGGCCGCGGCTTTACTCGCCAAGGCAAGCGGCAGCGTTGCTTCGCGGGGCAACTCCTCGGCCGCAGTCACCGCATGCACGACTCCGAGAGACAGAATCACACCGAGCGAAATCGCAAGCGCGTGCGGTTGCACTCTTCGAAGTTGGTGGCTCAGCATCATCGCTCCTCCTCTTCTCGGCTTCTTTTTCCGGTCAGACGAACAGGGAGTTTGTGCAACAGGCTTCATCCTTCCTCTCGTGTCACAGGCGCAACGGCTTGATCGCCGACATGACGGCTGCCGGGTTGTTCTTCCACACCGACTCATCCGCATCCACGTACAGTTCGACTTCGTTGCCGTCGGGATCGGCCAGATAGAGACTCTGGCTCACGGTATGATCACTCATGCCGGTGATTGCTACTCCCGCTCGTTCCAGTTCCCTCTTCGCCGCTCGAAGCTCATCAAGCGAATCGCCGATTTTAATCCCGATGTGGTAAAGGCCGAGCCTCCGGCCGGGCGGTGGGCCTGGAGCGGCGCCGACTTCGATCAACAGCAGCTCATGATGAGTACGGCCGGACGTGAGCGCCGCCGCCTTTCCATCGAAGATCCGCCCGACCTCCTGAAACCCTAGCAGGTCTCGGTAGAACGCCAGCGACCATTTCAGGTCCTTCACATAAAAGACAACGTGACCGAGGTAATGCGCTTTCATTGAACTCGTTCCTCTTCAGACCCTATCAACCAGTGACGACCGGCGATGTCGTTCCCCAGCGGCCTGCGAACACAAACGCTGCTAAGGGCTTCCGCTCTCTGGGGGCCGCTTCACGCTTCCGTAGCGGTTCGGGCAGAGTATCCGGATCGTCGGGATAGCCCAGCGCGATCCCCGCCACCGGCTCGTGTTTTTCAGAAATGCCGTACAACTCCCTCACTTTGTCCGGAAAGATCCCGGCCATCTGATGTACGGCCAACCCCAGCGCCGTCGCTTGAATCACGAGGTTGGCGACCGCGAGGCCGACATCATGAAAGGCATGGCGGTTCGGCTTTCCGTTTTCTTCAAAGGATAGCTTGGCCACCGAAACCATGAGGACCGGCGCGTGTTGCGCCCACTGAATATTGCCTTCCACCAGACAGCTCAACAAGCGACCATACTCGGCCTGATCGTCCTTCGTGGCCACGATGAAGCTCCAGGGCTGCTCATTATAGGACGACGGCGCCCAGCGCGCGGCTTCCAAGAGACTGCGTAGCGCCTCCGGCTCGACGGGCTGCTCGGAGAACGCCCGCGGGCTCCACCGCCGCTGTAAGAGGTCATGGATCGGATACTGCGTGTCGGCCGGCTTTTCCACGTCAATCCCCCTTGCTTCGATGCGCCGCGAACGTGCCCCCTGCCTTCGGCTCAGGGTGTCCGTATCACGACGAGTTTATCCGTACCCGACTCGGCGCCCCAGACTTCCCCGTGACGTCCCAGGAGTTGACGCACATTCGCCCCTGGACTTGGCAGTGGAAAGACGTCAAACGCTTCCGTAGAAGGGTCGAAGCGCACCAAGGCGTTCGCACCGAAGTCGCTGAGCCACACGGTGTCCTGGTCATCCACGTACACAGCATAAGCGCCGGGGTTCTTGCCCGGCAACCGCCATTCCTTCCACGTATGGGCAGCCGGATCATATCGGCCCACTTGTCCCACGTTCCATTCGCTGACCCAGATGTTCCCCTTCGAATCCGCCCACACCCGTCGCGCTCCCTGCTTCAATGTCGGTGGCTCGATCACCGTCGCGGCGCCGGTGCCCGGATCGAGGCGCGCGATGTAGCTCCCTGCGAGCGACGCATAATATACGGTGCCATCCGGCGCGGTGGCGATCCCGTACGGCCCCGCTCCCTTCGGCGCATCGAACACCTCCACCCGCCCCACCGTGGGATCCAGTCGTCCGTAGATGCCGCTCTGTCCTGTGAACCACAGCACGCCACGCATATCGAACGTCGCGGTGTTCAGATTCGCGCCTGCACGGCCGGACGGCAGCGGATAGACGGTGATTCTCTCCGTCGCGGGATCAACCCGCACGATGGCGTTCAGGCCGCCGTCCGTGATCCACGGCGCGCCGTCCGGGCCGACGATCACGCCATGCGGCCGTGACTTCTCGCCGAGCTTGATCCGGCGGATCTGCCCTGTCGCGGGATCAAGCCGACCCAGTTCGCCGATCTTCTGAGCCACATACCAGACGGTTCCGTCTGGAGCCGGCGCCACATCGTGCGGATACGAGCCGCCCGGCACAGGATATTCCTGGACACGCGGAATTGAGCTTGATGCAGCCATGGGAACAGCAGGGAAAGACAGCATCCATACGGTCAGACCCCAAACAAGCAACTGTCCAGAATCTCTCCTGCTGTCGTTCATTGCAAGCCCCCTCTCCCCTTGTTCGTCTCTCATGATCTCCTTCCTTTCATCATGCTGTTTGGCTTCTCCTTCGGGTGGGGATTCAGAGACGTTCTTCTTCCAAGTCGTACACATCGAACCAGTGGTACACCACGCGGTGGCGCGGGACGGAGGCGGCGATGTAGTCCTCCATGTATTCCTGTAGTTCTGGGGACAGGTCGCTCAAGCGCAGGTCACGTTCCCGGTTGCTCCAGACGACGATGTCGGCACGCGACCGTTTCTTGGCGTGTTCACCAATCCACGTGGCAACCTCGTCGTCGGTCGCGCCGGTGGCGACAAACGACCTGTATGCATCGTAGTCAATCTCAGCGAACTTCAGCCATCGCTGATCGAGCGGGCAGTTGGAGTGGTATTCCCCCTGCCGGCCGACGAGGACGGCGCGGCATTTGTCCAGCGCGCGGGCGGCGAGCACGTAGCCGCCCAGCGTTTCACGTGGGCTGCGCGGGAACTCTTTGCCGTTCCGCAGATCGCGGGCCAGCAGTTTGACTTTTTCGAGGTTTTCTTTCATGGGTTCCTCCTTAGCGCGGTCAACCTTCGAGACGAAGCTCCTTGATGGGACTTAGAACGGCCGCCGGATGCTCTTGCCAGATCGAGGGATCGGCGTCCACGTACAGTTCGACGTCAATCCCCCTTGTTTCGATGGGCCGCAAATGTAATCCCGGCCTCCTGCACTTCGCTGTAGGGAAGCAGCCAGACCAGCGACTCGTCATGGAGGTCGCCCACCTGAATGCGGTTACCCCAGGGATCGCGAAAGTCGCACCGAAACTCCGGGTGCAGCTTCAGCTTGTACTTCTTTGTGAGTTTCCTTCTGACTTCCTTGATCTGGTTTTCGTCGCGCACGATGAGACCGAAGTGTTTAACGCGATCCGGCTGGAGTGTTTTGACTTCGAAGATGGCCATGAATTGATGCTCGCCGAGTTTGCACCAGGCCGCCCCCTCGCCGCCTCGGAGCATCTTTAACCCGAACACATCGGAATAGAATTTCACGGCCTTTTTGGCGTCGGTCACTTCGATCACAATATGGCTACAGCCGTAGACTTGGACAGTCATGACTCCGTCCCTCCTTCATTCATTTCCCAGATCAACACTTCCGCGCCCTGCTCCGCATTGGCCGTCATTCGTCGCGCCCCTGCCACCGACAACCTCACGGCATCGCCGCCGGCTAGACGGCCGGCGCCCTCCAGTTCAGCCGCGCCTTTGGCGACATACAGATGCACGAAGGGCGCATCGGGCACCTCCACCGACTCGCCCGACTTCAGGCGCCAGCCCCAGAGCACCGCCCCGCGCTGGCGGATCGTGATCGCCGCATCATGTCCCCGACCGGAGGCAATGGGAACCAATCCACCTTTATCGAGCTGGCCATTGATATCCAGTTGCTCGTAGCTGGGCGCGATCCGTTCCGTATCCGGTAGCACCCACATCTGGACCAGGTGCACGTCCTTGTCGCCGCGCGGATTCATTTCCGAATGCCAGATGCCGGCCCCCGCGCTCATCCGCTGGGCGAGGCCCGGATAGATGATGCCCGTATTGCCGACCGAATCCTTGTGCTCGATCTCGCCGTCCAGCACCCAAGTCACGATCTCCATATCCTGATGGGGATGGGTTCGGAACCCGGTGTCGGCCTTGATGATGTCGTCGTTGCTCACCAGCAGCAATCCGTGGTTCGTATTCGCCGGATCGTAATGATCCGCAAAGCTGAAGCTGTGATATGAGTCGAGCCAGTCGATCTTCGTATGGAACCGGTCCGTGCTCCGACGGATGTCGATCGCCGGCCTCACCGTGCTTCTCTGGATCGTCTTCATGGCCGCCTCCTTTCACCCGTACAGCTTCTTTGCAATTGCCCCATCCACCGACCATTTGCCGCCGCCCGCGATCAGCAAGGCGACGCTCATGCCGATGACCAACAGGTGATACTCGAATCCCTCGCCAGCCTGCTTACCAAACCAGTTCATGAAGAAGCCGTGCGGCCAGTGGACCATGAAGATCGCCCCTGGCATGATGCAGAGCAGCCCAAACGCGGAGAACCGGGTGAGGAACCCGACGATCAAGCCCAGGGAGCCGAACGACTCTCCCATGATTACCAGGAACGCCAGTCCCGCCGGAATGTGCATCTGCTCCGTGAAGAAGCCCATCGTGCCCACGAACCCGGATCCCCCGAACCAGCCCAACAACTTCTGCGCCCCATGCGGAAGCATCACGAGTCCCAGCGTCACCCGCAGGACCAACCCGGACCAGGACTCGTCTGTCTGAAACAACGTCTTCACCACGCACCTCCTTTTTTAGTCTTTCTCGAAGCTGTCCTTGAGCCGCAGGAGCAACTCACGCAACCGCTTCACCTCGGCGGCGGTGAGCGCCCGCTCAAAGTACGGTTTCATATACTGGATGTGCGCGGGAAAGACCTCCCGGAACCGCGCGTCGCCCTTCGGCGTCAGCCGGATGAAGATGGAACGACGGTCCTCCCGGGACGGCACCCGCTCGATCAGACCTTTCTTCTCCAACCGGTCCAGCACACCCGTCAACGTCCCCTTCGTCACCAGCGTCTTTTCGGACAATGCTGTGCACGTCATCCCCTCAGTGTCCCCCAGTGTTGCAATGACGTCGAACTGGGATGACGTGAGACCCAGCGAGCGGATGTGGGGGGCACCCTTGTCCAGGAACGCAAAGTAGGTCTCCACGAGCGGCCGCAGCACCTGCAGAAAAGGGTCCTGACTTGGTTCCGGTGTCGGCTTCTTCGCCATCGCATACCCTCATTGTTCGCATGATGATAGTCCTAACTAGAACTATTGTCAAGCCCCCGTATCATTAACTGTAGATAGCACATCATTTGTCCGCTTTTTGTAGCACATGAAGTGTCCGGTTTAGGGTGGGCCCTCAAGGAGGGCCACCATGACACGGGCGAGAGTACTACAGGAGGTGAGACAGATGCGGTTTGAG